>Ga0070695_100000523_pt1 | contig 20235 bp, 23 predicted proteins | sample KBSK1252metaG_FD_65471 | JGI IMG/M metagenome (GOLD analysis project Ga0070695, IMG submission 65471) | Corn, switchgrass and miscanthus rhizosphere microbial communities from Kellogg Biological Station, Michigan, USA - KBS K1-25-2 metaG | ecosystem: Host-associated > Plants > Roots >...
CGGGTTCAAGAATCGCTTGGGCGGATGCTCGAGCACGCCGAACGCGTCGGGGACCGCCTTCTGGCCGACGAAGCGAACGCGAGGCTCACGGCTGCGTATCTCTACGGCCCGACCCCAGTCGACGAAGCCATCTCATGGTACGAGGCTCATCCGTCCGAGCACCCCTTCTTCCTCGCGAATGTCGGCCAACTCGAGGCGATGCGCGGGAACATCTCCAAGGCTCGAGAGCTGTACGGCACCGCCATAGAGAGGGGCAAAGAACGCGGTCAGCTCTTGCTCGCGGCGTCGGCCACGATGGAAGCCGCAGACGCCGAGCTGGCGGCCGGCGATCCCGCGCTCGCGGCCGAGATTGCACTCGGCGGCGTCGCCGAGTTGGAGGCGCTTGGAGAGCAAGGCTGGCTCTCGACCGTCGCCGGGTTGGCGGCCGAGGCGCTCTACCGCTTGGGCCGGGACGAGGAAGCATGGCACCTGACCGACAAGGCCGAGGGCGCAGGAGCTGCCGATGACGTGATCACGCAGATGCTGATCAGGCAGGTGCGCGGCAAGATCCTCTCTCGCCGCGGTCAGCACGAAGCGGCCGAACGGCTGGTTGCTGAGGCTGTCGAGTGGTGCAAGCCCACCGATGCCCTCGAGGTGAAGGCAGACGCCCACCGCGACCTGGCAATCGTCTTGGTGGCTGCCAACAAGCGAAGCGAGGCCCTCGAGGCACTTGCACAGGCGCAGAAGCTGTACGAGGAGAAGGGCCACACAGCGGGCGTGGCCCGCATGGAGGAGCTGCGCGCCGAGGTGATCGCTACGTTGCCCACATGATCTCCTTCGCCCGCGGCGCTCCGGCGCCCGAGTGCCTCAACGTCGAGGAGCTCGCGGATTGCGCACGCGTCGCGCTCGAGCAGGACGGCGTGGCGATCCTCAGCTACGGCCCCGGCGGAGGGTATGGCCCGCTGCGCGAGCGTCTCGCCGAGTGGCACGGGGTCGATCCCGGGCGCGTCGTGATTACGAGCGGGTCGCTCCAGGGCTTCGCCTTCCTCGCTGAGCAGCTGATCCGTGCTGGGACTCGTGTCCTCGTCGAGGCGCCGACCTACGACCGGCCGCTGAAGATCCTTTCGCGGCTCGGCGCGGAGATCGTCGGCGTGCCAATGGACGAGGACGGGCTCATCCCGGACGAGCTTCCGGAGGGAGAGTTCGCGTTCCTCTACACGATTCCGACCTTCCAGAACCCGAGCGGGCGAACGCTCTCGGTCGAGCGGCGGCACCGACTCGCCGAGCTGGCCCAGGAGCGCGGCCTCCTGGTGCTGGAGGACGACCCCTACGGGCTCGTCCGCTACGTCGGCGAGCCGCTCCCGAGCGTGTTCGAGCTCGCGGGCGGGGACCAGATTGCGTACTGCTCGTCGTTCTCGAAGACGATCGCGCCCGGGCTGCGCGTCGGCTGGTTCGTGTTGCCGCCGCAGCTCGCGGCCGAGATCGAGGCGCTCGCCGTCTCGACCTATATCTCCCCGCCGTACCTCACGCAGGCGACGGTGAACGAGCTCCTGCGGCGCCAGAGCTTCCTCCCGAACCTCGACCGCGTGAACGGGCTCCTGCGCGCCCGGCGCGACGCGATGCTCGAGGCGCTCGAGCGCGAGCTGCCCGACGATGCGACCTGGACACGGCCGGACGGCGGCTACTTCGTCTGGGTCGATCTCCCGTCGGGCCCTCCGGCAGCCGAACTGCTCGTCGAGGCAGAAGCAGCCGGCGTAACCTTCGTCAAGGGGAGCGACTTCTTCGCGGGCGGGCGCGGCGGGGAGTGCGCGCTGCGGCTTGCTTTCAGCTTCGTCTCTCCGGACGAGATCAGCGAGGGAGTCGCGAGGCTAGGTGCTCTGGTGCGAGCGGCGGCGCCGGCGGCGCTCTAGCTGCGCGAGCAGGATCCCGCCGACCAGTCCGACCCCGAGGGCGAGCAGGATCAGCCAGACGAGCGAGACGCGTGCCGTCACCAGCACGAAGTGGACGCTCACCTGCTTCCGGTTCTCGAGGATGAAGGCGATCGCGTAGGCAATCAGCAGCCCGAGAATGATCAGGCGCGCGTAGAGCCGCGGCTGCCAGCGATCGGCAACCTCGTCCGTGTCGATCCGGGGTCGGCGCGGGAAGCGCACAGCCGAATCCTACGAGCCGCTAGGCGGCGGCGTGAGCGAGCGCGCGCGGAACGAGCCGAGGCTGGGGTGGAGGAGTGAGCCTCCGGCCGACCGACTCGACGCGGAAGGTGGGGCAGATCGTCTCGCCCTGGAGGGCGCAGAGGCCGGCTCTCCGGAAGTAGCAGTCAGCGCAGGTTGGAGTGGAACGTTTGCTCATTCTCTTCTTTGCTCTAGAAAATCGGCCCGGTCTGAAGGTGCGATGATAGGTGCAGAGAGCGCCGAAGCAAGCGTTGCCGCGGACGAAAACTGACGAATTTCCGCGAGTTTCTACTGGGCCTTCGGAAGCGTTGCCAGCACCCGCAACGCCTCGGCGAATGTGCGAACGGGGATGACCCGAAGATGCTTCGGCGCGTAGCGACGCGCGACCTTCGCGTTGTCGCCGGCGGGGACGAGGAGGACGTCGACATCGGCCTTGTGCGCGTCGGCGACCTTCTGTCTCACTCCGCCGATCGGCGCGACCGTCCCGTCGAGCTCCATCTCTCCGGTGGCGGCGACGCGGTACCCGTGGGTCACGTTGCGCCCGAGCTTCTGCATCACCTCTAGCGCGAATGCGAGGCCGGCCGACGGGCCGCCGACGTTGCCGGCGTCGATCGAAACCCGAATCGGGAGCTTGAAGGTCGCCGCCTGCTCGGGCGCGAATCCGACGAGCGCCTGACCATTCCCGACGGCGATCGTCCGGACGCGCACGGTGAGCGTCTTGCTGCCACGCCGGACGCGTAACGTGACTACGGCGCCGGGATTCACCCGTGCCAGGGCTTCGTGCAGGGACACCTCCGTCGCGGTCGGCGTTCCGTTGACCGCGACGATGATGTCCATCGGCTGGAGCTTGCAAGGAGCGTTCGTGCCGGCGATCAGCTGCGAGACGACGACCCCGGTCGGTCGCACGACGACGTGGTAGCCGAGCCGGCGAAGAGCAACGGTGGCTGCAACCCGCTGGGAGAAGGCCATCTCCTGCAGCTGCGCCTGCAGCGCCTGCTGCGTGGTGGAGCACGGCGGGACGACGTCGTTGGCAGGCTCGAACGTGGCGTCCGAGTGAATCCAGGGGAAGAGCCTTTCGAACTCACTCGCCTTCTTCTCGATCACGTCGAGGAAATAGATCGATCCCGCGCCGCTCGGCGTGTGCGCGCCCTCGACCTTCACGAGCGGCGCCACAGGATGGGCGATGTCCGGGAGCAGGATGTACTGCCCGGAGGGGATCCGGACGAGGATCAGGACGGTCAGGAGCAGGAGGACGACGAGTGCGCCGAGGGCCCGCCAGGGTGTGACGTGTCGTCTCAAAACAGGAACCGCTTCAGACCGCCGTCGACGACGACGGTCTGGCCCGTGACGTACCGCGCGCGTTCGGAGGCGAGGAAGCACACGACGTCACCGAACTCGCGCGGCGTTCCCCAGCGGCGAAGGGCGATCTCCTCCAGCTGCGCGTCGGTCGGGCCGTCCGGGTACAGCTCATCGAGGCGAGGCGTTGCGATCCGGCCCGGGGCGACGCAGTTGACCGTGATGCCCTTGGGGCCGACCTCTCGACTCAGCGTCTTGAGCCACCCGTGGAGCCCGGGACGGAACGTGTTCGACAGGGCGAGATGCGCACTCGGTTCTTGCGCGGCGAGCGACGTAAGGGCGACGATCCGCCCGGCCGGGCTCCGCTCGAGATGTGGCAGACAGAGCTGGACGACCGTCACGGCCGGACGTAGCAGGAGGCGGTAGCCGGCCTCGAGGGACTCGGCATCGATCTCCCTCGCCTTGCCCGGCGGCGGACCCCCGCCGTTCCAGACGAGGATGTCGAGGCCGCCGAACCGGTCGACGGCGGTTGCCACAGCCCGCGCAAGGGCGGTGTCGTCTTTGACGTCTCCTACGACCGCTACACCGCCGAGACGCGCCGCGTTCTCGTCGAGCTGCTCCGCGCGCCGCGCGAAGAGGACGACGTTGGCTCCCTCCTCGGCGAGCGCTTCGGCGCTCGCGAGCCCGAGGCCCGACGAGGCGCCGCAGACGAGTGCCGTGCGGCCGGTTAGCCCGAGATCCACGACTGCGGAAGCTCTCCGGAGCTCGCGACGACCCGGGTCGTCATGCCACCGCGCGCGGCGAACTCGCCCTCGACCTCGACGAACCGCGGTGCGCCGTCGGCGACGAGCTGTTCGAGCACCTCGTTCACGACCTCCTCCTGGAAGATCTTCCGCTCGCGGAACGTGGTCAGGTAGTCGCGGAGCGACTTGAGCTCATAGAGCTTCCCGTCGGGGACGTAGCGGATCGTGAGCTCGCCGAAGTCGGGCGCGTCGGTGAGCGGGCAGATCGAGGTGAACTCGGGCGCGCCGAGCTCGACGAGATAGTCGCGCCCCGGGAACCGGTTCTCGATCGTCTCGATCACTAGGTCGACAAGACGCCGACGACCTCGCGCACGGCCTCGGCGCTGCGCTCGAGCGCTTCCCGCTCGTCGTCCGAGAGGTCGAGCTCGACGATCTGCTCGATCCCGCCCGCACCGAGCTTGACGGGCACGCCGATGTAGAGCCCGTCGAGGTCGTACTCGCCCTCCAGCAGGGCCGTGCACGGGAGCACGCGCTTCTGGTCGAGGAGGATCGCGTCGACCATCTCGGCGACCGACGCGCCCGGCGCGTACCAGGCGGAGGTGCCGAGCAGCTGCACGATCTCGCCGCCACCCTTCGCCGTGCGTTCGACCATCTGCTGGATCTTCTCCTCGGAGACGAGTTTCCGCAGCGGGACGCCGCCGACGGTTGCCGCGGAGACGACGGGCACCATCTGGTCGCCGTGCCCGCCGAGCACGAGCGCCTGCACGTCGCGAACCGAGGCGCCGGTCTCCCAGGCGATGAAGGTGCGGAAGCGCGCGGTGTCGAGGATCCCCGCCTGGCCGAAGACGCGCTCCTTCGGAAAGCCCGAGACGCTCTTCGAGACGTGGCACATCGCGTCGAGCGGGTTGGAGAGGATGACGATCGTGCAGTCGGGGCTCTGCGCCACGACCTGCTCGGTGACCGAGCCCACGATCTTCTCGTTCGTCGTCACGAGGTCGTCGCGGGACATACCGGGTGAGCGCGGCAGCCCGGCGGTGATCACGACGACGTCGGAGCCTGCCGTCTTCTCGTAGTCGTTCGTGCCGGTGATTTGCGGCTCGAAGCCGAGGACGGGCCCCATCTGATTGAGGTCGAGGGCCTTGCCCTGAGGCAGCCCTTCCTTGATGTCCGTGAGGACGACGTCCGCGTAGTCGCGTGCGGCGAGGATGTGCGCCGCGGTAGCGCCCGTGGCGCCGGCCCCGACGATCGTGATCTTCCGTCTCATCATGCGTGTACCTCTGCCTCCAGTTTCTCGATGACCGCGTCCGCGACCTCGCTCGTCCCGACGGCCGTCGGGTCGTCGCGGCTCGGTTTCATGTCGTAGGTGACGCTCTCGCCCTCGGCGATGACGGCGGCGATCGCGCGCTCCACCCGGTCGGCCGCCGCGCGCTCGTCGAGGTGGCGAAGCATGAGGACGCCCGACAGCATCTGCGCGATCGGGTTGACCTTGTTCTGGCCGGCGTACTTGGGAGCCGAGCCGTGGGTCGGCTCGAAGACGGCCACGGTCTCGCCGTAGTTCCCGCCGGGGGCGACTCCGAGTCCCCCGATCATCCCGGCCGCGAGGTCGGAGAGGACGTCGCCGTAGAGGTTCGGCAGCACGAGCACGTCGTATTCCTCCGGCCGCTGCACGAGCTGCATGCACATGTTGTCCACGATCCGATCGTCGAACTCGACATCCGTGTTCTCGGCCGCGACCTCGCGGGCGACGCGCAGCCAGAGCCCGTCGGTGAACTTCATGATGTTCGCCTTGTGCACGGCCGTCACCTTGCGGCGGCCGTTGCGGCGCGCGTAGTCGAACGCGAAATCGAAAATGCGGCGCGTGCCCGTGACGGAGATCGGCTTGATCGAGATCCCGGCGTCCGAGTGGCGGAGCCTGCCGCCGCGCGCCTCGATCCACTCGATCAGCTCGGCGGCGTCCGGCGTTCCCTCCTCGTACTCGATGCCTGCGTAGAGATCCTCGGTGTTCTCGCGGACGATGATCAGGTCGACGTCCTCGAAGCGGCTGCGGACGCCCGGATAGCTCTTGCACGGCCGCACCTGCGCGTACATGTCGAGCTCCTTCCGGAGCGCGACGTTGACAGAGCGGAAGCCGCCGCCGATGGGCGTCGTGATCGGCCCCTTCAGCGCGACGCCGGTCTCGCGGATCGCGTCGAGCACGTCCGGCGGCAGCGGATTGCCGCCGTGACGCTCCATCACGTCTGCGCCGGCTTCGCGCACGTCCCATTCGAGCTCCGCGCCGCTCGCCTCGAGAACGCGCCGCGTCGCCTCCGTCAGCTCCGGTCCCGTGCCGTCGCCGGGAATGAGGACGACCCTGTGCGCCATCGACGGGTGAATCTAGCTGCGGGGCGGCTAAAGTCGCTGCAGTGGGCGAGCGGGAGCTATTCCGGCAGGCTGCGGACTACGCCGCCGACTTCCTCGAGACGCTGGACGCGCGACCGGTCCGAGCGCAGAGCGACGCGGAAGGGGGGTTCTACGACGCCCTGGGCGGCCCGCTCCCGGAGGAAGGGCTCGACGACCGAGCAGTTCTCGCCTCGCTGGTCGAGGCGTCCGATCCGGGCCTCGTCGCGAGTCAGTCCGGCCGCTACTTCGGGTTCGTCGTGGGCGGCTCTCTTCCCGCCGCCACGGCGGCCGACTGGCTGGCGACGGCGTGGGACGTCAACGCCGGCGGGTGGACTCTCGGCCCCTCCGCGATGGTGGTGGAGGAGGTCGCGCGCGGCTGGCTTGCCGAGCTACTGGGCCTGCCGCCCGACGTCTCCGCGGGCTTCGTCACCGGTTGCCAGATGGCTCACGTCACCGCGCTGGCCGCGGCCCGGCATCACGTGCTCGCCGGCGCAGGCTGGGACGTGGCACGAGACGGTCTCGCGGGCGGCCCGCCGCTGCGAGTCGTGGTCGGTGAGAAGCGCCACGTGACGATCGACCGGGCGCTCCGGCTGCTGGGAATCGGAGCTTCGTCGCTCGTCGTCGTCCCCGCTGACGACCAGGGGCGGATGCAGGTCGAGCAGCTGCCGGATCTCAGCGGCGGCCCCACGATCGTGTGTGGCCAGGCAGGGGAGGTGAACACCGGCGCCTTCGACGATCTGGAAGCAATCGCAGACGCCGCTGAGGGAACCGGAACGTGGTTCCACGTCGACGGCGCGTTCGGTCTATGGGCCGCCGCGACTCCGCATTTGCGCCATCTCCTCCGCGGAGCGGAGCGCGCCGACTCGTGGGCAACCGACGCCCACAAGTGGCTGAACGTCCCCTACGACTCCGGCATCGCCTTCTGCGCGCATCCCGAATCACACCGGGAGGCTATGTCGGTGACCGCCTCGTACATCGTGATTCAGGAGGACCCCCGTCGCCGCGACGCCGTCAACTGGGGACCCGAGTTCTCCCGCCGCGCCCGTGGCTTCGCCGTCTACGCGGCGCTTCGCTCGCTGGGGCGTAACGGTGTCGCCGACCTCGTCGAGCGTTGCTGCTCGCATGCCCGACTCTTCGCGGAGCTGCTCGAGGCGAGCGGGGCGACGATCCTCAACGACGTCGTCCTCAACCAAGTGCTCGTTCGGTTCGGCGACGGTGAGACCACGCGCGAGGTGATCCGTCGCGTGCAGGAGGACGGCACCTGCTGGCTCGGCGGAACAGAGTGGCAGGGCGAGCACGCGATGCGGATCTCCGTCAGCAACTGGCGCACGACGCGCGAAGACGTCGAGCGCTCGGCGGCGGCAATCCTGGCTGCAGCCGCGGTGCCGGCATGACGCTCGCAGAGGCAGCGGCGCAGGCCGACGAGCTCGCAACGAGTGGCGCCGCGCAGGAGCTCGCGACGCTGCGCACCGAGTGGGACGACGAGCTCGAAGCCGCTGCGCGTAGCGCCGACTTCCGCGAGCGTGCACTTGCCTTTCGTGCCGTCGGCCTGTTCCGCTGGCGGGCAAAGGAAGAGCTCTTGCGGCGCGGTCTCGACGATGGGAGTCCGGCGGCGCGCGGCTCGGCGCTCCTCTCGCTCGAGCTGCTCTCGCGCGACCACCCGAGCACTGTCAATTCGGTGCGGCCGCTCCTGCACAAGATGCTGGCGGATGACGACGAGAACTCCGCGGTGCGCCGGCTCGCCGTGCTGGCGCTGAAGAACGGCTCGGCGCAGCGAGACACGATCGTGCTGCTCGAAGGCCTTTCCGTGGACGACGACGCCGACGGCGACCTGCGCCGCGCAGCCGGGACCATTGCCCAAGGGCTGAAGCGGAAAGCTCAGACCAAGCGCTAGGACGCGCAGGTCGTGCAGACGCGCTCGCGAATCTCCCTGCCACAAGACGGGCAGACGCGCCGGCGTTGACGGTGCTCGAGAGCGCTCTTCTGGAGACCGGCCTTGATCATGAGCCAGGCGGCTCCGAGAGTGCTGACCGCCGCGATTGCAACGTGCGGGTCGAGGTGCATGCCTACTTCCTTGCTTGCGTTGCCTGCTTCAAACGGCGCGCATGCGGGTGCGCTTGGAAATACAACTCCCGCCGTCTGCGATCGGATACGTGCGTGTAGAGCTCGGTCGTCGCGAGATCGGCATGGCCGAGCATTTCCTGAACCGCCCGCAGGTCGGCGCCTCCCTCAAGTAGGTGCGTCGCGAACGAGTGGCGCAGAAGATGTGGATGGATGCGCTCCGGCTCGAGCCCGGCTTTCGCGGCGAGGCGGCGGAGGATGAGGAACACGCCCGCGCGGGTCAACGGGCCGCCGCGGGCGTTGAGGAACAGCTCATGGCGGTTGCGCCGCTCGAGGAAGGGGCGGCCGCGGGCGAGGTAGAGGCGGAGGGCCTCGGCGGCCTCCCGACCGATGGGGACGACGCGTTCCTTGCTCCCCTTGCCGATGCAGCGGACGAGCCGGTGCTCGAGATCGACGGACTGCCGATCGAGAGAGACCGCCTCGCTCACGCGCAGCCCGGCTCCGTAGAGCAGCTCGCCGATCGCGCGGTCTCGAAACGCGACGGGCGTTGTGCCTGCCGCCGCGTCGAGCAGGCGTTCGACCTCGGCGGGCGAGAGTGTCCGGGGCAGCTTCCGGCGTCGTTTCGGGAGCTCGACGGTCGCCGCTGGGTTGTCGGTGCGTGCGCCCAGTAGCACCTGGTGGCGGAAGAAGGCGCGAACGGCGGCGAGCCTGCGCGCGATCGTCGTCGGCGCAAGACCATCGGCACGGAGCTGCGCGACGTAGGCGGCGAGATCGTCGGTGCTCGCGCCTGCAGGCGAGCGGCCGAGCCACTCGGCGAGGTGAGCGAGGTCGCGCCGGTATGCCTCGACGGTGCGAGGCGCGAGCCGCGCTGCCGCGAGGGCAAGGAATCCCTCGACGTCGCGATCTGAGCCTTCCACGCGCCTGACTTCGTCCCGCACCGTGCGACGCCTGCTCGAATGGGGGGATGGAGCGCCGCCACGTCGTCGTCCACGGCTTCGTCCAGGGTGTCGGCTTCCGCTTCGCCGTCGAGCGGGCCGCGAACTCGCGCGGCGTGGCCGGGTGGGTGAAGAACCGCGCCGACGGGACGGTCGAAGCGGTCTTCGAGGGCGAGCAGAACGACGTCGAGGTGCTCGTGGACCTCTGCCGCCGCGGTCCTCGCGGCGCGGAGGTGAGGCGCGTGGACGTCGCAGGTGAGTCAGCCGAGGGTCTGGCCGGCTTCCACGTGACGGGCTGAGCCTTCGGCGCTGGCCCAGACGATCTCGCCGCGTGAGAGGTCGAGATCCTCGAGCTCGTCGCGGCGTAGCCGCGCGGCCAGGCGCTCGCCGCTCCCATCCGCCAGGTCGACGCGGACATCGGCTCCGAGCACGGCGATGCGCTCGATCTCCACCTCGACTGCGCCGTCGCTCGGCCAGCGCCTGAGCACGACTTCGTGCGGCCGGACGAGGCGCGGCCCTAGGCGAACGGCGTCGCCGACGAAGCGCAGCACGAACTCTGACGCGGGTGCGTCGTAGAGCTCGGCCGGAGCGCCGACCTGCTCCAGACGTCCGTGGTCGAGGACGGCGACGCGGTCAGCGACTTCCATAGCCTCCTCCTGGTCGTGCGTGACGAAGACCGTCGTCACGTGCACCTCCTCGTGCAGGCGGCGCAGCCAGTCGCGCAGTTCGGCCCGGACGCGGGCGTCGAGCGCGCCGAACGGTTCGTCGAGCAGCAGCACCTGCGGCTTTGCGGCGAGTGCCCGCGCGAGCACCATTCGCTGCCGCTGGCCGCCCGAGAGCCGTGACGGGTACCGGTCGCCGAAGCCTTCGAGCTGGACCAGCTCGAGCAGCTCGTCGACCCGCTCGCGGATCTCCTCCTTCGGCCGCCTGCGGACCTTAAGGGCGAAGCCGACGTTGTCGCGGACGGTCATGTGCTTGAAGGCCGCGTAGTGCTGGAAGACGAAGCCGACGTTGCGCCGCTGCGGGGCGAGCCCGGTCGCTTCCTCACCGGAGAGGTGCACTTCGCCGGAGTCGGGCCGCTCGAGGCCGGCGACGATCCGCAGCAGCGTCGATTTTCCCGAGCCGCTCGGCCCGAGGAGTGCGGTGAGCGAGCCCTGGGCGATCTCGAGCGACACGTCGTCGAGGGCGAGAAACGTGCCGAAGCGCTTGGTGACGTTGCGAATCTCGATCGACATCAGACTGCGCCCTCCCGGGGCCGGATCACGGTCATCGCGACGAGCACGAGGATGGCGATCGCCGCGAGGACAAGGGACACGGCGAAGGCGCCCGCCGTCTGGAAGTTCTGCGTCAGCTCCTGGACGCGCGTCGTCGCGGTCTCGGTCTGGCCCTGGATGTTCCCGGAGACGACGGCCACCGCTCCGTACTCGCCGAGGCAGCGGGCGGTCGTGAGCACGACGCCGTAGATCACCGCCCACCGGATCGACGGCAGCGTGATGCGCCAGAAGCGCTGCCACCGGGTCGCGCCGAGCGTCGCCGCTGCCTGTTCCTGCTCATTGCCGAGCTCGCGCAGCGTCGGGATGACCTCGCGGGCGACGAACGGGACGGAGACGAACACCGTCGCCAGCACGATCGCGGGCAACGCAAACAGGACCCGGATGCCGTGCGCGCTCAGCCAGCTGCCGAACCAGCCGGTGCGCGGCGCATAGAGGAGAAAGAGGCAAAGGCCGATCACGACGGGCGAGACCGCGAGCGGGAGGTCGATGAATGCGTTGAGCAGCCCCTTGCCGGGGAACCGGCGCCGCACGATCGCCAGCGCGCACAGCACGCCGAAGACGGTGTTGAGCGGCACGGCGATGCCGGTCGCGATCAGCGTCACCTGGAAGGCATGGAGCGTGTCGGGATCGGAGAGCGCCTGCCAGACTGGGTGGAGCCCTTTCTCGAAGGTGCGGTAGAAGACCATCCCGAGCGGCGCGAGCAGGATGACGACGAGATAGCCGAGGGCCACCGCGCGTAGTCCGAGCCGCCTAAGCACGCTCGTGCCTCGTGGCGAAGAAGCGGAGCCCGCCGACTGCGAGGAGCAGGACGAAGGCTGCCGCGAGAAGGACGATCGCAACGGCGGCGGCGTAGTCCGGGTAGCCGGTCTCGATCTGGTTGAAGATGAAGACCGACGCGACCTCGGTGTGGTACGGGATGTTCCCGGAGAGCACGACGACCGAGCCGATCTCTCCTAGCGCGCGGGCGAGCGCGAGGACGACTCCCGACAGGATTCCGGGCAGGAGATTGGGCAGCACGATCCGCCTGAAGACCGCGAATTGACCGGCCCCCAGTGAGCGGGCCGCCTCCTCCATCTCGACGTCGAGCTCGTGCAGCACCGGCTGCACCGTGCGGACGACGAACGGCAGGGTGACGAAGCAGAGCGCGAGCACGATCGCCGCGCGGGTGAAAGCGGCGTGGACTCCGACCGGCGAGCGTGGGCCGTAGAGCGTGAGGAGCGTCAAGCCGGCGACGATCGTCGGCAGCGCAAAGGGCAGGTCGATGACTGCGTTGACCAGCGCCTTGCCGCGGAAGTCGTCCCGCACGAGCACCCACGCCGTGATCGTCCCGAGCACGGCGTTGATCAGGACGACGACGACCGCGGCGCCGAACGTGAGCTTGAGCGCGGCCACCGCCTCCGGGCTCGACACGATGTGCCAGAAGCCATGCGACCCGCTCTTCTTCGACTCCCAGACGAGCGCGGCGAGCGGCAGAACCACGACGATGGTCAGGAACGTCGAGATGACGCCGAGGGAGAGGGCAGTGCTGGCCCTCCCCCCGGCACCAACCTTGCGCGAGAGTCGTGCGGCCGGAGCCGCGACGGTGCTAATGGCTGGGGCCTCCAACCGTCCGCTCGATCCCGACCATCCGGCCGGAGTTCGGGTCGAACCAGACGCGGTTCGCCCTGCGCCAGCCGCCGAAGAGGCGGTCGCGGATGTTGAAGGTCGGCCCGGTGTTGTACTTGCTCTTCCAGCTCGCGAGGTTCGGCCGCGTCAGGACCGATTTCACCACCGGGCGGTAGCCGTTGGCGGCGAAGATCGCCTGCTGCTTCGGCGCGTGCGCGTAGGTGATGAACGCGTTTGCGGCGCTCGGGGCGTCCTTGAGCGCGACCATCGGCAGCTCGATCAGCATCGTCGGCTTCGGGACGACCAGCGTGCCCTCCTGACCGGCGGCGAACGCGGCGTAGGCCTCGCTTTCGTACGTGATCAGGACGTCGCCCTTGCCGGAGAAGAACGTGTTCGCGGCGTTCGAGCCGGACGAGTCCTGCGCGACGACGTTCTTGAAGAGCTTCGTCACGAACTGCACAGCCCGGCGGTCGTTCATTCCCGACTTGCGCGCGGCTCCATAGGCGGCGAGCACGTTCCACTTCGCCGACCCGGAGCTGAAGGGGTTTGGGGTCACGACCTGGACGCCCTTCTTGGTCAGGTCAGCCCAGCTGTGGATGTGCTTCGGATTTCCCTTGCGCACGACGAAGGCCACGACCGAGTCGGCCGCGATCGAGCTGTAGGGCGCGTGATCCCAGTTCTTCGAGGCGATGCCTGCATCGGCCAGCGTGTCGATGTCGAGCCCGGTCGAGAGGAAGGCGATGCTGGCCGGCTGGCCGGCGACGATCGCCCTCGCTTGCGAGCCGGAGGGCCCGTAGGACTGCGAGAACGAGACGCCCTTCCCGGCGGCCGTCTGGCCGAAGCGGCTGATCAGCTGCTGCAGCACGGGCTTGGGCGTCGAGTAGGCGACGAGGTTGACCGTCGTCCCCGCCTGATGGGCTTGGGCGGCGCTCGCAGAGGCGAGGACGACGGGGAGGATCAGGGCGACGAGGAGCAATCGACGCATCGCGTGGCGGTCCTTTCTTGGGATTACCTACCGGGCTACTAGGTATTGGCGATGCTGATTATTGCCATAAGCATGACCCACTTCGCAAGTCTGAACAGAATCCGAACAGTCAGGTCTTGCGGTGCGCCGCGGCGAGGTCTGCGAGCGTCGTGTGCTCGAGCACGTCACGCATGTGCGTCCGCAGCTCGAGCCAGACGTCCCGCAGACCCGCCGCGGCGCCGGCGTACTCGAGCTCGTCCGGCCGCACTCCTCGTACCGTGGCGATCGGCCCCTCGAGCTCGCGGATGACATCGGCGATCGAGATCTCCTCCGCCGGGCGCGCGAGCTGGTAGCCGCCCACCGCGCCGCGCTGGCTCGCGACGAGCCCAGCGCTCCGGAGCTGCGAGAGGATGCTTTCGAGGAACTTCGGCGGGATCTGCTGGGCCGAGGCGAGCTGCTCGGCGGTCGTCAGGCCCGGAGGCGCAGCGGCGAGCTCCGCCATCGCCCGGAGCGCGTAGTCGACCTTGGCCGAGACCCGCATCCCCGCATTCTGCGGGAGCTAGGAGCGGGGATGCGCTCGGTCGTAGACGCGGCGCAGGTGGCGCGGGTCGACGTGGCTGTAGACCTGCGTCGTGGAGAGCGAGCTGTGGCCGAGCAGCTCCTGGATCGTGCGGAGATCGGCCCCCCCAGCGAGCAGGTGGGTCGCAAACGCGTGCCGGAGGCGGTGCGGGTGAGGGACGATCCGGCGGAGCGTGCTCGTGTCGAGACGTCGGCCGCGTGCCGAGAGGAAGAGAGCGTCGTTCGCGCCTCTCGCCAGGGACGGTCGCGCATCCCGCAGGTAGCGCGCGAGCCAAAGCGCTGCCTCCTCGCCGAGCGGGATCACCCGCTCCTTGCCGCCTTTGGCGCGGCGGACGTGGACGAGCTCCTGCTCGAAGTCCACGTCTCCGAGATCGAGCCCCACGGCCTCGGCGCTGCGCAGGCCTGCGGAGTAGACGAGCTCGACGAGCGCGCGGTTCCGCAACGCGATCGGGCCGTCGCCCTCGAGCGCCTCGAGCGTGCGCTCGACCTCGGCGGTGGCCGGGGCGTCGGGTAGGCGGCGCGCGCGACGCGGCGCGAGCCGCGCGTCGGGCACGCGCTCCGGCCCCAGCGCGTGCCTGAGGAACGCGCGCACCGCGGCGAGCTTGCGGCTGATCGTCGCGGGGGCGAGCTTCCTCCCGCGCCTCCCGCCGAGCCAGGCGACGTAGTCGGCGAGCACGCGGACGTCGACCGCCTCGAGGCTCGTCCGCCGTTCCTCCAGCCAGCCGCAGAACTCCCCGATGTCGCCGCCGTAGGCGCGCCGGGTGCTCTCGCTGAGTGCCGGCGAGGCGAGGAAGCGATCGGCTGCCGTTCGAGTGCCCACGGGGGACGGTTCGCCGGGCCACGGCCCATTCCCTTTCGTTAGCGTGGCACGCGTGATCGCGAAGCACGACGTGCTCGTCGTCGGTGCGGGCTGCGCAGGCATGCGCGCCGCGATCGAGGCGTTCGATGCGGGGGCCGACGTGGCGATGATCTCGAAGATCCACCCGACGCGATCCCACTCCGGCGCGGCCGAGGGCGGCATCAACGCGGCGCTCGGGAACGCGTCGGAGGACAGCCCCGAGATCCACGCCTACGACACCGTCAAGGGCTCCGACTACCTCGGCGACCAGGACGGGATCGAAATCCTCTGCGACGAGGCGCCGGCCGACGTCTACCAGCTCGAGAACTGGGGTGCGGTCTTCTCGCGCACCGAGGACGGCCGAATCGCGCAGCGCCCGTTCGGTGCGGCCGGCGCGCCGCGCACGGCATACGCCGCCGACATCACAGGACACGTCCTCGTCCAGGTGCTCTGGGAGCAGGTGTGCAAGCGAGACATCCCGACGTACGAGGAGTACTTCGCCTGGCAGCTCGTCGAGAACGACGGCCGCTGCCAGGGAGTCGTCTGCTGGGACCTGATGGACGGTGGTCTGAAGACGATCGGGGCAAAGACCGTGATCCTCGCGACCGGCGGCGCGGGCCGGCTCTACACCGGGACGACGAACGCGTACGCGTGCACCGGGGACGGGATGGCGATGGCGCTGCGCGCCGGGCTCCCGTTGAAGGACATGGAGATGATGCAATTCCACCCGACGACGCTTGCGCCCACTGGAGTGCTCATCACCGAGGGCTGCCGCGGCGAGGGCGCATACCTCCTGAACAAGGACGGGGAGCGGTTCCTCAAGCGCTACGCGCCGAACACCATGGAGCTTGCGTCGCGCGACGTCATCTCACGCGCGGAGCAGATGGAGATCGACGCCGGGCGCGGCGTCGACGGCAACGTCCTTCTCGACCTCCGCCACCTCGGCGCCGAGCGGATCATCGAGCGCCTCCCGGGATCGCGCGAGCTCTCGATGACGTTCCTCGGCGTCGACCCGATCTACGACCCGATCCCGGTGCGGCCCGGCGCCCATTACCACATGGGCGGCGTCGCGACCGACGTCTGGGGACAGACCGAGCTGACGGGGCTCTACGCCGCCGGCGAGTGCGCGTGCGTGTCCGTCCACGGCGCGAACCGGCTCGGCGGGAACGCGCTCATGGAGACGATCACCTTCGGCAAGCGGTCCGGCGCGCACGCTGCGGAGTGGGCGCTGTCGCACACGATCGTCGATGTTCCCGACTCGGTCGAGCGCGACGCAGAGCGCGAGCTGAACGCGCTCCTCGACCGCAAGGACGGTGAGCGTCCCTGGGCGATCCGCGACGAGCTCGCCTCGACGATGCACGAGAACTTCGGCGTCTTCCGGCGCGAGCACCAGATGGAGGAGCAGGGCACGATCGTGGCAGGTCTCCAGCAGCGCTACGAGCGCGCGCTCGTTGAGGACAAGGGCGAGGTCTTCAACAGCGACCTGACGGGAACGATCGAGCTCGGCTTCCTGCTCGACCTCGCCGAGTGCATGGTCGTTGCCGGCATCGAGCGGAGGGAGAGCCGCGGCGCGCACGCCCGGCCCGACGATTATCCGGTGCGCGACGACGAGAACTTCATGAAGCACACGATGGTGCATTGGGTCGACGGAGCGCCGAAGCTCTCGTGGGAGCCGGTGAGGATGACGAAATGGCAGCCGCAGGAGAGGAAGTACTGATGAAGGTCGCACTCAAGATCTGGCGCTACGACTCGGCGACGGGCGACCGGGCACTGAAGGAGTACGAGATCCAGGCGCCGGAGTGGGCGACCCTCCTCGACTGCCTCGACATCGTCAAGGACAAGCACGACGGGTCGCTCGCCTACCGCAAGAGCTGCCGGATGATGATTTGCGGCTCGTGTGGCATGCGCATGGACGGCGCCGCTGTGCTCGCGTGCAAGACGCGGATGTACGAGATCGCGCAGTCGGGCCACGTCCCGGTTGTCTCGGCGATGGGGAACCTGCCGATCCGCAAGGACCTCGTCGTCGATATGGATCCCTTCTGGGCGAAGTTCAACGCGATGAAGCCGTGGCTCCAACCCGGTTACGAGCGGCCCGAGGACGGGCGCGAATACCGGATCTCGCAGGAGCGGATGAACGTCATCCACAAGGAGGCGCTCTGCATCAACTGCGGCTGCTGCGTCTCCGAGTGCAACGCGATGGAGTCGGATCCCGAGTTCCTCGGGCCGCAGGCGCTCGCGAAGGGGATGCGCTTCGTCGGTGACCCGCGCGACGGCGCGACCATCGAGCGGCTCGAGCAGTACAACTCCGAGCACGGGATCTGGGACTGCACGCGCTGCTTCTTCTGCAACGAGCGCTGCCCGAAGGGCGTCGACCCGCGCGACGCGATCGCGAAGCTCGGCGCGGAGTCGGTCGCGCAGGGGATCGACCGCGACATGGGCGCGAAGCACGCGAAGTGGTTCGTGAAGTCGGCCGAGACGACGGGCTGGCTGCGCGAGACGGAACTCGTGCCGAAGACGCAGGGCGTCGTCGAGGCGCTCAAGCAGACGAAGTTCGCCCTCAACCTCGCGAAGCACGGCAAGGTCCCGCCGCCGTTCCCGCCGCACGTCGCGCGCGACGTCAACGAGGCGCGGAACCTCCGCAAGCTCGTCCGCGAGCAAGACCGGCAGGGAGCGCTCGGCCACGTGCAGGGCGAGCACGCCCTTGCGAAGCTCGACCACGGGCACGCCGGCGAGTCGCTCGAGGAGATCTACGACCGGCCCGGAGCCGCCCCGCGGCCGTGGCTTCCCGAAATCAAGGAGGAACCGTCCGCGTGAGCACTACCGAGACGCCGCTGAAGAGGGTCGCGTACTACAAGGGCTGCCTCGCCTCGCTCTCGGCGAAGGAGCTCGATACGTCGACCCAGGCGCTCGCGCCGCAGGTGGGGCTCGAGCTCGTCGAGCTGGAGTCGGTGACGTGCTGCGGCGCCGGCGACATCCACGAGGCTGAGCCCGATTACTACCTCCACCTCAACGCGAGGATCCTCGCGTACGCGGAGGCGACCGGCTGCGACATGCTCATGACGGTCTGCAACGTCTGCACGCTCAACCTCCGGCAGGCGAACTACATGCTGCAGGGCGACTCCGGGCTTCTCGCCCGCATCAACGAGAACCTCGAGACGGTCGGCGTGCCGCCGTACTCGGGCGGTGTCGAGGTGCGACACCTCCTGTGGGAGATCGCGGAGGGCGAGGGCTACGAGAAGCTGAAGAAGGTCGCGCACCGCGGGCTCAAGGGGCTGAAGGTGGCGCCGTTCTACGGCTGTCAGATCCTGCGTCCGTCGAAGATCCTCGGCTTCGAGGATCCCGACCGGCCGTGGTCGCTCGAGCGGATCATCGAGGCGTGCGGCGGTGAGGCGATCGACTATCCCGCGAAGATCAAGTGCTGCGGCTTCCCGATCATCCAGGCACGCGAGGAGACGGCACTGGGCGAGCTCATCCAGCCCGTGGAGCAGGCGCTCGAGGCCGGCGCCGACGTGATGGTCACGCCGTGCCCGCTCTGCCACCTTTCGCTCGACGCCTGGCAGCAGAAGCTCGAGGCCGCGACGGGACGGGCGTTCAACTTGCCGATCCTCCACCTCGCGCAGCTCGTCGGGGTTGCGGCCGGGCTCGACGAGTCGGAGCTGAAGTTCAAGCGCCACATCGTCGATCCGCGGCCGGCGCTCGAACGGCTCGAAGTCTGAGACGGCTTGGGGCGCTAGTCGGTGCGGGCCTCGGCTGGGGCCTGTTCGAGGCGAGCTGGGTACGGCTGCGGAAGCTCGAGGTCGAGCTGCCCGGGTTGCCGGCGGAGCTGGACGGCCTGCGGATCGTCCACCTTTCGGACTTTCATCTCGGCGTCCTATCGCCCGGCGTCGGCGCTACGTGGCGCGCTGCCGTCTGGGCGCGTGAGCTGGAGCCGGATCTCGTCGCGATCACCGGCGACCTCCTGACGCACCCTCGAGGGGAGGCGACGCTCCGGCGACTCGTGCGGGTGCTGCCCCAGCCGACGGTCGCGGTGCTCGGCAACCACGATCTCGCGATCAGCCGCGATCCCCAGGCGCGCCGGTCCGACCTGCGGGAGCTCGAGCCGGCGACGCTGCTGCGCGACGACGGGCGGCTGCTCGATCTCCGCGGCCGAAAGGTCTGGATAGCAGGCGCCGATCCGCGGCTCATCGTCCGCGGCCGGCCCCGGCTCGACCCGAACTCACTGGCCCACGAGGCGGACCTCTCGATCCTGCTCTGCCACTACCCACGCGTTCTCGACCAGCTCGAACCGAACCATTTCGACCTCGTCCTCGCCGGCCACATGCATGACGGCCAGATCACCCTGCCGTACCCCGGGGGCAAGGTGTTGCTCGCGCATCCGGGCGCGCCGTATACGCGGGGCATCTACCGGAGCGCCGCAGCCACCATGCATGTCTCCGCAGGCCTAGGAACGACCTTCGTCCCGTTCCGCTTCGCTGCGCGACCCGAGGCGACGGAACTCACGCTGAGACGGGGTTAACCTAGGTGCATGGCCGGTCAGGCGTCGATCTCGACCGAGATCCTCGCCCGCTACGCCGCGGATGCGGCGCGGGAGGTGGAAGGGGTGCGGGAGCTTGCGGACAGCCCGCTCCCACGGCGACACGCGGTCCGGGTGTCCGGATCGAACGGCGCAGTAAAGGTCGAACTGCACGTCGTAACCGAGTGGGGAGCGTCGATTCCGGCGGTCGGCAGGCGCGTTCAGGAGCGCGTGCGCGAGTACCTCCGCAGCATGGCCGACGTCGAGCCGGCGACGGTCGAGGTCGTCGTCGATGCAGTGGGGCCGGAAGAGTGACGCGGATCTCAGGCCTGACCGGAGCGACGCTCGAGACGGCGCCGACCGTTTGCCACGAGTGCATCTGGTGGCAGACGCGAGGCGGTCGCAGCACCGACAAGCGCAAGTGGATCCGCGACGCGGAGGACGGGTGGGGAGCCTGGGGAACGGTCTACCACGACGACGACGGAAGGCTCCTCGGCTCGATGCAGTACGGGCCTGCCGACCTCTTCCCTCGCGCGCGCGAGCTCCCCGCAGGCCCGGCGAGCGACGACGCAGTGCTCGTCACCTGCGCCTACCTCACCGATCCGTCCCGGCCGTGGGTCATGCAGTCGCTGTTCCTCACTGCGATCGGCGACGCGCGCGACCGCGGCGCGCGAGCGCTCGAGGCGTTTGCGTATCGCTACCCGGAAGGGGAGACGAACTTCGAGCGCTTCCATGTCCACCGGACGATCTTCCCGTCGGATTTCCTCGCGGACTTCGGCTTTCTGCCTGTGCGCACGAAGGGGCGTGTGGAGCTCGCGCGACTCGAGCTTGGCGGCCTCCAGCCGGTGGAGGAGGGGAAGCGTGAGCAGGTGCTCGCGCGCGTGCGTGAGGCGTTCCTGCC
>Ga0070695_100000529_pt1 | contig 20185 bp, 18 predicted proteins | sample KBSK1252metaG_FD_65471 | JGI IMG/M metagenome (GOLD analysis project Ga0070695, IMG submission 65471) | Corn, switchgrass and miscanthus rhizosphere microbial communities from Kellogg Biological Station, Michigan, USA - KBS K1-25-2 metaG | ecosystem: Host-associated > Plants > Roots >...
GAGCGTGGTCTGGTCGGCGAGGGTGGGCCAGCTCGTCCGGATCCGCCCCGTCCGCTGGTCGGCCTTGGTGCAGAGCCAGCTGAACATCCCGTACTCGTCCCAGGTCAGGCGCCCCAGCTCGAGGTGCTCGTCGATGGTCCGCCGCCACTTGACGAAGTTGTCCGCGCCGGCGGGACGCCCAGGGATTTGACGCATCTCAGTCCAGCGCTCCCTCGAGCGACTCCGCATCGTGGGCGAGGATCCCGTCCCGCATCCCGAGCCCGGCCACCTCGATCCGGTCCTGTACCTCGGCCAGTCGCTCCTCGGTGAGCGCGGCGAGCTTCGCGGGCACGCGCAGGCCGTGCTCCGTGACCTCGGCCCGCTGGCGACCCACGAGGAGACGCCATTCCGCCCACTTCTCCCAGTCGACCTGGGCCGAGACGACGACCCAGCTCGTGTAGCGGGGAATGCCGCCCCCCTCCGTCGTGCTCTGCAGCATCGCGGCAACGCGGACGCCGTCGATCTTCCCCGCTTCCTTGATCTCGGTGAGGAGCGAGCGGAGCGAGCCGTGGATCAGCTTCATGACGCCTCCCGGCCGGCGGACGCTTCGTGCTCCGCGGCGGCTGGGCGGGGAGAGCAGGAGCGATGCCACGGGGGTGGTGAAGACGAAAAGCGGACGGGCAACTGCGTGTGATGCCGAAGGAATCTTGCGTCAAACGCGGCGTGCGCTCAGGCGCATGGGATCCCGATGACTCGATGCTGTTGCGCTTTCGTTGTCCTTTGTTGCGGTTTCTCGTGGTCACGCTTCGAGGAGATCACCGTAGCGTCGCGGACTTCGCTGGCTCGGGACGCGGTGACGCCCTTGCACTCGCCCGGCGGCGATGGAAACGCTGCTACGCATCGGAGCCGCCGGCCGCCAGATCGAGTTCGGGGTCGCCACCACGCGAGGAGAGCGCGCCGCCGTCCGGGCTCAGCGATTCCGTGTCTACCAGCGCTACGGCTACTACCGGCTCGGGCTCGAGGTTGATCGCGACGAGTATGACAGGAAGGCCGTCTACCTGACCGCGACGGTTGGGACCGGCCGACGACCCGACATGCTGATCGGGAGCGCGCGCCTCGTCGTTGGTGAGGCGGAGATCCCCTTCACATTCCCCTCACAGAAGGCCTTTCAGTTCGAGTTGCCCGAGGCCATCCGCGAGGTCGATTCGCGTCAGTGCGCTGAGGTGACCCGGTTCGTGTCGGAGCGGCCCGACGGCATCGTCGCGGGGGGCCTGCTGGTGCCGCTCGGGCTCATCCAGGCCGTCTCCGTGTATTCCCGGCGGCACGCCATCCGCTGCGGACTGGCGGTCGTCAAGCAACGCCTGCTGCGCGCTCTATACACGGCCGGCGTCCCTCTCTCCGAGATCGCCTCCGCGAAGCTGGTCTACCCGGAGGACGGGCCCACCGGCCCCTACTACCATCGACACGCGGATCCGGTGATCCCGGTCTGGTGGAGTACCGACGACCTCGCCCCGCTCGCGACGCGAGCCATCGCGCGCCACCACATGGGACCGCGTCAGGCGCCGGCCCTCTCATAGACACCGCTGAGCCTTCTCGCTCGACCAGCCGCGGACTTCTTGGGCCGTAGTTGGAGGAGGTTCGGCTCAGCGAGCCATCCGACGTCGACTGCGAGAACGGGGCCTGCCGGGAACACCAAGTGGGGGTGGCGCGGGGGTTGCGTCCGGTGCTCTCTTTGCCGCGTTTTGCCGAGCGATGCTTCTTGTCTTTCGATGGTTTATCAATTACTTCGGGCTCTGGGTTCTGGCTTTAGTTCGCAATTTCAAGGTCGTCCAGAGCGCAGACCGCGCCCAGCTGGCCGCAAGCCGGCCAATTGCGTGACTTCTGTGATCCACGAGGACCTGCGAGGCAGTGACCCTAAGGTCGGCCTTCGGTCCAGCCTTCCCCGCCACAGTAGACGGTTCATGGAGAACCGTCCCGTCCGATTGCTGAGAGATCAGCCAGTGACGTCGCTTCGGCTCTCAGCCCGACGACCCCCCTGCCTCCCCCACAGAAACCTCTGCGCGAACCGCTTCCGCTCCCCCAGCACCTCGTCGCGGCTACCCTCGAACGTGATCCGTCCGTTGTGTAGGACGTACGCCCGCGAAGAGATCCGCACCGCCGCTTCCACGCTCTGCTCGACGAGCAGAACGGAAACGCCTCCTTGGTTCACCGCGACCACCGCCTCCAGCACGCGGTGCACGAGCTTGGGCGCGAGGCCGAGTGACGGCTCATCCAGTATGAGCACCCGCGGCCTCGCCATGAGGCCACGCCCGATGGCGAGCATCTGCTGCTCCCCGCCGCTTAGTGACCCCGCGACTTGCCGGCTCCGCTCGCGTAAGACCGGGAAGAGACGGTAGACCTCTTCCAGCGTCTCCGCCCGGGCCGCTCGCGACGCGGTGAGATACGCGCCCATCTCAAGGTTCTCGAGGACCGACATGCTGTCGAAGATCTTCCGGCCCTCAGGCACCTGGACCACGCCCCGCTCGACGATCTTCGAGGGATAAAGATTCTGGATCGGACGCCCCTCGAGCGTGATCTCGCCCTGTGTGCACGGGTTCAGCCCGGAGATCGTATTCACGAGCGTGGTCTTCCCCGCGCCGTTGTGGCCGAGGAGCGCAACGATGGCGCCCGCCTCGACCCCGAGGGATACGTCGCGGAGGATCTGGATGTCGCCGTACCCCGCGCTCACGCTGGTGATGGCTAGCACTCGCGCTCCGTCCCGAGGTACGAGTCGATGACCATCGGGTCGTTCATCACCTCGTTCGGCGCGCCGTCCACCAGCACCGCTCCCGCCTGCATGAACACCGCCCGGCTGCAGAGCTGCAGCACGGCCTGGATCACGTGCTCGATGATGAGGACCGTCATGTCAGTGGTGAGCGTCGGCAGCAGCCGCACCATCTCATTGATCTCGAGCTCGTTCAATCCGGCGAGGACCTCATCGAGAAGCAGGACCTTCGGGCCGCTCGCGAGGGCGCGCGCAAGCTCGAGCCGCTTCCGCCAGCTCACGGAGAGATCCCGGCCCAGCATCTCGGCCTTGTCGTCGAGTCCCACCTGGGCGAGGACCGTCATGGCGCGCTCGCGTGCCCGGGCCGCCCTCGGCTCGCGATTCAGGGCGCCGACCGTCACGTTCTCCAGGCAGGTGAGGTTTAGAAAGGGTCGCGTGATCTGGAAGGCACGGCCGATGCCCAGCTTGCAGATCATGTGCGGCGCCAGGCCCGAGATCTCTCGGCCATGCAGACGGATGGAACCGGTGTCCGGGCGGATGACGCCGCTGAGTGTGTTGAACAGCGTCGTCTTGCCCGCCCCATTTGCGCCGACGATCCCGACCACCTCGCCGTCTGCGACTTCGAAGGAGACGCCGCGGAGCGCCTCCAGGCCCTTGAATCGCTTCCGCAGGCCCTCGATGCGCAGAGCCGTCACGCTCTCGCCACCCGGGCCCGTTTGCGCGCGTGGAGGCCCATGCCGAGTAACCCGCCTGGCAGGTACAGCATAACGGCGACGAGGATCACGCCCCAGATGAGGCGCATGACGATGGCCGCGATCTCCGGGCTCCACCCGATCGGGAGGAGCTGCAGCACCTCCGTGAGGACGGAGAAGGCGAGCGATCCGACAACGGGGCCGGCCACGGTGCCGGGGCCCCCTACCATCGTCCCGAGGATCATCTGCATCTGCGGATCCCAGCCCAGCACGATCTCAGGCTGGATGAACAGGTAGAACTGCGCATAGAACGTGCCGCCGACGGCGGTGAGCGCCGCGCTGATGGCGAGCATCTGCCGCTTGACCCGGGCCGAGGGCACGCCGCTGACCTCCGCCGCCGTCTCGTCCTCGCGGATCGCGATGGCGTAGTAGCCGAGTCGGCTCCGCGCGATCATCCACGTGACGAGCATGGCTACGGCGACCAGCCCGACGATTACGTAGTAGTAGTAGGCGCGTTTGATGAACAACATGTTGCCCGGCGAGTTGAGCAGCGGGAGCAGGATGCCCGTGGACCCGCCGACGGAGCTCCACGTGTCCAGGACGGGGCGGAGGATCTCGACGACCGCGACCGTGGCGAGCGAGAAGTACATCCCCCGGATGCGATAGCGCACCGCGAGGACGGCGATGATGAGCGCGAGGAGGGCGCCCATCCCTGCGCCTGCGAACATCCCCAGCCAGGGGGAGACTGCGAGTTCGGTATATAGGAGCGTGGACGTGTAGGCGCCGGCGGCGAAGAACGCAGTGTGCCCGAAGCTGAAAAGGCCGGCGTAACCGCCGGACAGGTTCCAGCAGAGGCTCAGGTACGCCCACAAAGCCGCGGAGACGGCGAGGGTCAAGTAGTATGAGTTGAGGACCATCGGGAGCGCGAGCACGACCACCACCAACGTGACGGTGAGGACTGCCGTCCCGGTGTTCGGCAACGGGCGCACCTGGAACATTAGGCGCGACCCAGCAGCCCAGACGGGCGCCAGGCCAGGAAGACGAGGACGACCGCGAAGGTGAACGCGGACCCGATGGCCGCGCTGAACAGCATCCCAGCCGCCGCCTCGAGGAGGCCGAGGAGCAGCCCGCCGATGACAACGCCCCGCACGTCCTCCACGCCGCCGATGACTACGATCGCGAACGCCTTCAGGAGGAACTCGATCCCCGAGAAGGGGCTCAGGAGATAGAACGTCGGCAGCGAGGACCCCGCCACGGCCGCCGTCACGGCACTCAGCCCGAACGCGTAGAGCCGCACGCGCCGCACATCGATGCCCATGAGCGTCGCCGCCTGCCAGTTGTCGGTGGAGGCGCGGATGGCCTTGCCCAGCTTCGTGTAGCGGAGCATCGCCCACAGTAGCGCGACGGTGACGACCGCGAGCACGGCGGCCACGACCTTCGGCACGCTGAGAGCGAGCCCGCCCAAGCGGAGGGTGCGCGAGGTGTACCCCGTGCTCGCTAGCCGGAGGTCGCCTCCGAATGCCAGGAGCAGCACGTTCTCGATGATGAGCCCGATGCCGAGCGTTACCATGATTTGCGTGTGGTGACTCTCCATCACGACGTGCCTGAGCACCAGGCTGTAGATGGCTGCGCCCAGCACGAAGGCGAGGGGCACGGTAGCCGCGATCGATACGAAGGGGTCGACCGCCCACAAACGGAACAGAAGGAGGCTCAGGAACCCGGCCACGACTATGAAGTGGCCGTGGGCGAAGTTGACGATCTGCATCACGCCCAGGGTGAGGGCGAACCCCGATGCGGCGAGCGCGTAGATGGACCCGTACACAACCCCGTAAAGCAGGGCCTGGACGATGTCGAGGGGATGCATGACTGCGCGGCTCTTGCGCTCAGCCGACCGCCGGCATGACCTTCTTGACGAACCTCTCCATCGATTTCATGACAAGCGTGTGATCAAGCCCACCGAACCCCATGTTCATCAGCGCGTAGTTCACCTTGCACTCGTCGCGCAGCCACCGCATACGCTGAGCAACGAAGTCGACGTCACCGACCCACATGAGGTCGTTCTCGAGCACGTGGTCGGCGTCGAGCGACTTGATGTACTTGGCCCACGGCTCGTAGAACTTGTACTGGTCAGGCCACGTCTCGCCGGGCCGAAGCGTGAACATCTTCGCGAAGTCCTCGAGGTACCACTGGACCGCGACGCGCGCCTCCTCCCTCGCCTGCTTGACCGTATCCCCCACGTACACGTAGGGGTGACCCACCCGAAGCACGTCGGTCTGCCCGAGATCAGTGATGATGCCGTTGAACTGATCGAACTTTTTCTTGATGTCAGGAAGGGGGCTCAACGACGCGCCGAGGATGGGAATGATCCCCCGCCGCAGCGCCTTCTCCATGCTCCCCGGGCTCAGACACGGCTGCCACAGCGGGGGATGCGGCTGCTGGAGCGGCCGCGGGCTCACCTCGATCTCGGGGAATTTAAAGAATTTCCCGTCGTAGGAGAACGGTCGGCCGGTCCACGCCTTCAGAATGATGTCCAGGCTCTCGTCGAACCGCTCCTGCGCTTCCTCCCAGGGCACGCCGTAGCCGTCAAACTCGCACTTGAAGAGCCCTCGCCCCACCCCGAAGTCCAGGCGGCCGCCCGAGAGCACGTCCACCGTCGCGTAGTCCTGCGCGACTTCGATCGGATTGTGCCAAGGGAGCACGCTCACCGCCATGCCGAGGCGGATCCGCCTCGTGCGGGCGGCGATGTTGGACAAGATCACTGCCGGCGAGGGCTTGCCGTGGTCGACGAACGCGTGCTCGGCAAGGAATACCGCCTCGTACCCAAGGCGTTCCACGGCCTCTGCCTGCTCCAGCCGCTCGTCGTAGAACGACTTGATGAGCTTGCCGGTGCGCGGAGTTTGGACGTTCATGAACACGGAATATTTCACAAGCGCATCTCCTGTCTGGGTTGCGGATCGACGATCAGGGACGAGGATGGCGCCCTATCGGCGCGATGAAGTGCCGCAGGAATCGACTATCGACGGACGATACTGGGCTCCACGATCGCGCCGTCCAGGACCACGGGCTTGCCATCAAGGAAGACGCTGCAGTTCCGCATGGGGATGTCAAAGTGGCAGGCGGTGTAGCGCTTGGCCACGTAGTTCGGCCCCGTTGAGATCAGGAAGTTCCCCTCGAACGACCGGCCGTCGACGCCCATGGCCTCGTTCCGAGGATAGAACGCGATGGCGTCCCACAGCGCCCGCTCGTGGAGGCCCCAGCCCACGTGGGAGATGCCATAGGCGTTGCGATCGTTCCAGCGCGCCATGTAGTCTCGAATGAGCTCGGCGTCGAGGCTCGTGCCCTCGATCGTCTCCACGAAGCCGCCGCGGAATCGCAGGGTGACCTCGCTGCGCACGTACGTGTAGAAGGGATAGACGATGTCGCCTGGCGCGAGGACCACGTCACCATACACCTCGAGCGACGCAGGATACGTCAGCGCCATGCCGGTCGCCCAGTTGGCCGACACTCCAGGCCTGGCGCAGAAGCCGTACGAGCCCTTAGGCGCCGAGCCCCGCAGGTCGACGCGCAGGTTGGTGCCCGACTTCGAGGTCACTGTCATCTGGGAAGCGTTCTTGAGCAACTCGACCGACTTGTCGATCCTCATCGTTCGCTCAGCGGTCGGGAGGAGCCGCGCCAGCGCGTCCGCGGGCTCCCTGATGACGATCAGGCGGGCGCCGCTGGCCAGGATCTCGCCCCGCTGATCGGAATGGATCAGCCCCTCCAGGGTCAAGTCGACGACGAGCGTCACCCGCTTCAGCAGTTCGACAACCTCCGGGAAGCTGTTGAGCGCGGTCGAGCTGGCGTTGCCGCGATTGATGGCGAGTGCGCCGTCCATCTCCGAGGATCGGAAGGGCAGCATGATCTGGAAGGGCCGCGCGCCCATCGCGGTGAGTGCGCCCAGGCTCGCGTCGAGATACTCCGGGCGCGACCCCGTCTCGGTGACGATAGCCGCAGCCTCGCCCGATCGCACCTTGCACCACTCGAACTCCTGCATGAACAGTGACGTCAGACCTGCGTCACCTCTAGTCATATCTGGACACCCCCCGCGATCAGCGGTGTGAATGGACCGCTCCTATCGCCTCGCCCACTTGGGCTTCGGCCACACCGGCTTCGTGGTGGCGAGCACCTTGGGCGCCACCGTGTAAAGCCGGCCGGCCTTGTACTGTGTCGCCACCGACACCGAGCGCACGTTATTTCCGTTCTCGTCGAACTTGCACCCGTTGGGTAGGAAGACGTTGCCATCGAGCCCGACATCCATCGCGGCCATGGCGTTGCGGATGGTCGCCCGGTCCGTCGATCCCGCCTTCTCCAGCGCGCGGACCACGAGGGCGGCCGCGCTTGCTGTGGCTACGCTCGAGAGGTCCGCATCTTCCTGGTGCGCCGCCTTGTAGCGCGCGCGGAAGTCATCGAGGCCGGGGATCTTCAGATCGTGGGAGAACGGCTGAATGACCACGATGTGGTCCGACTGCTCCTTGAGCGCGTCCGGGAAGCTGTTGCTCACCGCACCGCCCATCGCGGCAGCCACCCCCATGGGGTTGTAGTCGAGCTCGATGCACGTGCGGATGAGGAGCACGTAGTCCTGCACCTTGTTGTGGCCGATGAGCACATCGGCGCCATTCCGCTTGAGCCTCGACACCATCCCCGTGAAGTCCTTGGTCGACGCGGCGTTGTAGGTGATGCTCTCCACGACGTCCCACCCCTTGGCCTTGCTGTATTTGGCGAGCGACTTGGCGGCGCTCGCGCCCAGCACGGAGTCCTCGCACACAATGCCGACCTTACCAACCTTGGGCCCAGTCTCCTTGCCGGCGGCATCGAGGAACTCGACGACGTCCCGGGCGACGTCCTCCATGGAGACCGACGCCCGGAACGTATACTTGAAGCCGCGGGCGGTGAGGGTCGGCTCGATGTCCACGGGAGCCACGAACGGCACGCCCAGCCGCTCGCACACCTGGCTCACCACGAGCGAGGCCGCGCTCTGACTCGTGCCGGCGATGAACACGGCGTTCTGTGCCACGAGCGACTCCGCGCGGATGGCCGCGACGTCGACCTTCGTCTCGGTGTCGAGCACCACGTACTTGATCTTCGCCCCCCCTAGGGACTTGATGCCGCCGCGGTCGTTGACGAGGTCGTAGACGATCCTCTCGCCGCGCGAGTTTCGCACACCCCACTGCGAGGCCGGTCCGGTGAGCGGCCACAGCCCGGCCAGAACAACCTCCTTAGCCTGAGCGTGCACCAGGCGCGGCGTCGTCCCCAACCCCGCCACAGCCGCCGCGACGGCACCTCGCTTCAAGAAGTCGCGACGGCTCGACCTCATCCCCACGGCGGCCTCGGCCCGTCTCTTCGTCCCCGTTTCCATCAATCGTTCGTCCTTTCGTGTTTCCCGCACTCTGAATGTCTCGCTCGGTCATCGGGCGGTGCACCAACTGACCTACGGACAAGAGTGTACTGAGTAGCATGTTTGGGGGCTACGGTCAAACCCGTCAGGCGAGCAAGTTGGGGTCTGGTCAACCCGCTCTCCACCACTGCAGGCGCGGACTCAGGCTAAGCCTCGACGCGATCCAGAAACCGGGCGACCGCCTCTGAGAACGCGTCGGGCTGATCGATGTTGGAAAGATGCGCGGCGGCAGTCAAGACAACTAGTTCAGACCCGATAATCCCGTGGTGCATGTCTGCCGCCGCCGCGGTCGGCGTGGCAAGGTCCTCGGCGCCCGCGATGACGAGGGTCGGCGCCGTGATGTCTCGCAGGCGCTCGGTGACATCGAATCGCTCGATGGCGCGATAGCAGGCGACATATGCGGCCGGATCGGTGGTGAGAATCATCCCCCGAATCCGCTCGGCAGCGGCCGGCACGGCGGCCCGGAGCCCCTCGGTCAACCATCGAGGAAGAGCCATCTCCGCGATCGGCCCCATTCCCTGGCTCAGCGCGATCCTGGCTCGCTCGTCCCACATCAGCACAGCCTCGGCCGGAATCCGGCTCGTGGTGTTGGCCAGGACCAAGCCTTCCACGAGCTCTGGCGCCTCCAGCACTAGTGCCTGACCGATGATTCCGCCGAGCGACAGCCCGACGAAATGGGTGCGCGAGATTCCCAGCGCGCGAAGGAGCCGCCGCACATCGCCCGTGAGGTCCGTTAGGCGGCAGCCACCAGCGGGCATGGAAGACGCGCCGTGCCCGCGGACATCGTATCTCAGTACGCGGTACCGGTCGCGCAGACGGCAGGCCTGCCCGTCCCACATGGCGAGGTTCGCGCCGAGGGCATGGCTGAACGTGACTACGGGACTCGCCGGGGAACCCTCGAGCGCGTAGTTGATGATCGCCCCGTCAATGTCGATCTTCATCGGGGGGTCAAGGGGGCCGCGAATCCGTGGGCCTCGAGGAGACGCCTGGTCTCGTCGGCCGCACGGTGTCGCCCGGGTCCCTTCGAAGAAGCCAGCGCGCTCCAGACGAGCTCGGTCGCGAGGAGCGTCGCGGCCTTTAGCTCGCCCGGAGCAACCTTGTCCAGGGTGTCGGCGGCCGTCAGGAGGTATCTCGCCCCGGCTTGGGGTTCGTCGAAGCCGGCGACCACGCGCAAGGCAGGAATGCCGCGCTCGACGAAGCTGAAATGATCCGAGTTCCGCATCAGCGGTAGGACGGTCCGGAGCCGGATCCCGAGCCGGTCCCCGATTGCATCGATGAAGGCATGCAGCTCCGAAAACCCGCTCGTTAGACACGTCAGGTTGGGGCTTCCGGTGAGGGTGTCCAGGTTCACGACCAGAGAGATCGATTGCGCCTCCGCTTCGCTCAGCCCGGCGACGTACTCGCGCGAGCCCATGAGCCCCCACTCTTCGACGGTAAAGAGAACGACCCTGATGCCGCGGGGAAGCTGTTCGGCGTGGGGGGCGATTGCGGCCAGGATCTGCAAGGCCGCGGCGACCCCGGTAGCGTTGTCGAGCGCGCTCTGGGCCAAGTCGTGGCCGTCGTAGTGGGCACAGACGACCACCCACTCGGCCATCCGGCCCGGCACCTCCGCCACCAGATTCACGCCGACAGCCCGCCGCCGATGAGCCTGCACGTGCAGCCGGGCTCCCGCGCGCGCCGCCGCGAGCGCGGCTCCAGCCTCGAGGCTAACACCCACGGCGGGGATGTCGTCCGGCGTGCCGTAACCCGCCGATCCGGTGACGAGCACGTGCCCCGGAAGCGTCCCGGCGATCACGAAGCCGGCCGCGCCGAGCTCACGGCTCCGATTGTACTTGGCACGGCGATGGATCGCGCCCGCGGCGAACGGGTACTCGTGCCGCACCAGCGCCAGACGCCCACGCAGCTCGAGGCCGGCCGCCTCGAACTCCTCGGGCGTTCCCCGCCCCACGTCGACAACCTCCCCCTCCAGCCCGCCGGCTGGCGTGTCGGGACAGCCGATCAGTGGGTGGCAATCCAGGCGGGCGCCCGCGGAACCGCGCACCTCGAGTGTCGCCGTCCTCCTCGCCCAGCCCGCATACTCGAATCGGTGCTCGCGAACCTGGACGCCCGCGATGCCGTTCAGCCGCTCGAGCAGGAACGCCCACGCGGCCGCCTCGCTTTCAGAGCCCGCAAGACGACCTCCGCACCCGGCGAGACGCTCCACGTCTTCGACTAGGGCTCGCGAGCCCCAGACATGGTCGAGGACCGATGGGGGAACGCTCATGTCCGCGCCAGGGTCGGGAGGCAGCTCACCGGAGGACTCCGAGCTGCGCCACCCGCTCGCCGGTCGAGACGATCGGGAACGTCGCGATCCGGACGATGGGGCCCGCATGCGGGGCCCGCACCTCCTCGAGGACGTCCCCGAAGACGTCTCTGACCTCTGCGATCACTTCACCGGCGACGACGTCAGTGCCGAGTGCCGCCCGCTGATGCAGGATGCCGCCTCGCCGAGCTCGCACGATGGTCATCGTCCGGATGACGACGCGTCGTCCGAACTCCTCCGTCTCGCCCGGGATCATCGAGACCGCGCGCAACAGATTGCGCAGGCCCCGGATCCCGCGCTCCACCTCGGTGGGTTCGAGCCGGCCGCCCTCGCCCAGCTCGATGCCAAACGCCACCCTCCCATGCTCCGCGCACACCACGTGGGGGTTCTTGTCGCCCACGTACATGCCCCGGTCGTTGGCCAGGATGAAGTCGGCGCCGAACGCCCTAGCGAGGGCCTCGGCCTCCTGGACCACCGCGCCGCAGCGGGGCGGTGGCAGGAACGCGAACGGGGCGTACCGCCCGCCCGTCGTGGGCGTGTGGATGTCCAGCATGTAGTCCGCTGGCCGCATGAGCTGCTCGAAAAGCGTGTGGGCGATGAGGGCGGCCATGTTGCCCTCGGGGTCGCCGGGGAACGAGGAGAAGACGTCGGCCGGGTTCTGGTCCATCGGCGACTTCAGCAGATGGCCGACCGGGAAACGGTGCTGGATCTGGAACGCGGTCGGATTCTGCACTGGGACCGCCAGGATCGTGCCCCGGAGCTCGCCCGGGTCCAGCTCGCGTGTCAGGCGCGCCACGATCTCCACTCCGTTGACCTCGTCCCCGTGCACGCCCGCGCCGAGGTACAGCACGGGGCCCGGCTGGACGCCGCGAATCGCAGTCACGGGAATCTCAACCCGGCTTCCGTCCGGCAGCTCGAGGACAGGGATCCGCCGCCGGCTGCGCACGCCCCGCTTCAGCTCGAGGCCCTCCAGGGTCAGCTGGGTGTCCGAGGTCACCGCGTTGGCCACTATGGTCGCTCCTTGAAGGGATATCCGGCCGCCCGGCGTGGGCGCCCCGGCGGCCCGGCTAGGCCGAGAATGAGATCGGTTGGCTCCTCGTCGACACGTGCCACCGGATGACCACGCGCTCGAGCGCGCCGACGACGAGATAAAGCGCCAGGGCGAGCAGCGAGATCAGGGTCAAGGCGGCGAAGAGCAGCTTGGTGTCGACGATGCCGTTCGCGAACAGGAGGATGTAGCCGAGTCCTTCGTTGGCCCCCACGAACTCGGCCACGATGGCCCCGACTGTAGCGAGGGTGATCGCGACCTTCATGCCTGCAAAGATGTTCGGCGCGGCGTTGGGGAGGCGCAACCGCAGGAAGCTCAGCCACCGCCCGGCTCCCATCGACTGCATGAGGTAGATCGACTCGGCTTCAACCGAGCGCAGGCCGATCACGGTGTCGACCAGGATAGGGAAGAACGCGATCAGGAAGCCGATGATGACCTTGGGTGCCAGACCGAATCCGAACCATACGATGAACAGGGGCGCGATCGCGACCTTCGGGATGACCTGGCTCGCGACGATCCACGGATACACCGCCTTCTCGAGAGGCCGAACGTAGACGACGGCGACCGCGAGCGCGACCCCGACGACAAGAGCCACCAGGAAGCTCAGCACGATCTCCACGGCGGTGATCAAGGTGTGTGCCAGGAGCGACGCGCGGGCCTCGACAAGCTTCGCCACGACGTCGGACGGCGCCGGGAGCAGGTAGGGCGCGATCAAGCCGCCGCGCGAGGCGCCCTCCCAGGCGACGACAACGGCGACGAAGGGCACGGTCGGGTACAAGAAGTCGGTGAACGAGCGCGGCAGGGCCTTAGACATAGTCCGGGACCGTCTCCTACGAGAGAACGTCCATCGTCTCGATGACCTTGCGGATCTGCCGCTGGTACTCGGCGAAGACGTCGCCGTCCCGGATGGCCAGCGTCCGGGGGCGGGGCAACTCGATCGGGATCTCGGCCACTACCCGACCCGGGCGGGGTGACATCACGATGACGCGGTCCGAGAGGAAGATGGCCTCGGGGATGCTGTGGGTGATGAACACGGCCGTACGGCGCTCCGTCCACCACAGCCGCTGCAGGTCTAGGTTCATCTCGTCGCGGGTCATCGCGTCGAGGGCGCCGAAGGGCTCGTCCAGGAGGAGCAGGCTTGCCTCGTGGAGCAACGCTCGGCATAGCGCCACACGCTGCCGCATCCCGCCCGACAGCTCCCACGGCCGGTGGTCCGAGAAACCGCCAAGCCCCACCTGCTCGAGGAGCGCCAGCGCCCGGGCCTGGGCCTTCTTTCGGTCCAGCTTTCGGATCTCGGCCTGCAGCATGACGTTGCCTAGTACCGTGCGCCAGTCGAACAGCAGATCGCGCTGGAAGACGATTCCGACATCGGTGATAGGCTTCACCACCGGCCGGCCGCCGACGTGAACCGTCCCTGCTGTCGCCGGTACCAGGCCGGCGATGATCATGAGAAGCGTGCTCTTACCGCAGCCGCTAGGGCCGAGGATCGAGACGAACTCCTGGCTCTTGATCGACAAGTCGACGTCCACGAGTGCCACAATCGACCCCGTCCGGCTCGGATAGCTCTTTCGGACGCCGCTGGCATGAACAGCCTCGCCGACGTCACCCATGCCGCTACTTCGTGACGAACTCGTTCGTGAAGTATGCATCCGTTGAGGCCTGGGCCTTCAGCTCCAGGTACTGGACGAGGATACCCTCGGCCCGTTTCCACTCATCCGGGGACTGCCAGCCAAACGGGCTGCGCTCCGTCCCCGGCGAACTGGTGTACCGCATGTATCCCTCCAGGTCGGCCCGCAGGGAGGCCTCCTGCCCCTTAAGCAGTGGCTTGGCCTTCACGAGTGCCTCGATCGCGGCCTCCGGGTTCTTCCTGGCCTCGAGCCAGCCTCTGGTCGTTGCGGCCACGAACCCGCGCATGACCTCGGGCTTGCTTTCGATCGTCTTGACCGCGGCAATAAGCCCGTGCGACGGGAGCAGAATTCCAACGTCCGCATAGTCGAATTGCCGGGTGTCGCGCACACCGAGTCGCGAGAACTCGGTCTTGCTGCCGGGCCCGAACCCTGTGGCTGCATCGGCCTTGCCCTCAACGATCAGGCGGTAGATGGCCCCGCAGTCGGTCACCACGAGCTTGACGTCACCCGGCGAGAGGTTGACGGCACGCAGGTAAGCGGGCAGGAGGACGCCGGCCGCCTGCCCGGCGCAAGTCACCAGGGTCCGCCCTTTGAGGTCTTGCGGGGTGGTGATGCCGCGATCGGCCGGGAAGACCACGGCAGCCGGCGAGCGCCGGATAATGCCCATGATCGACTTGATGGGAACGCCGGCGCCGATCGATCGCGCGGCAACGGCGAGGTCAGCGAAGCCGATGGTGTCCACCCCGTTGCCGACGAGTTGAACGGTCGAGCCCGACCCTTTTCCCTCCAGGATCTCCACCGCGAGGTTGGCGTCACGGTAGTATCCGCGTTCGAGCGCCAGGTAGAACGGCCCGTGATAACCGATCACGGCGGCCCAGTCGAGCCGGAACCGCACTGGCTCGGGAGTCTGGGCTGCCGCGGACCGCGGAAGCCAGAGCATGAGGAGAACAACCACGACGGCGCAATACCGGAACATCTTCATGACCGCCTCCATTTCGAGCGACCACTCTTCTGTGCACGTTGGTCGGCGCCGATCGGACTAGCACCCACGATCACGGCTCGACAGCGAGATCCTGCAACCTCGGCATGACGTCCTGAGCGAGCAATTGCATGGAGCGCAGCCAGCCGTCCGGTGCGTCCCCGTAGTCCATCCCGATCTGCAGGAGCGTGCCGAACCCTCCGCACACGCGGAACTGCTCTCGGATCTGTTCCGCAACACTGGCGGGATCACCCACGAACCACATCCCGGTGTCGATGAGATATTCAGGGGTTACCGGGATCGTCGGAGCATCGCCAGGCCTCCGGAACAGGTTGAGGAGATCCGGCTTCTGGGCGAAGTAGCTGCGTACCGCGTACTCGTTCCAATAACGCGCCATAAATCCTTCGAGGACGGCGCGTCGCGCTTCCCGGTTGGTGTCCGCGACGTAGACCTCCTTCGCATGCCGCCAGCGTCGACGATCCACACCCCGGCCCGTGGAAGCGCCCCCCTCCTGCACGCTCGCCCAGTGCGCGGCAAGATACTGCTTGTTTATGTTCAGGCTCATCGGGATGTAGCCGCCCGCTCCCGCAGTGTACAGGGACGGCGATTTCGCGCCGAACCCGGCGAAGGCGATCCGCGGCTCGGGGTCGCTGTAAGGTGTGATCTGCCAGCCATGCGTATCGGCCTGCTGGTAGGCCAATTGCGGATCGACCGCACCGACAGTCCAATACTTGCCGATGAACGGCTTCGGACCACCCTCCCGCCAGCAGTCGAGGATGATCTGCAGCGCTTCGCGAGACATTGCCTGGCTCGTCGCCGCATCCACGCCGTAGAGCTGATAGTCTGTGAGGGTCGCTCCGGCGCCAAAGCCAAACAGCAACCGGCCCCGTGCCATATGATCGAGCTGGGCCAGGGCCAAGGCCAGGGTCACGGGATGCTGCTGATAGAGGATCTCGACGCCGGTACCGAGTACTATGCGCTCGGTGTCTGCGAGCGCCCGCGCGATGATCTGCTGCGGGCTGGTGATGCGCTCCCATCGCGACGTCATGTGTTCGCCGATCCACATCTCCGAGTACCCGAACTCCTCGGCCTTGCGGATGACGTCCAGGTACCAGTCGATCGCCTCGGTTAGAGGCCGGTCGGGCCGACTGATCGGCATCAAGAACATCCCGAGCTTCATCCGGGCCGGACCCCCGTTGTCCCGATGACTCGTCATCGCGATCGCTCCCGGCATGGCCTTCGCATATCTTGGTTCATCTTTGGTCTCCCGTATCCGCGCATTTCTCAATCCGACGACGACCTGGCGGCCCGGCCGGCGGAATAGTTGGTGGCCGCACCGACCGGAGACCGGGACACCCCGCATCTCCTCGACGAGCGGCATGGCCGAGCTGTGGCTAGATCAGCGTCTCGGCACTGTCCCGTGCCCGCGAGAAGTCGTTCTCGATCTGTGCGAGGTGCGCCTCCATCCAGACCTCCGCCTCCTTGAGGCTCCGGAGGGCGATCGCGTCGACGATCTTTTGGTGAAAGTACAACGTCAGTGACCACTGACTCTGCGAGCCGTGCTTGCCAGTCTTGACCGTCTCGGGGGCCTCGAAGAACTGCGAGACGACGTTGAAGATGTACGGATTGCGAGTCGCCTCGGCGATTGTCCTGTGGAACAGCCGATTCGTCTCGACGTACAGGTCGACAGACATCTGGTGCTCCTGCATCGTTCGCAGGGTGCCCCGGAGAACGTTCAGGTGCTCGTCGGTCGCGCGAAGGGCCGCCAATGCCGCCGCCCGGGGCTCGACGATCCTCCGGAACTCCAGGGACTGCGGGAACGCCAGTTGGTCAAGAGGCAGCAAGGACGTGAACGAGGATCCGGCCAGTTCCTGGCCGTTGTCCGTGGTGAAGACCCCGCCATCACGACCCCGCCTCACCGTGACCAGACCAATGAGCTCCAAGGCTCGGAGCACCTCCCGGATCGTTCCTCGGCTGACCTCGAACCGCGCCGCCAACTCGCGCTCCGCCGGGAAGCGATGCCCGGCCTTGATCTTGCCTGTGGCGATGTCGAACCGGATTTCCCTCGTCATGGTCTCGAAGAGGGCAGCTCTGCTCTTCCGGTTCATGTTTATATTTGATCCACTCATAATACAGACCTTTCAGGTATCTCTTTATGTGGCAGTTGTCAAGCGTATATTACTCTGAGCTGACTAAATTCCCATATTCGTACCATTAACTCTAGACCTTTATACATGACCTGATTGAGCGAGTTGATGATGCTAACAGCACACCATTCTGGGCCAACCGCGGAGCAGCAGGCCCCGTGTGTCGCGCCGGCATCCCGCCCGCGGCGAGGGCGACCGGCAGCGGCCACATCGCGGAGGCCTGTGGGACGAGGGCCGTCCCGCGCGCCGGGTAGCGCTGGACGCCGAACCGGATGAAGCTCTCGAGCATGCGCGGGTCCCCGGTGTTGGTAGGGCCGAGGTCGCCAGCAGGCGCGAGCTGATCTTCCGCGGATCGCTGCCGCGCGTCACGTAGTAGCGCCGGGTGCCGTGCCAGTTCCCCCTTCGACGTGTCCTGCCCGGTCGAAAATGGTCAACTTCACCGCTCTCCGGCACCCGTCGTCCGTATGCGAGCGCCGGGTGAACCAGGTTGACGACAGTGGCTTGACCGAACAATTGGCACCTCTGAGACCCGAAAAAGTGAGGTGCCCCATGAGTAGGTTGAGGTCAGTGCTGAAGTAGATCGGCTTGTATCTTCTGGCGAATCTGGGCGGAGGCGTGCTCGGCTGGGGTCTCGGAGCTGGGAAGTACGGCGCCGTCTTCGCAGCCGGGATCTTCGCCATCATGATCGTGTACGCGGTCATGACCCGTGAGAAGAACGCAAACGTGTGATGAAGTCGCGCGTCTGGCCGGGCCAAGCGGCTCGACCACGAAGGCCGTCCGTCGCGGCTCTCGTCCTCTTGCTCTCTGCCTCGGGACCGTGCCCGAGGCTTCGGCACAAGCTGCACGGCAGGTCGCCAAACAAGCCTGCCTTTCCATCAGTTGTGCTGCTGGTCCTCGAGCAGGCCGACGGCAAGACCATCTCTCAGGGTAACGGCTTCTTCGTTCGGAGCGATGTTGTCGTCACGAACTATCATGTGATCGCGGAAGCCACCCGCGGAGTCGCAAAGATCGTCGGGAAGGACGCTGCATATCCCATTGCAGGAGGTGCGAATGCGCCAGCGCTCCCTTTGGGATCCGATTCTGAGGTCGCGGTGGGTGACGACGTGTATGTGGCCCGCGAGGGTTGGAAGGAACATTTTCTCAGGAAATCGTGAGCGACACCCATTGGACGAAGGAGCGGCAGCTTCTGCAGATCACTGCCGCGATCTCGCCGGGGAGCAGCGGTGGTCCGGTCTTGAACTCAAAATGTGCGGTCATCGGCGTCGCGGTCGCTTCTCTACGAGACTCGCAGAACCTCAACTTCGCCGTGGCCGTAGGAGAAGTGGATCGTCTCGTTGGTCAAGTCGGGCCCTGCAGCCCTCCCCGTCGCCTCAGAGAACACCGGCACTCGCGGCCAAGCCACCGAGCCTAGCCAAGCACCCGCGCGCAAAACGATTCCGCCCGCGCCCCGTGCTCCCGTTCCGTCGGATCCCCGTCTTTCCAAAGGCCGGAGGCGGCAAGGATATGGGGGCCATGGTCCTGGTTCCGGCGGGGGAATTCTGGATGGGCCTGACCCGGGCCCAGGTGGAACGACTGGTGGAGGTATGCCAGCGGGAGGAGCAGTCGGTTCCGCGAGGGAATAGACGGTGGTATGAGCAGAAGCGGCCTTCAGAGACGGAGTGTCGCAGCATGCTCTCCGCCGATCAGCCGGGCCGGACTCTCACCACTTGGGCGGTCTTGATCGACAAGCGCGCAATCCCCGTGGGCCGAGTGCACAAACTTGTCGATGCCCAACGCATATGCTCGGCGAGAACTATGGAGTCCAGTCGGATGGAAGTGAGCCTCTAGCGTTCATGAAAGTGATGCTCAACTGGCTGTGGGCATAAGACGAACCGTATTGAGGACCGGAGCAGTACGAGAGAACGACGCTCGGTCTGGATCCCGGACGCGAATGATCGATAGATTCGTCCCGGCTACTTGGTTTGAAGCTCAAGCCTACTGCCACTGGGTGGGGAAACGTCTGCCCACCGAAGTTGAGTGGGAGAAAGCGGCGCGGAGTGACAGCAGGCTCTTCCCCTGGGGCGATTTATCTCCCGCAGCGCTCAGTGGGGCAGATGCCTATACCGTAGGACAGGTGAAAGAGGCCCCCAAAACCCTACGTCAGTCCCTATGGTCTCGCACAGTGACCGACTTCGTATGGACGGTCCTTGCGTGAGTGGGTGGACAATTGGTGGCGAGACGCAGAGTCAGGCCGCAAAGCGCTGCGTGGCGTAGCTGAGGACAACCACGACCGTCTTCAACAGGCGCCTTACACGACGTCAACATGCTGGGGAGCCTGGCTACGGAAGTCCAGTCTTTCGCTGTGCGAAGGGCACCGCTCAATAGTCCGGCCATCTCAGCAGGCCGACCCCAGGCTCGCAATATTCGCTGGTAGTCGCTTGCCATAGTACAGACCTGAGACGCTACTGGGTATCCGTGTTGCAGCCACTCTTAGGATGTCCTGTCCGAAACCGCGAAAGTGACTCGGTTCGGGTCAGAGCGGCCCGAAAGCATCGTCGCGGGGGGTCTTCTGGTGCCGCTCGGGCTCATCGAAGCCGTCTCCGTGTATTCGCGGCGGCACACCATCCGCTGCGGACTGGCGGTCGTCAAGCAGCGGCTCCTTCGGGTCTCCACGCGGGCGAGATCCCTCTCGCCGAGATCTCTCCGGCGAAGCTGATCTACGCGGAGGACGGGCCCACGGGCCCGTAACCCGGTGATCCCAGTCTGGTGGAGTGCCGACGAGCTCGCCCCGCTCGCGGCGCGAGCCATCGCGCGCTACCAGATGGGACGGAGTCAGGTGCCAGCTTTCTCATAGACCCCGCACTCGACCAACCGCCCACTTGAAGTAGGATCTACTCAGCGAGCCATCCGAGGTCGACTGCAAAGGACGTGGCCTGTGCAAGACCGATCGAGGTGGCGCGGGGGTTGCGTCGGGTGCTACTTTTTGCCACGTTTTGCCGAGCGGCGCTTCTTATCTTTCGATGGTTTATCAACTACTTGGGGCTCTGGCAGTCTTGGGGTCAGGGGTTCGAGCCCCCTCAGCTCCACCAAATATTCCACCGACACGGGGCAGGCGGTGCCAGGGGAGGACCGCCTGCCTCGTCGTCCTTTCGATCCTGATTCCCTGAAGGAACCCGCGAACCATCGCCTTGCGTTCTTCGGGTTCCCCCGCAGCGAGCACCTCCGGGAAGCGC
>Ga0070695_100000530_pt1 | contig 20182 bp, 19 predicted proteins | sample KBSK1252metaG_FD_65471 | JGI IMG/M metagenome (GOLD analysis project Ga0070695, IMG submission 65471) | Corn, switchgrass and miscanthus rhizosphere microbial communities from Kellogg Biological Station, Michigan, USA - KBS K1-25-2 metaG | ecosystem: Host-associated > Plants > Roots >...
GGCGGCGGCAGCTGCCAGGAGGTCGGCCAGCGTCCGTCCCTCACCGTCTCGGTAGGCGTTGACGGTCTGGCCCAGGAACTCGATTTCCACCACTCCTCGGGCCGTGAGCGATCGCACTTCCGCGAGGACGGTTTCCATCTCGCGGCAGATCTCCGGCCCTCGCGTCCGGGGAACCACGCAGTAGGTGCACCGGTGATTGCAACCCTCGACCACGGTCACGAAGGCCTTCCCCGTCGCTTCCCCCTCCCGGCGGATGCGGTCGAAGGGGAAGCGGATCGAGTCCTCGCGCATCTCGGTGTCGCAGGCGCCGGAGGCCGTGCCCGCCCGCAGATCCGGCAGCAGGCGCGGGAGCGTCCCCGTGGCCCGCGTTCCCAGCACCAGGTCGACGTAGGGGGCACGCTTGAAGATCGCCTCCCCCTCCTGCTGCGCCACGCAGCCGCAGACCCCCAGCACCATCTCCGGACGCTGCTCCTTCAGGGGCTTCAGGCGCCCCAGCTCGGAGAACACCTTCTCCGACGCTTTCTCGCGGATGGAGCAGGTGTTGAGGAGCACGACGTCCGCCTCCTCCGGCCCGCTCGCCGGAACGTACCCCTGGTCGGCCAGGGCGCCGGCGAGCTTTTCCGAGTCGTGGACGTTCATCTGGCAGCCCCAGGTGGCGATCCAGTAGCCGCCCGCGGGCCTCCCGGAGGGCCGACCGCCGTCAGGCATCGCCGACTGGACCCAGCGCGACGCGAGGCGAGGTCCCCTCCTCCTCGCCGTTGATGAGGTCCTTCAGCTCCTTTCCGGGCTTGAAGTAGGGGATCCGCTTGGCGGGGACGTCCACCCGGTCGCCTGTCTTGGGATTGCGGCCCTGCCGGGAACGACGCTTGCGCACGCGGAAGCTCCCGAAGCCGCGCAGCTCGATCTTGTCGTCGTGCTTGAGCGCCTCCACGATCGCCAGGAAGACGGTGTTGACGATCGCCTCCGCCTGCTTCTTGCTCAGGTCGGAGACCCGCACCACCTCTTCCACCAGGTCCGCCTTCGTCATCGCGGCTCCTCTGGTCCGACCGGGTCAGCGGTCCTCGTCGCTTCCCGCGTCCTCGCCCTCGGGGCCCGCGCCCCGGAAGAGGTCGCGATCCACCAGGTCGCCGAGGGTGGCGCTTCCGTCCCCCTCCTGCCGGTTGACGTAGTCGGTGAGCGAGGCCTCCTCGGGCTCGTCCAGGGCGGCCTTGATGGAGAGCCCGATCTTCTTCTCTACGGGGTCCATCTTGATGATCTTCACCCGGACCTGCTGATCGACCTGGACCGCGTCCTCGGGCTTCTCCACTCGGTCCTTGGAGAGCTCGGAGACGTGCACCAGCCCCTCGATCCCCTCGTAGAGCTCCACGAAGGCCCCGAACTCGGTGGTGCGCACCACCCTGCCCGTGAGGATGTCCCCCACCCCGTGGGAGCGGAAGAAGTCCTCCGCCACGTTCGGCTGGAGCTGCTTCATGCCCAGGGAGAGCCGCTGGTTCTCGGAGTCGATCTTGAGGATCACGGCCTCCACCTGGTCGCCCTTCTTCAGGAGCTCGCTGGGGTGCTTGACGCGCTTGGTCCAGGAGAGGTCGGAGATGTGCACCAGGCCGTCGATCCCCTCCTCCACCTCGATGAAGGCGCCGAAGTCCGTGATGTTGCGCACGGTCCCGGTGATGTGATCGCCCACCCGGTACTTCGTGTTGATCATGTCCCAGGGATTGGGCTCCGTCTGCTTCAGGCCCAGCGACAGGCGACGCGCCTCCTGGTCGATGTCGAGCACCACGCACTCCACCCAGTCGTTCTGGTTGAGGATCTTGCTGGGGTGCTTGACGCGCTTGGTCCAGGACATCTCGGAGACATGGATCAGCCCCTCGATCCCCTCCTCCACCTCCACGAAGGCGCCGTAGTCGGTGAGGCTCACCACCTTGCCCCGGATCCGGGTTCCCGGCGGGTACTTTGCCGACGCGAACTCCCAGGGATCCTCCTGGAGCTGCTTGAATCCCAGGGAGACCCGCTCCCGCTCTCGGTCGAACTTCAGCACCACCACGTCCAGCTCGTCCCCGATCTGGAACTTCTCCGAGGGATGCTGGATGCGGCCCCAGGACATGTCGGTGATGTGCAGGAGGCCGTCGATTCCACCCAGGTCGATGAAGGCCCCGTACTCCGTGAGGTTCTTGACCATACCCCGGAAGACCTTTCCTTCCTCCAGGTCGGTCAGCGTCTTCTTCTTCTTCTCCGCGTTCTCCTCTTCCAGCACGGCCTTGCGGGAGAGGACGATATTGCCGCGGCGGCGGTTCACCTTGATCACCCGCATCCGGAACTCCTGCCCTCGCAGGGACTCCAGGTTGCGCACGGGCCGGACGTCCACCAGCGAGCCGGGCAGGAAGGCGGGCAGGCCGATGTCGACCTTGAGCCCGCCCTTGATGCGGTCGACGATGCGGCCGAGGATGGGCTCGCCCGTCTCGTAGGCGCGCTCCACCTCGTCCCACACCTTCATCTTCTCGGCCTTCTCCTTGGAGAGGACGACGTAGCCGTCCTCGTCCTCGGCCTTCTCCAGGAGGACCTCGAGGCGATCGCCTTCCTTCACCGTGACCGAGCCGTCGGGGGCACGGAACTCGTCGATGTCCACGACACCTTCGGACTTGTAGCCGATGTCGACGATGACTTCCTTGTCCAGGATCTTGATCACCCGCCCCTGGACCACGTCCCCTTCCTTGAGGGACTTGAGGCCCGCTTCCCACTGGTCGAGGGCACGGCTGAAGTCCTCGACGTCCTCGCCGGCATCGTTCGCCCACGCGGGAGCGCTGGTCAGGGGCGGCTCGGTGATCTGATCTCGCGTATCCATGTGCGGTCGGTACCTCCTGGCGGGCGCGACTTCGCAGACGTCACGCGCCGCGGTCCCGGCTCACCGGGACGCTGGTCAGCCGCTCGGGCTCTCCAGCAAATCGGTCATGCTAGAGAACGCACCGGGGGCTGTCAAGATATCTCCGGCGATTTCAGGGGATTACGCGGCCCGCCGCCTTGCGCAGACGCGCCACCTCGGCCGGGGTCAGGGGGCGCACCGCGCCCGCAGGCAGGTCCCCCAGGTCGACTCCCCCGTAGCGGATCCGCCTGAGGCGCTGCACGGGGTGACCGACCGCAGCCAGCATGTCGCGGACCTGATGCTTGCGCCCCTCGACGACCGTGACCTCGACCCAGGAGGACCGCCCGGTCTGCACCAGCCGCGCCTTGGCGGGAAGGGAGCGCCTTCCCGCCAGGGTCACCCCTGCCGCCAGGCGCCGGAGGGCCTCGGGGGACGGAGCTCCGCGGACCTTGGCGGCGTAGGTCTTGGGGACCCCCCGGCTCGGGTGCATGAGGTCCCGGGCCAGGGGCCCGTCGCTCGTGAGCAGGAGGAGCCCCTCGCTTGCGTAGTCGAGCCGGCCCACGGGGAAAACCCGTCCCCGCACCCCCTTCAGGTAGTCCCGGACGGTGGGGCGCCCCTCGGGGTCGGAGAGGGTCGTGACGACGCCACGGGGCTTGTGGAGCATCAGGTACCGGGGAGCCGCCGCCACCGCCCGGACGCGGGTGCCGTCGAGCTTGATGGCGTCCCGCTCAGGGTCGACCTGGGTTCCCAGGCGGGTGACCACCGTTCCATTCACGGTGACGCGCCCCGCCGCGATCAGCGCCTCGGCCGCGCGCCGGGAGGCGATCCCCGCCCGGGAGAGCACCTTCTGCAGGCGCTCCATCACTCCTCCTCGGAGGAGGCCTCCGCGAGCGGCTCGCCGTCCCCGTCGTCCAGGGGATGGGGGGCTTCCGGGTCCGGAAAGAGCGCTCCCGGGCCGCCGGACAGTGCGCCCACGAACTGGTCGAAGTCCTCGAGGGAAGGAAGGTCGGCCAGGCGGTCGAGCGCGAAGTGGACGAGGAACTGCTTGGTCGTCCCGTAGAGGAGCGGATTCCCCACCACCTTCTTCCGTCCGAGGATGCGGATCATGCGCTTCTCGAGGAGGCTCTTGATCCCGTGAGAGGGATCCACCCCCCGGATGGCCTGGATCTCGGGCGCCGTGATCGGCTGCTTGTAGGCCACGATGGCCAGGGTCTCCAGGGAGGCCGGGGAAAGGCGCGTACGGTTCCGCTGACGGAAGAACCGACGCACCCATACCCCCACCTCCGGCCGCGTGGCGAGGCGCCAGCCTCCGGCGACGCGCTCCAGGCGCAGCCCGCCTCCGTTGCCGTCCAGGCGGCGGCCGAGCTCCTCGATGGCCTGCTCCACCTGCTCGGCGACGAGCCCCCCCAGCGCCGCCGCGATCTCGCTGGCCTGCACGGGCTCGGCGGCGGCGAAGACCACCGCCTCCACGGCCGAGACCAGCTCTTCCGGCCCCGGAGGGGCCTCGGGATCCTCGGCACTCACGATGCGCTCTCCCCGGCCGGTGCCTCCCCCGCCCCCCTTCGGCGGATGAGGCGGATGTCCCCCATCTGCCTGCTCTGCAGGCAGATCATCATCTGGAGCCGGACCATCTCCAGCAGGGCCAGGAAGGTGGCGATGCGCTCCAGTCTCGTGGGCAGTTGCTCCCACAGATCCTCGAAGTTCACGTACTCCTGACGGTCGAGGAGATCGGTGAGCCAGGCGATCTTGTCGGCCACGGAGATGTCCTCGCGGCCGAACGTGAGCTTGGCGTCCTCGTCGAGCCGGGAAAGCAGTTTGCGGAACGCGGCCAGGAGGTCGAAGAGGTCGACGGCCAGCATCTCCTCCCCCGCGAACTCCGCGGGCACGCCTCCCTCGCGCGTCCAGATCATGCTCCGCACGCTGTCCATGGCTTGCAGGTTCTCGGCCGCCTGCTTGTAGCGCTGGTGCTCGAGCAGCTGCTGGACCAGCTCGGCGCGCGGATCCTCCGCCGTCTCCCCTTCCTCTCCCGGCACGGGATCCGCGGGGAGCAGCATGCGCGACTTGATGTGGACCAGGGTGGCCGCCATCACCAGGTAGTCCCCGGCGATCTCCAGGTTGAACTCGCGCATCATGGAGAGATAGGCGTCGTACTGCCGGGCCACGTCCGCGATGGGAAGGTCCCGGATGTCGAGCTCGTTCACGCGCACCAGGTGCAGGAGCAGGTCCAGGGGGCCTTCGAAGGCGCCCAGCTGGAACAGATGTGCGGTCCCCGACCCGGAGATCTCGGTCATGGCTGCAGCCCCATGGCGGCGCGCACCCTCTGCATGGTGGGATGGGCGGCCGCCTGGGCACGTGCCGCGCCGTCGGCCAGAATCGCGTCCACGCGGCCGGGATCGGCCGAAAGCTCCCGGCGACGCTCGCGGATGGGGAGCAGCGCCGCCTCCACGCTCTCCTTGAGCGCTCGCTTGCAGTCGCGGCAGCCGATGCCGGCGGTGCGGCAGCCCTCCGCCGACCAGGAGATCCTCTCCGGCGAGGAGAAAACCTTGTGCGTGTGAAAGACGGGGCAGATCTCGGGGTTTCCGGGGATGTGACGATGGGTGCGCTGCGGATCGGTCAGCATGGCGTCGATCTTCGACGAGACCACCGGCGGCGCATCGGAGAGGAAGATCGCGTTCCCGTACGACTTCGACATCTTCCGGCCGTCGGTCCCGGGGAGTCGGGGCGCCGGCGTGAGCAGGGGCTGCGGCTCCGGGAAGACCTCTCCGTAGAGGTGGTTGAAGCGGCGCGCAATCTCGCGGCAGAGCTCGAGGTGGGGCACCTGGTCCTCTCCCGTGGGCACGAACTGCGGCGTGTACAGGAGGATGTCCGCCGCCTGCAGGAGAGGGTAGCCGAGGAAGCCGTAGGTGTTGAGGTCTTTCTCCCGCAGCTGCTCCTGCTGCTCCTTGTAGGTGGGCACGCGCTCCAGCCAGGGAAGGGGAACGATCATCGAGAGCAGGAGATGGAGCTCGGCGTGCTCCTTCACGGCGGATTGCACGAAGACGACGCTGCGTTCGGGGTCGATCCCCGCCGACAGCCAGTCCAGCGCCACCTCCTGCACCCAGCCCCGGATGGGACGCGGGTCGGCGTATTCCGTGGTGAGCGCGTGCCAGTCCACGATGGGGAAGTAGCACGCGTGCGTGTCCTGCAGCCGCACCCAGTTTTGCAGCGCCCCCACCAGGTGCCCCAGGTGCAAAGGCCCGGTGGGACGCATGCCCGAGAGCACCCGGGGCCGGACCGCGGGCACGCTCAACGGGGGGCCTTGGCTCGGCAGACCACCTGGGTCACCCGGTCGGCCGCTTGCTCCATCGCCTCCTGGGCGGCGGCGGCATCCACGTCCTCGTCCATGGTGCGCGGCGCCCGGCGCACGTCCACGCTGAGCCGCCGCTGGTCCAGTCGCTCCTCGGCCGGGATCCGAACCAGCTCCACCACCAGGGTGGCGCGCAAGCGCGCCACCCGGAGATCCTTGACGTCAGGAGAGGCGTCGGGCGACACGGTCTGGGCCAGCGGAGCTCCGAAGTCCGTCTCCCGCTCGATGTCCTCCACGCGCACATGCACGCGCAGATCGGCGCCCGTTGCCCCCGGGTCCACCACGCCGGCCAGACATCCCTTGGCCCGCAGGCGGTCGGTGACGATGTCGGCCAGCTGGCCCCGCCAGCTCGCCTCCCCGATCTTGGCGGCCGCGGTGACCTCGACGACGGCGCGGTAGGGAAGGGGCTTCCTCGCCCAGGCGGGTGCCCCGGTCAGGCAGGCGGCAGCCAGGAGGAGAGGACCGGTCCGGCGCATGCGCAGCGGGCTCAGGTGCGGAAGACCAGCTTGACCATACCCAGGCTCAAGCGGTCCCCCTCCGCCAGGGGATGCGGACGCCCGGTGATCAGCTTCTCACCGTTCACGAAGGTGCCGTTCAGTGCGCCCACCTCCTCCATCACGAAGTAGCCGTCGGTGTTCCGCACGATGCGCGCGTGACGGCGGGAGACGCTGCGCTTGAGGTCGATGTCGGTGAGATCGATGTCCGGTCGCTGGTCGGTGACCGGGTCGTAGCGCCCGAGCAGGGTGTCTCCCTCGCACAGAGCGAAGGCGCGGGCTTCACCCTCCGCCTCCAGCCGCACACCCGACTCCACCGAGGCCGGTCGCAGCGCCGGGGTCGCGGCGGGACGGGGCAGCACCGCCACGGCCCCCGCCAGCTGGAGCTCCTCGATCCGCCGCTCGGCGTCCCGGAGCCGGATGGAGAGCTTCCGCAGCATGCGGATGGCGATCTCGATGTTCCCCTTGATCATCTTGTCGAAGGTCATGCTGTTGATCTCGATCAGCTCCGAGTCCTCCACGGCCTCGGCCGCGATCGTGCGGGGCATCCCCTCGAGGATGGACATCTCGCCGAAGAAATCTCCCTTCTCCATGGTGCCGTGCACGCGCTTGGCTCCGTCCACCATGCGGAACAGACGGACCTTCCCGCTCTGGACGATGTACATCGTGGTGCCGAGGTCCCCTTCGGAGAAGATGCGCTCCCCGGCACCGTAGCGGACCATGAAATTCTGGAACGGGTGGATGGCCACGGCGGGGGAATCCTAGCAGAAGCGGCGGGCCTACAGACCGTCCTTCACCTCCAGGCGCCGCTCGTACAGCAGCTTCTCGGCCGCGTACCGGACGGACTGCTCGGGATCCTCGTGCGCGATCTCCTCGAGGAGCGTGCGCACGTCCTGCCCGGGCAGCCGTCCCAGCGCCCCCGTGGCCGCCACCCGCACCTCGGGCGCGACGTCGCGCCGGGCGGCGGCGGCGAGGTCCGCGAAGACTCCGGTGCGGTCGTCCACCTCCGGCGAGCGCGCGAGGATCGTGGCGGACAGGTCGGCGGCCGCCCGCCGGACCCCGGCCCGGGGATGGTCGAGAAGGCGCCGCGCCGCCGGCATGAGCTCGGCGCTCCCCTGGCGGAACTTCAGGAACAGCTCCAGGGCGGTCTCCACGAGGATGGGGTTGGCGTCGTCGAGCATCCGTCCCAGGTCCGCCCAGGGGAGAAACGACGACGACGTGTCCTGCAGGTGGACCATCCGGTCCACCGCCTCCAAAACGGCGCCCGAGCCCTCCTCCGGAAGAACCCGCGCTCCGTCCACGCCGCGCGCCAACACGAAGGCGTTGGGAGCCCGGGTGCGCGGCTGGCCTTCGGAGGGGTTGAGGAGCAGCAGGTAGGTGCGCCCCCACTTGAAGTCGAGCGCCTGCTCTCCCGAGACCCTGTCCCGGTTGGCCTCGCGGCGATCGACGTAGAGAACCTGTCCAGGAGACTCGCCCCGCAGCACGCGGACCACCCGGATCTCCACGAAGCGTCCCTCGAGACGCTCCGGGCGCGCGGCGACCACCAGCCGGGCGGCGGACACCCACTCGTACAGGTTCGTTTCGGCACGGCCGGGAGCGACGAGGACGACCCCTAGCAGGGCGGCGAGCAGGTGGACGACGCGCATGCGGCCCTCGGAGCGGGCGGCGCACTCCGGTGCCGGAGGGGAGGCGCCGTGCCGGTTCCCCGACCCCCAGAGCATACGACGCGCCCCCCGGGGGCGCACTAGTCGGCGCGGGTCAGCGTGAGCTTGACGGAGAGCACGAACCTCCGGCGCTCCTTCCCTTCCGTCATCTCGACCGGCACCTGGATCTCGCGCACGGTCCCTTCGGTGAGCCGGGCCACCTCGAGGTCGGGGTCGGAAAAGAGGGACGCTCCCCGGGCCACGTCGCTGAGCACGACCTCCGCCACCACGGGGGTGGGTGCCTGGGGCTCGGGGGTGGCTTCCACGACGGTCTCCGCCGTCCAGGCGGGATCGAAGCCCCGATCCAGCACGTAGGCGTCGTCCTCGGCGGGGGGCCTCCACGCCTCGGGCGCCGCCGCAGGGACGGACTCCACGGGGTCGAAGGGCTCGGCCGCTGGGGCCTGCAGGTCTTCAAGGACATCCATCGCTGGCGTGCCCCCGGCCGCCCAGGGCAGCGGGGCCTCTTCTTCCGGCGCCCCGATGTCGGTCTGCCAGGCGGGGGCCGTCTCCTGCGGCTGCCAGGCGGGCGGCGTTTCCTGGACCTCGTCCACCAGCACGTCCACCTCCGCCGCGTCGAAGGTGAAATCGGCGTCGGTGATGGGGGAGGCCGCAGGAGACGCGGTGGGAAGCGCGACCTGAGCGGCAGCGGGCTGTGCGGGGCGCACCGGTCGGGCGGGCGAGATCGGAAGCGCCGGCTCCGCCTCCATGCTGGACAGCGGGATGGCCCGCACCGCGCTCGCACGAGGCGCCGGTGGCGGGGGTGGCGGCGGGGACGGGGCGGCGGCGGCGACCGGCACGGCGCGCGGTGCCGCGGTCACCTTCTCCGTCGGGGTCTTCGTGTCGTACTTCCGGGTGAGGTGGAGCAGCACCAGCTTGACGATGGCCTTGAGCGTGTCCTGGACTCCGATCCCCGTGGTGGCCACCGATTCGTAGAAGGGTGCGTTGTACCGATTGAGCGCGGAGTTCAGATCCTCGATCGAGCTCAGGCGTGGGAGGTCGCGCTTGTTGAACTGGATCACGTGCGGCATGTCCGCCAGCCGCAGGGCGTGCCCCTTGAGGTTCTCCTCCAGGTTCTTGAACGACTCCATGTTCGCGTTCAGCATCGCTTCCTGGGAGTCGGCCACGAAGACGATCCCGTCCGCTCCCTTGAGCACGAGCTTGCGCGTCTCGTTGTAGAAGACCTGGCCCGGCACCGTGTAGAGCTGCACGCGCGTCTTCATGCCGCGGATGTCGCCGAGGTCGATGGGGAGGAAGTCGAAGAAGAGGGTTCGGTCCGTCTTGGTGGCCAGGGAGAGCATCTTTCCCTTCACCTGGTCGGGAAGGTTGCCGTGGATGTACTGGAGGTTGGTGGTCTTCCCACAGAGACCGGGGCCGTAGTAGACGATCTTCGCCGTGAGTTCCTTGGTCGAATAGTTGAACAGCACCATCGACGGCGTTCCTCCCCACCTCCGGCAGGCGCCGGAAGCCCCGGCCGAACATAGTGCCGTCCTCAGAAGGGGTCAAGAAAGCGCGGCTGGCACCACGTCCTCGCGGTTTCCGTTGAGCACGGCCGCCAGCTCGGCGGCGTAGAGGGTCACCGCCACCGAGGTGTAGATCCACAGGAGCACGGCCACGATCCCTGCCAGCGTGCCCGTGACCTGCCCGTAAGCCGTGCTGTTCAACAGCATCCGCCCGAAGACGCGCCGAGCCGCCTCCCAGAGCAGGACGGCCGCCAGCGCCGACCAGACCACGGCGGCCCAGCGCACCCGGCCGCGGGGGAGCACCTTGTAGAGCACGGCGAAGGCGGCGAAGTTCAGCAGGAGGTGAACGGTGTACGAGAATCCCCTGCCCAGTGGCCCGAGCCAGGGGGACAGGCCTTGGGTGTGGCGGTACACATCGACCAGCGCCGCCATGTGATCGGCGATCAGAGAGGCTGCCAGGACCCCCGCCACCGCTGCCGCCCCCACGAAGGCCTTGAGACGAGAGAGCCAGAACCGTCGCCGGCGCACGGTGGCGAAGGCCACGTTGATCCCGTACTCCAGGGCCAGGAAGGCGCCGCTGGCGATCCAGCCCAGGCCGGGAAGGGCGAGCATCACCAGTCCCCTCCCCTGGAGGAGGCTCTTGGCCAGGTCGTCCACGAACGGCTCCGCCTCCCGCGGGAGGTAGGCCGCGATCTGCTGGAGGGCGGTGCGATCGGCGGGGAGCAGCCCTCCCAGGAGGAAGCCCGCGAGGTAGACCGAGGGCCCCAGGCCGAGAACGGCCCAGAAGGCCACCATGGCGGCGAAATTGGGACAGCCATCGTTCCAGAAGTTCCGCAGGGCGCGCCAAGCGAGCCCGGCCAGCCGTCCCAGCCCGGTCCCTCGCACGTCAGGACCGTTCCGGCTCGTGCCGGCTGCGGAACTGAAGGTGAAGGGGCGCCGCACTGAAGCCGAACCGCTCGCGCAGGCTGTTCTCCAGCCGGCGGCGCAGCGAAAAATGCACCCGCCGTGCGTCGCTGCAGAACAGGACGAAGCGGGGAGGGTGCACCCCGGTCTGGGCGGCGTAGAAGAGCCGCACGGAGTGCCCGCCGGCGGGCGACGTGCGCTCCGCCTGCGCCTCCGTGTGCAGCCAGCGGTTGAGCTCGGGGGTGGGGACGCGGCGCCCGGCCGCCGCGTGGAGGGCGTCCACCTGGTCGAGCACCTTCAGCACGCGCTGCCCCGTTCTGGCGGAGAGGAGCACGATGGGGACCTCCTTCACGAACCGGAGCCGGCGGCGAAGCTCCTCCTGCCAGGCTGCGGCGGCTTCCTCGCGCCTCTCCACGAGGTCCCACTTGTTCACCGCCACCACCACCGGCCTCTTGGCCTCGATGGCATAGCCGGCGATGTGCGCGTCCTGAGCGGCGAAGGCGTCGGTGGCGTCGAGCACCAGGATCACCACGTCGGCCCGCACGACGGCGCGGCGGGCTGCCGCCATGGCCAAGCTGTCCGCCGCCTGCCGGACCTTGCCCTTGCGGCGGATCCCCGCGGTGTCCACGAGCCGATAGCGGCGCCCCTGGTAGGTGAAGGGGGTGTCCACCGCGTCGCGCGTGGTTCCGGGGACCTCGCTCACGAGGACGCGCTCCTCTCCCATCAGACGGTTCAGGAGCGACGACTTGCCGACGTTGGGCCGCCCCACCAGAGCGACCCGCACCTCCTCGCCGGCACCCTCCGGCGCGGGGTCGGGCGCCTCCCCGCCCGGGAGCATGGCGTCCACGGCCTCCAGGAGCTCGCCGATGCCCTCGCCGTGCTCGGCGGAGATGGCGATGGGCTCCCCCAGGCCGAGGCGGTGCAGCTCGTGCACGAGAGGCAGGACGGACTGGGCGTCCACCTTGTTCGCGACCAGGCGCACGGGAATGCCGCGACGTCTCAGGCGCGCAGCCAGCTCCTGGTCCAGCGCGCTCGCCCCCGCACGGGCATCCACGAGGTACAGGACGCCCGCCGCCTCGGTGAGGGCGATCTCGGCCTGCTGCTCAATCTCCTGAGAGAAGGGAAGGGCGAGGCCGGGAGTCAGCCCTCCGGTGTCCACGAGGCGGAAGGGGCGCCGTCCCTGCAGCACCGTGCCGTAGAGCCGGTCGCGGGTCACCCCCGGCTCGTCCGTCACGAGTGCGCTGCGCCGCCCCGTCAGCCGGTTGAACAGCGTGGACTTCCCCACGTTGGGGGCGCCGACGATGGCGATCAGAGGGGCGGCCACGCCGGCGAAGGCTAGCACGCTCTAACTAACTGAGCTAACTTGACATCTTCGCGGAGGCGCACCTACACTGCGCGCTCTCGGGAGGCGGCGGCTCGATGATCAAGGCGGACATCATCAATCAGGTCGCGGAGGAAGCCGCGATTACGAAGGTGAAGGCCATCGAGGCGGTCGAGGCCGTCTTCGAGGCCATGAAGGCCGCCATGATGCGCGGGGAGAGGATCGAGCTGCGCGGCTTCGGTGTCTTCCAGGTCAAGCCCCGGAAGAAGGGCATCGGCCGGAATCCGAGGACCGGTCGCGAGGTCCGCATCCCCCCCGGGAAGACCATCCGCTTCAAGCCGGGGAAGAACCTCCGGAACCTCGAGAGCTGAGGGCGCGCGTTCCCTCCGGTCCTTCCGGTCGCAGCTCGATCCGCAGCTCCTGGACGCCATCCGGTTCCACCGTGATGGAGCGCCTCTCGGGGATGTAGCCGGGCCGCACGACCTCCAGCTCGTGCTCGCCCGCGGGGAGCGGCCGGCTGGCCGACTTCCTGCGCAGTTCGCTGGCCCGGCCGACGAACGTGCCGTCGAGGTACACCGCGGCATCCGAGGGCTCCACGCTCAGATGAAGGTAGCCACCGGCGCTTTCCTGCGTGGGGCTTGGAGGAGGCGGGCTCGCCTGCGGCCCGGTCGCGTCTTCCGCATCGGTCCCCTCGCCGCGCGAGAGATCCCGGCGGATGTGATAGACGCGTCCCGACTGCGCGGCCACGCGCACCTGCAGCGTGCGGTGGCCCTCGGCGGCGAACTCCAGCACGTGGTTTCCGGGCTCGATGGGAAGGCGGTCCCACACGCCATTCCAGTCCCCCGCGTAGCCGACGTCCTCGCCATCGAGACGCACGGCCGCGCGCTTGGGCACGACGTCGGTCTCCACCCACGCCTGTCCGGGAACGTTTTCGCCGCCGCCCTGCTCCACGTACCCGGGGCCGTAGGCCCCGTAGGGGGCGTAGGCGCCGTAGGGAGCGTAGCCCCCCCAGCCCCAGCCGAGGTACACGCCCCAGGCGGGATACCCCCAGCCGTAATAAGGGTAGCCACCGTAGTAGGGATAGCCGTAGGCGGGATACCCGTACCCGCCGTGCCCATGCCCGTGCCCGTAGGAGCCACCATGGCCCCAGGTCGCGTGCCCCTGCGTGTGATGCGGCGGATGGCCGCCGCCGCCTCCGCCGCCGGGTCGGGTCCGCGCCGCGCCCGCGGCGGCCGGCAAGGTGGCGCCAAGCACGATCAGCAGCGCCGCACAGAGGAAGGAGGGGCGTCGGATCCGCATGATCGACCTCTCGGGTTGAGCGTACGCCCGAAGCGCCGCATAGCAAGGGCCATTCCGGCCCCCGGCGTCGTGGCCGGCCCGCACGAGACCCGCCGATGCGTCCTCGCGCGGGCACAGGCGTCCTCGTGCGGCGACGCTATACTTCGCGTGCTTGCACCCCGTCTCCCCTCTCCGCCGCCGCCTCTGGCTCCATCTGCTCCTCTTTGCGGCCACCGCTTGGTCGCTGACGCTGTCCGCGTGGATCACCTGGGCGGGTGGATTCGAGGAGATCGCGCGCGAGGCCGGCGCCGGTGCCAGGGTCCGCGCCTTCTTCGGCGCTGCGTTGCGGTCGGACGTCCTGCGTGCCGGAGGACCCTACGCCCTCACGGTGCTCGCGATCCTCGGTGCCCACGAAATGGGGCACTACCTGGCCTGCCGGCGTTACGGAATCCCGGCCACGCTTCCGTTCTTCCTGCCCGGCATCGTGCCGTTCGGCACCTTTGGTGCCGTCATCCGGGTGCGTGGGGTGGTCCCGGACCGGAAGGCGCTCTTCGACGTCGCCGCCGCCGGCCCCCTCGCCGGTTTCGCGATCGGGCTCGCCGCTCTCGTCGCCGGGAGCATGGCCGGCGAGGGGGCGGCCTCGCCCTTGGGACGATCCCTTCTGGTGCGCCTCCTCGAGCTCCGCGTCCCTGCCGGCGGCACGCTCTCCTTCGACGGCATCGGGATCGCCGGCTGGTTCGGCATGCTCGTGACCTCGCTGAACCTGTTTCCGGTCGGGCAGCTGGACGGCGGGCACGCGGCCTACGCCGTGTCTCGCCGCCTGCACCGCGGCCTCTCGCGCTGGACGGTCATCGCCATGATCACCTTCGTGGGCCTGAAGACGCTCGGTGCGGGCGGGCCCTCGCCTTACGTCCTCTGGACCATGGTCCTCGTGCTCATGCGCGACCGGCATCCGCGCCTGGCCGACGAGACGGGAAGCGTGGGAGGCGTGCGCCTCGCGGTCTTCGTGGCCCTGGCCGCCGTCTTCCTCCTCACCTTCCTCCCCTCCCCCTTCTGACCACCCGGCCGCGGACTGCACCAGGCGCACGCTTCCGTCCCGGTCCGTGCGGCGTAGCGCGATCCCCGCGCGCCGGATCCTGCGCACGATCTCGGGATGCGGGTGGCCGTGCACGTTGTCTCTGCCCGCGGAGACGATGGCAATGCAGGGGCGCACCGCGTCCAGCAGCGCCGTGGGGGTGCCCGAACGGCTGCCGTGGTGCGCGACGACGAGAGCCTGCGCCGCCACGTCCCCCGCCTCCACCAGCGCGAGCGCGCCCGTCTGCTCCACGTCCCCCGGCACGAGCAGGCGCGAGGCTCCGGCACGCACGAGCACGGCGACGCAGCGGTCGTTGACCGTGGAAGCGAGCGTGCGCGAGGGATGCCGCACGCGCAGCTCGCACCCCCCGCGGAGGGCGGTGAAGCCGCGCTCGACGAGCACGAGGGCGGTGCCGCGTGCCCGCGCCACCTCCACCGCTTCCTGCGCCAGCGGCTCGCGCGTCCACCCCGGCCCGAGCCAGAGCTCTCCCACCTCGAGCTGGCGGAGCACCGCCGGAGCTCCTCCCGCATGGTCGTCGTGCGCGTGCGTGAGGACGAGAGCCTCCACGCGGCGCAGCCCCAGGCGGGACACCGCGGGAGCCACCACGCGCTCGCCGCAGTCGAAGGCTCCGTTTCCCCTGCCTCCCGCATCCACGAGGACGGCGCCCCCGCCCGGCCCCCGGACGAGAACCGAGAGCCCCTGGCCGACGTCCAGCACCTGGACCTCCGCCCGACCGGGACCGGGTGGCGGGGGTCCGACGTGCAGCGCCACGAAGCCGAGTGCCACGGTGAGGCCAAGGCCCGCGCGCGGAGCCGAGCCCGGTGCGCTTCGCCAGGCCAGCGCCAGAACACCGGCGAGCGCGAGGAGCAGCGCCGGATGGGGTCGCGGCACCTGGAGCGCGCCCCACGGGACCGTGGCGGTCGCGCGCGCGCCCGCAAGGGTGGCCTCCGCGCTGGCACGCGCGAGCCAGGCCGCCCCCTCTCCCAGCCCAGGGACGTCGGCGAGGAGGAGCGCCGCCCCCCCCGTCGCCATGATGCAGGCGCATGCCGGCGCCGCCCCCAGGTTGGCCAGGAGCCCGACCGGCGCCAGGCGTCCAAGGTGCCAGGCCACGGCAGGGGCGGTGGCGAGATAGGCGGCGACGGAGGCCCCCAGGGAGAGGGCTGCGGGACGCGGCACCGGGAGCCCGGCCGCCGCCGCGCGGGTGGCGGTCAGGAGCCCCGCGGTGGCGAGGAAGCTGAGCTGGAATCCCGGATCGAGGAGGCGCGCCGGACGGTCCACGACGAGGCAGGCGGCGGCCAGGGCGAGGGTGTTCAGGCCGTCTCCCGTGCGCCCCAGCGCGCGTCCGGTGAGGGCGAGAGCCGCCGCCGCCGCTGCTCGCGCCACCGGAGGCTGCGGGCCGACGATCGCGAGCAGCAGGGCCAGCACGGCGACGGCGACGCAGAGCTGCAGGCATCCGCCGGCGCGGCGCAGGCTCACCGGCCGCAGGGGCAGGAGGCACGCCGCGAGGAGGAGGGCCACGTGCAGTCCGCTCACGGAAAGGACGTGGAACGTCCCGGAGTCTCGCAGGGCCCGCAACGCTCCCGGCGAGAGCGCACCGCGCTCCCCCAGGAGCATGGCACCCACGAGCCCCCGCGCGTCCCCCTTCCCGAGGGCTCGATCGAGGCGGCCGCGCAGGCGCACGGCGACGTCATCCACGGCGCGCGCGAGACCCGGGCGCCCGCGGTCGAGGCAGACGACCAGACGTGGCGTCTTGACCGTGCCGCTCAGATCGATGCCCCGCGCGCGCAGGGAAAGGTCGGGGTCGCTCGCCCCCGGGTTTCCGAGAGGGACCGGCAGGCGCAGGCGGCACCAGGCGCGGACGCGGTCGCCTCGCCGGAGCGCGTCGAGATCGGCGGTGGCCGCCGGCGAGGCCGCCGCCGAGAGGCGCACCCGCAGCAGCAGCGTGCAGGAAGGGGCATCGTTTTGCGCGGACGCACCTTCCAGGAGGAGCACACGGGTGCCGTCGGCCTCCGCCGCGGGGGCGCGCAGGACCCGTCCCTCGACGGAGCCCTCCCAGCTTCCGGACCGCTCCGGAATCCAGGCCGCGATCCGCGCGGCGCGCGCCAGGAGCTCGTCGGAGGCCAGGCCAAGGCCGGCCAGTGCTGCGGCCGCCAGCAGGAAGGCATGCCGGCTCCGCTGATCGCGCCGCAGCGCGGGGATGGCCGCGAGCAGCAAGAGCGTGCCCAGCCACACGCGAAGCGACGGGAAGGGAAAGGTCTGGCCGATGGCCGCGCCGCCGAGCAGGGCCAGGCAAGGCAAGAGCGCAGGACGTCGCGCAGCGTGCAAGCGTGGTGGGCCTGGAGGCGGGACCCGGAGATTCTATCAGGCGGTGCGCGGGGGCAGTCCGAGCAGGCGCCGCAGCCCGTCCAGGCGCGCGCGCGCCCGCGTGGCCAGGAACACCGACTCGGTCATCCGGGTCCGGAAGGGCGCGAGGGCGCGGTCCACCTCGCCGCTCACCCGCTCCAGGGATGCTTCGCCGGCGAGCTCGGTGAGGCGGAGATCCAACTCGTCCTCCAGCGTGACGGCGGGGACGCCCGACGTGAGCCGGTCAAGTGCCGTCTCCAGCCACCGCCCCAGGGGATCCCCTCCAGCCCTGCCAGCGGCGGCGTGGCGCCAGGCGGCCGCCAGGTCGGGGGCCGGCCCGGGCGGGATGGCCCGGGAGCGTCCCCCTTCCACGGTCCGCCAGGACTCCTCGACGGCGGGGGCGACGAGAGCCAGGCCCCGAAGCTCCCCGCCGCGCCTCCGCGCGCGGGCGGCGGCCTCCTCGATCGCCTCGAGCACGACCGCCACCGGCACGCCGCGCGCGCACCAATCCGCCACGCGGGCCCAGTCGCGCGGGGACAGCAGGGAGGGTCGCCCACGGGCCCGGGCCAGCGCGTCCTCCACCGCCCGGGCGTAGGCTCCGGGGCGGCCCCGGGTCAACCGTGGTGCCTCAGGTGGAGGACGAGGCCCTCCACGCAGGTGCGCACCTGCGCGAAAGCGGCGGCGTAGGCGGCGGGCGGTCCACCGATGGGATCGTCCAGGTCCGGTGCCCCCGGTTCGGGGTCGGGACCGTGCTCGAAGGCACGGAGGAGCACGGTGCGCGCGTCGAGCTGCGGGTCGCGCGCGTGCAGCTCCTCCAGGTGACGCAGCTCCATCGCCACCACGAGGTCGGAGGAGGCAAGGTCGGAGGGACGCACGCCGCGGGAGCGGTGGGAAAGGAGGTCGCAACCCAGCGGCCGCAGGAGCGACACCACCTCCGGCGCCGCCGGCCGCCCCTCCAGATCGAGGAGGCCCGCGGAAGCCACGGACACGTGGGCGAGCCCGGCCGCTGCCGCCCGCTTGGCGAACCAGGCGGCGACCATGGGGCTCCGGCAGATATTGGCCGTGCAGACGAAGAGGACTTTCACGGGCGGTTGCGCTCCCAGAGGAGGCGCAGCCCCTCCAGCGTGAGGCCCGGGTCCACCGCGGTGAGGAACCCGAGCGCCTTCGCGAAGACGGGCGCCAAGCCTCCCGTCGCCACCACTGGTGCCGGCGTCCCCAGCTCGTCGCGGATGCGCCGGACGAGGCCCTCCACCAGCGCCGCGTACCCGTGGAAGAGTCCGGCGCGCACGCTCTCCTCCGTGTTCCTGCCGATCACGCGCGCCGGCTCGCGCAGGTCCACGCGGGAAAGGCGCGCCGCCTTTTCGAAGAGGGCGTCGGCGGAGATGCGCAGTCCGGGGGCGATGGCACCGCCCAGGTACTCGCCCCGTGCCCCCACGACGTCGAAGGTGGTGGCGGTGCCGAAGTCCAGCACGATCACGGGAGCGCCGTAGCGCGTCTTGGCCGCCAGCGCCGTCACGATGCGGTCGGCGCCCACCTCCGCCGGGTTGTCGTAGAGGATGGGCATCCCGGTCTTGATCCCAGGCTCGACCATGAGCGGCGTGAGACCGAAGACGGCCCGGCCTGTGCGGGACAGGGTCTCGTTCAGCCCGGGCACGACCGAGGACACGATCATTCCCTGAAGATGCACGCTCTCCAGGCCGGCGTCGCGAAAGAGGGCGCGGAACAGCACGCCCAGCTCGTCCACCGTGGTGTCCCGGCGCGTGGGGATGCGCCAGTCCGCGCGTCGCACCTCTCCCTCGAAGAGTCCCAGCACGGTGTGCGTATTCCCGACGTCGACGGCGAGGAGCATCACGCCTCCAGGGGGACGAGGCTCTCTCCCAGGGAGAGCGTGCGCAGCGCGCCGCGGTCGTCCCGCACGCGCAGGGCGCCCGTGGCGTCGATCCCGTCGGTCACCGCCTCGAAGGGGGGGGCGCCCCGGCCGGGGAGGACGCGCACGCGCCCACCCGCCGCCTCGGGAGCCAGCGCCGACCAGCGGGCCCGGAGGGCCTCCCATTCCCCGAGGTCCAGCAGTCGCGCGGCGTCCAGGAGGGCCCTCACGTAGAGCGCGAACAGGCGCTCCCGGTCCACCGGGGCTCCCGCCGCCATGCCCAGGGAGGCCGCGCGCCCGCGCAGCTCCGGGGGAAAGTCGCCCTCTCCCTGGCCGACGTTGAATCCCGTCCCCACCACGAGATCGAGCACGGCCGCCCCCGTCGTGCGCAGCTCGGCCAGAGTCCCCGCCACCTTGCGCCCGCGCCAGAGAAGATCGTTCGGCCACTTGATTGCCAACTCGCGCGCACCCGAGGCCCGGCCCGCCTCGCAGGCGGCCACCGCGGAGGCCAGCGTGAAGCGGGTGGCGTCGGCGGCCGTTCCCCGCGGGCGGAACAGGACCGACAGGTACAGTCCGCTTCCGGGGGGCGAGTGCCAGGGGGCGCCGAGGCGGCCACGCCCGGCCGTCTGCGCCTCGGCCACCACGACCGTGCCCGAAGGAGTGCCGGCAGCGGCGAGGCGCCGCAGCTCGTCGTTGGTGGACCCCACCAGCTCGAGGCGACGGAGCGGCCCCAGCCCCGGGGGAGAGCCGAGCATCGCACGGGCGCGCTCCAGGTCGAACGCGCTCATGGGACCGCGGGGTCGAGGTCGAGTGCGAGGTCCGCCGCCTGGACCGAGTGGGTCAAGGCTCCCAGGCTGAGCGCCTGCACGCCGGTCTCGGCCACCGCCCGCAGGCTTCCCGCGCGCAGCCCTCCCGAGGCCTCGAGCACGATCCGCCCTCGCGCGCGCCGCACGCAGGTGCGCAGGCCCTCGAGGTCCATGTTGTCGAGGAGCGCCCGTCCCGCCCCGGCGGCGATGGCCTCCTCCATCTCCTCCGGCGTGCTCACCTCCACCGTGATGCGGTGGGGGGGATGGCCGTGCGCGAGGGCGGCCTTCACGGCGCGCCCGATCCCCCCCGCGGCCGCCAGGTGGGTGTCCTTGATCATGACCGCATCGTACAGCCCACGGCGGTGATTGGTGCCTCCCCCCACGGCCACCGCGTACTTGTCCAGGAGGCGCAGCCCGGGCGCCGTCTTGCGGGTATCCAGGAGGGCCGCGCCCGTGCCTGCGATCTCCTCCACGCAGCGCCGGGTGGCGGTGGCGATCCCGCACAGGCGCATGAGGAAGTTGAGGGCGGTGCGCTCGCCCCGCAGGATGGGGGCCGCCGGGCCGGCGAGCTCCGCGAGCGCCGCTCCCCTCTCCAGGGTCGCCCCCTCGGGGGCGCGGGGAAGGAAGCGCACCGCGGGATCGAGCTGCCGGAAGACCTCGGCCGCCACGGGGAGGCCGGCCACCACCAGCGGCTGCCGGGCCACGATGCGGCCCGAGGCCGCGGTCCCC
>Ga0070695_100000532_pt1 | contig 20136 bp, 19 predicted proteins | sample KBSK1252metaG_FD_65471 | JGI IMG/M metagenome (GOLD analysis project Ga0070695, IMG submission 65471) | Corn, switchgrass and miscanthus rhizosphere microbial communities from Kellogg Biological Station, Michigan, USA - KBS K1-25-2 metaG | ecosystem: Host-associated > Plants > Roots >...
CTGCGGCTTCCTCAGTGAGCATGGCTTCGGCCCCCTGTTCAACCTGGCCGGCGGCCTCGCCACCTGGCCCGGCCCCACCGTGGCGGGCATGGACGTCTCCTCCAACGGCCGCCACCTCCACCCCATCTCCCCTTCCCTCTTCCTCATCGAGAACTTCGACCTCCTTCCCCGCGGGCTGGCCCTCGACCTCGCCATGGGCGAGGGGCGGAACGCGATCTATCTCGCCACGCGCGGCTTCGACGTGGACGGCGTGGACGTGGACCCGGACACGGTGGCCCGCGCCCGCGCCCGGGCGCGGCGCCTGCAGGCTCCCATCCGCGCCGTGGTGGGGAACGTGGAGGACGGGACCTACATCGTCCCCCTCGAGGCCTACGACGTCATCGTCGTCTTCAACTACCTGCACCGGCCGCTCTTCAACGACGTCCGCGACGGCTTGAAGTCCGGTGGTGTCGTGGTCTACCAGACCTACACCACCGAGCAGGCCCGTTACGGCAGGCCCACCGACCCCGCGCACCTGCTGGAGCCGGGGGAGCTGCGGCGCGTCTTCGTGGACTGGGAGATCCTGCGCTACCGCGAGAGCACGCTCCGGGAGATCCCGGGCGGGCCGCTGAAGGCGGTGGCGGGGATCGTGGCGCGGAAGCCTCCCGGGTAGAATCCATCCGAGGGTTGAGCACGGTGCAAAGCGACCTTCAGTGCGCCTCGCCGTCGGGAATCGTCCCCGTCTTCCCACTCCCGCAGATCGTGTTCTTCCCGCGCACCATCCTGCCCCTGCACGTGTTCGAGCCCCGCTACAAGCAGATGGTGCGGGAGGCCAGCGCCGGCGAAGGCCTCATCGCCGTGGCCCTGCTGCGACCGGGCTGGGAGGACGACTACGCCGGGAATGCCGCCTTCCACGACGTGGGCACCATCGGCCGCATCGAGGACCTGGAGCCGCTCCCCGACGGACGCTTCAACCTGCGCCTGGTGGGGCTGCAGCGCGCGGTGTTCAGCGAGATCCTCCAGGACCTCCCCTACCAGCGGGCGCGCGTCGTGCCTCTGCACGAGAGCGAGGTGGACGAAAAGAACCCGCACATCCTGGCGGGGAAGCTCGACCTCCTGGCGTCGCACGGGTGCCTGCTGCGGGAGGTGACGGAGCACGAGGGGCACACGGTGGTGCTGGACGAGCGGATCCCCTTCGAGACCGCGGTCAACGGCGCCTGCGCCAACCTTCCCGTGGATCCCGCCATGCGCCAGTCGCTGCTGGAGGAGGACGACCTCTACCGCCGGTTCCAGCGCACCTCGGAGATCATGAACGAGGTGCTGGAGCGCGTGCTGCACCTCAAGGCGCTGCGCTCCCGCGACGAGGGCGGGAGCGGCCTCAACTAGCCGCCGATCTGGTGCATGGTGCGCGTCAGCACCGCGGGCTTGCGCGTCTGCAGGAGGTCGAGCGCCCCGCCGCGCCCCTTGGCGGCGAGCGCGCCCTGGACCAGGGCCAGGAGGCCTGCATCGTCGGCCCCGGACCGCAGCGGCCCGCGCAGGTCCACCTCGCGGTCGTCGTAGAGGCAAACGCGCACGCCGCCGTCGCTGGTCAGGCGCAGGCGGCTGCAGTCGCCGCAGAAGGGACGGGTGACGGAGTCCACGAAGCCCACCCATCCGCGGCCGTCGGCGAACCGGTACCCCGAGGCGGGAGCGCTGGGATCGGCCGGGACCTCGGGGACGATCGGCCACCGCGCCCCGATGCGGCGGCGCAGCTCGGCACCCGACACCACCCGGGAGGGATCCCAGGCGGCCTGGTTGTCGAGCGGCATCACCTCGATGAAGCGCACCTCGAACCCCCGATCGCGCCCCAGCGCCACGAGGTCCTCGGCCTCGTCGTCGTTCTGGCCCCGCAGGAGCACCGCGTTCAGCTTGATCGGTGAGAGACCCGCCTCGGCGGCGGCAGCGAGGCCTGCCAGCACCTCGGGCAGGCGGGCCCGGCCCGTCAGGCGCGTGAACCGCTCCGGACGCAGGGTGTCGAGGCTGATGTTGACCCGCCGCAGCCCGGCCGCCGCCAGCGCCCGGGCGTGGCGGGCCAGCAGCACGCCGTTCGTGGTCAGGGAGAGGTCCTCGATCCCGGGGACTTCCGCCAGCATGCGCACCAGCGCCGGGAGGTCGCGACGCACCAGCGGCTCCCCCCCGGTGAGCCGGACCTTGCGTACCCCTACGGACGCCAGGATCCCCACCAGGCGGCGGATTTCCTCGAAGGTGAGCATGCGGTCCCGGGGGAACCAGACGGGGTCCTCGGGCATGCAGTAGGTGCAGCGCAGGTTGCACCGGTCGGTGACCGACAGGCGGAGGTCGTCGTGCACCCTGCCGAATCCGTCCTTCAGCATGCGTCCAGTAGTATAGGCGGCGCCTCGCTCGTCCCGGGAGACCGCATGCCGCAGAAGGCCTACAAGAACCTGGATTTCCTGAACAGCCAGGAAGCGCGCTCGATCCGCATCCTCACGGAGTACCTGGAGCCGCGGACCCGGTTCGCCCACTACCACGTGCGGGACACGGTGGTGTTCTTCGGCTCCGCGCGCGCCCTTCCTCCGGAGCGCGCGGCCGACCTGCTGGCGCACGCGCGGCAGTCCGGGGACGACGACGCCCTGCGCCGGGCGGAGAGCGCCGTGCTCCTCGCCCGCTATTACGAGGACTGCCGGGAGCTGGCCCGCCGCCTCACGGTCTGGTCGAAGTCACTGCATGGGGCGGCCCGCCGCTTCATCGTGTGCTCGGGGGGGGGCCCGGGGATCATGGAAGCGGCCAACCGGGGCGCCTCGGAGGCCCACGGGATCTCCATCGGGTTGGGGATCAGCCTTCCCTCGGAGCCCGCCGCGAACCCCTACATCACCCGGGAGCTGGGGTTCGAGTTCCACTACTTCTTCATGCGCAAGTTCTGGCTCGTCTACCCGGCCAAGGCGCTGGTCGTCTTCCCGGGCGGGTTCGGCACCATGGACGAGCTGTTCGAGCTGCTGACGCTGGTGCAGACCGGCAAGATCCAGAAGCGGCTTCCCATCGTGCTCTACGGGGCGGATTTCTGGCGGGACCTGCTGCGCCTGGACACGCTGGTGCGCTGGGGAACGATCTCCCCCGAGGACATGACGCTGTTCCGCGTGATCGACTCCGTGGACGAGGCGTTCGACCACCTCAGGACGGAGCTGACCAAGCTGTACCTGGAAGGGGAGCCGGCGGGAGGGGAGACGCTCCAGAAGGCGGCCGAGGACCCGTGAAGACACAAACACCCGGGCGCCAGCGGAGGCGCCCGGGTGCTTACGCGATTCTCAGGATGCGGTCAGCGCTTCTTCAGGGGCTTGGCGGTGCCCGTCGTCAACCGCGACGGTGCCACGGTCGGCTCCGCGGTGCCGCTCGAGAACGCCTGCACGGGTCCCACGGCCTCGGTCAGGGTCTGGACGTCGATGGTTTCCAGCGACGGCTTCAGGTACGGCATCTTTCTCTCGTCCATGGCAACACCTCGCGATCGGATGGCCAGAGGTTACGCGGGCCGCGCATTCGCTGCAATAGTCGTTTTCGCCCATTTGAAAAGAGGCCGGTTTCAATAGACCGCCTTACACGAATTCTTTAAATGACGCAGCTACCATCCCTCTGGGAGGCGCTCCCGTTCGCGGGGATCCTGATCTCCATCGCGCTGCTCCCGCTGGCGGCGCCCCACTTCTGGCACCGGCGCTACCCCGTGGTCGCCGCCCTGTGGGGGCTGGCCTTTGCGGTGCCGTTCCTCTGGCGTTTCCGGGGTGCGGGGGCCCACCAGCTGCTGGAGGTCGGCCTGGGGGAATACCTGCCGTTCCTGGCGATGCTCTGGGGTCTGTTCACCGTCACGGGGGGGATCGAGATCGTGGGGGTGCTCCCGGGGACGCCGCGGAACAACCTCTTCCTGCTCCTGACCGGGACCGCGCTCGCATCCGTCGTCGGCACCACGGGGGCGTCCATGCTCCTACTCCGCCCGCTGCTGCGCGCCAATGCGGGGCGCAAGCGCCGGGCCCACGTGGTCGTGTTCTTCATCTTCCTCGTCTCGAACGTGGGGGGCAGCCTCACGCCCCTGGGCGACCCGCCGCTCTTCCTGGGCTTCCTCCAGGGCGTGCCGTTCTTCTGGACGATGCGCCTCCTCCCGGACACGCTGCTCCTGGTCACGCTGCTCGGCGCCGCCTTCTATGCGATCGACGTGCGCGCCTGGCGGCGTGAGGACGGGCCGCCCCCGCCGGCCACCGTGGGCCGGCTGCGCGTGGCCGGGAGTGGCAACCTTCTCCTGCTCGGGGGGATCGTGCTCTGCGTGTGGCTCTCCGGTGTGCATCGGACGCTCCCGGGGGTGCTCCGCGACGGCACCATCGTGCTCCTCGGCCTGGTCTCGCTCGCGATCACCCCGGCCGGGCTGCGCCGCCGCAACGGCTTCGGCTGGGGACCCATGCGCGAGGTGGCGATCCTCTTCGCCGCCATCTTCACGACCATGGTGGGACCCATCCTGCTGCTGCGTGCCGGGGAGGCCGGCCCCCTGGGCGCCGTGATGCGGTCCATGCAGACCCCGGGCCACTTCTACTGGGTCACCGGCCTTCTCTCCTCCGTGCTGGACAACGCCCCCACCTACCTCACGATGCTGCACACGCAGCTCGCCCGCTTCTTCCCGGGCACGGACGTCGTGGACGCGGTGGCCCGCCTCGTCGTGGAGCACCCGGACCACCTGCACGCGATCTCCGCGGGGGCGGTCTTCATGGGCGCCCTGACCTACATCGGGAACGCGCCCAACTTCATGGTGAAGGCCATCGCGGAGGAGGCGGGGGTGGCCATGCCCTCGTTCGCCGGCTACATCCTTCGGTGGTCGCTCCCCATCCTGGGGCCCGCGTTGCTGCTGGTAGCATGGCGATGGATCTGAGGAGCGGCATGGCGCGCCCGTCCTACCGCGAGTTCGTCCTGCAGGGACCGCAGGGCTGGACCCAGGGCTATCTGGCCGGCTACCTGCGAGGCTCCGGGCTGTGGGCCGCGATCTACGACGCCGAGCGGGAGGGGTTCGACTGCGCCCCCCTTCGCGAACGTATCCACGACCTGCTCGATCGCACGTCGGCCACGGTCCACCTCCTGGCCCCGGAGGACGGCGAGCCCGCGCTGCGCGCCGCGGTGGAGTCGGCCGCGAGCGAGGGCAACCCGCTGCGCCTGCAGTCTTCCCGTCCGGTGGGGGGGGCGCTCTTCGCCTTCTCTTTTACGATCCACTCCCCGGAGCACGCGCGGCCGATCCGCCGCGACTTCGAGCATCCCCCCGCCGGTGCTTCCCTGCTGTCCAACGCCTCCTTCGAGGAGGATCGCTCGGGCGAGCCTCCGCAGCTCGAGCTCAAGGGTGTCGAGCACACGTACACGCTTCGCGGGACGGGGACGATCGCGGGGGAGATCCCCGCGGTGCTCGCCCTCCACCGGCGATACCGGGAGGAGGAGCTCGTGCACCTGGAAGGCCTGCACCTTCTCGACCCCGCTCCGGAGGCTTGAGTCCCTTGGAACGGCGCGTGCTCGTGGCCGAGGCCGCCCACGCCGGCCGGACCGTGCAGCGGCAGCTGCACGACCTCCTCGGCATGTCGCACCAGGCCGCGCGCGGGCTGATCGACGCGGGAGGCGTGCGCTGCAACGGCCGGGTGGTGACGCGGGCCGACCACCGCCTGGCGGAAGGGGACCGGCTGGAAGCGGCCTGGGATCCGGCGCGGCGCTACCGGCCGTCCCCCGCCCCCACGTCCGGTGCGGGGTTCCGCGTCCTCCACGAGGACGAGGCGCTGGCGGTGGTGGAGAAGGAGGCGGGGGTGCTCACGGTCCCCGCCCCCGGCCACGCGGGCCCCTCCCTGGCCGAGCGTCTGGAGGAAGGTTGGCGCCGGCGCGGGCACAAGCGGGCGAGGGCGCACGTCGTGCACCGGATCGACCTGTACACCTCGGGGCTCGTCGTCTTCGCGCGCTCGCGGGGGGCCTGGGAGGACCTGAAGGCGCAGTTCGCCTCCGGCTCCCCCGAGAGGGTCTACCTGGCGGTGGCCGAGGGACGGGTGGACGCGGACTCCGGGCGCCTCGTCCACCACCTCACCGAGCATCCCAAGAGCTTCAAGGTGCAGGCCACTCTCCCCACCGACCGCGGGGCCCGGCGTGCCGCCAGCCGGTTCCGCGTGCTGGAGCGGTTCGCGGACGCCGCGACGCTGGTCGAGGTCTCGCTCGAGACCGGCCGCAGGAACCAGATCCGCGTACAGTTCGCCTCCACCGGGCACCCGCTCGTGGGGGACATCGCCTACGGCCATCCCTCGCCCCTGATCGGCCGCACCGCGCTGCACGCGGCGCGTCTGCGCTTCCGGCATCCCCTGGACGGCCGGCCCGTCGATTTCCGTTCCGAAATCCCGGGCGACCTCCGGCGTCTGCTACGCCGACTACGCGCGGGTCACGTGCCGCGCATGTCGAAAGAAGACATCTGAGAAGCGTTGCCGCTGCGCGCACCTCACCCTACAATCTCGAACGTGCCGCGGATGAAGGGCGGAAGGACGGTGCGAGGCATCGTCGCTGTTGCGGCGGCGATCGCGGGCACGGTTGCGATCTGGACCTGGGCCCCCGCCGCGGACGCGCCGGATTTCCCCACCAGCGAGGTCGTGGACGCGCAGGCGTCCTTCTGGACCAACGTCTACGGGCGCTGGTCCCTCTCCCAGGTGGCCGTGCACGACAAGGCCTGCCCCGCGCTGGTGTACGAGATCGTGAACCTGCCCGGCGCCGCAGGCGAGGCCTACACCCCCGCGCAGGAGGGCTTCGTCCAGGACGTGCGCGCGTCCTGGGAGGGGCGCCTGGCCGCCATCGAGGGGAAGGTGGACGCCGGCATCCCTCTCGAGGACGATGAGAAGGCCCTGGCCCTGCGGGTGACCGACGCATGCGGGACGGATGCCCTGCGGGGCGCTTCCCTGCGGCTCAGGAGCCAGCGCGGTCTGCGGGAGCGATTCCGTCGCGGCCTCGCCGTCTCAGCCCGCTACGACGCCCGCTTCCGCGAGATCTTCCGGAGCGCGGGCCTCCCCGAGGACCTCGCCCTCCTCCCTCACGTGGAGTCCTCCTTCCAGCACAGCGCCCGGTCCTCGGCGGGGGCGGTGGGCGTCTGGCAGTTCACGCGGTCCACGGGTCGGAAGTTCCTGCGCGTGAACGCCGCCGTGGACGAGAGGCTCGACCCCGTGGCCTCCGCCCGGGGAGCGGCGCGGTACCTCCGCGAGGCGCACGACGTGCTGGGGAGCTGGCCGCTCGCGCTCACCTCCTACAACCACGGGGTGGCCGGGATGGCGCGGGCCCGGGCCCAGTTCGGGGACGACTTCGAGGCCATCGTGCGCGCCTACGACGCCCCCAGCTTCGGCTTCGCCTCCAAGAACTTCTACGCCGAGTTCCTGGCCGCCCGTGAGGTGGCCACCCACCCCGAGGTGTACTTCCCCGAGGGGGTGGCCTTCGAGGAGCCGCTGGCGGCGGATGACGTCCTCCTGCCCCAGCCCATGACGATCCACCAGGTGCAGGCCCGCTACGGGGTGGACCGCGCCACGCTGCGCCGGCTCAACCCCGCCTGGTCGGCCAAGGCCGCGGCCGGGCGCATCGCGCTCCCCGCCGGCCACCGCGTCTGGCTCCCGGAAGGGACGCCCGCCGGGCGCCGCGCCATGGCGGACGTCGCGGTGGCGGAGGCGAGGCCCGATCCCCCGCCCGCCGCTCCTTCTGCCAAGGTCGCCAAGGCCGCCAAGCCCGCGCACCGCTACCACAAGGTGCGTGAGGGAGACACGCTCTGGTCGGTGGCCAAGAGGTACGGGCTCGAGGTGGCCGAGCTGCGGAAGATGAACGGCCTCACGGCCAAGTCGAGCCGGATCCGCCCCGGACAGCGCCTGCGCGTGGGGTACGCCTCCGCGGGCTGAACGGCCCCCCTCGCGACCCCTGGGCTATAGTGCCGGAGGTCATGGGCGAGCCTCGCTACATCAATCGCAGCCTGGGCCTCAAGCAGGCGGTGACGCCGCAGCTCGTGCGCGACTACCACTCCCCCCTGGTGGAGCGCATGCGCGCCGAGGGGAACCGCCTGCAGGTGGGCCCGCTCACCTTCCGCCTGGCCCGCGAGTTCGGGTTCTGCTACGGCGTGGACCGGGCGATCGAGTACGCCTACGAGACGCGGGAGAAGTTCCCGGAGCGCCGGATCTTCATCACCGGGGAGATCATCCACAACCCCGGCGTGAATCGGCGCCTGACCGAGATGGGGATCCGCTTCCTGGACGGCCGGGACGGGGTGGCGGTGGAGGACCTCCTCCCCGACGACGTCGTCCTCCTCCCCGCCTTCGGCGTCCCCCTCGCCGACATGGAAGGGCTGCGGGCGCGGCAGGTGGTGCTGGTGGACACCACCTGTGGTTCCGTGCTCAACGTCTGGAAAAACGTCGAGCGCTTCACCCGGGCCGGCCACACCGCCCTCATCCACGGCAAGTACGCGCACGAAGAGACCCGGGCCACCGCCTCCCGGGCCCGCAGCCAGCCCGGAGGCCACTTCGTCGTCGTCCGGGACCTGGAGGAAGCGGAGCTGGTGTGCGCCTACATCGAGCACGGCGGCGATCGCGCGGCCTTCCTGGCCCGCTTGGGGGAGGCGGTCTCCCCCGGCTTCGATCCCGACCGGCACCTGGCGCGGATCGGCTGCGCGAACCAGACGACGATGCTCTCCAGCGAGTCCCTCGCCATCGCCGAGCGGGTGCGCGCGGCCATGGTTGCGCGGTGGGGAGAGGGGGAAGCCGCCGAGCGGTTCCGGGCCTTCGACACCATCTGCAGCGCGACCCAGGACCGCCAGGATGCGCTCGTGGCCCTGCTCGACGAGGGCCCGATGGACCTCATGCTCGTCATCGGAGGGTACAACTCCTCGAATACCGGCCACCTGGTGGAGATCGCCGGTACCCGCGTCCCCACCTTCCACGTCCAGCACGCCGACTGCCTGGAGAGCGCCGAGATCGTCCGCCACCAGCCGCTGGGAAGCACGGAGGAGGTCCGCTCCCCGGGCTGGCTCCCCCGGGGACCGGCGGTGATCGGGATCACGGCGGGGGCCTCCACCCCCAACAGCGAGATCGAGCGCGTGCTCCGCCGCGTGGCCGCGTTCCGCGACCTCGCCCTGGACTGAAGCGTGCCGGCGCGCCCTCCCTCGAACCGCCGGGCACCGGCGCGGCGCCCGGTCCGGCGGCGCGCCACCGCCGGTCCCGCCCCCCGCATCCGGCACGATCGGGCGGAGCGGCTCCGGGTGGAGATCGTCTCCATCGGCAGGGAGCTGCTGCGGGGCCGCGTGCCCGATGCCAACGGGACCTGGCTCGCCGAGTGGTTTTCCCGGCGCGGCGCCCTGGTGCACCGCATCGTCGTGGTGGACGACACCGAGCGGGCGATCACCTCCGCGGTGACGGAGGCGCTGCAACGCGGCACCCACCTGGTCCTCACCACGGGGGGCCTGGGGCCGGCCGTGGACGACCGGACGCTCGCCGCCGTTTCCGACGCGCTGCACCTGCCGCTGGCGGTGCAGCCCCCGGCGCGGGAGCTGGTGGAGAGCGCCTACGGCCGGCTGGAGCGGGAGAAGAAGGTCGCGCGCGGAGGGATGACGGCGGCGCGCGAGAAGATGGCCGCCCTCCCCGTGGGCACGGAGCCGGTGCCGAACCCGGTGGGGATCGCCCCGGGATGCTGGCCCGCATCGCTGGAGGGGCGGCCGTGCTGTGCCTTCCCGGAGCGCCCGAGGAGATGCGCGCGACGTTCGGCGAGGCCGTGTCCCGTCTGCGCGACCTGGCCCCCCGCGGGGCGGTGGCCCAGCGCGAGGTGGAGACGCCGACGGCCGACGAGTCGGCCCTGCGGCCGTTGCTCGAGCGCCTGGCCGCGGAGTACCCGGACGTGTGGGTGCAGAGCCGGCCGGCGGAGTCGGGACGCCGCGAGGCGCGCTCGTTCGTCACCCTGGAGGCGGTGGCCCCGACCAAGAACGAAGCCGAGTCCGTGGTGGAGACGGCGCTCCGGCGCCTCCTCGCCCTGGCCACCGGCGCCTGACGGAGGAGCGCATGCGCATCTGGCTCGTCCTCTCCCTCGTCCTGCTGGCGGCCCCCGCGCTCCTCGCGGCCTCGACACCGTCCTCCCGACCCGGCCTCTCCGGCGCCGCCATCGACCGCGCCGTGGCCGCCCTGCTGGCCAAGCACGGCGAGGCGCTCGGCCCCCGCATCCGGCTGGGGGTGACGCAGGTCGCGGCGCGCTGGTGGCCGGAGGACGGGGACGAGCAGGCCTTCCACACCTTCGTCAGCGAAGGCTTCCTCCCGACCCCTGCCGACCTCGATGCCATGGCGGAGCGCCTGGAACGGGTGCAGGAGCAGATCGACGGGCACCTGCACGAGGTGGCCCGCCTGGTGACGGAGCCGTCGCAGCTCGATACCGGCCCCGTCCGTGCATGGGACCAGATGCTGGGGGACCTGTCCCTGGCCTCGCACGTCACGCCCGACCTCTTCGCCAACAAGGTCGCCTTCCTGGCGCTCCTCAACTTCCCCCTGCACACGCTGGCCGAGCGCCTGGCCTCCGGCAGCACCTGGGACCGTGCCACCTGGGCGCGCTCGCGGATGATGGACCGCTTCGCCGCGCGGGTCCCCGCCGACGTGTCGCAGGAGGTCACGCGGGCCTTCAACGCCGCCGAGCAGTACATCGCGGACTACAACGTCTACATGGGCCAGCTGGTGGCGGAGGACGGCAGCAAGCCCTTCCCGGCCGGGCTCAAGCTGATCACCCACTGGGGGCTCAGGGACGAGCTGAAGTCGCACTACGGGGAGGGAGAGGCCGGCCTCCGGAAGCAGCGGCTGATCGCCAAGGTGATGGAGCGCATCGTGCGGCAGGAGGTCCCGGCCTGCACGATCAACGCCGACGGCGTGGCCTGGGCCCCCTTCAAGGACGCGGGGCAGCCCTGCCCGCCGGAGCCCGATACCCGCTACGCCCGCATCCTCGACGTGTTCCAGGCGGTCCGGAAGGTGGATCCCTACAATCCCACCGCCCCCACCTTCATCCAGGCGCGCTTCGAGCAGGACCGTCAGATCCCCGAGGCCGAGGTGGAAGCACTCCTCGCGTCCATCCTCGAGTCCCAAGAGGTGCGGGACATCGCCAAGCTGGTTCAGGCGCGGGTGGGCCGGCCGCTCGAGCCCTTCGACATCTGGTACTCGGGGTTCAAGCCGGGGCGCGGCCGCAGCGAGGAGGAGCTGGACCGCATCGTGGCCAAGAAGTACCCGACCGTCGCCGCCTTCCAGGAGGACGTGCCCCGCATCCTGCGCGCCCTGGGGTTTGCACCCGAGAAGGCCGACTGGCTGGCGGCGCACATCACCGTGGATCCCTCCCGCGGCGCCGGGCATGCCATGGGTGCGGTGCGGCGGGAGGACAAGGCGCACCTGCGGACGCGGATCCCCGAAGGGGGGATGAACTACAAGGGCTACAACATCGCCATCCACGAGATGGGGCACAACGTCGAGCAGGTCTTCTCGCTCAACGGGATCGACCACTGGTTCCTGAACGGGGTCCCCAACAACGCCTTCACGGAGGCGCTGGCCTTCGTCTTCCAGGGGCGCGACCTGGAGCTGCTGGGCCTTCAGTCCCCCAGCGAGGACGCGCACCGCCTGGAGGCGCTGGACGACGTGTGGGGCGCCTACGAGATCGGCGGCGTGGCGCTCGTGGACATGCGCATGTGGCGCTGGATGTACGCCCACCCGGAAGCGAGCCCGGGGGAGCTGAAGCAGGCGGTGCGTGGCATCGCTCGCGAGGTGTGGAACCGGTGGTACGCCCCCGTCTTCGGGCAGAAGGACGTGGAGCTGCTGGCGGTGTACTCGCACATGGTGAGCAACGGGCTCTACCTTCCCGACTATCCGATCGGGCACGTCATCGCGAGCCAGCTCGCCAAGTCCTTCCGGGAGGGAGACTTCGGGCGGGACTTCGAGCGGGTCTGCCGCCAGGGACGGGTCACGCCCGACGCCTGGATGCGCGGCGCGGTGGGGGCTCCCCTCTCCGCCCAGGCCATGCTGGCCGAGGCCCGGCGCGCCCTCACCGCGGGGACGCGCTGAGGCTCCACTTCCGGCGCAGGCCCTCCGCCAGGTAGCGGGCCTGCAGCAGCTTCTCGAAGGCGACGTCCCGGGGAAGCGCCGCCAGCCCGCCGTTCGGACCCACGAGCAGGTCCCGTCCGGCGAGCGCTTCCTGGAAGGGCTGGAGGCGTGCGGCGATATCGTCGGCGTCCTCCAAGGCCTCGCTCCCGGCATCGAACAGCCCCAGCGCCACGCCGCGCCCCGGCGGCAGGTGCGCGAGCACCTCCAGGGCCGCGGGATCGGTGAGGTCGAGCCCGAGGTGGGTGCCGGGGAGCACGTCGCCCAGTCCCATCACCTTCTCGGGCCTGACCCACAGGACGGTGACGGATCCCGCCGGCGCCGCCGCGAACACCTCGGCGCAGGCCCTCGCCTCCCCGATGTCGTCCAGCAGCGGCTCTTCGAGCTGGAACCAACGGCAGCCGGCCGCGCCCAGCTCGCTCACCTCTTCGGCCAATGCGGCCGCCAGCGGCCGGAGCGCACCATGGGAATGTCCCACGTGCAGGCGCAGCGCCGCCGGACCCGGGAGGCTCACCTTCACCGGCCTGGGGGTGACCGCGGAGGCCGCGACGTAGCCGGGGACCGCGATCGGTGCGATACGCCGCAGGTCGGAGTCCAGGCAGGCCGCCGGATGCGCGAGCGGGCCCGACCAGCGGACCTGGCCGTCGGTGACCACGTCCAGGAAGGCGCGGCTCTGCTCGGCGACGACGATCGCCTCCGTCACCTCGTCACGGGATTCGCCGGCGTGGATGGGGTAGCTGCTGTGGTTCGCGGACCGGATCATGTGCTTTGCTCCTGCGGGCAGATCGGCATCGGACGCGTCATGATGGGAGTCAGGCGGCCCGCGCGCCAGGGAGGAGGCCATCCATGGAGCCGAAGAAGATCCTGGCGGTGGTGCTGCTGGTGGCGGGGGTGCTGATCCTCGTCTATCGCGGGTTCAGCTACCCCGAGCAGCACAACGCGGACCTGGGGCCGCTCCACGTCTCCGTCAAGGAGGAGAAGCGCGTGGGGCTGCCGGTCTGGCTGGGGGTGGGCCTGGTCGTGCTGGGGGGCGGCCTGCTGCTGGTCCCCCGCCGCCGCTAGACCTCGGCTCCCGCGAGCCCTTCGGAAGCCGCCTCCCCCGGCAGCTCCGCCAGGCCCCGCCAGAAGGCCTCGCAGCTGCGGACCGTGGCCAGGAACTCCTCCAGGTCGCGCGGCTTCGCCACGTAGGCGTTGGCCTGGAGCCGGTAGCTGCGGTCGATGTCCTCGTGGTACCGCGAGGTGCTGAAGACCACGACGGGGATGGAGCAGAGCCGCGGGTCTCCCTTGATCTCGGCCAGCACCTCGTGTCCGTGCTTCTTCGGCAGGTTCAGGTCCAGCAGGACGAGGTCGGGCCGGGGCAGGTCGTGGTAGGCGGCCTCTCGCCGGAGCATGGCCAGGGCCTCCTCCCCGTCGGCCGCCACGGCCAGGCGCGTGGCCGGCCCTTCCGAGAGCGCCAGGCGGGTCAGGCGCACGTCGGCCGGGTTGTCCTCCACCAGCAGGATGCGGAAGGGGCGGTCGAGAGCCATGCGAGTGCAGGGAGGATACTTCAATCCCAGGGGACGGGCAGGCCCAGGTCGCGCAGCTTGCGCGCCATCTCCCGGCGCTCCCGGTTCGGGCGCAGGCCCTCCGCCCCGCGCGCGAGCCAGCCTGCGGCCTGGGCCGCGGCCAGCGCCGCTTCCCGGTCTCCCGCGGCCAGGCCCCGCAGGACCTCGGCCTCGGTCCGGGACAGACGCAACCCGTGCACGCGGTAGTCGAGGAACGCCTGCCAGGCGATGGGGCACCAGCGGGCCACGATCTCGTGACCGATCGCCTCGGCGTAGCCGCGGATCTCCAGCTGGGCGTGGGCGTCCATGCGCAGGCGCAGGAAGTGGAGCAGGTTGTGAAGGTCGATCTTCCAGTAGGCCTCGGTGTAGGTGGACAGCGGCAGGTCCTTCCGCGCCTGCTCCCGGGCCACCCCGGCCTCGATCCGCTCCAGGTAGACTTCCCGGGCGCGCCGCAGCAGGTCGGCCTCGGTCTCGCTGAGACGGGTGCCCACCTCGTCGGGCAGCGCTCCCTCCGATCCCTGCTTCCCGGTGGCGGACTGGCGGCGCCACGCGGACGCCGGCGTGCGCTGGGCCCCGTCGATGGCCTGGGAGTAGCGCGTCGAGTACTCGTTCACGTTGGCGGTGCGGTGCCGAATCCACTGGCGCCAGCAGTCCATGGGGACACGCACGTGGAGCTTGATCTCGCACATCTCGAAGGGGGTCGTGTGGTCGTGGCGCATGAGGTAGCGGATGAGCCCGCGGTCCTCGTGCACCTGCTTGGTGCCCTGCCCGTACGAGACACGCGCCGCCTGCACGATGGCGGCATCGGATCCCATGTAGTCCACCGCGCGCACGAAGCCGTCGTCCAGCACGGGGAAGCGCTGCCCCAGGATGGCGTCCAGCTCGGGGACGGAGGCCCGGGCCAGGGCCGCCTCCCCCGTCTCAGCCACGGTCCCTCCAGGTGCGCTTGAGCACGGCGGCGGCGCGCTCGTAGCGCTGGGCGAGCCCGTCCGGTGCGGCGACGTTGATCCAGTCCGAGACCGCCGTGACGTAGGGCGCCACGCGCGAGCCCCGCAGGAGGCGTGCGTCGTCCCCGCCGTAGGCGGCGAGGGGCACCGCCAGGGCCGCACCCGCCAGCAGCGCCGCCAGCGCACCCAGCGCCGCCCCGGCCAGCCGGTCCAGGGGTCCCAGGGCCGCGGCACGCACCAGGCGCGTGACGAGCCACGACAACACCGCGCCGAGGAGGATCACGCCCACGAAGAGCACCGCCCAGGCCGCGATCCGTCGCACCGCAAGGCCGGCACCCGAGGCCTCGAGTTGGCCGGCGAGGCTCTCGTGCCAGGCGTTCGCGACCACGAAGGCGGCGACCAGGGAGGCGATGGACAGCACCACGTGCACGAGGCCGCGCAGCAGGCCGTAGAGCACGAGGGCGGCGAGGAGGATGCAGAAGATCAGGTCGAAGGGGTTCACCGGGCGGGAGTTTGGCCGAGGACTCCGGGAGCGTCAACCGCGCGGAGCAGGCGCGCGGCCGGCGCGTAGTCGGGATCGCGGGCGAGAGCCAGCGCCGCGGAGCGCCGGGCCTGCGCGAGGTTCCCTTCCCGCGCGTACTGCTCCGCCACGTAGAACGCGCACTGCGGGATCTCCGGCCAGGCCAGGCAGGAGGTGCGCAGCTCGCCGAGGCCCTCGCGCCGGTGCCCGGCCAGGAGCAGCGCCCGCCCCAGCTCCGCCCGGGGCCGCGGATCGGCCGGGGCGGCGTCCACGGCCTCCCGCAGCGCGGCAAGCGCCTCCGCCGCCCTTCCCTGCTCGAGCGCCGCGCGCGCCTCCACCCAGCCGGTGGCGCCCAGGCGCGTCGCGCGCGCACGCAGGTCGGCGTCCTCGCGCACGACGGGGAGCTCGGCCAGCGTGTGCAGGCGTGCCGGCACGGCGCCGGCCAGGTAGCGGAGGAAGGACTCCGGCGGGAGCCCCCGCCGCGGACGGAGGTCGCGGGCCAGGATGGCCTCGGCCTCGTCGAGCGCCGCGCGCGCGTCCTCCGGCCGGCCCAGGCGGCGCGCCTCCTCCACCCGCACCCAGAGGCGCGCGTCCCGCACCACCAGGTCGTCCTCCTGCCAGGCGGTCATGGCGAGCGCGCGCCCGAACGCGTCCGGGCCGGGGGGCGGCTCCCCCGGTCCCGGCTCGAGCAGGCTCCGCACGTGCGCCCGCACGTCGAGGGTGGGCGCGAAGGCGGCGGCGAGCTCCGGGCGGGGCCAGGCGGCAGCCAGGCCCACCAGGGCGAGGACGAGCAACGCACCGAGGCGGGCCCCCCGTCCTTCTCTCCGGAAGCCGCCGGGGAGTGCACCCATGCCGACGAGCAGCGCCGGGGTCGCCGCATGGCGGTATTCCCCGGAGACGAAGAAGACGATGCAGGTGAGCCAGGGAACCGCGACCCAGCCCGCCAGCAGCCCGCCCCCCGGGCGCCTTCCCAGGAGGAGGAGCGCGATCCCCGCGCAGCCGAGGGCGGCGATGGAACCGAAGCCCAGAGGAAGAAGGCGCAGGGCGCGGGAGCGAGCCGCCATGAATGCCATCGAGTAGTTGGTCTTGACCTCGAACGCGGTGAAGAAGAGCGCCGCCTTCCGTCCCCACAGGCGCGCGGCCCGGAGGGGATCGGCCTCGAGATCGCGCAGCGCCCCCTCTCTCCAGAAGGCGGAGGCCTCCGCCAGCGTCATCCACGGATCCGCGGCGCGGCGCCGCGCCTCCTCGAGGAAGGCCGTCTCCTCGGCCTCCGCTCCTCCGTCCTGCAGGAAGGGGGCGGCGACGTAGACCCCGGTGGCCTCCCGGTGGTTCCCCACCCAGAGGTTCATCCCGGCGTTGGCCGACAGGGGCACCCACTGCCCGTGCGTGAGCCCGACCTGCAGCACGGCGGCCACGGGGAGCGCCAGCGCTGCCGCCGAGAGGAAGGCGACCTGCCGCGCACGCCTTCCGGCAGGTGCGGCGTGGAGCACCGCGCCCGCGGCCACGGGGACCAAGAGGACGGCGTTGGCCCGCAGCAGGATGGGGACGGCCAGGCAGGCTCCGGCGGCGGCGGCGGTGGCGGCACGGGGGTCGCGCCCGTGCAGGCCCAGGAGCCACAGGGCCGCCGCCAGGCACGCGAAGGCGGGCGCCGGTGTCAGGAGGAGGCCGTCGTAGAACAGCGGCGGTGCCGCGAGCAGCGCCCCCGCCAGGGAGACGACGCCGGCGGCACGGCTTCCCGTAAGGGCCCGGGCCGCCAGCGCGACGAGCGCGCAAGCCCCAGCACCCAGGACACCCTGAACGAGCAGCACCGTCGAGATCGAGGGAGAGAGAGCGCGCGCGACGGCGGCGAGGAACCAGGGGTAGCCGACGTTCATGAAGCTCACGCCGCCGGCGAGGTGCCTGGCGGTCTCCCGGTAGACGCGGGCGTCCTGCACGAGCACGCCGGCGAAGAGGTCGGTCGTGAGGGCGCGGGCCTGGATCAGCCGCAGGGCCAGGGCGAGGGACGCGCCGGCGGCGACCGTGAGGCGGAACGCCCGCTCCCGGGCGGCCTCGCTCACGTCAGCGAGGCCCAGACGCGGGAGGGAGCCTCCCCTTCGAACCAGTCCCGTGTGAGCGTGAGCCAGAGCGCGACGCCGGCCCAGGCCTCGAGGTGCCGGTAACGCCGCGCGATCGTCCGGTCGCTCACCCGCCGCCCCCGGTGATGCACCCGCGCGTACTTCGCGCGCATCCAGGAGTCGAGCCCGAGCCCCCGCGGGCGGCCCAGGAACTTGAGAAGGTTCTCGGCCACGTAGGGGCCGACGCCGGGAAGCTCCAGCAGCTCCCGCCGGATCTCCTCGGGATCCCGGTCGTCGCGATCCAGCCGCTCCAGGTCCAAGTCCCCCGCCGCCACGGCCCGCGCCAGGGCGCGCACGTAGGGCGCGCGGTAGCCCAAGCGCCCCCGCGCGCGCAGCACGCTCTCCGGCACACGGGCGAGCCGCGCGGGCGTGGGAAAGGCGCGCCGCCCGTCGGGGGCGGCGTCCCCCCAGCGGGCCACGAGCGTTTCGGTCATGCGCGTGGTCAGGGTCCAGGAGCAGTTGGTGGTGAGCACCAGCTTGATGAGGTCCTCCCAGACCGTGGGCGCGCGCAGGAGCCGCCCCGCGCCGCAGGCGGCGATCCAGCCGAGGTCCGGGTCGTCCGCCACCAAGGCGTGCAGCGGCGCCACGTCGACGTCGAGCGCCAGGATCCGGGCGGCGGCACGCAGGGCGGCCGGCTCGCCGGGCTCCACCCGGAGGTCCGGGTGCACCCGCGCCGCCACCGCGCCCCCGCGGCCGTCGGCCACCACGAAGTCGAGCCACGCGGCGTCCGGCCCCAGCCGGAAGGGTGGGAGCAGACACCAGCCGTGGCCCAGCACCGTGCGCACGAAAGAGAATCGGGGAGGAACGGGAAGGCTCAAGGCGTGTCCTCCGCGAGGAAGGCGTCCACCGCGGCCAGCAGCTCGCGCGGATGCGACCGTACCAGGTACTCGGCGTGGAGCCCCCGCGGGATCTCAAGGAGACGCGCCCCCGGGACCCAGGTAGCCCATCGCGCGGCATGCCTGCGGCCGATCACCCAGTCCCCGGTCCCGTGCACCACGAGCGTGGGCGTCCGGATCGTGGCGGCCTCCTCGGGCCGGACGGCCAGGGCGCGCAGACCCGCGGGGCGGGACAGGCGCGTGGGGCGCCGCTCCCGCCCCACGATGCGCGGGAGCGCGGCGAAGAAGCGCAGCCGCCAGGGGAGGATGTCGCGCAGGCGGAGGTCCACGGGCGCCCCCACCAGGATCAGGCGGTGGATGGGTGTCCTCGCGATCGCCGCACGGGCGGCATGGAAGCCGCCGAACGAGAAGCCGAGCACGCTCACGCGGCGGAACCCCTGGGCCAGGAGCGCGCGCACCGCACCATCCACCTGCCGCCACTCCTCGCGCCCCCAGGTGAAGGACGCCGGGTCGTCGCCGTGCCCCTGCACGTCGATGGACACGACGTCCCGTCCCGCCGCTCCCAGGTGCTCGGCGACCTCCTCGATCTCGGGAAGGCGTCGCCAGCAGAGGATGCCGTGGACCAGGACCACCGCCTCCGCGGAGCCCGTGCGCCGCCAGGTGGCGACCACCGGAGCGGCCTGCGGCCGGGGAAGCAGGACGCGCTCGACGAGCTCCACCGGCATGCCCGCGAGTATAGGGGCCGCGACGGCACGTCGATTGCTGCACTCCTGCGCACCACACACCCGGAGATGAATACGATGCGAAGGATCGGGGCCCTTGCCGCGCTGTGCCTGCTGGCCGGTTGCGGCCTGCTGGCGCGGTACGACGACGGAAATGCCATGGTCGAGGCGGTGCGGACCCAGGTGGATCGCGTGGCGCCGCAGGGACATGGCGACGGGGATCAAGAGGCCCTCCGCCGCTTCTACGAGGCGCGTTCTTACCAGGCGGCGTGGCAGGGACGGGAGGGAGAGGCTGCCCTGCAGGCCCTTCTCCGGTCGGGCACGCACGGCCTCGACCCGGCCCTCTACCACGCGAGCGAGCTGGCGGAGCGTCGCCGCAAGATCGACCGGCAGACTCCCGTTGCGGAGCGGGCGGCGTGGGACGTCGCCCTCTCCCGCGCGCTCCTGCGCCTGGGGGACCATCTCGAGCAGGGGCAGGTCCGGCCCGAGCTCCGCCGGGTGAACAGCCCCCCCGCCCGGCCGCCGGCCGACCGGGTTGCGGCGCTCGAGCGCGCCTCGCATGGAGATCCTGCGGCTGAGATCGAGGCTCTCGCTCCGGCGAACGACGCCTACACACGCATGCGCCACGCGCTGGCGCGGCTGCACGGGATCGCGGCCGCCGGTGGCTGGGGAAGCGTCCCCCGGGGACCCGCCCTCTCCGTGGGAGGCTCCGGGCCTCGGGTGGTGGCGCTGCGCCACCGCCTGGCGGCGGAGGGGATCGCCCCCGCTGCGCAGTCCCCGGCATTCGACGCCGCTCTGGCCGATGCCGTGAAGCGCTTCCAGGACGACCACGGGCTGACGCCGACCGGGAAGGTGGACGACGCCACCCTGGCGGAGCTGAACGTTCCGGTGGAGAGCCGGATCCAGACCGTGGTCCTGAATCTCGAGCGCCTGCGCTGGATGCGGCGCGCCGCGGCCCCCCGGAGCCTGACCGTGAACATCCCGGCATTCGAGCTGGAGCTCCGTGACGGCGGGAATGCCGTCCTCACCAGCCGCATCGTGGTGGGAAAGAGCTGGTCCCCCACGCCGGTCTTCAGCGACGAGGTGGTCGGCGTGATCCTGAACCCGGTGTGGAACGTCCCCGAATCCATCACCAAGGATGAGATCGCCCCGGCGATGCAAAAGGACCCGGGCTACCTGGCGCGCCAGCACATGCGCGTGTTCCGCGGGGAGGAGGAGATCGATCCCTCCTCGGTGGACTGGAGCGCCGCTCCAGCGGTCTCCGTCCGGCAGGATCCCGGCAGCGAGAACGCGCTCGGGCGGATCAAGTTCCAGATGCCGAACAAGTTCGACGTCTACCTCCACGACACGCCGGC
>Ga0070695_100000535_pt1 | contig 20087 bp, 20 predicted proteins | sample KBSK1252metaG_FD_65471 | JGI IMG/M metagenome (GOLD analysis project Ga0070695, IMG submission 65471) | Corn, switchgrass and miscanthus rhizosphere microbial communities from Kellogg Biological Station, Michigan, USA - KBS K1-25-2 metaG | ecosystem: Host-associated > Plants > Roots >...
TGCCGAACTTCTTGTCGATGACGACATTCCGGCCCTTGGGACCGAGCGTCACCTTCACCGCATCGGCCAGCTGATCCACGCCGCGCTTCAGGCGGGCCCGGGCCTCGGTGCTGAATTCCAAAAACTTGGCTGCCATGTCTGTGCTTCCTCCCTAGGGGCTGCTTACGCGAGCTTCGCGATGACGTCGGATTCTTTGATCAGGATGATCTCTTCGTTGTCCAACTCGACCTGCGTGCCGCTGTACTTCCCGTAGATGACGCGGTCCCCAACTTTCAGCTCCATCGGGATCGTCTCACCCTTCTCGCGCCGGCCGGGTCCGACGGCGATGATTTCGCCCTGGATCGGCTTCTCTTTGGCGGTATCGGGGATGTACAGCCCACCTTTCATCGTCTCGGTCTCCTCCATCGGCCGGATCGCCACGCGATCGGCCAAAGGATAGACCTTGTACTTCGGGGTCGTCTTAGTTGCTGTTGGCATGATACCCTGAACCTCCGTAACTCTTTGAATTGATTATCTATTAGCACTCTGAGATGGTGAGTGCTAATTGGCGACGGGGGGGAATCTGCGCAGGCTGCTAGGGGAGTGTCAAGGGGCGAGCGCTTTGATCGCGGCGACGGCCCGCGCGCGCGGCGTCACCGTCGCCGAGTCGAGCGGAATCGTCGCAGCACCAACGATTTCGCCCGACCGGGTGTCGGCGAGGCGAATGTGAAACCAGAGGGGCTGTCCGGGGCCGGGATCGCTGAACGTGAAGTAGATCAGGACCGCGGTCGGTCCGCTGCCGCCCCGGACCCTCGGCCGGACCTTGATCCCCTGCTCTCGCATCGCGCGGGCGAGCTCCGTGCTTTGGGTATCCTTTTCCTCGACGACGATCGCGTAGCCGTGAAGCTGCGCTGGTAAGTGCCCTGTAGCGCAGCCAAACGTGAGCAACAATGCACTACACGTCTGCACGACGTGCCTCACTGCATCACTCGCCGAGCCCCAACCCACCGAGCAACCCACCACGCGCCCTCGGCATCCTGCGCCTCCAGGCGCGACAGCTTCACGCCGGTGTTCGAGCTGTGGATGAATTTCTGTTCGCCGACGTACATCCCCACGTGTGTGACGCCGCCCCCGGGCTGCGCCGCGAATAGCAGGATGTCTCCAGGCTGGAGCGCGTCGAGGAGGGGCGTGATTTCGTTCCCCGCGTGCGCCTGATCGCGACTCATGCGCGGGAGTCGAATGCCGTGCTGGCCGTAGGACCACTGCACTAGGCCCGAACAATCAAAGCCGTTTGCAGCGGTCCCGCCCCACACATAAGGAGTGCCGAGCGCGTTCAGCGCGGTGTTGACCACACCCGCCGCGCTGCCGATGATCATGAGCGGCGGCTGAGGTGGGGGCTGGCGAGGCTGGGTGGACGGAGGCGGCGCAAGCGCGCGAGCCTTCCTCCCGATGGTCAGCGACATCCCAACCGACAGCGCGACGCCGTCGCGAGAATTGAGCGAGGTCCCCCCGCCCCGCCAGAATCCGCGGGGACCGACGTCTTGGAACCGGTAGACCGCTTCGACGCCGAACGCCGCCGACGGAATGGGACGCCACTCGGCGCCCATTCCCATGGTCCAGAGCGCGGCGAGCTGCTGTGACGTCGTATCCGTCGACATGCCGAGCGAAACGCCGGCGAGGGCGTAGGGACCAAATGTCGACCGGCGCCGCCACGCGCGAAGCTGCCAACCCGCGCCGTAGAACGCGCGATGGCGACCCAGACGGTCATGGACGAGTACCTGAATGGCGAACCCCTGCGAGAAGATCCCGCCGAGTGGTGCGTCGGTCCGCAACTCGTAGCTCTTGGATGAATTGCCCTGATACCAGCGCCCATACCGCACGTCGACGTCGCGACCCCGCCCCTGGGCGGAGAGCGGCGAGAGTCCGGCGATTAGGAGGAAGAGCTCAATCCGCGGCCGCAATCGCGGCTTGCTCCTCGGAGGCGCGCGGTGCCATGTGGTGGGAGAGCAGGTGCGGCAGATGACGCATGAAGCGCACCCAGGTCCAGAGCACCGCAAACCCGAACAGGAAGGCCCCGGCGCCGGCGATGACGAGCATGACGACAGGATTCACGAATCGGAGCGCGACCAGCGCTCCAAGCCACAAGCCGACATGCGATGCCGCCCACGCCCAGGCCGGGGTCATCAGCCACCCCACCACCACGAGCAAGTGCGCCATCCATCTCGGCACGGTGCGTTACCCTTTGCGCGCGAGCACAACGAGCGCGAAGACCACGAGTGACAACACAAACCCGGCGCCGGCCGCGACGGGCATGAACATCAGGCCCCCGAGGCCCAGCCCCAGTCCCGCGCCCAGCCCACCGGCGACGGCGGGCAGAGCCAGCGACCGCACCGACGGATCGCCGCCGCGCGCGGCGCGGCCCGACGTCACGATCGCCCCCATCCACCCCACGAACGTTCCCAGCATCCACCAGATCGGCAGATACCACCACGTGCTCCCGCCCCCAATGGCGTCCCAGGTCCACGGGTACGCCTTGAAGGGCCGCAGGAGGATGATATCGATCGCCATAAAGACGATCGTACCCCACAACGCGATCGCGGCCGCACTCGCTACACCCTGGACGGAGCGCGACGTCGCGAAGAACCCCGGCAGGAAGGCCGCTGCGACACCACCGGCGAGCACGATGAGCATCAAGAGGACCGAGGCCACCATCCCCGGCGAAAGCAGACGCGAGACGAGGAGAAACAGCACGACGGCCGCCGCGGTCACCGCGCCGACAATGGTTCCACTGAATACGATGTGCCGGAATTCGGAACGATCAGCGGTGATGGTGGAGGTCATCATCTCCCCGAGGCAGTTGGTGGAGTCTCAATCTAAGTCGCCTACACTACGAGGCAAAGACAAATAGCACCGTAAGATCGGTCACGGCCCAGGCGGCGAGTGCGCGATACATCCCCCGCTGGTGTTGTTTCGGACTCCACGTCGCGTACCCGAGCAGCCACGGGAGCAACACCGCCAGCCACAACACCAGCGGCGCTATCAGCCACCGGCCGTCGGCATTCAGCACGATCGTCGCCCATGCGAGCGTCCCGAAGGCCAACAGTGTGCATACGAGCGCCACGATCAGGCTCGGCCCCATCCCCAGGATCAGCGCCAGCGTACGGTCGCCGCGGCGGCGGTCCTCGTCGAACTGATACAGCTGGGTGAGCGGATACAGCCCGGCAAACAGCGGGCAGAACGCGAGCAAGACCAAACCGTGCCCGAGATCGAGGGGACGTCCGGTGGCCGCCCACGCTGCATAGGGTGTGAGCGTACCGAACCCCCACATGTTGATGACCCAGTCCACACCGGCCACCGCCTTGAAGCGAAACGGCGGAACGGAATACAGGATCGAGAGGACGAAACAGATCGCGTACGCGACGCGGAATCCGACCGGGAGCAGAAACGCGAGTGCCTGCCCCGCCGCGAGCAATCCCCAACTGAACGGCAGCAGATAGCGCGGCAACGCGGGCGGGGAGTTCAAATAGCCGATGTCACCCTCGTCTTTGTCGAACACGCTGTTGATCGCGAGCGTGCCGCCGTTCAGAAACACGACCCAAATGACGAGCGCCAGCAGCGCAGGGCCGATCTGCTCCCCGCTCCGTGCTCCCTGCACGCCCACGGCAAGCACGTAACCCAGCACCGTATGTCCTGCCATGATGGGCCACTCGGCGGGACGCATGTGCAGGATGTAGGAGTAGAGGTCGCCGGGAAGGACGCGATACCCCCAGCGCCGCCACGCATTCAGCGTGCGCGCATCCGTCACCATTTCAGGCCGAGCGCCGCGGCCGCGATCCGTAAACCGATCAGCGTGAGATCCGGGTGAACCGATTCGATTTCCTTGCACAGCGGCGCGACGAGTCCGGCGAGTCCGCCGGTCGCGACGACGATCGGCTCAGTTTTCGACGGCCACTCGGCCTTGATGCGGCGCACGAGGCCGTCAACGGCATCGGCGGTGCCCCACAGCACGCCTGCGCGAATACAATCCTCCGTGCGGCGCCCGATCGCGCGCGTGGGCGGCGTCAACTCGGTGGCGGGAAGCTTGGCGGTCTTTCGCACGAGCTCGTCGGAGGCCGTGCGCAGGCCGGGCATGATCACGCCGCCGATGAACTTGCCGTCGGCGGTGATGCAATCGAACGTCGTGGCCGTACCGAAGTCGACGACGATCGTGTCTTTCTTGAAGAGCTCCACCGCGGCGAGCGTGTTGACGATGCGATCGGCCCCGACCGTCAGCGGCTCATCGACATCCAGGACGATCGGGAGCTTCGAGCGCCCATCGACGCGCACCGGCTCGCGCGTGGTGGCGAGCACGATCCCGTCGCACAGACTCTGCGTGACCTGCGGTGCAACGGAAGCGACGATGGCCGCGCGGATCTCTTCGGTCGAATGCCCCGCTTGGGTCAGGTGCGCGGTGAACACCGCCGCCCATTCGTCGGGCGTGCGCCGCGGCGTCGAGTGCAGGCGCCAGTGCGCCTCGAGCCGATCGTTCGCAAAGAGCCCGACGGTTGTCTCGGTGTTGCCGATGTCGAACGCGAGGAGCATGGGGCGGCTAAGATAGCTCGACGTGGCCGTCGCGCACCATCGTAGTGCCGGCACCGGTGTCCACAAGCAGTGCTCCGTCGGGGCGGATCCCCGCGGCGCGACCCGCGAGCGGCGTGCGAATCTGGCGCCCCCGGAGCCAGTCGCGGCGCGCGAACGCGGCGCATTCGAACTGCGTGAGCTCGGCGCCGTGCGTCGTGAGTCGCAGGAGCGCGGGCACCAATTGATCGAGAACATCGATGCGCCGGACGCTGGGCCGGACATCGGCGAGGGCGACCGCCCGATCACCGAGCTCCGCTGGAATCTCGTTCGCGACGTTCACACCGATCCCGACGGCGAGCCACTGCAATGCGTCCCCCTGCCAACGACTCTCGCACAAGATGCCCGCGACTTTGCGATCGTCGATGAGGACATCGTTCGGCCATTTGAGTCCCGCGCGCGGCCCCGACAGCGACGTCGGCCGGACGCCGAGCACCGCTTCCACCACGTCGGCGAGCACGAGTCCGACACGGAGCGAGAGCACGCCCGCTGCGGGAAGTGCCGGCGGCGGCCGCAGCAACATGCCCAGCCACACGCCACCGGGAGGCGACCGCCACGTCCGGCCGTCGCGCCCCCGCCCCGCGGTTTGTTCTTCGGCGAGCACGACCGTTCCCGACGGCGCGCCCTGCGCGCCGAGGTCGTGAATGGCATCGAGACTGGAAGTGAGCGTCCGAAAGACGCCGCATTGCGGCACGCCCCACCGGCGCGCCAGGACCGCCGCGGGGATGTCGTCGATCGCTAGCCGTGCCACAGCGCATACGCCAGGGTGAAAAGACCGATCGCAAAGCAGTAGGGCGCGAACACGAAAAAGCGCCCGCGCCGGAGCATCGCCACGAGGAAGCGAATCGCGAACACGCCTGACAGAAATGCGACGAGACACCCGACGAGGAGCGGCACGGCACCCACCTGCGCGATGTCTACCGACGCGTGCCGCGCTTCGAACAGGCCTGCCCCGGCGATGAGCGGGATCGCCATCAAGAAGCTGAAATCCGCCGCAGGCACGGCGCCAAGGCCGACCCAGAGGCCCGATGCAATTGTGGTCCCCGAACGCGAGACGCCGGGCAGCGGGGCGAACGCCTGCGCCAGACCGATGATCAGGGCACCCGTGGGCGTCGGCTGCACCCCGCCTTCCGGCGACCGGTTCCTCGTGGACCACAGCAGGAGTCCGGTGACGAGGAACCCGATGCCCGCGGCCCACAGCGATTCGAATGCCCGCTCGATCTGATGCTCCAGAAAGATCCCTACCAGGCCGGCGGGAATCATCCCGATGATCAGGAGTCCCGCGTAGCGCAACGCGTCAGGCTGGCGCCGCAACACACCCACCGCGAGCCGCCAGAAGCGCCCGCCGTAGACGACCAGGATCGAGCCGAGCGTCGCGACGTGCAGCGCGACTTCCACGAATACGCCGGGCGTATGGACGCCGGCCACGTGGCCGATCACCGCGAGATGTCCGTCGCTCGAGACCGGCAGGAACTCGGTGAGCCCCTGCACCAGTCCGAGCAAGATTCCTTGCCAGAGCGTCATGCCACCTTTCCCGCGACCAGCGCGATCAGCCCGATGACCATGGCCCCTTTGAGCAGCGCACTCACGCGTTCGACTTTTCCGAGCAGCAGCCACGTCGCGGCCACGAGCACCGCCATTTGCGCGACGAGGGCGATCACAAAGTACGCCCCGCCGTAGCCCGCGTTCCGCGGCAACAACAGGCTGGCCGGCACGAACAGCAGGCCCGCGCCCGCCGCCAACACCATGGCGGGCCGGCGCCCCAGCGCGATCGGCAGCGTGCGGCGCCCAATCGTCCGGTCGCCGGGTTCGTCCTCGACGTCCTTCACGACTTCGCGCACGAGGTGCAGCAACGCCGCCAGCACCCACGGGACGACACCCGCCGCGGCAGCACCCACGGCAAGTGCGCCGTAGAACGGCGGCGAGCCTGCGACCACCGCTACCGCGAGGTTTCCGAGTAACGGCCTGGGCTTGAGCATCGGGGAATACGCGAACATGACGGCAAGGGCGGCAAGGGCGGCAAGGAACAGCCACCCGCTGACCAATCCCGCGAATGCGAGTCCCGCCAATGAACCGTCGAGGATGATCAAGTCCGCGACGCCACGCGAGCTTTGCCCCGCCGCCAGCGGCCGCGTTCCCGGGCGATTGATGCGATCGGCCGCGACGTCACGGATGTCGTTCCACGTGTTGCCGACGGCGCCGATGGCGATGGCCGAAAGCGCCGCAAACACCAACTCCCTGGGAAACCCGATCCGGCCCAGGGCAATCCAGCCGCCCGCGAGGACGCCCGCGGCGGCAATGAGAAGATTGGGCGCGCGAATCAGTCGCAGCAGCGGCCGCACTATGCGAGGACCTCCTCGTACAGCTCCTCGTAACGGGGCACGACATGGTCGGCGGAGAACTCGAGCGCGCGCGCCGCCGCGGCGCGTTTCAACGTTTCATGTTCGGCCGGGTTCTCGAGCAGGCGCAACGCCCGCTCCGCCATCATGGCAACGTCGCCGGGCGGCGCGAGGAACCCGGTCTTGCCGTCTTCGACGACTTCGGGAATGCCGCCGGCGGCACTGGCGATGACCGGCACCGCACATGCCATCGCCTCGAGCGCGGCAAGCCCGAAAGACTCGGTCGCGGATGGCAGCAAAAACAGATCGGCCCCGCGCAGCACGTCGCCCACGCTCTCCACCTTGCCGAGGAAACGCACATCCTTGCGCAGGCCGAGGTCGTCGACCTGGTGCTCGGCGGCGTCGCGATCGGGTCCATCGCCGACGAGCACCAGCGTGGCGGGAATCTTCTTGCGGACTGTCGCGAAGATCTTCACGACGTCGCCGACGCGCTTCACCGGGCGGAAGTTGGAGACGTGCACCAGCACGCGATGACCCTTCGGCGCGAGCCGCTTGCGGTCGGAGTCGTCAACCGGCGGATGGTAGTCCGTGGTGGAGATGAAATTGGGAATCACGCGCACGTCACACTGCCCGCAGCCGAAGGCGCGATAGGTCTCGTCGCGCAGGTAGTCTGAAACCGCGGTCACCTTGTCCGACTGCTCGATGGAGAATTTGGTGAGCGTGTAGTACGACGGGTCCTGGCCAACCAGCGTGATGTCCGTGCCGTGCAGCGTCGTGACGATTTTGAGGTCGAGCTGTTCGTGCAACAGCATCTGCTTCGCCAACCATGCCGTGGCGGCGTGCGGGATGGCGTAGTGCACGTGCATCAGATCGAGCTGCTCGCGCTTGGCGACTTCGTGCTGCTTCACGGCGAGCGCCAGCGCATACGGGGACGACTGCTCGAACAGCGGATACTCGAGCTGCGTGACCTCGTGGAACGTCACGCGGTCCGCGTACCCGCGCAGGCGGAACGGGCTCGCATAGGAGATGAAGTGGATCTCGTGGCCGCGCCGCGCGAGCTCGAGGCCGAGCTCGGTTGCGACGGCGCCCGAGCCGCCGTAGGTCGGGTAGCACGTGATTCCGATTCTCATGACCTAGCCGTCTGCCATCAGCGGTCAGCCATCTGTTTCCACCGATTCATGATCTCGTTCGCCAATGTCTCAGGTGGTCGGGTCGCATCGAGCGCCCAAATTGTAGCCTGCTGACGGCCGACGGCAGACGGCTGACGGCTCAGTTGATTTCGAAACCACGTCTCCTGGCGCTTCGCGTACCGTCGCGTCGAGACCAAAATCGCGTCGCGCAATTCGCTCTCCGGTAGCTCGCCGTTCAACATCGCCACCACCTCCCGATACCCGATTCCATCGAGTCCCGCCGCATCCGGTGCGACTCCGGCATCCAGCTGACGCTGGACTTCGGCCACGAGCCCGGCGGCCAACATCTGATCGACGCGCGTCGCGAGCCGGCGATGCAAGACTTCGCGCGGCACGGTGAGGTGAATGTACCAAGGGCGGAGCGTTCCGCTCTCACGGGCCTCCCGTTGCCACCACGACAGTGCGTGCCCCGTCAGGAGCGCCACCTCGACCGCCCGGGCGGCACGCTGCCGGCCCCCGCCGAGAAACGCCTGGTCGAGCCGCCCCGCCCACCGGGCGATGTCGGCGCCTTCCAGCGATTCGGACCAGCGGCGCAGCTGCTCGCGCCGCTCCGGATCGAACGGGGGCTCGCGAAACAGACCCTCGGCGAGGGCGCGGATGTACAAGCCAGTGCCGCCCACGACGATCGGCTCGAGGCCCTGCCCTGCGGAGCGTGTTTCTGCAATCCAGCCCGCGGCATCCCGGGCGAACCGTCCCGCGCTGTAACGCTCCCCGGGCGCCACCAGGTCCAGCCCGCGATGCGGGACGCGCGCCTGCGTCTCGCGATCGGGCTTCGCGGTGCCGATGTCCAGGCCGCGATACACCTGGCGTGCGTCGGCCGAGATTACGGTGATCGGGGTGAGGGCAGCGAGCGCGACGGCGACGGCGGTCTTGCCGACGCCTGTTGGTCCGACAATGACAGGAGTCAGGAGTCGGGAGTCAGGACCGACCAAACCTGCGTTCCAGTTCCTCTTTGGGGAGCTGCACCATCGAGGGACGGCCGTGGACGTCGTGCGCCGGCAGCGTCGCCGTCAGCAGCCGCACGATCAGCTCGCGCATCTCGCCGGCGTCCAGCGTCTGCCCGGCCTTGATCGCCGCCCGGCACGCGTACGTCGCGGCAAAGCGCTCCAACCGATTCTGCCAGCCCCCAAACCGGCCGCCGGCCAGATCGGCGACCAGCTCCTGCAGGCACCGCGCGGCCTCGAACCGCGGATGGGGATTCGGCGCGGTATGCACGACGATGCTGCGGCCGGAGAACGGCTCGATCTCGTAGCCGATCCGCGCCAGCAGCTCGCGATGCGCGTCGATCGCATCGAGCTCCGCGGGCGCGAAGTCGAGGGTGAGCGGCAGCAAGAGGCGCTGCGCCGGTGCGCCGTCACCCGACAGCTGGCGCATCACGTCCTCGTACAGCACGCGCTCATGGGCGGAATGCTGGTCTACGATGCTGACCGCCTGGCCGGCTTGGAATACGATATAGGTATCGAAGAGCTGGAGCACTGGGGCCATCGGCCGTCTGCCATCAGCCGTCTGAGGCTGCTCTGTGAAGAACTCCAATGGCACGGCAACGCCGTCGATGGCTGATGGCTGATGGCTGATGGCACCCAACGGGGCCGCGGCTTCCAGTGGCGCCAGCGCCGCCCTCACAGCCTCCTCCACCACCTTCTCGACGAAGAACTTGTCCCTGAATCGCGCCTCGAGCTTAGCGGGATGGACGTTCACATCGACCGCGTCGCCGGGGAGATCGAGAAACAAGAGCAGCGACGGCCGGTCGCCGGGGGCGATCGTCGAGCGATAGCCGGCCTCGGCGGCGCGGAGGATGAACGGATCGCGAATGGGACGGCCTCGGACGAACACATAGCCCTTCCGTCCTGCCGGGCGGGCCTGCGCCGGACGCTGCACGAGTCCCGTGACCTCCAGCGGCCCGGCGCGGTGCGAGACCGCGAGCAGTGTGTCCGCGAGCTCGTTGCCCCACAGGGCGTGCACGCGATCGATAAGCCGCGCTGCCGGCGGACAGTCGAGTAACACGCGACCGTCGCTCGTCAGCGAGAACGCCACGTCGGGACGCGTGAGCGCGAGCACCGTGAGCGCTTCGACCGCGGCCCGCGTCTCCGTCGCCGTCGCGCGCAGGAATTTCCGCCGCGCCGGTGTGTTGTAGAACAGGCCCCGTACCGTGACCGTGGTGCCGCGCTGGCGCGCGGTCTCCTCCGCACTTCCGCCGTCGAGCTTCCCGCCGGTCACGCGCAGCCGTGTTGCCGCATCACCGTCGGCGCACGTCTCCAGCTCGAAGCGCGAGACGGAAGCGATTGCCGGCAGCGCCTCGCCGCGAAATCCGAACGTCCCGACGCCAATCAGATCGGTCGCCGTGCGAATCTTGCTCGTCGCGTGGCGCTGCAGCGCGAGCTGCGCATCCTCCCGATCCATCCCCGAGCCGTCGTCGCTCACGCGGATCAGGTTCTTGCCGCCATCCTCCAGCTCGACGCGGATCGCGTGCGCGCCGGCATCGAGCGCGTTCTCGACCAGCTCCTTCACGACCGCCGCGGGACGCTCCACGACCTCACCAGCTGCGATCTGATCGGCGACATTCCCGGCAAGCACCTGGACGCGCGCACGCGCGAGCACACTCACAATCCCGTGATCTCCCCCCCGAGCACCCAGCCGTGGATTCCGTCACTGCGATGGACTTCGATCCACGGACCATAACCGCGGCCGACGAGGAGCGCACCACCTGCTTGCACCGTGGCGGCCGCACTCGCGCCGCCGTAGGGCGCGGCGCGCACCGGCGCCGCGTCGGCGATTACGACCGCGACCGGCTGAGCGCGGCGCCGCCATTCGAGTCCGCCAAGCATGGACGCCGTGATCGCAACGGCGCCAAACAGGAGCAAGACGATCCGCCGGCGCCCGCCAACCGCCACCGTCAACCAGAGCAGCACCCACCCCGCCGCGGCGACCAGCCCCCACTCGGCCGGCGTCGCCAACCCTACGATCAGCATCTGCTCGGTCACCGGATCGGGTGGCGGCAACAACCGCAGCGCCCGTCGAATGGTCGCATCGCGCGGCGCGAGGCGCGCCGCCCGAATCCACGCCGCCGTCGCCTTGCCGTCCGCCCCCGCGCGAAACAGCGTCGCGCCCAGGTTGTACCAGTGCGCCGGATCGCGCGGCTCGCGCGCGGCCCGGGCGGCGAAAGAATCGGCCGCGGCGCGCAGGGCGCCCGCTTCGAACAGCGCTTCGGCGCTGGGCGTTTGGGCGGCGGATTGTGCAGACACCGTTTGGGCCCCTACGACAAGCGCCAGCAGCAACCCAACGAACGTCGGTCGCGGACGTCGTCCACCAGCATGCGCATGGCCGTCAGTGGTCGCACCCAATACGTGCAGCACCTGCTCGAGCTCGGCCCCGAGCTCCGTGGCGTCTCCCAAACCGCGCGGGCCATAACGCGCGGCCCGCAGGCGGTCGCGCAACCGCTTCACGTGATCGGCCACTGCACTGTCCACACCCGCGGCGCGGAGCGCCTGGGCCAGGCCGTCGCCATCGCGCGCGAACGGGTCCGAGACGTGGCTCGAAAGCACGGCGAGGAATTCCCGTTCCAGCTTGCCCAGCGGCGTCAGCCCGGCCGCCGGGGTCACCACCGCGGCGGCTGGCGCGCGACGCCGGCGGCGCCTCGCGACCAACGCGACTAGCGGCGGCACGAGGAGCAGCGCGACCCACCCCTGCCACCCGAACTGACCGGTCAAGCGATCGACCGGGAGGTCGCCTCGGGCCGGCAGCAACGGAGGCAGGACTCGCGCCGCGCGCGGCTCCGCACCTGGTGCGACGACGAGTGCGCGCGGGGGCGCCGTCGCCGTCTCGTAACGACCCGACGTTGCATTGAAGTACGGGTAGCGGACCTCCGGCAGCACGAAACTGCCGGACGAATCGGGCACGGCGAGGAAATGAAACGTCTTGCTGCCGGCGATGCGACCGGCGTCGGTCGCCAGCCGCATTTCGGTTTGCGCCGGATAGGAGCGGAAGCCCGTCGGCCAGCGCAGCCCCGGTTCTGGTGGGGGCCACAACGCGACGTTCCCGATCCCAGTGATCGTGAGCTCCGCCTCGACCGGCTCGCCAACTCGGGTGCTGGTCTGATCGAGCTGCAGATCCAGACTCAGCTTTTCTCCGACCACGTTCGTGGGGGGATTCCCGCGAGGCAGGGGCAACACGGTGATCGCAATCGAGTCACTGCGCAAGTTGTAGCGTTCTTCGCGGCTGAAAAACGAGAACGTGACCGGGAGCGCATACTCGACCGACGCCGGCGGCACGATGATTCGACCGGCAGCGAGCGGGAAGACCACCTGGTGCGCGATGTACAGATCGATCCAGCGCCCGTTGACCTGCCGCGACAGCGCCGCGCCGGATGATGCCGCCGTGGGATAGGCCCACACCCCTTCCGGCGTCGTGAGCGTCAGCAGCGGGGGCCGTCGCATGCGCTCACCCAGGTCGCGCGGAATCCACGCCGCGGCGATCAGGTCCACCTGCTGGCCGGCGAAAACCGTATCGCTGGGCACGAGCATCGTGAGCGCGACTTTGTCCGCGCGCCGCGAGCCCGGCGCCGGCGTGCTTTCGAGCAGCGAGCGAGCCAGCGGGCTCAGGGTGGACGTCATCCGATCGGCGGCGCTGTCGACGGTGATGAGAATCGGATCTGTGGCGACGACGCTGCCGCCCTGATGCGCACGCACCGGTCCGATGAGCAGCGCCCCCGGCTGCTGCGCGCGCAGCGTCAGCTCGCGCACCGTCGTGCGGATCGACCCGGCGCCGCCGCTGAACGCGACTTCCGTCACATCCCGGGAACCGACGATCGCAAACCCGTTCAGCGTGGGAAGCGTGATGTCGACGGGATCTGCCGCACGGGTGTGCGCGCGAATCGTCAGCATGACCTCCTCGCCGACGCGCAGCCGGGTGCGATCCACACTGGCGGTCACCTCAGCGCCCTGAACGAGGAGTAGTGCCGTGACGAGTGGGAGGATCACCAGTCTTTCACTCCCGACGGCGCGGCGCGCCGCGTGCGACCAGTTCGATCGCGACGCGTGCGCAGCTCTTCCTGGCCGATCGAGCGCAAGACTTGATCGGCCTGCGATTCGCTCATCCCGCCACCGGCGCTGGGAGGCGGCGGTGGTTCCTGTGGCTGGCCCCCCCCGCCACCACCTCCGCCCGACGGCGGTGGCGGCGGATTTGGCTTGTTCGCCTGGCCGCTCCCGCGGCGCTGGCGGTTGACCAACTCCAGATTCCACTTCGCGCGGACGTGATATGGCTTGAGCAAGAGCGCCTCGCGATACGCGCGCTCGGCGTCGGCCAGATGCGTCTCGCGATTCGTCGTGTCCGTCTTCGCCGCGAGCAGCGAGAGCAGGCCGAGATTGTAAAGCGCGCGAAACCGCAGCTCGGGATCGAGCGACGCGGACGCGCGCGCGAGTGTCGAGTGCGCGAGGGCGGGATCGCCGGCGGCAAGCGCCGCGGTCCCCGTGTTGTACCACGCCGTGTCGTCGTCCTCGTGAGCCTTCAAGTCCGCGAGATAGGCATTCGCGGCCGCCCGCACGTCTCCTTTGTCCCACGCTTTCTCCGCCGGAGTGCGCAGACGCTGGGCATGCGCGGCGCCTGGCGCCCCGATGAACACGAGCACACCGATGAGCGCGGCGGTGCGACGCGTGAGCGTTTGTGAGCCCAGCACCAGCGCCGCGAGCAGAAGCGGGATCCAGGCGCGTGGCCGCCCCCGTGACGTGCGGCTCTCGGTGGCGGTGGCCCGTTTGTACGACGCCACGAGATCGCGCACGGCACCGGCCTGGTCGGGCAGCTCCGCGGCGACAATCGTCCCCTGCGCCGCATCAGCCACGGCACCGAGCACATCTTCGCGTCTGCTGGTAAGAACCGGTTTCCCCGTTTCGTCCTCTTGCCACGAAACCAGCGTTCCGCGATCGTCGCGCACCGGGATCCTGGTTGGCTGGCGGCCGCCTTCGGCCACGAGGATGAGATGAATGCCGAGTGCCGTGAGCCGGCGCGCCTCCTGGACCGCCTGCGTAAGCGAGTCGTGGGCCTCGCCGTCCGTGAACACGACGAGCACGCGGTCGGCGATCTCCGGGCTGGCGTGCAACAGGTCGATCCCCTGCGCCAGCGCCGGCGCCAGCGAGGTTCCGCCTTCTGACGCCACATCAGGGTCGAGCGCATCGAGATACAGGGTGATCGCCGAGCCGTCCACCGAGAGCGGCGACAGGATGTAGCTCGTGCCCGCGAATGCCGAGAGGCCGAGGCGATCGCCGTCCAGGTCTTGTACGAGGCGCCGCGCCTCGCGCAACGCCCTCCCCAACCGGCTCGGCTTGACGTCTTCGGCCAGCATCGAGCGCGAGATGTCGATGGCGATGACGAGGTTGAGCCCGCGCGTTTCGGTGACGATTCGCTCTTCACCCCAGCGCGGCCCCGACAGCGCGACGGCGGCCAGTCCGGCGGCGAGACCAAGCGCCGGCGCCCCGAACTTCCCCGCCGCGCGCGCGATGCGCGCCGTGCTCTCCGACCACGCGGCGGCGCGGCGGACGCGCGCGCGGCGCGCCCAGACCGCCGCTCCCCAGATGGCGCCCGCGACGACCGGGGCGAGGATGATGACGATCGGCGCGTCGAACGTGATCATGGCACGCGCACCGCGAAGGTGCCGGCAAGAACGAGCTCGAGGGCGAGCGCCAGCAGCCCGATTCCGAGCGGGACGCGATACGCCTCTTCGAAGCGATGATAGACGAGCTGGTGCACCGGAGTCTTCTCGAGCCGGTTGATCTCAGCGAAAATGTTCGAGAGCGAGGCCGCATCGGTGGCGCGGAAGTATCGGCCGCCGGTCGTACGCGCGATCTCGCCAAGCAGCTGCTCGTCGATCTTCACCGGCATCGTCTCGTAGCGCAGGCCCAGCGGTCCCTGCCCCGTTGGGACCGGCGCCTCACCCTGGGTGCCGACGCCGATCGTGTAGATCTTGATGCCGAACGCCCCGGCGGCCTGCGCCGCCGTGCGCGGATCCACGGTGCCCTTGTTGTTCTCTCCGTCGGTGAGCAAGACGATGACTTTGCTCTTCCCCGGCGCGCGACGCAGGCGGTTGGCGCTCGTCGCGATCGCGGTGCCGATCGCCGTGCCGTCTTCCAAGATGCCGACTCGGGTCTGACGGATCGCTTGTTCGAGCACTTCGTAGTCGGTGGTGATCGGCACCTGCGTGAGCGCCTGCCCCGCGAACGCAACGAGCCCGATGCGATCCGAAGACCGCGCGCGAACGAATTCGACCGCCGTCCGGCGCGCGACGTCGAGGCGATTGTTCGGCGAGAAGTCTTCCGCCAGCATGCTGCTCGAGATATCCAGCGTCAGAACGATCGAAATCCCTTCGCTGCGCAGCTCGGCGCGCGCCGAGCCGACCCGCGGCCCGGCGGCCGCGATGATCCACGCCGCCAGACATAACGACCGGAGCGAGAGCGGCAGCCGCGCGATCCACAGCCGTTCGATCGGACCGACCGCGGGACGCACGTCGCTCATCGGCGCGCCGGCCAGCCGCGCGAGCCGCTGTTTGCGCCACCACCACCACAGCGGCAAGGCGAGCAGCAGGACGAGCAGAAGCGGCCGGGCGAACGTCATTGCGGTTTTCCCCCAGCCGCCTTGGCTTCACCGTTGGTACTCAGCTCGCGCGCGAGCGCGCGCGCCCGCGCCGCGAGCGGGGCGACCTCCACGCCGTGCGCGGTCGCAAACGCCACCTGATCCAGGCCGAGCAACAGCTCGCGCAGATCGCGCAGCGGCGCATTGGGCCGCGCGCGTTCGACGGCGGCCAGGCACTCCTCCGTGCTGAGTGCCTCATGCGCATCCGGGATCGTGTGCGACAGCGCCCGGCGCAGCCGCTGCGAGGCGCGCGCAGCCACCGCTCTCGGCTCGCCCGCCGCCAGCCACCGCGCGTCCGGAACCTCGCCATCGACGGCCAGCTCCTGACCGGCGCGGACGCGCCGTGGCCCGCGCCGTCGCCAGAGCACGAGCAGCAGGAGGGTGCCAGAGGCGATGAGAACGCCGGCAATCATTGGGAAGGGGCTGGTCCGGTCGAGCCGCAGCGGGCCGAGGGAGGGCTGTGGAGCCGGCGACCGGACGCTATCGGGGATGACGCTCGCCACGTGGAACGTCGCGGTCCCGCCTGACAGGGAGTCCGCGCTCCCGTCGGGCCCGAGGCGCCAGAGCGGCGGCATATCGAGGTTGATGTCGCCCGGCGTCCAGGCGACGACGGCGTAGCGCACGACCCACCCGCCCGGCGCAACCAGCACCACCGGATCGCCCAGTGGCTCCGCGACGGTCGCGGAGGGGAGCCTGCCCGCACGGACGCGCCAGCCGGGCAACGTCGCGACCGAGCGCTCGAGTCGAATCGTGTCGCCGACCGTCGGCTGGCTCGGCGCGGCAGCCCAGCCGGTCGCCTGGACGACGAGCAGCAGGAGCGCTGGCGCGATCATCGGCTCAGTCGCCGGGCGCGCTCCGCAAATGCGCGCCGCAGCGGCACACCGTACGGCACCGTCGTCAGCAGCGAGACGCGATCCACGCCGGCCTGCACCAACTTGCGGGTGCGCTCTTGCTGCAGTTTTTCCGCCGCGACCCGGATGCGGGTGCGCGTGGGCGCGTGACTCGTGTCCACCAGGAGACGTTGGCCGGTCTCGCCGTCTTCGAGCTCCACCCATCCGGCATCGGGGAGATCGTACTCGCGCGGATCGTCGACCGTGATCGCCACGACTTCATGGCGCGCGCTCAATTGGGCAAGCGCATCCTCCCAACCTTCGGCGCGAAAGTCCGACAGCACGACGATGATCGCGCGATGCCGCAGCAGCTTCCCCGCGTAGGCCAGCGCGCCCCCGAGGTTCGTGCCGCGGCCCCGGGGCGCGAACGCCACAAGGTCGCGAATGACGCGCAGCGCGTGCGCGCGCCCTTTGGCGGGCCGCACGACGTACTCGGGCTGGTCGGCGAAGAGCAACGCCCCGACGCGGTCGTTGTGCCGCGCGGCAGCGAGCGCGAGGACGGCGGCGACCTCGACCGCGAGGCCCGCCTTGGTGTAGGGACGGCCGAAATGCAGTGAACCCGATTGGTCGACGATGAGGAGCAGCGTCAGCTCGCGCTCCTCCATGAACGTCTTGACGAAGGGGTGGCCCATCCGCGCCGACACGTTCCAATCGATGGCGCGGAAGTCGTCGCCCTGCTGGTATTCGCGCACCTCCGCGAACTCGATGCCCTGGCCGCGAAAGACGGAGCGGTACTCGCCCGTGAACAGCGTGTTGACCAGGTTGCGGGCGCGCAGCTCGATCCCCTTCACCTGTTTGAGCACCTCGGCGGGCACGGCCCGCCGACGGGCTCGGACCGGGGACGTTACGGCACGCCGGCGCTCTTGACCCGCATACGTCACGGCACGCCCACCGCCTCCAGGATCTTCGCGATGACGCGGTCGGTGTCCATGTCTTCGGCTTCGGCCTCGAACGTGAGCAGCACGCGGTGCCGCAGCACGTCGAACGCCATCGCCTTGACGTCCTCGGGCACCACGAACGCGCGCCCGCGCAAATACGCGTGGGCGCGCGCGGCCTGCGCCAGGTAAATCGAGGCGCGCGGCGAGGCGCCGAACGCGATCAGCGGCTTGAGCTCCGCCAGGCCGATCGCCTGCGGCTCGCGGGTCGCGCGGACGGTATCGACGATGTAGTCGACCACCTTCTGGTCCATGAACAGCTCGGCGATGGCGCTGCGGGCGGCCAGGATGTCGTCCGCTTCGGCGATGCGCTGGACTTCGATGGGCCGCCCGCCCGCCATACGCCCGACGATCTCTTTCTCCGCGTCGCGGCTCGGGTAGCCGACGCGGACCTTGAGCATGAAGCGGTCGAGCTGCGCTTCGGGCAGCGGATACGTGCCTTCGTGCTCGATCGGGTTCTGCGTCGCCAGCACGAGGAACGGCTCGCCCAGGAAGAACGTCTCGCCGCCGATCGTTACCTGCTTTTCCTGCATCGCCTCGAGCAGCGCCGACTGCACCTTGGCCGGCGCGCGGTTGATCTCGTCAGCGAGCACGAGGTTCGCGAACAGCGGCCCCTTTTTGGGATAGAACTCCTGCGACCGCTGATCGAAGACCATCGTGCCGATGACGTCGGCAGGCAGCAGGTCCGGTGTGAACTGAATGCGTGAGAAGCTGATCTTCAGGCATTCCGCGACCGTTTTCACCGCGAGCGTTTTGGCGAGGCCGGGGACGCCCTCGAGCAAAATGTGGCCACCGGTGAGCAAGCCGATCAGCAGGCGCTCGACCATGACTTCCTGGCCGACCACACGCTTCGCCACTTCGCGCGTGATGGTCTGCGTCAGCACCGCGTCGTTCGTCTTTGCCGTGCGTGTCGTCATCTCAGAGACGCTTCCGCTGCCCGCTTCACCGTTGGCTCCTTGTCTCGTGCGTAGAGTTCCAGCAACGCCTTTGCCTCCACTCGATCCAGCTCGGCCAACCCTTCAATCGCTGCGGCGCGCACGAACGGCGTCCGGCGCGGCCGTCCACCGGGCTCGGCGAACTTCGCGAGCACCTCCAGGGCCTCGGGGGCACCGAGGTGCCCGATCGCTTTCAGCAACGCAGCCAATACCCCTTCGTCTTTCTCCTGCTCCAGCCGCCGTACCAGAACGGTGGTAGCCCCCACATCACCCGCCGCCGCGACTGCCCGCGCGGCCGCGGTGCGCACCAGCACCGATTCATCCTTCAGCGCCGGCATCGCCGGCCGCGAGATCTCGCGTCCACCCAGCTCGGCGAGACCGAGCAGTGCCGCTTCCCGCACGCGCTCGTCGGCGTGACGCGTAAGGTTAATGAGGAGCCCGGCAACCTGCGGGTCACCGCTCAGCCCGAGAAACTCTGCCGCGGCCGCGACCACTTCCGGAACCTTGCTCTCGACTCTGGCTTTCAGCAGCTCCACGGCACGCTCGCCCGCGGCCCGCATGGCCGACCGGTAGGCTTCGCGCAGCTCCGGCGCCGCGTGCAGATACGCGTCCACCACCGACCCGGCCGACACCGCCCCGAGCGCGCCGACGGCATTCACCAGGTGGGCGCGCTCGGCCGGCGGGACGCGCGGCTCGCCGAGGCGCGCGACCATACGCTCCACAATAGCTTCGTCCGCAAGCGCCGCCGCAACCTCACCGATGGCCTCTTGAATGTCAGGATCCTGAATTTTGCCAAGGGAGCGATCGAGGCCGGCGACGACCTCGGCGACCGCGCCAATATCGCGGAGCGCAATCACGCCGGGTGTGAGCTGGCGCAACTTCCCGATGCTCACGCGTTGGTCCTCGGGGCTCGATGCGGCCAGCAGCGCCGTGACCGCGCGCCGCGCTTCTACATCCGCCGGCAGGACATTATCCGGCCGGAACACGCCGCTCTGCCGCGAGGAGCCGACGGTGTCAGCATGCGGCGCCGGCGCAGCAGGGACAAAAACCGGGGCTGACGGAGGCGGCGGCGATTCAAGCGGCGGCGAAGGGGCGGCGACTACCGGCGCCGGTGCCACTTCATCGAGCGCACGGGACGCCGAGAGGCGCTGGCTCGCGCGGCGACCCAGGTGCACCGTGATGCGGCCGAGGACGGCGTCATCAGGCGAGACATTCCCCACGGCGACGCCGAACAGGCCGAGCCAATGTTCGGACGTGACGCCTGGGTTGATTTGAATCGACCGAATGCCGCGCGCGAAGAGCAGGCCGGCGAGCTCGGCGACCTGCGTGTTGCGCGGCAGGAGGTGCTGCCCGTGCCACAGCAAACCGGTCGCGCCGATCTTCCACTCCACGGTGCCGAGCGACGCGAGCGCCGGCAGCGCACTGGTGATTTGGCGCATCGCCTCGAGCACCGCCGGATGAGACGGCGGATAGAGGCGCGTCAGCCGGAATGTCGTGCCGATCGCGCCGAGCGCACGGTCCACTGATCCAGTATCGATCGCCATCATCAGCGCTTGATCCGCGTCCCCTTGTCTTCGACGGTAAA
>Ga0070695_100000540_pt1 | contig 20012 bp, 17 predicted proteins | sample KBSK1252metaG_FD_65471 | JGI IMG/M metagenome (GOLD analysis project Ga0070695, IMG submission 65471) | Corn, switchgrass and miscanthus rhizosphere microbial communities from Kellogg Biological Station, Michigan, USA - KBS K1-25-2 metaG | ecosystem: Host-associated > Plants > Roots >...
TCGCCGTACTCCCACCGGAAGCCCCGCGCCATCACCCCGTGGGCGCGGCTGGCGTCGTAGTCGATCAAGGTGATGCGCGCCTTCATGTCGGGGGCCTGCGCCTCCACGAGGTCGAGCACCGCCTGCGCGATGCGGAAATGCCCGAGCAGCACGATCTCGGGGGCTCCCCGGACCTCGCGCGGGACCGGCGCCGCCACCGCGACCCCGCGCCCGAAGGGCCGCACGAGGACCCGGGCGATGCGGTCATTCCAGGTGATCAGGTAGGGGGCGAGGAGCGAGGTCAGGATCATCGCGGTCAGGACCACCGCGCTGGCCCGCTCCGACACGTGGCCGTAGCCGGTCCCGAGGGTGAGGATGACCAGCGAGAACTCGCTGATCTGGGCCAGGTTGAGCGCGGTCACCGTCCCCGCGTAGAGGCCGTCGCCCAGCAACCGCGCGGTGGGCACCACCGACACCAGCCGGCTCACGAGCACGAAAAGCACGATCAGCACCGCCTGGCCGAGCACGTCGCCGGTGGGGATCGGGACCTTCATGCCGAGGGCCACGAAGAACAGGGTGACGAAGAAGTCGCGCACGCCGGTGACCTTGGAGATCACGTCGGAGCCGTAGGGAAACGCGGAGATGCTCACCCCCGCGATCAGCGCGCCCATCTCCCGCGACAGGCCCAGCTGGTCCGCGAAGCCCGCGATGCCGAAGCACCACCCCACCGAGGAGATCAGCACCAGCTCGGGCCGGCTCGCCGAGATCTCGAGCAGCGGGGCCAGGATGAACCGGCTGGCCAGGAAGGCCACCCCCACCAGCACCGCGCCCCCCGCGATGGACTGGGCGATGCGCAGCACGCCCGGCTCGGCCAGGCTCGGCTGCACCGCCATGAAGAGGATGGCCCAGATGTCCTGCACCACCAGCACGCCCAGGGTGAGACGCCCGGAGAGGATCTTGAGCTCGAACTTCTCGCGCAGCAGCTTGACCACGATCAGGGTCGAGCTGAGCGAGATCACGATGGCGAGGTAGACGAGGTCGAAGCGGCCGCCGCCCGCCCGGTAGCCGAGCCAGGAGAAGAAGGCCGCCCCGAGGAGCGCGTTGACGACGAACTGGCCGACCCCCAGGGCCAGCATCGAGCGGCCGAAGCGCTTGAGCTCGCGGAGGTCGATCTCGAGCCCGATAATGAACAGGAGCAGGATCAGGCCGATCTCGGAGATCAGCTCGATGCTCTGGGCGTCGGTGACGAGGCCGAACCCCATCTGGGAGCTGAGCAGGACGCCACCCGCGATGTAGCCGAGGAGCAGGGGCTGCCGGAGCAGCCGGGCGGCGTGCCCCAGGACCGCGGCGAAGATGATGCCGAGCGCGATGTCCCGCAGCAGCGTCACGTCGTGGACCACCGGTCGCCCGGACCTCCGTCTTGGGATAGAATCGGTCGCCGTATCCTATCCAACTTTCCGATCCGGAGGAGGATCTCGTGGAGCAGCGCATACTCGGCAAGAGCGCACTGGCCGTCTCGGCCATCGGACTCGGCTGCATGTCCATGTCCAACGTCTACGGCAAGTGCGACGACGCGGAGTCCATCGCGGTCGTCCACCGGGCCCTCGACCTGGGCGTCAACTTCCTCGACTCCTCCGACATGTACGGGTGGGGGCAGAACGAGGAGCTCCTGGGCCGGGCCCTCCGGGGCCGGCGCGACCGGGTGGTGCTCGCCACCAAGTTCGGCAACCTGCGGAAGCCGGACGGCACCGCCGGGGTCAACGGCCGGCCGGAGTACGTGCCCCAGGCCTGCGACGCGAGCCTCAAGCGCCTCGGGGTCGACACCATCGACCTCTATTACCAGCACCGGGTGGACCCGAGCGTGCCCATCGAGGAGACGGTCGGGGCCATGTCGCGCCTCGTCGAGCAGGGCAAGGTGCGCTTCCTCGGCCTCTCCGAGGCCTCCCCGGCAACCGTGCGCCGCGCCCACGCGGTGCACCCGATCGCCGCGCTCCAGTCCGAGTTCTCCCTGCTCTACCGGGTGGAGGCGGAGGAGACCCTGCCGACCCTCCGCGAGCTCGGGATCTCGTTCGTCGCCTACTCCCCGCTCGGCCGCAGCCTCCTGACCGGGAGCACCCGCACCGCGGCCGAGATCCCGGCCGACGACCGGCGACGGGACCACCCCCGCTTCCAGGACGAGAACCTCCAGAAGAACCTCGATCTGGTGCGGCCGCTGCTCGACATGGCGAAGCGGAAGGGCTGCACCCCCGGCCAGCTCGCGCTGGCCTGGCTGCTCGCGCGGGGCAAGGACATCGTGCCGATCCCGGGGACCAAGCGGACGGCGCGCCTGGACGAGAACGTGGCGGCGGCGGCCATCTCGCTCACCCCGGCCGAGGTCACCGCTCTCCAGGAGGCGGTCCCCACCGGCGCGGCCGCGGGCACCCGCTATCCGGCTCCCGCGATGAAGTCGGTCTACATCTAGGCCGGCGCGGCCGGCGTGGGCGACTGGGTCGAGACGTACCGCGGAACCGTCTTCCGCTGGGAGGTGGACCACAACGACCACTTCACGGTGGCGTACTACTTCGCCCGGATCAGCGACGCGGGGTTCGGGTTGCTCGCCGACCTCGGCCTGAGCCCGCTCGACACCCGGACCGCCGACTGCTTCGTGCGGTACCAGCGCGAGCTGCGGGTGGGCGACATCATGCACGTGGAGAGCGGGGTGATCGCGGCCGAGCCCGGGACCCTCGTGCTCGGCCATAAGCTGTTCGACTCGGGCGCGGGGACGCTCTGCACCACCGTGGAGCAGCGGGTGCGGGTGCCGGATCCGCTGCCGGCCCCGAGCGCGCGGCGGATCGAGGCGCGGCGCGTGGCCTGGGACGGCCCGGCCCGGGAGCGGCGCCCGCGTCCGACCGGCCTCGCCGGGTTCCGCGACAGCGCGCGGGACACCGTGAAGCCGGCCGAGCTGGACGTCTCGGGCGCCGCCGGGCTCTCGCACTACATCCACCGCTTCTCGGCGGCCAACGGCCACGCCATCGCCGCGTTCGGCATGACGCCGGCCTACATGCGCGGGGAGCAGCGCGGCTTCTCGACCTTCGAGTTCCAGCTCCAGCTGGGCGCCCCCCTGCGCGCGGGCGACCTGCTGCGGGTACAGTCCGGGCTCCTGCACGTGGGCAACTCCTCGCTCCGGCTGCTCCACGTGATGACCCGCGAACCGGCCGGCGAGGTCGTGGCCTCGCTCGAGCAGTCCGGCGTGCACTTCGACCAGGAGGCGCGCCGCCCGGCCCCGCTGCCGCCCGGCCTGCGCGAGCGCGCCGAGGGCCTGCGGGTGGCCACGTCCTGATGCCCGCCCTCGGCCTCTTCTCGATGACCACCGGGCCCTGCTCGCACCCCGAGGGGGCGGCCCGGGTCGCGCGCGCCGCCGAGGCGGCCGGCTTCGACTCCCTGTGGGGCGGCGAGCACGTGGTGCTGCCGGATCCGCAGGCGCCCCCGTCCCCGCTGGCGCCCGAGGATCGCATCACCGACCCGATCGTGGCGCTCGCGTACCTGGCCGCGCACACCACGCGCATCCGGCTCGGCACCGGCATCATCATCGTGCCCCAGCGCAACCCGCTGGTCCTGGCCAAGCAGCTCGCGACCCTCGACGTGCTCTCGGGAGGGCGCCTCATCTTCGGGGTGGGCGTGGGGTACCTGGAGGCCGAGTTCCGGGCCCTCGGCATCCCCTTCGAGACGCGGGGCGCGATGACCGACGATTACCTGGCCGCAATGCGCGCGATCTGGAGCCAGGACCGGCCGGGCCACCGGGGCCGCTTCGTGGCCTTCGAGGGCGTGCAGGCGCATCCGCAGCCGGTGCAGCGGCCGGGGCCGCCCATCGTCATCGGCGGGCACACGCCGGCCGCGTTCCGCCGGGCGGTCGAGCAGGGCCACGGCTGGTACGGCTTCGCGCTCGACCAGGACGGTGTGCGCCGCTGCCTGGAGGGCCTCCGCGACGCGGCGGGCCGCCACGAGCGGCCGGCGGCGCTGGGCCCGCTCGAGATCAGCGTGACGCCGCGCCCCACCCGGGGCGGCGAGGCGATGGACCGCGCGACCGCGGACCGCCTCGCGGCCCTCGGGGTCCACCGCCTCATCCTCATGCCGCCCCGCTCGCTCGACGCCGACGGCGTCGCGCGCTTCGTCGAGAAGACCGCTCGCGAGCTGCGCTAGGCGCCGCTAGTCCGGCCGTGGGGTCCCGCGGCCCCACTCGATGGCAAAGCCAAGGCCGGGCCAGCCGACCGTGTCGTGGTCGCCCGCCACGCGGGACCCCACCGGGGGATTCGGCGCGGTGTAACCGGCCACGCCGGCCTGGCCGGTCGCGGTCGTCCGGGACAACGGCTTGATGAACCGCGGCTGCTGCGGCAGCGACGGCCGCTGCGGGTAGAGGTCGCGATCCGGCACGGCCGGCGCGACGCGCTCGCGCTGGGAAGGATGCGTCTTGAGATCGAAGGAATCCGCGGACGCTCCCACCGGGAGCATCGCGAGCAAGATCGTCAGGGCCAGCAGGGTCGCGATGGACAGGATACGCATAGGAGTCGTCCTCCTACCCATCGAGAGCACGCATGACGGATGCCGGATCCGCATCCCCGAACGTCAGAAGGGAACGGTAATGGACCCGGGTAGTTACGCGCGGCCCGGCGCCGGAGTCCGCCCGGGTGGGGCGCGCGTGGGGCCCCAGTGGGGCGCGCGTGGGGAAAGACGGACCTGGTAATTCCTACCCGTCCGGCTTCCCCCTTCCCGCGGCCCGGCAAGGCGCTTATCATGGGCGACACTTTCACCGCCCACCCGAGGAGAAGGCTATGACAGCCACCAGCCAGTCCGTCGATCTCGACCGCCGCGGCCGCATCGCGGTCCTCACCGTGAACAACCCGCCGGTCAACGCGCTCAGCCAGCACGTGCGCCAGGGCCTGCGCGACGGCCTCAAGCAGGCCGCCGCCGACGGCGGCATCGACGCGGTCGTGATTACGTGCGCGGGGCGCACGTTTATCGCGGGCGCCGACATCACCGAGTTCGGCAAGCCGCCGAAGGAGCCGGGGCTGCACGAGGTGCTCGACCTCATCGAGGGCTCGCCGAAGCCGGTCATCGCGGCGATCCACGGCACCGCGCTCGGCGGCGGCCTCGAGGTCACGCTGGCCTGCCACTACCGCGTCGGGGCGAAGGCGGCGCGCTTCGGCCTGCCCGAGGTGAAGCTGGGCATCCTGCCGGGCGCGGGCGGCACCCAGCGGCTGCCGCGCGTGGTCGGCGTGCCCAAGGCGCTGTCGATGATCGTGAGCGGCGATCCGATCGGCGCCGACGAGGCGCTCCAGGTGGGCCTGATCGACGAGATCGTGGACGGCGATCTCGCCGCGGCGGGAGTGGCCTTCGCGCAGAAGGTCGTCGCGGAGAAGCGACCGCTCAAGAAGATCCGCGACCTCGACGACAAGATCGCGGCGGTGCGCGGCAAGCCCGAGGTCTTCGCCGAGTTCCGCAAGTCGGTGGCGCGCCAGACGCGGGGCTTCCGGGCCCCCGAGAACTGCATCAAGGCGGTCGAGGCGGCGGTGAACCTGCCGTTCGACCAGGGTCTGAAGCGCGAGCGCGAGCTGTTCCAGGAGCTGATCACGTCGCCCGAGTCCAAGGCCCAGCGCTACTTCTTCTTCGCGGAGCGCGAGGCGGCCAAGATCCCGGACGTGCCGGGCGACACCCCGAGCCGGGAGATCCGGAAGGCGGCGGTGCTCGGCGCGGGCACCATGGGCGGCGGCATCGCGATGAACTTCGCCAACGCGGGCATCCCGGTGACGGTGGTGGAGGTCGCCCAGGACGCGCTCGACCGCGGCCTCGGCGTGGTGCGCAAGAACTACGAGGCGACCGCCTCGCGAGGCCGGCTCACCCCGCAGGACGTCGAGAAGCGCATGGGCCTCATCTCCGGCACCACCGACTGGGGCAAGATCGCGGACGCCGACATCGTGGTGGAGGCGGTCTTCGAGGAGATGCCGATCAAGAAGGAGGTCTTCGCCAAGATCGACAAGATCTGCAAGCCGGGCGCGGTGCTCGCCACCAACACCTCCACGCTCGACGTGGACGAGATCGCCTCCGCCACCGCGCGGCCGGACAGCGTGATCGGCATGCACTTCTTCAGCCCCGCCAACGTCATGCGCCTACTCGAGGTGGTGCGGGGGAAGCGGTCGGCCAAGGACGTGGTGGCCACCGCGATGGGCGTGGGTCGCCGCATCGCCAAGGTGCCGGTGTGCGTGGGCGTCTGCTACGGCTTCGTGGGCAACCGCATGCTGCACCAGCGCGGGCGCGAGGCCGAGAAGCTCATCCTCGAGGGCGCGCTGCCCCACGAGGTGGACAAGGTTCTCACCGACTTCGGCTTCCCGATGGGGCCGTTCGCGATGGGCGACCTCGCCGGCCTCGACGTGGGCTGGCGCATCCGCAAGGGCAAGGGGGTCAAGTCGGCGGTGGCGGACCGCATCTGCGAGCTGGGCCGCTTCGGCCAGAAGACCGGCGCGGGCTACTTCCGCTACGAGAAGGGCGACCGCACCCCGATCCCGGATCCCGACGTGGAGAAGATCATCGTCGAGGTCGCGAGCGAGATGGGCATCACGCGGCGCAAGATCGGCGACGACGAGATCCTCGCCCGCCTCCTCTACCCGATGGTCAACGAGGGGGCCAAGATCCTCGAGGAGAAGATCGCGATCCGCGCGAGTGACATCGACGTGATCTGGGTCTACGGCTACGGCTGGCCGGTGTACCGGGGCGGCCCGATGTTCTGGGCGGATCAGGTCGGGCTCAAGACCATTCGCGACCGGATGCAGGAGTGGCGGAAGACGCAGGGCGACGTCTGGACCCCGGCCCCCCTGCTGGACCGGCTCGCCACCGAAGGCAAGACGTTCACCGGAGCCTGAGCGCGATGCGGGCCCTGGTGACCGGAGCGGCGAGCGGGATCGGTCGCGCCACCTGCCTGCGCCTGGCGCGCGACGCGCAGGCGGCCGGCCGCAAGGCCCAGATCGCGGCGGTGGACCTGGGGCCGCCCGCCGCGCTCGACGCGCTGGTGAAGGATCTGGGGAGTCTGGGGGCGGCCGCCCTGCCGCTCCACGACGACATGGCGACGGCGGACGCGCCGGCGCGCGTCGTGGGTGAGGCGGTCGCGCGCTTCGGCGGGCTCGACGGAGTCGTCAGCAACGCGGGCGTGAACCGGCCCGGGCCGCTCCTGAGCTACGCGGTGGAGGACTGGGACCGGATGTTCGCGGTGAACACCCGCGCGACGTGGCTGCTTGCCCGGGCGGCCCACGACGCACTCGCTGCCTCACGCGGCGCGATCGTGGCGGTGGCGTCGATGTCCGGCAGCAACGCCCACGCCAACCTCGGCGCCTACGGGCCGAGCAAGGCCGCGCTCATCATGCTGGTTGCGGTGCTCGCGCAGGAGTTCGGGCGCGACGGCATCCGCGTCAACAGCCTCTCGCCGGGCATGGTGCGCACCGGGATGACCGAGAAGGTCTACGCGGATCAGGCGGTGGCCGCCGCGCGCGACGCGCTGGTGCCGATCGGCCGCGTCGCGACGCCCGAGGACATGGCCGACGTCATCGCGTTCCTGCTCGGGCCCGACGCCCGCTACGTCAACGGCCACGATCTGGTCGCCGACGGCGGCGTCACCGGCAATCACCTGGGACGGCTGCCCGGACTCGCGCAGATCACGCGCAGCTGACCGCACTGTCAGCGGGCTGACTGGACGGGCCTGACAGTGGCCCGGAGGTGGCGTGACAACCCCTCGACGGCCTGGAAGTAGCTGAAATCGCAGGTCTAGCCCCATCCTCCGGTTGGCACCCGCCTCGCATGATGGACCTCAGCCGGAGGTCCTAGAATGCTCGCCCGACTGCTCGAAATCTGGACCCGATATCGAGATGCCGATCGACGCCAGCTCCCGCTGTTTCCCGACTGGGAACGCGCGCGATGGCTCATGCCGATGCCGTCCGTGGTCGCCGCACTCGGCCTGCTCGTGCTCTTCGCGGTGGGAACGCAGTCGACCGCGGAGCCGGAGCGCGTCGCCGCGCTCGCGGAGCCGGCGGAGGAATCAGAAGAGGTCGAGGCGCCCGAGTACGATCTGGCCGCCATTCCCGATCACATCAAGGCAGCCGCCCAGCGTCACCGGCTTCCCGAGTCGCTGATCACCGCGGTCATCTCGGTGGAGTCGGGCTTCGACCACGCCGCCGTCTCCAGCAAGGGGGCCCGCGGGCTCATGCAGCTGATGCCGCAGACCTCCGCGCTGATGGGGGTCCGCGACCCGCACAGCCCCGACGAGAACATCGAGGCCGGCGCCAGCCACCTGCGCGCAATGCTCGACACCTTCAAGGGCGATCTGCCGCTCGCCCTCGCCGCCTACAACGCGGGGGAACAGAACGTGGTCCGCTACCATGGCATTCCGCCCTACCCGGAGACGCGTCGCTTCGTGGCCCGGGTGCTGCGCAAGATGGGCGACAAGCGGGGAGCGGAGCGGGTGATGGCCAAGCCCATCCCGGCTCCGGTGTGGACCTCGCGGACGCCGCGTCCTGCCCCCGCGGTCCGGATGGTCGGCTCTTCCGGCGCGCCTCGGCCGACCATGGTCCCGATGGCCGCATCACGGTCCGAGCGCGCCTCCCACGTGGTCTTCCAGGAAGGCGAAGCCCAGCTCACGACCCGTACCTGGGCACCGGCGACCCCGTCGCCGGTCGCGCCGGAGCCTACCGCTCCACTCGAGCAGGCCCCGTAGCAACCCCCCGCTCGCTCGCGTCACGCCCGCCTCTTGCGCTACGATGGCCGAGCCCCGGCCATCGGGCGGGCGCGAAAGGAGCGAGCATGCGATTCGGGGTCTTCTACGAGCACCAGCTGCCCCGCCCGTGGGCGGACGGGAGCGAGCAGCAGCTCTTTCAGGACGCGCTGGCCCAGGTGGAGCTGGCCGACCGGCTCGGCATCGACTACGCCTGGGAGGTCGAACACCACTTCCTGGAGGAATACTCCCACTCCTCGGCGCCGGAGGTCTTCCTCGCCGCGGCGTCACAGCGGACCCGGCAGATCCGCCTGGGGCACGGCATCGTCCTGATGCCGCCCGGCTACAACCACCCGGCCCGGGTGGCCGAGCGCCTGGCCACCCTCGACCTGGTGTCCAACGGGCGCGTCGACTGGGGCACCGGCGAGTCGGCCTCGCGCGCCGAGCTGGAGGGCTTCGGCATCGACCCGGCGGAGCGGCGGGCGATGTGGCGCGAGACCACCGAGCAGGTCGCCAACATGCTCGCCCTGGACCCCTATCCCGGCTTCCAGGGCAAGTACTTCTCGATGCCGATCCGCAACGTGGTGCCGAAACCGGTGCAGAAGCCGCACCCGCCTCTGTGGGTGGCGTGCTCGAACCGCGAGACCATCCACCTCGCGGCCCAGCTCGGGATGGGCGCGCTCACCTTCGCCTTCATCGATCCGGCCGAGGCCCGGCACTGGGTCGACGACTACTACGAGACCTTCAAGCGCGAGTGCGTGCCGATCGGGCACGCGGTCAATCCCAACGTGGCGATGGTGACCGGCTTCTCGTGCCATCCGGACGCGCAGGAGGCGCGCCGGCGCGGCATCGACGGCTTCCGCTTCTTCCAGTTCGCGCTCGGCCACCACTACGTCTTCGGCAAGCACCGGCCGGGCCGCACCGACATCTGGGACAAGTTCGAGCGGGTCCGGGCCGAGCTCGACCTCGACGTCCTGGGCGGCGGCACCGGCTGCATCGGCACCCCCGACGAGCTGCGCGCCTCCCTGCGCGCCTTCGAGGACTACGGGGTCGACCAGACCATCTTCATCCAGCAGGGCGGCAAGAACCGGCACGAGCACATCTGCGAGGCCCTCGAGCTGTTCGCCGCCTCCGTGATGCCCGAGTTCAAATCCCGCGAGGCCGCGCTCGCCGCCCGCAAGGCCGAGGCGCTCGCCCCCTACGTGGCGGCGGCCTTCGAGCGGAAGAGGGCGATGGTCGGGCTCGCCGACGCCGACATCCCGGCCTACGAGGCCTACGGGCTCACGGTGACCCAGCCGATCGACCTGGAGAAGATGCCGGAGGCGAACCGGCGTCGCATCCTGACCTTCCGGAGAATGCGGGAGATCATGGAAGGCCGCTAGGCGGCATGACGCCGGGCTCGGAACCGATCTACCCGCTGGCCGGCCGGCTCAGGCGCGTCGGGGAGATGCTCATCGGCCTCTCGGGCTCTCCCGTCCCGACCCACCTCTTCCAGACGCTCGCCGAGCAGGCCGAGACGGTGGTGCCGCACGACTACCTGGCGGTCTGCCTGGAAGACGCCGAGCAGCGGGGCTACCTCGTCCACTCCCTCTCCGGCCTCGTCGGCGAGCCGGTCGGCGCCCGGGTGTTCACCCGGGAGGAAGGGCTGCCGGGGCGGACGATCGAGATCCTGGGCGCGCTGCTGTTCGCGCGCCGGGCCGCGCCCTACACGCTCGACGACCTCGAGGTCGCCACCCTGCTCGCCGCCGGGGTCTCGGGCGCGCTCGAGACCTGCCGCGCGTACCAGGCGCTGGCCGACGAGCGCGGTACCCTGGCCGCGGTCCTGACCAGCACCGCCGACGCGGTGGTGATGGTCGGCCAGGACGGGCTGGTGCTCCTCGCCAATCCGGCCGCGCGGGCCATGCTGGGGGTGGCGCCGGAGGTCATGACCGGCCGGCCCTTCTTCCAGGTGATCGAGCACGAGCCGCTCCGCCGCCTCTTCGAGCTCGCGCAGCCCGGGGTGGTGGAGCTGCCCCTCCCCGATGGGCGCATCGCCCAGGCGAGCCTGATCTTCGTCACCACCGAGTACGGCGAGCCGGTCGGCCTCGCCGCGATCCTGCGCGACATCACGCTGCTCAAGAACCTCGAGCAGATGAAGAACGACTTCGTCAACACGGTGTCGCACGATCTCAAGAGCCCGATCATGGCGATCGCGATGACCACCGAGCTCTTGATGAAGACGGTTCCGGCCACCGGCGAGGAGGCCTACCGCGAGCGCTGTCGCCGCATCCTCCGCAGCGCGAACCAGATGACCGAGCTGGTCACCGACCTCCTAGACCTGGGCAAGATCGAGGCCGGGCTCGAAGGCCCGGGCGAGCCGGTCGATCTGGTCGCCCTGATCGGCGAGGCGGGGTGAAGGCCCTGGCCGCCCCGGCGGAGGGCAAGCGCAGCGCCACCGCGGTCGAGGCGCCGGGCGCCGCCCTGGTCATGGGAGTCCGGGCCCGGCTCGCCCAGGTGCTCGGAAACCTCGTCGGCAACGCGGTCAAGTACACCCGCGACGGAGGCCGGGTCCAGGTCGTGGTCGAGCCCGCCTCGCCGCTCGACGGTGCGCCGACCGCGTTCGCGTGACCGATACCGGCATCGGCATCCCGGCCCGCGACCTGCCGCACGTGTTCGACAAGTTCTACCGGGTGAAGAACGACGCCACGGTCGGCATCTCCGGCACGGGTCTCGGTCTCGCCATCACCCGGAGCATCGTGGAGGCGCACCGCGGCCGCATCGGCGTGGAGAGCATCGAGGGAGCCGGCAGCACGTTCTGGGTGGAGCTGCCGGTGGCGCCGGACGGCGCCGACCGCCCCGCGTGAGCCGGCGCTAGGGCTGGACGGCCCGGAGCGCCGGCAGCCGCAGCGTCACCACGGTGCCCCGCTCCGGGGCGGGGGCGATCTCGAGGTCGCCCCCGTGGCGGCGGAGCAGGCCGTACGCCACGTTCAGCCCGAGGCCCTTGTGCTCGCCCGCCTTGGTGGTGAAGAAGGGCTCGAGCGCTCGACGCTGCGCGTCCGGGGTGAGGCCCACGCCGTCGTCGTGAACGGTGCAGAGAACGTGCGGCCCGGCCTCCCGCGTCTCGACGGTGATGGTGCCGCCTTCCGGGAGTGCCTCGATCGCGTTCATCAGCACCACGGTCACCGCCTCGATGAGCACCGAGGCCTCGCCGGCCACCACCGGCAGCGTCTCGCGGTCGAACGTCACCCGGACGTGCTGCGCGTCGGCCCCGTCCCCGATGGTGCAGCAGGGGCGCGTGGCCTCGATCGCGGCCTGCACGACCTCGTTGAAGTCGAGCGGCGGCCCCGCGGTCAGGGTGCGCACCTCGGCGAAGGACTGCAGCCGCTTCAGCACCTTGGCCGCCTCCTTCACCGTGGTCTTGATGGTAGCGAGCTGGTCGTGGCCCGGGGTCCCCTCGAGCTGGGGCAGCACCACCTGCACCTTCCCCATGATCATCTGCAGCACCTGGCGGACGTAGTCGGTCACGCCGTCGGTCAGCGAGGCGATCGCGCGCAGCCGCTCGGTCTCGATCAGCTCGTGCTGCGCGGCGCGCACCTCGTCGAGGGCGGTCTGCAGCCCCTGGTAGAGATGACTGTTCTCGAGCGCGACCGCCGCCTGGTCCGCGAACGCCCGCGCCAGCGCGATGTCCTCGCCGGTCCAGCTCCGCCCGGTCCGGTCCCGGGCCATCACCGCGCCGACCACGCGCCCCTGCACGAGCAGCGGCAGCGCGAGGGCGGCCCCGTGGCCGCTCGCGCTCACCTCCTGCCGCGCTTCCGGGCTCAGGACCACGCGCGGATCCTCGAGCAGGTCCGCGGTCGGGACCGGCTGCTGCGTGGTGGCGGCCACGCCCTCGAGCCCGGCGCCCCGGGGCAGGATCGGATCGGCGTGCGGCCCCGATTCCCCGCTCGCCGAGACCGCCACCCGCACCAGCGTCCACGTCTCCGGGTCGAGCCGGTAGACCGCCGCCGCGTGCGCCTCGAGCAGGCCGACCATCCCGTCGGCGATCTGACGCCCGAGCTCCGTGAAGGTCAGCGACTGCGGCACGCTCCGCGCCACCGCCGCGAGGCGCTCGGCGATGTGCCGACCCCGCTCGGTCTCGGTGAAGAGCTGGGCGTTGCGCAGCGCCAGCGCGGCCTGGTCGCCGAACACCGCGAGCAGGTGCTGCTCCTCGCCGGAGTACACCCGGTCCGGATCGCCGCCCACCATCAGCGCGCCCAGCACGCGGTCCTGTCCCATGAGGGGCACCGCGATCACCGACTGGCCCGCCTCCTCCGTGAACGGCTCGGCGTCCCGATCGAGCGCGGGACCGTCCGTGAGCGCGCCCTCCGACGCCACCAGGCGCCGCGCGTTGACCGCGAGCCACGCGATCCCGGCGCCGGCCGGGAGATGGCAGCCGACCCACTTGGCCGCGTCGGCCGGCCCCGCCGCGGCCACGCAGACCATCGTGCGGGAGGCGGGCTCGAGCTCGTAGAGCACGGCGCGGCGGGCTCGGAAGACGTCGAGCACCGCGCGCACGATGCGGGTCGCGATCTGGTCGAGGTCGAGCGTGCCCAGCAGCTCGTGGCCGACCTGGGCCAGGGCCCGCGCGGTACGCTCCGCGCGGAGCCGACCGGTGATGTCGCGCGCGGTGGAGGACGCGCCGGTGACGCGGCCGCTCGCGTCCTTGATCGGCGAGATGGTCAGGGACACGTCCACGCGGCGGCCGGCCTTGGTGAGGCACACCGTCTCGAAGTTGCTGATCCGGTGCCCGTGGTGCAGGCGGACCAAGATGCCGGGCAGCTCGTCGCGCCGCTCCGGCGGCACGATCAGCGAGACCGACCGGCCGATCGCCTCCTGCGCGGTGTAGCCGTAGAGTCGCTCCGCGGCCGGGTTCCAGCTCACGATCCGGCCCTCGAGGGTCCGACCGACGATGGCGTCCTCCGACGACTCCACGATGGAGGACAGCAGCGCCTGCACCGCCTGCGACTGCTTGCGCTCGGTGATGTCGCGGGCCACCGCGAGGCGGCCGACCACGACGCCGTCGCGCACGATGCTCGTGCACGTCATCTCGATCGGGATGCGGCGGCCGTCGCGGCGCACCACCTGGCACTCGAACCGGGGCACGACCTTGCGCCCGGCCCGCACCGCCTCCAGCCGCTCGCGGACGAGGACCGCGCCGGCGCGGTCGAGCACCGAGAAGATCGGTCGCCCGATGAGCTCGTCGGAGCGGAAGCCGGTGATCTGCTCGCCGTACGCGTTCACCAGGGCGAGGCCCCCGTCCAGGTCGAGGAGGAAGAGCGCCTCGGTCATGCTCTGCGTGATCAGGCGGTACCGCTCCTCTGAGTCCCGCAGGGCGCGCAGCAGGCCCTTGCGGGCGAGCGCGCGGTCCACGGTGGACAGCAGCTGGGCGGTGTCGACCGGCTTCACCAGGTACGAGGTCGCGTCGCCGGCCATCGCGGCGAGGGCCCCGTCGAGCGAGGCGTGCCCGGTGATCAGGATCACCTCGGTCTCGGGAGAGCGCGTCTTGATGCTGCGCAGCAACTCGAGCCCCGAGATGTCCGGGAGCCGGCAGTCGACGATGGCCAGGTCCACCGGTCTCGGCTGGCCGATCCGCGCGAGGGCATCCCGGCCCCGGTCGACCCGGTCGACGTGGTGACCGTGCTCCCGCAGGACGTCGCCCACGGTCTCCCGGATGACCGGGTCATCGTCGATGACGAGAATGTCGGCGCCGGATGCCATGCCGGTATGGATGTGCACGGGAAGTGCCAGCCCCGCACCACCAAGACATGCAAAAAATTAGATACTTGGGCTGAATCGGTAATATTTCCAGGCGGTTCTGGCTCGACAGGCTTCCCGGGCTGACACTGGCCCCGGCCGGGGATCGCCCGGCTTCAGCGCTCGGCGCGGACCTCGGCGAAGACGTCGCGGGCGCAGATCATGGCCTCCCGGATGATGGGGACCCCGACATAACCCGACATGTGAATCAGCACCTCGACCAGCTCCTGCTCGGTCCAGCCCTGTCCGAGCGCCATGCGCAGGTGGATCCGCAGCTCGGGCTCCCGGCCGGTCGCCGCGTCGGAGACCACGCACACGAGCGTCCGGGTCTTGAGATCGAGACCGGGCCGGGCCCAGAGCGCGCCGAACACGTTCTCGGTGGCCACGTCGATGAACGTGCGCATGATCGGATCCTGATAGGTCGTCGCGTTCACCCGCTCCACGTACTTGTCGCCCAGCAGCCGGCGCCGGATCTCGTTGCCCTTGCGGTGCAGCTCGCTCTCCGCCATTGGAAGCCTCCTGGTGTGTGGTACGGATGCCCGGACGCTACGCCAGGCTCCGGGAACCGAAGAACCCGCCCTTGGGCCGGCCGTGAGCGTGGTAGTGGTCGGGGATGTTGCGCATGTTGTCGTCGATGTAGCACTCGCCGCCGAGGACGCGGGTGGCGACCTCGCGCAGGAGCGTGTGCATGTGGGTCACGTGCACGGCGGGCGGCTCGGTGCCGTGGTAGCGCCACACCACCATGGGCACGTCGCAGACGTCGCACTCGGCGATCCAGCAGATGTCGTCCTCGTGGTGCCAGGGCGTGATCCGGGCCGCCCGGCACAGGTCGCATCCGCTGACGCGAGTGAAGGGGGCGGCGCCTCCTAGCCCCACAGGGCGCGCATGACGTGGACCGCGACGCGACGGTTGTAGTCGCGCACGAGGCGGCGGATGCGGAACAGGTCGAGCACCCACCACGCGGCGAGCCCGCCGAGGGTGAGCCAGAACAGCACCTGCAGGCCCCGCTTGCGCAGGTAGAGGTAGTGCCAGCCGAGCGGCAGGAACAGCAGCGCGATCACCGGCGACTTCGCCTGGGCGCGGTAGCGCCAGAGGAACGCCCGCTGCTGATCGGGCGTCAGGTACGCGAGCTGCTCGCGCACCGTGCGGGACAGCGACGAGGCGACGGACGGCGGAATCGTGAGGCTGCGATCGCCCCGGGCCTCGGGACCGCGGCGCGCCGCCGCGCGCTCGGGCGGCGGGGCGGCCGGCTTGCGGAATACCGACGATTCTCGCTCGGGCTGTGTCCGGCTCATGCCGACTCTCCCACTGGGGCGCGAGGGAGCAAGAACGGCGCCAGCCGGACGGGTCAGACGGGGCTTGGACTTAGCCGCGGCTCGCTGATCGACGCTTCTCACGTGTCACTCCGGTCGTCCACAGGAGGACGGTGGCAAGGAGTTGCAGAGGTGTCAATTCTTGACATCGGGCCACACCACCATGCCGGTACCGGAGCGCCAGGCGATCGCGGGCATGTACGCGAGCACCTCGGCCGGGCCGGTCGTGAACGCCATCGCGACCATCCACGCGAGCAGCTCCGCGGTCCCGCCGGAGCCGGCCGCCTCCATCCGCTCGAGCGTGCACTCGCGCACCAGCGCCGCGTGATCGCCCTTGCGGAGCAGATCCAGGAACCAGCGGTCGAACTCCTCGTCCACCCAGAAGTAGCGCGGCCCACCCGGCTCGTGGGAGAGCCCGCCGGTCGCGAGCACCGCCACGCGCTCGGGCCCCGGATACGCGCGCACCATCTCGCACAGCGTGGTGCCCACCTGATAGGCCCGCTCGGGCGTGGGGATCGGCGGTACGGTGCAGTTCATGGTCACCGGCACCAGCGCGATGTCGCCCTCCGGGTTCAGGTAGTGCATGGGCACCGAGACCCCGTCGTCGAACTGCATGTCGCGGAGGTACGCGAAGGCGAGCCGCCGCCGCGCGCCCTCGTTGACGAGGTAGCGGGCGAGCGCGGGGTGCCCCGGGATGCGGTACTTCTCGAGCGCGAGCCACTCGTCGTACCAGTCGGCCGGGCCCACGTGCTCGGCCCCGATCCCCACCGTGTACTCCGGCGTGTTGTTGATGGGCCAGTTGAGCAGGTGGTCGTTGCTGAACAACAAGATCACGTCCGGCCGCGCGGCCCGGAGCCGCTCCCGCATCAGGTCGAGGGCGCGGCGGGCCTCGCGGCGCTGGTCCTCCGGGGCGCGATCGAACCACCCGGTGAGCCCGGGCGAGTGGGTCAGCGCCATCGCGGCCACCACCTGCGCCATCGCTCAGCCCCGCCCCCGCGCGAGCCTATCTTGCAAACGGTCCGACGCGGCGGCCTCCTCGGGATAGGCCCGGCGATAGGCCTCGAGCGCGGGGTGCGCGTTGCTGTTGGCGGAAGCGCCGTAGAAGAGGCGCAGGATCTGGGGGATGTAGTACTGGTGGACGCCCATCTCGTTCAGCCGGCGCACGTCCTTGTCCTGCAGCGCCTCGAGCTCCTCGCGGCTCAGGCCGAACTCCCGCGCCAGGCCGGCGAGGTCCGAGAGCCAGCGCGCCCGCAGGGTGGCGTCGCGGCGCACGTGGAAGATCATCTCGTTGAGGGGCAGGGTCTTGTCGCAGCGCTCCACGTTACCCATCGCGGAGCACCTTCGGATTCACCTTCAGGAACATGATCACGCAGCGCTCGGGCCCCGGGTTGCGCACGTCGTGCAGGACGCGGCGGGGGAACTGCACGATGGAGCCCGCCGGCACCACCACCTCCTGCCCGTCGATGGACATGTGGGCGGTGCCCTCGAGCACGAAGATCGCCTCTTCCTCCCGCGGGTGCTGGTGCATCACCGTCGACTGGCCGGGCTCGTAGCAGGCGATCTCCGACCAGAGCTGGTCGGTCTTGAAGAGCATCTTGCGAACGCGCCGGTCGGGAGCGAACGCCTTCAGGGCGTGCAGATCGAAGACCTGCGCCACACCGGTGACGCGCGCGGTCGCCGTCTCGTCCATTGGTGGCCGCATCATAGCGCCGTCGCGGGGCGTCCGCCAGCGTCGACCGCGTCGCGGCGGAACTTCCCCGTTGACATCGCGAGACCCCTTCAGTAGAAAGAGCCGACGGCCGTGCCACAATCCCCCGCCGCTTCCCCGTCGGTCGCTCGTCGCTTCGCGCGATTCCTCTCGGGCCTGAGCCTGGACCACGTGCCGCCCACGGTGGCCGCGCGGGCCTCGCTGCTCGCGCTGGACACGCTCGGGAGCTGCCTCGCGTCGTCCCGCGAGGACTTCGGCCGCGCGGTCACGCGCGCGGCCGAGCAGCTCGGCGGCGCGCCGGAGAGCACCCTGGTCGGGAGCAAGGCGCGGGTCGGCGCCCCCGCCGCGGTGCTCGCCAACGGCACCCTCGCTCACGGGCTCGACTTCGACGACACCCGCGAGGACGCCATCGTCCACACCGGCTGCGTCGCGGTTCCCACCGCGCTGGCGGTCGGCGAGGCGGTGGGGGCCTCGGGCCGCGCGGTGCTCGAGGCGACGATCGCGGGGGTGGAGGTGATGTGCCGGATCGGCCTCGCGGTGCCCGGCCGGTTCCACGCGCGGCACTACCACCCGACCGCCCTCACCGGCAGCTTCGCGGCCGCCGCGGTGGCCGGGCGCCTCCATCGCCTCACCGAGGACCAGCAGGTGCACGCCTTCGGCCTCTGCGGCAGCCAGGCCGCCGGGATCATCGAATACCTGGCCGACGGCTCCTGGACCAAGCGCCTGCACCCCGGCTGGGCCGCCCACGCCGGGGTGACCGCGGCGGTGCTGGCCCGCGCCGGGTTCACGGGGCCGGAGACCGTCTTCGAGGGCGCCCACGGCTTCTACGCGGCCTTCGCGGGCGGCCACGAGCCCGAGCGCCTGGAGGCGCTGCTCGCGACGCTCGGCCGCACCTGGGAGCTCGCCGCGCTGACCTTCAAGCCCTATCCGTGCGGCTCCATCGCGCATCCCTACATGGACTGCGCGCTGCGCCTGCGCGAGCGTCACCGCCTGCGCCCGGAGCAGATCGCCGAGGTCCGCTGCCGCACCGCGGAGGGACCGATCCCGCGCCTGTGGGAGCCGCTCGCGGCCAAGCAGCGTCCCCAGAACGGCTACGCGGCCAAGTTCAGCCTGCCGTACCTGCTGGCCTCGATCCTGGTCAACGGGCAGGTCACGCTGGCCGACTTCACCGACGAGGCGGCCGGGAACGAGGCGGTCCGGCGCGTGGCGGCCCGGGTGTACTACGACGTCGACCGGACCATCGACTACCCGCGGCACTTCATCGGCCACGTCGCGGTCCGGCTCGCCGACGGCACCCGGCTCGAGGAGCGGCAGGACCACCCGCGGGGCGGCCCCGACTTCCCGATGACGCGCGAGGAGCTCACCGGCAAGTTCCGCGGCAACGCGGTCCTGGCCATCCCGGAGGCCCAGGCCGCGCGCGTGGCGGAGCTGGTCGACGCCCTCGCGCGAGCGCCGCGCCTCGGCCCGCTGATGGACGCGCTCACCGCCTAGCCGCGCGCCCCCGAAAGGAGCCCCGATGACTCACCGCCGACGCCCGATCATCTCACCGGCCGTTCTTCTGACCCTCTGGCTGGCGCTCGGCCCGGCCCTCTGGGCCGTCGAGGCGCGCGCGCAGGATCCGCGGCTCGAGGCCGCGCGCAAGGAGGGCAGGGTCGTCTGGTACACGTCGCTGGCCCTGACGAGCTCGGAGAAGGTCGCCAAGCTCTTCGAGGCGGCCTACCCGGGCGTGAAGGTGGAGGTCCAGCGGACCGGATCGCAGCGGATCCTGCAGCGGATGATGCAGGAGCTGCAGGCCAACATCAAGAATGTCGACGTCGTCCACACCTCCGACGCGGGCCACTACGTCCTGCTGAAGGAGAAGAAGCTCCTGGCGCGCTACACCCCGGCGGGGGCGGACGCCTTCGCGGCGGGCTTCAAGGACAAGGACGGCTATCACTACGGCCTCCGGGCGACCGTCAACGTGATCGCCTACAACACCAAGGCGATCCCCGCCGCCGAGGCCCCGCGCACGTGGAAGGACCTGCTCGACCCGAAGTGGCGCGGGCGCCTGGTCACCGCCCACCCGGGCTACAGCGGGGTCATCGCCACCCACGTGCTCGCGCTCGTGCACCTGCACGGCTGGGACTACTTCAAGGCGCTCGCCCAGAACAAGCCCATGCTGGTCCAGTCCGCGGTCGACCCGGCCGGGGTGGTGGCCTCCGGGGAGCGGCCGGTGGCGGTCGACGGGGGAGACTACACGTTCTACCAGGCCAAGAAGAAGGGCAATCCGGTGGAGATCGTCTACCCGAAGGAGGGCGTGCCGCTCGTGGTCTCCCCGAGCGCGATCACGAGCTTCGCTCCCCACCCGAACGCGGCCCGGCTCTTCACCGATTTCATCTTCTCCCGCGAGGTCCAGCAGGTGCTGGCCGACAGCGAGGGCCTCTACAGCGGCCATCCGCAGGTGACCTACCCGGCCGACAAGCCTCGGATGTCCGACCTCAAGCTCCTGCCCGTCGATGCCGAGGAGCTC
>Ga0070695_100000544_pt1 | contig 19917 bp, 19 predicted proteins | sample KBSK1252metaG_FD_65471 | JGI IMG/M metagenome (GOLD analysis project Ga0070695, IMG submission 65471) | Corn, switchgrass and miscanthus rhizosphere microbial communities from Kellogg Biological Station, Michigan, USA - KBS K1-25-2 metaG | ecosystem: Host-associated > Plants > Roots >...
AACGCCGCCTTGCGCGCGCCGACGGCATCGAGCGTGCTGTCATGGGCAATTCGCCCCAGCGCCAGGATGGCGGCGAGGCGGGGAAGGCTGGCAATGCGGCTCGCCAGGTAGCGCCGGCAGGTGGCAATTTCCGCGGGCGTCGGCTTGTTCTCGGGCGGCACGCAGCGCACCGCGTTGGTGATCATGCAGTCGGTGAGCGCGAGCCCGTCATCGGGTCGCGCCGCATAGCGCCCACGCGCCAGGCCGAAGGCGAGCAAGGTTGCATAGAGGAGATCGCCGGCATAATCGCCCGTGAACGGACGGCCCGTGCGGTTGGCCCCGCGCAGGCCGGGGGCCAGTCCGACGATCAAGAGGCGTGCCTCGGCCGAGCCAAAGGAGGGCACCGCACCGTTCCACCAATCGGGCTCGGCCGTTTGATTGCGGCCGCGAAATGCGACCAGGCGCGGACAGAGCGGGCAGTCGGCCTGGGCTTCGGGGGGTGCCTGCTGCTGCATCGCCACCCACCGCCGCGGCTAGGGCCGATCGTCATCCTCTTCGTCGGGATAATTGAGCGTTGCGGGCGCCGGCGCTTGCCGCCGCGTCGGGCTCGTCCGCGAGCCACCCTCGCGGGCCTCGCGCGCGGGCCTCGACGCCGGGTCGCGGCAGACCTGATCTTCGAGATCGGCGAGGTCGATGAATTGGTCCGCCTGACGGCGCAACTCGTCGGCCACCATCGGCGGCTGGGTCTGCAGCGTCGAGACGACGCTGACGCGCCGCCCGGATTGCTGCAGGGCTCCGACCAGGGCGCGGAAGTCACCGTCGCCCGTGAACAGCACGATGTGATCGAGGCGATCGACCAGGCGCATGGCATCGACGGTCAGCTCGATATCCATGTTGCCCTTGATCTTGCGGCGCCCGAGCGCGTCGGTGAACTCCTTGGTCGGCTTGGTAACCATCGTGTAGCCGTTGTAGTCCAGCCAATCGACCAACGGGCGGATGGAGGAGTACTCTTGGTCCTCGGCGAGCGCCGTGTAGTAAAGCGCCCGCACCAGCTGGCCTTTGGTGCGAAACAACGCCAATAGGCGCTTGTAATCGATGTCGAAACCGAGCGCCTTAGCCGTGGCGTAAAGGTTGGCGCCGTCAATAAATAGGGCAATACGCTCAGTCTCATAAAAATGCATTGAATGCATTTGACTTCGTCCTCTGAAAAATGCCGCCGACCGCAGCGCTCTAGCGTGGGCGCGGGCAGCACGTGGGGCAGTGACGTAAGCTCATTTGACAGCAATGCCAAGGCGACAAATAGCCATGATCAAGAATACCTCAAATGTCTACCTACATAGACTTAAATTTTCGCAATCAGGCCGGTGCTGTGGAACAAATCGCCTAATATTGGGGCTTGGCGCCAATATTGCCGGTGCCTGGGGCAGCCCTGAGGACACGCTTTTGCGGGCGCTCGACGCGCTCAGGCAACAGGGGCTAGTACCGCTCGACCACTCCGACTTTTTTCGCACCAAACCCGTCGGCGGCGGTCGCCAGCCCGACTATCTCAATGCCGTCCTCATCGCCGAGGCAACGCTGGCGCCAGCGGCCCTGCTGCGCCTGGTTAAGGGCCTCGAACGCAAGGCCGGACGGCGTCCCGGCCGCCGCCTGGGACCGCGCCCGCTCGACATCGACATCTTGGACTATGGCGGCCGCCGTCTGGGCTGGGCCGGCCGCAATCGCCGCCGCGCTGCCCTCGTTTTGCCCCATCCGGAAGCGCACCGGCGCGCCTTTGTGCTCGTTCCCTTGGCTCAGGTCGCGCCCCAGTGGCGCCACCCCGTCCTGCGCGCCAGCGCCCGCACCTTGCTCCGCCGCCTGGGGCCCAAGGCGCGGCAGGAGGTCGTCGCAAACCCTTGATTTCGTGTCCCGCGCGTGCGAAAAGCTGACGAGATGAGACATGGCTGCGGACCATGGGTTCCCGGCCCCATTCCGTTCGCATTGAGACCAGAGGGATCATCGCATGGCGCGCGTGACCGTTGAAGATTGCGTCGACAAAGTTCCGAACCGGTTCGAGCTGGTCCTTTTGGCGGCGCACAGGGCAAGAGCCATTGCCAACGGCTCCCACATCACGGTCGACACCGAAAACGACAAGAACCCGGTGATCGCCTTGCGTGAGATTGCGGAAAAGACCATCCCCGCCGACGACATGCGCGAGGGTCTGATCCACTCGATCCAAAAGAACGTCGAGGTCGACGAGCCCGAGCCCGGCGCGGCCCCCACCCTGCCGCAGGAGCGCAGGCCCATTCTGGGGCGCGACGATCAGAGCACGGACACCCAAGTCGACGTCATCACCGAAGAACAACTGTTGCGCGGCATGGAGAGCCTGACACCCACCGAACCCTCCGCCAACGGCGGCGGCTCCTCCGGGGGTGGCTCCGGCCGCGGCGGCCTCTGAGCCTGCGTGCCCGGCCCTTTGGGCGTTCGCACGCTCGATTGTGGCGGGCTTCGGCCTAGCAGAGGAGTAAGGATTGATGCCTGCCGGAGGGCAGGTGCGCGAGGCGTGGCATGATGCGCCAATACGAGCTGGTGGAACGGGTCCAAAAGTACGACCCGAGTGCCAATGAGGCGCTGCTCAATCGCGCCTACGTCTATGCCATGCGGGCGCACGGGCACCAAAAGCGCCTTTCCGGCGATCCCTATTTCTCCCATCCCCTCGAAGTCGCCGCCATCCTAACCGAGCTTAGGCTCGACGATGCCACCATCGCGGCGGCCCTGCTGCACGACGTGATCGAGGACACCGACGTCACGCGCACCGAGATCGACCAGAAATTCGGCAAGGAGATCGGGGCGCTGGTCGACGGTCTCACCAAAATCAAGAAACTCGACCTCGTCACCAAGAAGGCCGAGCAGGCCGAGAACTTCCGCAAGCTGCTGGTCGCCATCTCCAGCGACATCCGTGTGCTGCTGATCAAACTGGCCGATCGGCTGCACAACATGCGCACGCTCGAGCACATGCGGCCCGAACGCCGCCGGCAGATGTCGGAGGAGACGCTCGAGATCTACGCCCCCCTGGCCGGCCGCATGGGCATGCAGGGCATGCGCGATGAGCTGGAAGAGCTGGCCTTCAAGTGGGGCTACCCCGAGGCCCATGAGGCCGTAGTCGGCAAGCTGGTCGAGCTGCGCACCCGCAACCAGGGTCTGGTCGAGGAAATCAGCGCCGCCTTGAAGGCGCGCCTGGCCGGCGCCGGCCTCCAGGCCGAGGTCTATGGCCGCGAGAAGAAGCCGTTTTCGATCTGGCGCAAGATGGAAAACCGCGGCATCTCGCTCGAGCAGCTCTCCGACATCTACGGCTTTCGCGTCGTCGTCGGCAGCGTCGATGCCTGCTACCGGGCGCTTGGCGTCATTCACTCGGCCTGGCGCGCCGTGCCGGACCGGTTCAAGGACTACATTTCGACGCCGAAGCAGAACAACTACCAGTCGATCCACACCACCATCGTCGGCCCGCGCCATCAGCGCGTCGAACTGCAAATCCGCACCGCCGACATGCACCACATCGCCGAATACGGCGTGGCCGCCCACGCGCTGTACAAGGATGGCATTGCGGGGGCGGAACACCGCGCCGGCGCCAACGGCGGCCAGCCCCGCGAGAACCCCTACATGTGGCTGCGCCGCCTGGTCGGCACCCTGCTCGAGGGTGACAACCCGGAAGAGTTCCTCGAGCACACCAAGCTCGAATTATTCCAGGACCAGGTGTTCTGCTTCACGCCCAAGGGCCGCCTGATCGCCCTGCCACGCGGGGCCACCCCCATCGACTTTGCCTATGCGGTCCACACCGATATCGGCAATGCCTGCACCGGCGCGGTCATCAACGGTCGGCACCTGCCGTTGACGACGCAGCTCAGGAATGGCGATGAGGTGGAAGTGCTGGTCTCAAAGGGCCAAACTCCGCCGGCGGCCTGGGAAAAGATCGCCATCACCGGCAAGGCCAAATCGGCCATCCGGCGCGCCGCGCGCGACGCGCTGCGACGCCAATACTCCGAACTCGGACGCCACCTCTTGATCACCGCCTTTGAGCGCGCCGGCTATGAGTACAGCGACGAGCGACTGAAGAAGGCCCTGATGCGCTTGTCGCAAAAGTCGGTCGAGGAGGTGCACGCCACCGTCGGGCGCGGGGAGTTGCCGGTGCGCGATGTCATTCGCGCCGTCGTGCCCGACGCCGATCTGGCAAGCGAGCCGGCGCCGCGCAAGAAGAGCCGACGCGAACGCGGCCAGAGCGAGGAGGGTTGGTTCAACCTGTCCAAGGTCTTCAACCTGAAGTTTCGCTGGCCGGGCAGCGGCAGCGGCGAGGCCAAGCAGACCCAGGTGCTGCCGATCCGCGGGCTCAGAAACGACGTGCCCGTGACCTTTGAGGAGGGCGGCGCGGTGCCCGGCGATCGCATCGTCGGCGTGCTGTCGGAAGGCGAGGGCATCCGCATCTTTCAGATCCATTCGCCGAAACTCAAAGACTACGAGAACGAGCGCTGGATCGACGTCACCTGGGACGTCGATCACGAGCGCCCGGAACGTTTTCCCGCCAAGATCATGGTCACGGCGCTCAACGAGCCGGGCACCTTGGCCCAGATCGCCCAGGTGATCGGCGAGGCAGGCGGCAATATCGACAACGTGCGCATGATCCGGCGCGCCAAGGATTTCACGGAAATGCTGATCGAGGTCGAAGTCTGGGATCTTGACCACCTGACGCACATCATGAACGGGGTGAAAGGCAAGCCGGTGGTGAGCAGCGTCGAGCGCGTCTTTATCTAGCGATGGCAAGCGCGCCGCGCCGGCGCGCACCCTCTGGCGATCGCACCCCGACGCCAGGCGCCCGAACCGCTCGACCGGAGACGCTAGACCCGAAACGCTAGACCAGAGACGCTAGACCAGAGACGCTAAATCAGAAACGCTAACCCGAAACGCCAACCTGAAACACAAACCTGAAACACAAACCTGAAACGCTGGCCAGGACCTGCTGCCACAATCTGCGAGACACGGATGCAACGCTCAACGCCCCCCGCCCACTTGCGCCTCGGCGTCAACATCGATCACGTCGCTACCATCCGCAACGCCCGCGGCGGCCGCCATCCCGATCCCCTGCGCGCGGCGCACCTGGCGGTGGAGGCAGGCGCCGACGGCATCACCGCGCACCTGCGCGAGGATCGTCGCCACATCTCCGATGCCGACATCGCCCGCCTCAAACATGAATTGACCTTGCCGCTCAACCTCGAGATGGCCGCAACCGATGAAATGCTCGCCATCGCGCTTCGGCATGTGCCGCACGCCTGCTGCCTGGTGCCGGAAAAACGCGAGGAGCGTACCACCGAAGGCGGCCTCAACGTCGAGGCCGGTGAGAACCACCTCACCCGCTATGTCGACGAACTCAAGGCCGCCGGCATCCGCGTCTCGCTCTTCATCGAGCCCGCGCTGGGCGCGGTGGCGGCGGCGGCGCGGCTCGGCGCCGACATCGTCGAGTTGCACACGGGAGCTTATTGCGAACGCGCGCTCGAGGATGACCCCGGCGGCAGCAGGCGCGAATTGGACCGGCTCAAGGCCGCCGCCGCGGCGGCGGCCGGCGCCGGCCTCGAGGTGCACGCCGGACATGGTCTCACCTTCAACACGGTCGCAGCCGTCGCCCGCCTGCCGCAGGTGGTGGAGCTCAACATCGGCCACTTCCTGGTCGGCGAGGCGCTCTTCAGCGGGCTCGGCCCGGCGATTCGGCGCATGCGTACTTTGATGGACGAGGCCCGTCTCGGCAGCGCGCCGCGACCGGTCGCCGCCGTCACCTCATGATCCTGGGCCTCGGCAACGACATCATCGACATTAGGCGCATCGAGCGCACCATCGACCGTTACGGCGAGCGCTTTCTTGGCCGTGTCTTTACCGACACGGAACGGCGAAAATCCGATGCGCGCGCCAATCGGGCGGCCTCCTACGCCAAGCGCTTCGCGGCCAAGGAAGCCTGCGCCAAGGCCTTGGGCACGGGCCTCCGGAGCGGCGTGTTCTGGCGCGACATGGGTGTTGTCAATTTGCGCTCGGGACGGCCGACCATGTGGCTCACCGGGGGGGCCGCAGCGCAGCTCAAGCGCCTCACGCCCCCCGGCTTTGAGGCGCGCATCGACGTCACACTGACCGACGACTTTCCCCAGGCCCAGGCGGTGGTCCTGATTTCGGGCGTGCCCGTTGCAATCGGCGAAAATGACGCGGGATAAGGCGCCTGCTGTTGCCAGGTCCGTGAATTGCCGGGTGCCCCACAAACCGCTATACGGGTGCGGAAAGAAGGGGACCAGCATGCTTCTTTTGCGGGCCGCAAGAAGCAGCAGAAAGAGAGAGCATGAGTTCCGAGACCGAAGCTGGCAAGGTGAGGGAATCCGGCTGGCGCGAGACGATCAAAATCGTGGTTCACGCCCTGATTTTGGCGATGATCGTGCGCATTTTCTTCTACCAGCCCTTCAACATTCCCTCCGGCTCGATGAAACAAACGCTGCTGGTCGGGGACTACTTGTTCGTTTCCAAGCTGGCTTACGGCTATAGCCGCTATTCCTTTCCCTGGGGCGTCGTTCCAATCAGCGGCCGCATTTTCGGCGCCGAGCCAAAGCGCGGCGATGTCGTCGTCTTCAAGCTGCCGCGTGACAATTCCACAGATTTCATCAAACGCGTGATCGGCCTGCCGGGGGACGAAATTTCGGTGCGCAGCGGCGTGCTCTATATCAATGGGCAGGCCGTGCCGAAGGTGCGCAAAGGCGATTTTATTTCCCCCGAGGAGGATCGGCCGATTGCCCGCTTTGAGGAAACACTTCCCAATGGCGTCAAATACTACGTGCTCGATTCTACGCCTAATGGCCAATTCGACAACGTCGGCCCCTATAAGGTGCCGGCGGGACATTATTTCATGATGGGCGACAATCGCGACAATTCGACCGATAGCCGCGAGCAATCCCCCCGCTTCGGCGTCGGTTATGTGCCGTTTGAGAATTTGGTCGGACGCGCGGAGATCATCTTCTTCTCCGCCGCCGTCGATGACCCCAACGCCTTCCGGCTGACGCAACCCTGGCACTGGCCCATGGACATTCGTTGGAACCGGATTTTCAGCCTCGTGCGCTAGGTCCGTGGCGCCGGCCCGCAAGCTCAAGGAACTTGAGACGCGCGTCGGCTATCATTTCAAGGACCGCGCCCTGTTGCGGCGCGCGCTGACCCATGCCAGCGTGCGCCAGGCCTCGGCCAAGCGGCGCGATAACGAGCGCCTCGAATTCCTGGGTGACCGCGTGCTGGGGCTGGCCGTCGCCGAACTGTTGAACGAAACCTACCCGATCGCCAGCGAAGGCGAGCTCGCGCGCCTCTACAATCGGCTGGTCCGCGGCGGCACCTGTGCCGAGATTGCCCGCGAGCTTAACCTTGGCGCCTCCTTGGTCTTGAGCGATTCGGAGGAGGGCAGCGGCGGTCGCGACAAGGAAACCATCCTGGCGGATGCCTGCGAGGCCCTGCTCGGGGCCATCTTTCTAGAGGCGGGTTTCGAGAAGGTCCGCGACGTGGTGCGCGCGCACTGGAGCGGCCGCTTGGCCAAAGCCCCAGCCGAGGTGGCCGACGCCAAATCCGCCCTGCAGGAATGGGCGCAAGGACAAGGCCTCGAGTTGCCGCGCTATGTGGAAGTGGAACGGCTCGGACCCGATCACGCCCCCCGCTTCACCGCCGAGGTCTCCATCAAAGGCAAGAAGGCCGCGCGCGGCGAAGGCGCCAGCAAGCGCGCGGCGGAGCAAGCCGCGGCGGCGGCGCTGCTCTCGCGCGAAGGGGTGTGGAGGCCGGCAAAGTGAGCGCGCCCGGCGAAAGCGAAACGCGCTGCGGCTTTATCGCCGTGATCGGTGCCCCCAACGCCGGCAAGTCGACGCTCGTCAATGCACTGGTCGGAAGCAAGGTGTCGATCGTCAGCCACAAGGTGCAGACGACGCGCACGCCCTTGCGCGGCATCGCCATCGAGGGCGCGAGCCAGCTGGTGTTCATCGACACCCCTGGGCTGTTTCAGCCGCGCCGGCGCCTCGAGCGCGCCATGGTCGAGGCGGCCTGGAGCGGCGCCGACGACGCCGATCTGATTGCGCTTTTGATCGACGCCAATCAGGGCCTCGATGCGGCGGCCCAGCGCATCCTCGACGATCTCAAGGGCAAGAGATCGCCGCTGATCCTGGTTCTGAACAAGGTCGATCGCGTGGCAAAGCCACGCCTGCTCACGCTTGCCGCCGACGCCAACGCGCGCCTCCCCTTCGCGGCCACCTTCATGGTGTCGGCGCTCAAGGGCAGCGGCGTTGCCGACCTTAAGCGCTACTTCGCCGCGCAGGTTGCGCCCGGTCCTTGGCATTTTCCCGAGGACGAGATCTCCGATGCGCCATTGCGCCTGCTTGCCGCCGAGATTACGCGCGAGAAGATCTATGCGCGGCTGCACGATGAACTCCCCTACCATACGGCGGTGGAAACCACCGCCTGGCAGGAGAAGAAAAACGGCGTGCGCATCGAGCAGACCATTTTTGTGGAGCGGGACAGCCAAAGGAGCATCGTGCTGGGCAAAGGCGGCCAGATGATCAAGCAGCTCTCAATGGAGGCGCGCAAGGAGCTGGCGGAGATCCTCGAGCAACCCGTGCACCTGTTCCTGTTCGTCAAGGTGCGCCAGGACTGGGAAAACGATCCGGAACGCTACCGGCAGATGGGGTTGACGTTTCCCAAGAGCTAGCGATGGAATGGTCCGACGAAGGCATGATCCTCAGCGTGCGGCCGCACGGCGAGACCGGAGCCGTGCTTGAGTTGTTCACGCGCCGGAATGGACGGCACTTGGGCCTCGTGCACGGCGGTCGCTCGCGCAAGCTGCGCCCCATTTTGCAGATCGGCAATCACGTCGAGGCGAGCTGGAAAGCGCGCCTTGCCGACAATCTCGGCCACTTCGCCTTGGAGTTGCGCAAAAGCTATGCGGCGCTGGTGCTCGACGACGCTGCCGCCCTTGCCGCCTTGACCTCCATCGCCGCCCTGGCCCGCCTGCTGCCCGAGCGCGATCCCCACCCGAACCTGTTCGAGATCACCATGTTCGTGTTGGGCTACCTCGATGAGCGGGAGGTATGGCCGGCCCTGCTCGTGCGCTGGGAGCTGGCGCTGCTCGAGGAACTGGGGTTCGGCCTCGATTTGACGGCCTGTGCGTCCACCGGGGCGAGGACAGACCTCATCTACGTGTCCCCCAAGTCGGGGCGCGCCGTGTCCGCGGCGGCCGGGGAGCCCTACAAGGAACGGCTGCTGGCGCTGCCCCCCTTCCTGCTGGGACGCCCGCCCGCGGGCGTCACGGCCGCCGACGTGGCGGCCGGCCTGGCCTTAACCCAGCATTTTCTGCTGGCGCGCGTGCTGCGGCCCCGCGACCTCGCCATGCCCGAGGCCAGAAACCGCTTGTTGTCTTACCTTCGGCCGAATGTGTAGCTATCGAGCCCGGTTGGCACGGCTCGTTCGCTTGGCTCAGACAGTTGGCTCATCCGTTTGGCCCGTTCCATTTCTCGTTCCGTTGGCTCGCGCAAGGACGCAAAACCCGTGCCCTCCCTCAAATCTTGGCGTGACCACCCGGCCCCCACCTTGGCGGCGCTCGGCCTCCTTTCGGGGATCCTGTCCGCCATCGTCGGCTTCGAGGTGCGCATCGACGTGCTCGATTGGCCGGGGACTTTGTTCTTCCTGTCCGCCGAAATGATGCCGATCGGCCTCTTGTTCGCCGCCGTGATGGCCTTCGCCATCGCCGCCTGGCACGCCCCCGCCTGGGCCCCGATCATCACCTTCGCCGGCACGCTTTATGCCTGGAGTGCGGCAATCCAGACCGCGCTGTTCATGCACCGAATAGGCGGCGGCGATTCCAGCCACGCCGGGCCGCTGCTGGGCGGCGTCTGCGCCGGCCTGGTCGGCGCCGCGCTCACCCAGCTGTCGGTGGCGCTGTTCGCGCCCGAGCTGCGCGATCTCAGCCAGGCGACGCGAACCGCCCTGGTGGGCGCGCTCGCCGGCATTTTGTTTTATTTCGGCAGCCGCAATCTGATCGACGCCCGCATTCTGTTTCTCGTCTGGCAGCCGGCGGTGGCCTACTCAATCGGCCTCGGGCTGGCGGCCAAGCCCGCGCCGCAGACGTTGTGAGGCGAAGATAAAAGCGCGCCGCCACCGCGGCGCTCGAGGCCTTGCTACTTGCGGCCGCGCTCTAGTCTGATCGATCCGCCGGCGCCCGGCGTCAGCACGAAGGTGTCGCCATCGCGCGGCTCTAAGCCCTGCGCCGTCGGCCCGGCCTTGTCGATTTTCAAAGGTGCGGCGGTGCAGTCGGTGTGGTTGACGGTCGCCCGCGCCGGCAGCGTCTCGCTGTCATCGCCCAGCCTGTAGGTGACCGCCGCCCCCGTGCGGTTCTCGATCGCGAAGCTCACTTGCAGCGACGCTGGCCGACCGAACAGCTGTACGGAGACGAATTTGGGGTGGCGGTCCCTCGCCCGCGCCACGCCGACGCCGATCTCGGTGGCAGCCTTTTCCAGCATGTTGACGCGATGAGCGGGGGAGTTTTTCCAACCCTCGACCACGTCACGGGCAAGCGTTTTCGTCACAAAGCCGCGGCTGTCGAGGTTGAAGGCCAAATTTTCGGCGACCAGGCAGTAGCGATAGCCCTGTGCCTCGGCGCGCTGGTGCGGCTCGCGCCCGTCGGCCTCATGCGCGAATTTGCCCGTCCTGCCGAGATAGTCGGCAAACGCGCGCGCCGCCGCGATCAGCGCCGCATTGGGCTTGAGAGCGCCGAGCTTGTGCTCCTTGCGAAAGGCGTTGGTCATCTCGACGATGGCAAGCTCGGTCTGCGGCAAGTCGGGGAGGGAGGGCATCGACAAGGTTTCCGAGGCCGGGGCGCGCCTGCAGCCGATCTGCCGCACGGCGCAAAAGCGAGCTTCGATGCTGTCATGGGCTGACAGGGGCGACCTTGCCGGCCGGCGGGCCGGGCCGCCCGGGTGTCGGGCGCCATGAGGGCACAGGAGCGCAGAGCCGCGCAAGAGGCCGCCAAGATGGTGTTCCGACCAATCGGGGGGACCAAACGGGGGAGAAGAACTCCGGGCCATCGCTTGAGCCGGCCCGCGTCCTGGGCTAACCCAAGGCCCATGAGCAAAACCACGATTCTCGCCCCGCCGCCGCCTCCCGTCGAGCCCATCAACCTCAGGGATGCGCTGGAGGAGCGCTACCTCGCCTACGCGCTTTCCACCATCATGCACCGGGCCCTGCCCGATGTGCGCGACGGCCTAAAACCCGTGCATCGGCGCATTCTTTATGCCATGCGCGAGCTGAGACTCGATCCCGAGGGCGGCTACAAAAAATGCGCCAAGATCGTCGGCGAGGTGATGGGCAACTATCACCCCCATGGCGACCAGGCCATTTACGACGCGCTGGTGCGGCTGGCGCAGGATTTTGCCGTGCGCTACCCGCTGGTCGACGGCCAGGGCAACTTCGGCAACGTCGACGGCGATAACGCCGCGGCCATGCGCTATACCGAAAGCCGGCTCACCAATGTGGCCGTCCTGCTGCTCGAGGGCATCGACGAGGACACCGTCGATTTCCGCCCCACCTACGACGGCAGCAACCAGGAACCGGCGGTGCTGCCGGCCAACTTTCCAAATCTGCTGGCCAACGGCACCTCGGGCATTGCCGTCGGCATGGCCACCAGCGTGCCGCCGCACAATGTCGAGGAGCTCTGCAACGCGCTTCTGCACCTCATCAAGCACCCGAACGCCCACATCGAGAAGCTGGTGGAGTTCGTGCCCGGGCCGGACTTTCCCACCGGCGGGGTGCTCGTCGAGCCGCGCGATGCCATTCTCGAAGCCTACAAGACCGGGCGCGGCGGCTTCCGGCTGCGCGCGCGCTGGCAAAAAGAGGAGGGCGGCCGCGGCACCTATCAGATCGTCGTCACCGAGGTGCCCTACCAGGTGCAAAAGGCCAAGCTGGTCGAGCGCATCGCCGAGCTCATCAACGACAAGAAACTGCCGCTGCTGGGCGACGTGCGCGATGAATCCGCCGAGACCGTGCGGCTGGTGCTGGAACCCAAGAGCCGCAGCATCGATCCGATGCTGCTGATGGAGAGCATGTTCCGCCTGACCGAGCTCGAGGTGCGCTTTTCGCTGAATATGAATGTGCTGTCGGCCGGACAGGTGCCCGGCGTGCTGTCCCTGCGCGATGTGCTGCGGCGCTGGTTGGAGCACCGCCAAGTGGTGCTCGTGCGCCGCTCCAAGTTCCGCCTGCAAAAGATCGAACACCGCCTCGAAGTGCTCGACGGCTACCTGATCGCCTTTCTCAACATCGACGAGGTGATCCGTATTGTCCGCTTCGAGGACGATCCCAAGGCCAAGCTGATCAAGCGCTTCAAGCTCAGCGAGGTGCAAGCCGACGCCGTCCTCAACCTTCGCCTGAGATCGCTGTCCAAGCTGGAAGAGGTCGAGATCCGGGCGGAGCACGACAAGCTGAGCAAGGAGCGGCGTGGCCTCAAATCCCTGCTCAAGCACGAGGACGAGCAGTGGGAGCGCATCACCGATGAGATCAAGGCGACGCGCGAGACCTATGCCAAGAAGACCGAGCTCGGCCGCCGGCGCACCTCGTTCGCCGACGCCCCCAGCATCGAGATCGATCTCGAGCAGGCCATGATCGAGAAGGAGCCGATCACGGTGATCCTGTCCGAGAAGGGCTGGATCCGCGCCATGAAGGGCCACCTGGACGATATTTCCAAGCTCGAGTTCAAGCAGGGCGACGCCCTGAAGCGGGCCGTCAAGGCATCGACCACGGACAGGTTGCTGCTGCTCGCCAGCAACGGCAAGGTGTTCACGCTCGCGGCCGACCAGCTGCCCGGAGGACGCGGCCACGGCGAGCCCGTGCGGCTGATGGTGGACCTGGAGGAAAACCACGACTTCGTCGAGATCTGGATGCACGAACCGGGCCGCAAACTGCTGGTGGGCGCCACCTCCGGTCACGGCTTCATCGTGCCCGAGGACGAGATGGTCGCCATGACGCGCAAGGGCAAACAGGTGATGAACGTGGATCCGCCGGCGGAGGCCTGCGTCGTCGTGCCGGCCGACGGCGACCTGGTCGCCAGCATCGGCGAGAACCGAAAGATGCTGATTTTCCCGCTCGAGGAGGTGAACGAAATGACGCGCGGCAAGGGCGTCATCTTGCAGCGCTACAAGGACGGAGCCCTGTCCGACTTGCGCGTCTTCAAAAAGGCCGATGGCTTGAGTTGGCTCGATCCGGCGGGCAGGACCTTTAGCCTGCCGATGGCGGAGTTGCGAGACTGGCTGGGCCTGCGCGCCCAGTCCGGCCGCCTGGCTCCCAAGGGATTTCCAAGGTCGAACAAGTTCGGGCCCGCCTTCTAAGGGCCCGCGGCCGAGCGGGGGCCGCTGTCGCCGTCGGCGCAAGCGTTGCAGATCGAAGTGTGGAAGGCTGGGTGCGCAGGGTTTGCCGTGACGGGTTGCCGTCAAACCACGCGCTCAAGTTGCGGAAAGAGGCGAGACATGCGGGCAGGCCTGGTCGGGGTGATCGCGCTCTTGCTGGCGCTTGCGCACGCCGAGGGCGCCCTGGCCGAGACGCCCTGCAGCAAGGCGGACTTTGAGGCCGTGGTCGATGAGGCGGCTGCGGCGCTGCGCAGCTTGAACCATCAGAACACGCCACAATTCCAGGCGCGGCTGCGCCAGCTCAAGGACAAGCGGGGCTGGAGCCACGAGCAATTTCTGCTGGAAGCCTCGCCATTCGTGCGCGACGAGGCGATCGCCGCGTTCGACCAAAAATCGGAGGACTTCCTCGCCCGTATTACCCAAGCCGGCCAATCACAGGCGACGGCCGCTGCGCTCAATTGTGGCCTGCTGCTCGAGCTGCGGGGCTCACTTGCCGCCCTGGTCGAGACCCAGAAGGCGAAGTGGACCTACATGTTCGACAAAATCAATGGCGAGTTGCGCAAATAGCCTCGAGGGGCCCACTGGTCGCCTTCGCCGGCACCGCCGGGGTGACTAGCGTCGCAGGGTAGCGACGGCTTCAACGTGGCCGGAAAATAAGAACTGATCGATCGGGACCACGCGCTCAAGCCGATAACCGCCGTCGACCAGAATGCGCAGGTCGCGCGCCAGCGTGCCTGGATGGCACGACACGGCGACGACCACGGCCACGCGCGAGCGGGCCAGTGCGCCGGCCTGCGCCATGGCGCCGGCGCGCGGGGGATCAAAAACGACGGCGTCGAAAGCGTCGAGCTCGCGCGCCGACAGCGGCTCACGCATGAGATCGCGCACCTTGGCCTCGATCGGCTTTAGACCCTTGGCGTGACGTGCCCCCAGCTGCAGGGCTTCGAGCGCTGCCGCATCGCTGTCGTAGGCCGCCACCGCGGCCCGGCGGGCGAGAGCGAAGCTCAGCGTGCCGAGGCCGCAAAAAAGATCGGCAGCGCGGCGCACCTTGGCGGTGGCGGCCGCCACCTCCTCGGCAATGGCGCTCTCCGCCTCGGCCACGGCCTGCACGAAGGCAGCGGGAGGCGGGCAGACTTCGACGCCGGCAAAGCTGAGCGTCGGCGGCGCCCGTTGGCTGAGACATTCGCCATCGAGGCTCAAGCGCGCCAAGCGAGGTTCAGCGGCGCCAATTTGGGCGAGCCGCGCCGACACTTTGGCATCGAGGCCGCGCGACGTGGCAACGGCGACATCGAGCCCGACCGGCGTCGCCAACACCGTGAGCCGCACCTCGCGCTGGCCGGTGGCCGCGACGATGGCGCGCAAGGCCGGCAAAGCGGCGACGATCTCGGGCACCAGCACCGGACATTCCAGCACCGCAAAGACGGCATCGCTGTCGCGCGGATGGTAGCCGAGCAGGCTCGCCCCCTCGACGCATCTCCCCGTCAGCACGGCACGGCGGCGCGAGGCGGCCGCCATGGGTCGCAGCGGCGCCAGCTCAAGGTTCAAGCCGCGCTTGCGCAAGGCGTCTTCGACAATGCCGCGCTTCCACTCGGCATAGAGGGGCTCCGCCATGTGCTGCGCGACGCAGCCGCCGCAAAGGCCGAAGTGCCGGCAGCGCGCGGCGCGGCGCTGCGGGCTCGGCGCCGACAGCAGTTCTGGCAAGCCGGTTCCCCCGGGGCGCACGCGTTCGCCGGGCAAGGCGAAGGGAAGATAGCGCGGCCCCGCCTCGGCTTCCGCAATGCCGTCGCCGCGGGCGCCGAGCCGAACCACCTTAAAGCCCTCATCAGCTGCCATGCACGGCTCCGATCAGGAACTCCTGATTGCCCGAGCCGCCGCGGATCGGCGAGGCAATGACGTCGGCGACGCGCCAGCCGGCCTGGGCGCCAAGCCAGCCCGCCACCAGCTCGATGGCGCGCTGTCGGTCGGCGGCATCGCGCACGATGCCGCCCTTGCCCACGGCGCCGCGCCCGGCCTCGAATTGCGGCTTGATCAAGCCGATCAGCCACGCCGCCGGCGCCACCAGGGCGAGGGCCGCCGGCAAGGCCTTGGTGAGCGAAATGAAGCTGACATCGGCGACGATGGCGCCGGCGGGCTCCGGCACCAGGGTGGCGTCGAGGGCACGCGCATCCTGGCCTTGCAGCGACACCACGGCGGGCAGGCGGGCCAGGCCGAGATCGAGTTGCCCGTGGCCGACGTCGACGGCATAGACCCGCGCCGCCCCGCGCGCGAGCAGGACCTCGGTGAAACCGCCGGTCGAGGCACCGATATCGAGGGCAACGATGCCGGCAACCGGGAAGCCGAAGTGATCGAGTGCGGCGGCGAGCTTCAAGCCGCCGCGCGAGACGTACTGGGGGGCGCCGGCAACGGCAATGGGGGCCTCTTCGCCGACGCCGGCGCCGGGCCGCAGCTCAATCTTGCCCGCCACGGCGACGAGGCCGCGCCGGATCATGTCCTGGGCCCGGGCGCGCGATGGCACCAGGCCGCGTTTGACCAGCACGAGGTCGAGCCGGGCCCCCTTCACGGCCATGGGCGCGGTCCGACGGCCCCCGCAGCGACATCGGCAGGGTGGCGTGCCGGCAAAAAAAAGCCCCGGCGTTGGCGCCAGGGCTTTTTCCCGCTGCCGGATGGGGGATACGAGGGCAAGCAGGAAAGTTGGTCTAGGGACAATTTGTGCATAGGCGGGCGCCGATTGTCCGTCCACAGCGATTCGAGCCGCCGGACCTCCGCAGGCCAAGAAATCTGTGGAGATCCTGTGGAAAAGACGGCGATCAGGCGAGCTCCGCCAAATTTTTGGCAAGGGTCTCGCGTCCGAGCGTCGCCAGCACGGTGGCGACAATGCCCGAGGCGTTGAGCCCAGCCCGCTCGTACATCTTCTCCGGCTTGTCGTGGTCGATGAACGCGTCCGGCAGCACCATCTGGCGCACCTTGAGGCCGCGATCGAAGGCGCCCTCGTTGGCCAGGTGCTGCAGCACAAAGGAGCCAAAGCCGCCGACCGAGCCCTCCTCGATCGTGATCAGCACCTCGTGGTTGCGGGCCAGCCGGTTGATCAGATCGGTGTCGAGCGGCTTGGCAAAGCGGGCGTCCGCCACCGTCGTCGATAGCCCGAGGGCCGCCAGCTGATCGGCGGCGATGATGCATTCGGGGAGCCGGGCGCCGAAGGAGATGAGCGCCACGGTCGATCCCTCGCTCATGATCCGGCCGCGGCCGACCTCCAGCGCCTGGCCGTTGGCCGGCAGCTCGACGCCGACGCCCTCGCCGCGCGGGTAGCGCAGCGCCGAGGGGCGGTCGTCGATGGCAACCGCGGTGGCCACCATGTGCTTGAGCTCGGCCTCGTCGGCGGGCGCCATCAGCACGAAACCCGGCAGACAGCCGAGGTAGGCCGTATCGAAGGAGCCGGCGTGCGTTGGCCCGTCGGCACCGACCAGGCCGGCGCGGTCGAGCGCAAAGCGCACGGGCAGGCGCTGGATGGCAACGTCGTGCACCACTTGGTCATAGGCGCGCTGCAGGAAGGTCGAGTAGATGGCCGCGAACGGTTTGAAGCCCTCGGCCGCCAGGCCGGCGGCAAAGGTGACCCCGTGCTGTTCGGCAATGCCGACGTCGAAGGTGCGGTCGGGAAATTCCTTGGCGAACAGGTCGAGACCCGTTCCCGCCGGCATGGCGGCCGTGATCGCCACGATCCTGTCGTCCGTGCGGGCCGCTTCGATCAGACTGTCGGCAAAAACGCGCGTATAGCTCGGCGCATTGGGCTTGGGTTTCACCTGCGCGCCGGTGATGACGTTGAACTTGTTGACGCCGTGATACTTGTCGGCGGAGGCCTCGGCCGGCGGATAGCCCTTGCCCTTCTTGGTGACGACATGCACCAGGATCGGACCGTGGGCGGCATCGCGCACGTTCTTCAGGACCGGGATCAGCACGCCCAGGTCATGCCCGTCGATCGGGCCCAGGTAGTAAAAGCCCAGCTCCTCAAACAGCGTGCCGCCGGTCCAGTAGGTGCGCGTCATCTCCTCGGCCAGCGCCGCGCGGCGCTCCCAGTATTTCGGCAGCTTCTTGGCCAGTTGCTTGGCAATGTCGCGCAAATGCAGATAGGTGCCGCTCGAGGTGATGCGCGCCAGATAGGTCGAGATGGCGCCGACCGGCGGGGCGATCGACATGTCGTTGTCGTTGAGGATGACGATCAGGCGCTCGTTGCGTGCACCTGCGTTGTTCATGGCCTCATAGGCCATGCCGGCGCTCATAGCACCGTCGCCGATGACGCACACGACGTTGTGGCTGCCGCCGGCAAGATCGCGGGCCACCGCCATGCCGAGACCGGCCGACAGCGAGGTCGAGGAATGCGCCGCCCCGAACGGATCATAGGCGCTCTCGGCCCGCTTGGTGAAACCCGACAGTCCGCCGCCCTGGCGCAAGGTGCGGATGCGGTCGCGCCGACCGGTGAGGATCTTGTGCGGATAGGCCTGGTGGCCGACATCCCAGATCAGCCGATCGCGCGGGGTGTCGAAAATCCAGTGCAGGGCCACGGTGAGCTCGACGACGCCAAGGCCGGCGCCGAGATGGCCTCCGGTCGAGGCCACCGCGTCGATGGTTTCCTGGCGCAATTCATCGGCCAGCTGGCGCAGCTGCTTTTCCGGCAGACGGCGCAAATCGTCGGGGGTGACGACCTGGTCCAGAAGAGGGGTCTTGGAGAGAGGGTCCACGCCTAGTTCAGCCCTTTCGATAGCGCTTTTTCGATCGCCCTTTGTTGGCCCGACCATCGCCGCGACGCTCACCTGCGCCTTGCGATCGGCCCGGCCCTACGATCGGCCCGGCCCTACGATCGGCCCGGCCCTACGATCGGCCTGTCTGCCATCGGCCTTTGCGATCGGCCGACCTGTTGCCATCAGCGCAGCCTCGTCGAGCATATAGGAGAATTGCAGCCGTTTCGAGCAAAGAGGTGGCCAGCCGCCAGCCGGCTACTCGCGCGGCTCGAAGGGCTCCGTGCCCGACGGGCTGCCCGTTTCCGAAAAGGTCAGCCGTTCGACCTTGGCCTCCGCCTGCTTCAAGAGGCGGTCGCAATGGTCCTTTAGCGCCTCGCCGCGCTCGTAAATGGTGATGCTCTCCTCCAGTTCCACGTCGCCACGTTCGAGCCGGCCGACGATGCTTTCGAGCTCCTTCAGCGCCTTTTCGAAGCTCATGGTGGCAATGTCGAGGTGCTTGGCGGCAGGCTTGTTGGTCTGCATGTCGTGAGCGTGTCCCAAATATGGCAACGGCAAAGCGATGACTATGCCCCAGCCTGCATGAGCGTCTTGACGTGCACGCCGACCGACTTGGCGAGCGCGGCCAGGTTGTAGCCGCCTTCGAGCATCGAAACCAGGCGCCCGTGCGCGTACTTGGCGGCGATTTCGGCGATCTTGGCCGTCGCCCAGGCAAAGTCGGGTTCGACCAGGCGCAAGTTGGCGAGCGGATCGTCCTTGTGAGCATCAAAACCCGCCGAGATCAACACCAGGTCGGGCGCGAGATTGTGCAGCGCCGGCAATAGCCGAACCTCGAAGGCCTCCTTGAAGCGGTCGCCGTCGTCGCCGGGGCGCAGCGGCGCATTAAAGATGTTGCCGACGCCGGTTTCGCTCAACGCCCCGGTTCCCGGATAGAGCGGCATCTGGTGGGTGGAGGCAAACAGCAGATCCTTGTCCGCCCAAAAGATGTCCTGCGTGCCGTTGCCGTGATGCACGTCGAAATCAACCACCGCCACGCGTTCCGCGCCATAAGTCTTGCGCGCATAGAGCGCGGCAATGGCGGCGTTGGAGAAAATACAAAAGCCCATGGCGCGCTCGCGCTCGGCATGATGGCCGCAGGGGCGCACCTGACAAAAGACGTTGGCGATGCCGGAGGCCTTATCCATGACGCGGTCGATCCCGGCCAGGCCCGCACCAACCGCGCGCAGCGCCGGCTCCCACGACTTGGCCGAAAGCACCGTATCGGGATCGAGCCGCACCGGCCCCTGCCCCTCGGTGGGACGCACGCTCTTGACCCAGTCGATGTAGGAGGTGGGATGGGCCAGCGCGATCGCCGCCTCGACGTCGTCGCGCAGCGGTGCCTCCTCGCGCACCAGCTCGTTGAAGGTTTCGTGCGCCAGCGCCTTGTCGATGGCGCGCATGCGGTCGGGCCGTTCGGGATGGCCCAGCCCCGTGTCATGCTCAACGAAGCTTGGATGAGTGATCAGCAGCGTGGTCATCGCGGGGCTCGTAACGGACAAGAACCAAGGTCAGGAAAGGCTAGCCCTCCCGGCCCTAACTCACAACGCTCGGGATCCTTGAGCTGGGGCACTCCAGGGCAGCTTTTTTGTCACCCCCGGCCGGGACGGGGGTTGTCCCGGAGCCAGGCCAGCACATCGCCGGCGTTCCGGTCCGGGGGAAAGACGGGATAAAACACCTTGGTGATGTACCCGTCGTCGATGACCATGGCCAAGCGCTTGAGCAAGGTGAGGTCCGCCACCTGCATGGTCGGCAGGCCG
>Ga0070695_100000549_pt1 | contig 19884 bp, 17 predicted proteins | sample KBSK1252metaG_FD_65471 | JGI IMG/M metagenome (GOLD analysis project Ga0070695, IMG submission 65471) | Corn, switchgrass and miscanthus rhizosphere microbial communities from Kellogg Biological Station, Michigan, USA - KBS K1-25-2 metaG | ecosystem: Host-associated > Plants > Roots >...
GAAGCGGGTGCGGCTGCCCGCGACGAGATCCTCGATCCGCACTGTCTCCCGCCGCAGGGGCGTGGCCGAGCTCCCGGCGCGCCCGCTGGCGAGGTCGAGGCGCGCCGCCGTGAGCACGTCTCCCACCAGGCGCTCCAGCTCGGTGAGGTCGGCGGCGATCTCCTTGAGGCAGGCGCGGGCCTTGGCGTCGTCCCCCTCGGCCGCGATCTCGAGCGCGACCCGCACGCGCGCCAGCGGCGTGCGCAGCTCGTGGGAGACGTTGGCCAGGAACTCCTTCTCCGCGCGGACCAGGCGCTCCAGCCGCGCCGCCATGGCGTCGAAGGCCCGCGCCAGGTCTCCCACCTCGTCCCGCCGCGCGATGCCGGCGCGCGCGGAGAGATCGCCCTCGCCGAACTGCTCCACGGTGCGCGTGAGCTTCTCCAGGGGCGAGGTGATCTGCCGGGCGAGGGGGATGGATCCCAGGGCGAGGAAGACGAGGATGGCGGTGGAGACCTTGGCCACGTGGGCGACGTGCGCCGCGGCCGAGGGGAGCCGCGGCGGGCCCATGAAAATGGTCGCCCCCGCCAGGGCCACCGTGACGATGGCCAGGAGCAAGAGGCCGTTGAGGTAGACGCGCCAGAAGAGCCGGTGCTGCCTCACGCGTCCTCCTCCGCGGCCAGCACGTACCCCACGCCCCGCACGGTCTTGATCAAGCGCGGGCGCCGCGGGTCGTCCCCGAGCTTCTGCCGCAGGCGCGAGATGTGCCCGTCCACCGAGCGATCGAAGGCCTCCTCGGCGGAGCCGCGCGCCAGCTCCATGAGGCGCTCGCGGGAGAGCACGCGCCCCGCCTGGGCCGCCAGCGCGCGCAGGAGGTCGAACTCGTACCCGGTGAGCAGGAGCTCCCGGCGGTCCAGGAGCGCGCGGCGGGCGCCGGCGTCGAGCAGGAGGCGGCCCACGCGGACGGTGCCGCCGGAGGGGCCGGCATGCCCCCGGGCGCGGCGCACGGCGGCCCGGATCCACGCCAGCAGCTCCCGGGGGGAGAAGGGCTTGGACAGGTAGTCGTCGGCCCCCAGCTCCAGCCCCAGGACCCGGTCCGCCTCCTCGCCTCGGGCGGTGAGGACCAGGATGGGCACGTCCGAGTGCTCCCGGAGCTGGCGGCAGACGGCCAGGCCGTCGAGCCCGGGGAGCATCAGGTCCAGCAGGACCACGTCGAAGCGCTGGCGGCGCGCCGCCTCGAGGCCACGGAGCCCGTCCTCCACGCAGGTGACGAGGACCCCGTGGCCACGCAGGTACTCGGCGGTGAGCCGGGCCAGCCGCCGGTCGTCCTCGACCAGCAGGGCGGCGATGGTGGGCTCGGCGCTCACGAGGTCATGGATGCCCGTGCATCTCCCCATGCATCTCTTGGACGTGCTCGGTGAGCCGGCGGCGCTGCTCGGGGGTCAGAGTGTCGTGGATCTCGGCCACGCCGTCCACCACCTGGTGCAGGGTCCCCCGCAGCTCCTCGACCTTGGCATCCACCAGCTGGTTCAGCTGGGCGGTGTCCATCTTGTCCGTCTGCCACTCCCGGAGGAGGGCGGCGTGCATGGCGGCGTGCCCGTCATGGGTCCGCGTAAACCCTGCCGCCATCCGGTCCTTCACCGCCAGCACCTTGGCCCGCTGCGCCTCGGTCACGTCGAGGTCGTCCAGCGCCCCCATCACGAACCAGTCGAGCCCTTCTCCCCCGCCCATCTGGGCGTGCATCGTCCCGTGGTGCATCCCCGCGTGGTGCATCCCTCCCGCCATCACGGCGGCCGTGAGCCCCACCGACGCCACCGCCACCCCGGTCATCGCGATCCAGCCCTTCATCGTCGCCTCCTTTTCTCCAGGTCCCTGCGAGGAGGGTGCACCGGCGGGATTCTCGGGCGGTGCGGCCCATGTGAAGAACTGTGCGTCAGCGCAGGAACTGCTCGATGCGGGTGGCCACGGCGTGGAAATCGCCGCCGAAGTGATGCCCGCCGGGCAGCCCGACGTGGAGGACGCCGGGCGCCCGGGAGCCATGGCAGCCGCTGCTCTCCTCCTCCGAGCCGTCCATGCAGAGGATGGGCAGCGGCTGCAGCCGGCTCAGCGCCTCCGGCACGGAAGGACCGGAGTCGCCGCCGCTGCCGAGCCAGTCGAGGGGGCTGACCTCGTAGGAGGCGTGCGTGCCCGGCGCCAGCAGCACCAGGGCGGACACCCGCGCCAGGGCGCCGGTGCGGGGGGCGGCGGCCAGGGCCGCGGGGACCACCTCCGCGCCGAAGGAGAATCCTCCCGCCGCCACCGCCACCCCCTCCGGGATCGCCTCCAGGACGCGGACGAGGTCGGCCCGGAAGCGCTCGGGGGTCTTCGCGCTCCAGAAGTAGCGGAGCGTGTTCCAGCCGATGACGGCGATCCCCTTGGCGGAGAGGTCGTCGGCCACGGTGCGGTCCAGGTCTGCCCAGCCTCCGTCGCCGGAGACGAAGATCACCGCCTGCCGCGCACCCTCCGGCCAGCTCACCTGCAGGGGGAGGTTCAGCGCGTCGAAGCGGGACGGCGACGCCGGAGGAGGTGCGAGGAACACGCTCTGGGGCTCGAGCAGGGCGACGACGGCGCCGTCGAACGCCTCCCCCCAGCGGCCGGGAACGCCGAAGCCGTGCCCCACCTTCTCCAGCCAGGCCAGGTGCGCGGTGGGGATCGCCTTCACGAAGGCCGCGGTGCCGGAGGGGGAGCAGACCTGGTCGGTGGCCCCCTGCAGGACGTGCCAGGCCGGCACCAGGTCGTGCCTCTCCGGAAGCCAGCCCTTCCGATGCTTGGCGTCGTAGCTCGGCTTCCACTCTCCCTGTCCGCAAAACGGCCGCGCCACCTCCAGGTCGGGACAGAACCCCAGGCTGACCCCGCCTGCGAACGTCGTGGAGGGCGCCTGCGCCAGCGCGCCGTACACCACGGTCGCCCCCGACGAGTAGCCGACGAGGATGGGCGGCACATAGCGGGGGAGCGCGTAGTGCTTCTCCAGCGCCTGGGCCGCGACCTCCAGCTCCCCCGCGGGGTACCAGCACCGGTCCCGGTTCTTCTCGGCGCTCTTCTGCCAGGCGGGCATGGAGAGGCCGGCCACGAGCGCGCGGGGCGCCAGGCGGCGCGCCATCTCCACGACGCCCGAGTTCCACCCGCCGTCCCCGGAGACGAAGAGGACGACCCCGCGCGCCCGGTCCAGGGGCTGGGGCCGGTAGACGTGCACGCTCGAGAAGCCCGGGAGCGGGACCTGCTCCTCCAGAATGGAAGGAATGGTCATCAGCAACGCTGCCGCCAGGATCACGCCGTCCCTCCTCGCGTCCGGAAGGGGATCAAGGACCGCCAGCCCCCGGCGATGAGGAGTGTGGCCGAGGTGACGGCGAGTGGCCAGTCCCAGGGGCGGGGGTAGGCGAGGTAGCGCGGCTCCCAGGCGGGATCGAACTTCTCCTTGAAGCGCCGCAGCCCCTGGTAGTTGTACCAGGCCTCTCCATAGGACAGGAAGAAGCGGTGCGCCAGGCGCTCGATGGGGCGCGCCCACTTCAGCTCGCCCACCGCGGCCAGGGGCGCCATCCCCAGGTTGAACCGGGTGAACCCGTGCCCCTTCGCCTCCAGCATCAGGTTGAGGAAGAGGTACTCCATGGCACCGCGCAGCCCCTGCTGCCTGTCGGGGTCGAGATGCCGCATGAGGTCCACGGTCATCTCCTCGCCGCGCGGCCCGGCGAGCACGTTGGCGAAGGCGACCACGGCACCGTGCGCGTCGAGCACGAGGGCGCAGGGGAAGCGGCGCAGGTAGATCTCATCGAAGCGGCCGATGGAAAACCCCTTCTCCCCGCCGTGCTTGCTCTCCAGCCACGCGTCGGAGACGCGGCGCAGCTCCGGGAGCCGTGCCGCGAGCGTTTCCCCCTGCACCACCTCGAAGCGGCCGCCCTGCCGCTCCACGGCGTTCAAGGCGTGCCGCCAGCTCTTGGCCTTGTTCCCCTTGAGGTCGAAGCGGGAGAGGTCCACCACCGCCTCCTCCCCCAGCTTGAAGAAGGTGAAGCCGAAGTCGTGGGCGACGGGGAGCACGGCCGGCGTGACCTGGTAGAGCAGCACGTCCCGGTCGTGGTCGGCGGCATACGTGAGGAAGGCGGCGAGCAGCGGGCGCTCGAGACCGGGGCGGCAGACAGGGTCGGCGTAGGCGATCAGGAACCTCCCCGCCGAGCGGTAGGCGATGAAGTCGGGGGCCTCTGCCTCCAGGCGGAAGAGGGCCTTGTCCCCCGTCGCCACCAGGAGGGCCGAGGAGTTGCGCCCGTGCCGCCGGGCTTCCTCCACCGCCCGGGCGATCTCCGTCTCCGCGGGGAGCACCTCGGGAGCGCGCGCGCGCTGTCCCAGGCGGAGGGCCGACACCACGACGACCACCACCAGCAGGAGGAGACTGCGCTCGTAGCGCGCGCTCTGCGCCAGGGTCTCGAACCGGGCGAAGACGTCCTCGATGGGCGGGAAGCCGGCGAACGATCCCACCCCCACGGCGACGAACAGGAGCACGGCGAAGAGGCCGATGGAGACGAGGTACTCGAGCGAAGGGCGCAGGCGCCCGGGCCGGTCGAAGGCCTGGCGGAAGACCAGCAGCAGCACCGCGGCCAGAACGAGGAGCAGGGCCTCCTCGTAGTCGAGACCCTTGGCGAAGGTGGCCAGGGCCCCCGCCGCAAACAGCGCCAGGGCAATGCGCCGGCTGCTCCGGTACCCGCGGGCCAGGCCGCGGGCCACCACCAGCAGGAGGAAGCCCATGGCCACGGAGACCCCGTGCGAGACCTCCACCAGCGCCACCGGCGCCGTCTCCTCGAGGAACCGCACGCGGTCGTGGAGCGCGGGAGAGGCCGCGCTCACCAGCAGCACGGCGCCGCACAGGAACGCGTAGGAGGCGAGGCCCGTGCGCACGAACACGGCGGTGCGCCGGCCGCCGCGCACGAGGTGCCCGGCCAGCACCGCGGTCGCGGCCAGGAAGGGAAGGACGTAGTAGACGAGCCGGTAGAGGAGGAGTGCCGCCACCACCCGGTCGTGCCCTCCCGCCAGGCTCGCCAGGCGCACGCCCCAGTAGAGGTCCGCCGTCCCCAGTCCGCCGGGGACGAAGCTCAGGAGGCCCACGAGCTGCCCGGTGAAGAACACCCGCAGCGAGAACGCGGCCGGGACGTCGCCGTGCGTTCCCTCCAGCGCGAGATGGAAAACCGCCCAGGCCAGCAGCCAATCCAAGAGGGCGATCCCCACCAGCGCGAAGGGCGAGACGCGGAGCTCCGCCTGCGGCGGCCTGGTGCGGGGGAGGAGTCCCGAGCGCCAGACGGCGGCCGCCGCGGTCCCCAGCGCTGCGGCGAGCAGGAGGCGCGCCCCGGGCCCGTCCAGCACCCCCGGGAGCGGCAGCCAGACGGCGAGGCTCCAGAGGCCCAGTCCCAGCGTGAAGCTCGCGAGGATCACGGCCAGCCCGTGGCGCGCGCGGGGGACGCCCACGTCCATGGGCCGATAGAGCCAGAGCCGCAGCGCCGGTCCGGCCAGCGGCCCCACCGTCAGGAAGTTGCTCCAGGCGAAGGTGACCACCCCGACGCCCCAGCGGCTCGAGGGAGACGGAGGCAGCCGTCTGGGCCCGAGCCCCGCGACGTCGTACAGACCGGCGAGCGCCAGGTTCGCCGCGGTCACCGCGATCAGCGCGAGCACGAGGGAGGCGTCGGTGGCCCGGAGGAGCCGGCGCACCTCGAGGAGGTCGATCTGCTTCAGCTCGCTCCAGCCCAGGGTGGCGATCGCGGCCAGCAGCAGCCAGGGCCAGGCGACGCGGAGGAAGGGGAGCACACGGCGGACCGCGGCGCTCATGGGGACATCCTGCCCCGCATCCTACGCCGGCACGTGGCCGGCCAGGGCGCGGGCCAGCGCCCCCTGGACGTCCGTTCCCCCGCGGGCGTCGAACCCGAGGAACATCGGCGACGGGTTGAGCTCCAGGACCTTGAGCGTGCCGTCGGCGGCGCGCTTCAGGTCCATCCCCGTGAAGCGCAGGCCCAGCAGCCGCGTGGCGCGCAGACAGGTCTCGGTCAGCTCCCGGTCGGGGACGAAGGCCTCCACACTCTCCTCGTTCTGGCGGTAGTCGAGGGCGGAGGAGGTGATGCGGAAGGCGGCGACGACGCTCCCGTCGAGCACGAAGACGCGCAGGTCCTCGCCGGGCAGGAGCTCCTGGAACGTGACCGGCGCTCCCGCCAGCGCCCCCAGACGCGCGTCGTCGAGATCGGCCGCCATCAGCTCGCGCGTGGCCGCCCCGCCCGCGACGGGCTTGTAGGCCACCCGCACATGCCGACCGGCGAAGGCACGCACGTCGGCGGGGTCGTTGCTCCACAGCGTGGCGGGGACGGCGAAGCCCGCGGCGGCAAGCCGGGCGAGCTGGAAAGGCTTGCGCAGCCGATCGGAGGGTCCGAGCGGGTTGTAGATGGGGACCCCCGCCTCCTCCCAGCGTAGGAGGAGGGCGGCCAGGAACTCGGCCTTCTCGCGGAACGCGACCAGGGTCGTGCGCCAGTCCTCCTCCATCTCGGAGGCGACGTCCACGTCGAAGGAGATGGGCGTGCCGTAGAGGCCGCGGAGGTACACGGCGGCGGGAAGCCCCAGAGGCGCTCCTCCCAGCCGCACGTCCTCGAGCGACCCGCCCAGCGACAGCCGTGTGTGCTCGGGGAAGCGCTGGCTGTCCAGCACGACGGCCTCGAAGCCCAGGGAGCCCAGCGCACCCGCGAGCGCGGCGACGTGCTCATCCGCGGCGGCGCCCACCAGCACGATGGGTGGGAGCGCGCTCACGCGTGCTCCGGTGTCCCGGCATCGAGAACGGAGGCCAGCCGCTCGGGGTCCATCGCCAGCAGCGCCTCGAAGTCCTCGAGCGGTGCGTCCCAGGGACGGCCGCCGAGGAGCAGCGTGGGCGTGCCGCGGCGCAGTGCGGTGAGGGCGCGGTCCGCGCGCGCCACCGCCTCGCTCGCCTCGGCGAGCACCGCCGCGTCCGGGTTCATCCCGGGAGCCAGCACCTCCAGCAGGGCGCGCACCCCGCCCACCCGCGCGCTCTCCAGCAGCTTCCACACCGAGGCCTTGGCCGCGAGGAAGGCGGTCAACGCCGCCGGCCCCCCCTGCAGGCGCGCCACCGTGGCGAGCGCGACACAGAGCGCGCGGTCCTCGGCGCGCCCGGGATCGCGGGGAGGGAAGTGGAGCATGACCTGGACGTCGCTTGGCCTGCGCTCCAGCAGATCCTCGAGCTCGGTGAGGAGGGGAGGGCAGCCTCCGCAGGTGGGGTGCACGAGGGCGTCGGCGCGGAACCGCGCATCCGCGGCGCCCAGCCGCGCGTGCGAGGAAAGGCCCCAGTCCGGGAGCGGCGGCCGCCCCGCGATCTCGGCCAGCGCACCCCACGGAGTGGAGCCGATCCAGGCGAGCCGTGTGCGATGGGTGCGGTTCTCGAGCGCTCCCTCGAGGAAGGGAACGAGCAGACCCGCGACCCCGAGGGCGGCGACGGCATGCACGATCGCCCAGGGAAGGACGCCGCCGCCGAGGGAGCCCAGGAAGGGGAAGGAAAGACCCGCCGCCGCCAGCACGCTGGCGTGCACCGTCAGGCACAGGGGGCAGAAGCGTCGGAGCGGCCAGACCTGCAGTCCCACGAATGCCACCGCCCCAGGCGCCATGAGGCCGAACGCCAGCGCGAGCCAGGCGGCGATGTCCATCCGCGCGCGTGGCGGCAGGAGCCCCGCCACGCCTTCCAGCACGACCGCGCCTCCGAGCAGCGCCAGGCCCAGCACCGATAGCTCGACCCCTGCGATGGAGGAGAACTTCGAGGCCAGGACCCCTTCGCAGTCGAGAAGGCTTCCGCGGCCGCAGACCTTCGACACCAGCGACGGGGCGGCGGACCCCACCCGCGAGCGGCGCGAGGCCAGGACCAGCACCGCCGAGACGCCGGCACCCGCCCACGTCAGGGCCACCACGGCGGCGGCGCCCAGGCCCGTGGTCCACCGTCCCGCGTCCAGGCCCAGGCGGACCGCGGCGACGGCAGAGAGGAGTGCCAGGCCGAGGAGGGAGACGCGGCGCGGCCACATCAAGGGCGCTCCCGTCCGCAGCACCCCGGGGCTTCCCTCCACGTGGGTAATCGGCTCCTTCGCCCGCTCGAGCAGGACCAGCACGCCCGACCACAGGGCTTCGAAGGGGGCCCGATCGAGGCGCACGCGCTTCCGCGTCCGCGGCTCCTCCAGCACCACGCCGTTCGCGTCGTGCTCCAGGAGGAGAACGAAGCTTCCGTCCTGCTCTCCCTGCAGGTGGACGACGCTCGGGCCCTGGACCTCGTCGAGGTCGGACCAGTCCGCCTGGAAAGCCTGCGCCGTCAATCCGACCGCCTGCGCGACTTCGACGAGGGCGAGGAGCGAGCGCGGCGAGCCATGCGCCTCGACCCGTTCGATCAAGTCGTCGGGATCGAAGGGAAGACGAAGGCGACGGGCGACGGCGGTCAAGACCTGCGCGGGACCGCTGCCGAGGAGGGGATCGCTCATAGGAGACGCGGCGGCCGCAGGCGCGACCGCCGCGCCGGTCAGCTCAGCAGCCGCTGCAGCCGTTCGCCTCCTCGCCGCAGGCGAGGGTGGTGGGCAGGCAGCAAGGATTGGGATCCTTGGCGCAGGGATCGGGAGGCGGCGGCGGCCGCTTGCCCCCCATCACCTTGCGCAGGTCGTCGACGAACAGTGGACGCATGGATCACTCCTCCATCACGCGACGTCGCAACACGAGCTACAGGGCGGCGCCTCCTCGCAGCACGCCTGGGTCGTGATTCCGCACGGGCGCGGCCGCTGGGGGCCGCCCCCACCCTTGACCTGCTTCAGCTCCTCGACGAACAACGGGCGCATGAAACCCTCCTTTTCAATGCCAGGAAGCGAACGTGTACCGGAACTATACGGAGGTGCCCACCGGAGGGTCAAGGACGAGGTAGGGTCGCCTGTGCCGAGACCAATTTGGCATAAACCCCTCCGCGCGATAGCAGAGTGGCATGAGTTCCGGTCTCCACGATCCGGCCGGAGTCGAGCACGACGATGAGGTCGGCGTCCAAGACCGTGCTGAGACGATGGGCAATCACGATCCGGGTGGCGCGCAGCCCGGCGAGATTCTCGGTGATCCTGGCCTCGGTCTGGGTGTCCAGGTCACTCGTTGCCTCGTCGAGGAGGAGGATGGCTGGGCGCCGGGCGAGCGCCCGGGCGAGTGCGAGACGCTGGCGCTGGCCGCCGGAGAGCGTGGCCCCCCCGGCCGCGACGGGGGTCTCGTACCCCATGGGCATGGCCCTCACGTCCTCGTGGATCTCCGCCAGACGGGCGGCCTCGACCACGCGATCGGCATCGAGGGCAGGGTCGCCCAGCGTGACGTTGTCCCGCACCGTCCCCCCGAACACCCGCGCGTCCTGGACCACGACCCCGATCTGCGTCCTTACCGAGCGCGCTTCCAGGGATCTCAGGTCGAGGCCGTCCAGCAGGACTCGCCCCTCCTGGGGAACGAAGACCCCAGCCATGAGGCGGGCCAGCGTGGACTTCCCGGCCCCGGATCGGCCCACGATGGCCACCTTGCTCCCCGGCTCGACGGTGAGCGAGACGCCGTCCAGGACCCACGCTTCGTGCTCGCCGTAACGGAAGCGCACGTCGTCGAGCTGGATGCGACCGGCCAGGGCCGGGGCGGGGCGGAGGGAAGCGGCCTCCTGCTCGGGTGCCGCGGCCAGCACGTCCGCGATGCGCGCCACGTGCCCCTTCGCCTCCTGCAGGGAGAGAGCCGTCGTGATCAAGGACGAGAGCGGGGTCAAGACCCCAACCGCTAGGGCCTGCAGCGCGAGCATGGTGCCCAGGCTGATCCGGCCCTCCAGCACGAGCCAGGTCCCCAGCAGCAGGACGGCGAGGGGTGACGCCAGCGCCAGGCCGCCGGTGAGGGCACCGGCCACCGATCCCAGGGTGGTGCGGCGGAGGCCGGCATTCACCTCTCGCACGAAGAGGTTCGACCAGCGCTCCACCCAGCGCGTCTCGGCTCCCATGGGCTTCAAGGTCTCGATGCCGGCCAGCATCTCCACGAGATGGCTCTGGGTGCGCGCCTCCGCTTCCAGCTCCGACGCCATGCGCTCGCGGACCCGCCCGCCGAACACGGCCAGGAGCGCCACCTGCATCAGGCCGAGGAGCACGACCAGCCCCGCCAGGCTCGCGCTGGCCGCGAAGAGCAGGCCCAGGTACACGAGCACCAGGCCGCCGTCGAGGAGCGTGGAAAGGGTGGCCGCGGTCAGCGTGTGGCGCAGCGCGCGGTTGCTCTCGTAGCGCGCCACCAGGTCTCCCGCGGGGCGGACCTGGAAGAAACGGAGCGGCGCTTCCGCCAGACGCTCGACGAAGCCCGCGGACAGCTCCACGTCGAGCGACGCGCGGAGGTAGACCAGGAGGAATCCGCGAAGGAGCTGGGAGACCACCTGGAAGGCGACCACCACGGCCATGCCGCCGGCGATCACGAGCAGCAGATGGACGTCTCCCGAGGGCACGATGCGATCGACGACCACCCCGAGGAGGAGGGGCAAGGCGAGCGCGGCAAGCTGCACGAGGACGGAGAGAAGGAGGAGCTGGGCCAGGAGGCCGCGCCGCCGGAGGACACGCTTCAGGTAGGGGGCGAAGGATCCCGGGCGCGCGCCGCCGGTCTGGAAGTCCGGTGCGGGCTCGAAGCTCAGCGCCACCCCGGTGAACTGCTCGCGGAATCGCGCCCATGGGACGTGCTCGCGTCCGGACGCGGGGTCCACGATGAAGACCCCGCGCCGGTCGTGCCCCTCGTACACGACGAAGTGATCGAAGCCCCAGTGCAGCACGGAGCCGCCGGCGAGGAAGCGCAGCTCCTCGGGCTCGAGACGGAACCCGCGGCCACGGAGGCCGAAGCGGGGGGCCGCCTCCACCAGATCGCCCGCGCTCACCCCTCCCTGACCGAGCCCCAGCGTCTCCCGTACCTGCTGCAGGGGGACGAACCTGCCGTGGTGGGCGAGGACCATGGCCAGGCAGGCGGCGCCACAGTCCGCCGACTCCATCTGCTGCACGAAGGGGACGCGGACGTGCCGACGGAACCAGGCCACCTCAGCCCCTCCCGGGCCGGAGGACATCCAGGAGGCGCAGGCGACCGGTCGTGACCTCGACCTTTCCCTTCGTGCCGGGCAGCAAGCTGGAAGGCGCGGGGCTGGCCACGATCACCGCGGCTTCGGGACTTCGATCGTCCCAGGTCGCCCCTCTCCCGATCGGAATCCCCGGACCTCCCGACGCGGGATAGAAGACGAGCGGGAGCGGACGGTCCAGGCGGTGGCCGGGCGCGTGGAGCACGATCCGCAACCCCTGATCGTCGTTCGACACCACCTCGGCCGGGAAGCGCATCCGCGTCTCCACGTCCGCGCGCCCCGCCCAGAGCCCCACGGCGGCCACGACCACGAGCAGCGCGGCGACCGCGCCGGTGGTCCAGCCCGGTGCCAGGCGCAGGACCTGGCCCCGCGTCCCTCCTTCGCGAAAGCGCCGCAGCGCCTCCTGGCGGAACAGGCCATCGTCTTCCATGGCCTACAAGCTACCTTTGCGCACCACCAGAAGAAACACTCCCGGCGGCCCCTCCTGGTGCCCGAGGTAGGCATGCCCTTCCTGGGCGCAAAAGGCCGGCACGTCCAGGACGATCAGGGGATCGTCGCCGGTGATCTCGAGCACCGTTCCCGCCGGCAGCCCCCGCAGGCGCTCCCGCGCCAGGCGCACGGGAAGGGGGCAGCGCAGCCCCCGGGTGTCCAGGGCGACGTCGCTCACCAGGCGGCGGCGAGTTTTCTCATCGCGACTCGAGGATACCCCCAAGATCTCCCTGGCCACGGCGGTGGGTTTTGTGGATATTCCCGGTCGCTCGGGGGGACGCAGAGGGCGCAGTATGCGCTGGCGCCGGTGGGCTGCCCTGGCCATCCTCGGGTTCGCGCTCCCGGCATCCGCCGAGACCGTCCTGCTCGTGGACTCCCCCTTCGACCAGGGCACGGTCCTCCAGCCGACCCGGATCTACGACCTCAACCCAACGACCGGCGCCCTCACGCTGAAGGCCGATCTGGGCCCCACCTACACGGCGGTCCTGGGTCTGGCCGCGGCCAGCGGGACCGAGCTCTTCGCCCTGGGGAGCGACAACGGGCAAGACCCCTGCTTCGGTTGCCTGCTCCTGCGCGTGGTCCTCGATCCTGCCTCCACGACGCCGACCTCGATCACGGAGATCGGTCGCGTTCGGGTGCAGGGGGACGACGTGATCGCCTTCACCCAGCTCTCCTTCCGGGGAAACGGGGACCTGTACGGCCTCAGCGAGGAGACGGACACCCTGTACCTGATCGATCCGCAGACGGCCGACACCATGGAGATCGGTCCCCTCACCATCGACCTGGGGGGCGGATGCACGGCCCTTCCCCTCGACGTGACCGGAGGGGACCTGGCCTTCGACGCCCTGGATCGCCTGTGGCTGTGGAACAACAACCCGTCGCGGAAGGGGCTGTGGGAGGTGAACCCCGCGAACGGGTGCGCCATCCAGCGGTCGTCCTGCCCGAACAGCCGGAACATGTCGGGACTGACGGTGGCGGACCACACGAGCCCCTCCCCCATGTTCCGGGCGCCCAGCCCGAACGACGACCGCCTCTATCGCGTGTTCTCCGGCGCCTGTCCCGTCACCAACGAGTCCACCTCGCTCCTCATGCGGTTGAACGGGGTCGCCTTCAACCACGACCGCGGCGACTCGGACTCGCCGTATTGCCTGAGCAACCTCTCCTGCGCCGACACCGATGCCTGCACGGTGGATCTCTGTTCCCCGGGGGGATGTCTCCACGATCCCTTGTCCTGCGACGACAGCGATGCCTGCACCGACGACACCTGCAATGCGCAGAGCGGCTGCCAGCACGCGCCCCACGTCTGCGACGACGGGGACGCTTGCACCGCGGATAGCTGCGATCCGGCGGTGGGTTGTGCGACCACCCCGATCTCCTGCGATGACGGGAACCCCTGCACCGACGACAGCTGCGACGCGCAGAGCGGCTGCCAGCACGTGCCGCACGTCTGCGACGACGGGAACGCCTGCACCGCGGACAGCTGCGACCCGGCGGTGGGCTGTGTGACCTCCCCCATCTCCTGCGATGACAGCGATGCCTGCACCGACGACAGCTGCGACGCGCAGAGCGGCTGCCAGCACGTGCCGCACGTCTGCCACGACGGGAACGCCTGCACCGCGGACAGTTGCGACCCGGCGGTGGGCTGTGTGACCTCCCCCATCTCCTGCGAGGACGGGAACGCCTGCACCGACGACAGCTGCGACGCGCAGAGTGGCTGCCAGCACGTGCCCCATGTCTGCGACGACGGGAATGTTTGCACGACGGACAGCTGCGATTCGGCGGTGGGCTGTGTGACCTCTCCCATCTCCTGCGATGACGGGAACGCCTGTACCGACGACAGCTGCGATGCGCAGAGCGGCTGCCAGCACGCGCCGCACGTCTGCGACGACGGGAACGCCTGCACGACGGACAGCTGCGACCCAGCGTCGGGCTGCCAGACCTCCCCGATCTTCTGCGACGACGGGAACCCCTGCACCGAGAACGTCTGCGAGCCGGCCACCGGCTGCACGTTCCCACCGACCTCCGGCTCCTGCGACGACGGGAACCCCTGCACCGAGAACGACACGTGCAGCGGGGGGACGTGCGACGGCAGCCGGGTCGTCGTGCTCGAGGTGCCGAGCCTCTCGGTGGACCGCTCTCCTCAGAACGTGACGCGGCTCGCCTGGACGCCTCCGCCGGGGGCCGGTCTCACCTTCGCGCTGGTGAGCGCGCCGATCGCGGAGCTCGGGGGTGCGGACGGGATCCCCACCGCCAGCTGTCTGGGATCGGGGCTCGGGCTGGGCGCGGAGGACCCGCGGCCGGATCCGGTGGCCGGGCAGGGGTTCTACTACGTCGTGCGCGCCGAGAGCACGTGCGGCCAGGGGCCCTACGGGCAAACGAGCGCGGGCACGCCGCGCCGGCCGGGGAGCGACTGCCCCTGACGGATCACTGGACGTAGCCCAGCGAGCGCAGGCGCTCCCGCAGCGCCTCCGGGATGTCGGCCGTCCCCTGTTCCCCCCTCCGGCGCCCCCGCAGCGCGTCGCGCGCGCGCTTCACCGCCCCGTCGAGGACCTCCCCGGCCCCGGGGGCCGTCCGGCCGGAGAGGGGGTCGTGCTCCCGGGGGTCCGCATCGAGGTCGAACATCTCGATGGGCAGGGCGTTCAGGTGGACGTCGTAGTGGACGGTCTTGGGATCGGGCGTGACGATCACCTTCATGGCCCCCCGCCGTACTGCGAACCGGTCCGGGCCGTACTGCACGGATTCCGAGGTGACGGGAAGGCTCTGCGGCTCCGCCCCCGTGCGCAGCGACGGGACCAGGCTGCGGCCGTGGTGGGACGGGTCGGGGGGGAGATCGCAGATCGCGAGCAGGGTCGGGGCCACGTCGAGCAGGCTCACCGGGGTGGCGAGCGTCACACCGGGGCGCACGCGCCCGGGCGCGCGGACCGCCAGGGGGACGTGGATCAGCTCCTCGTAGAGCGCGTGCCCGTGCCCGGGGCTGCGCGTGGCCTCGTGGTCCCAGAGGTCCTCCCCGTGATCGGACAGCACCACCAGGACCGCGCCGTCGAGGACCCCTTCCCGCCGGAGGTCCTGCAGGAACCTCGACACGTGGCCATCGGCGTCCCGCACGTCCCCGTCGTACTGCGCGGTCACGTACCGCCGCTCCGCGTCCGTCAGGACCAGCCGGCCGCTCTGCACCGCGGCCACGTCCTCGGTGCGGAAGACCGGGCCCAGCCTCCCGGCGGGAAGGGCGGTCGTCCCGCGGTAGGGGGTGTGCGCCTCGTAGGTGTGGACGAACAGGAAGAACGGCGCCTTCCCATGCCCACGCACCCAGCGGAGCGCGCCGGAGAAGATCCCGGCCGAGCCCCCCTCCTTCTCCTCGTCGTGGTCCTCGTAGACCTCGAACCCCTGCCCGAAGCCGAAGTGCGCGGCCACGTAGACGCCCCCCGTGAAGGCGGCCGTCCGGTACCCCGCCTCCCGGAAGCGCTCGGCCAGCGTGCAGCGGCCCGGCGCGATCGCGTTCCGCAGCCAGCGGACGCCGTGGTCGAAGGGAAGCTGCGAGGTGAACAGGGACACGTGCGAAGGAAGGGTCCAGGGCGCGGCCGAGGTGGCCTGGGCGAAGACGGTGCCCTCCCCGAGGAGGGCATGCAGCCCCGGCATGGTCCGGGCGCCGTCCGGCCCGAGCAGGCGGTCGGCCCGCAGCGTGTCGATCGAGACCAGGATCACGGAAGGGCGCGTCCCCGCCCGGAGTGTCCCCAGAGGGTTCTGCACGAGGAGGGACAGCCCGACAAAGGCCAGCAGGGCCAGCGGCAGAGCGAGAAGCCGCGTGCGCGGGCGGCGCCGGACCAGGAGCGCGGCGAGCGCTCCCGCCACCGCACCGGCGAGCCCGAGGCCCGCGATCCAGGGAGCGGCCCGGAACCAGCCGAGCCAGAGCGTTCCCTGGTGCCAGTCGGCGCTGCGATGGACGGCCAGCAGCCCGCGGGCCGCCCCCACCGCCATGCCCAAGGCGGCCCCGCCTCCGGCGAGCCCGAGCCAGCCGCGCACCAATCGAGCCTCCCGAAGGGCGCGTATTCTACCCGGACATGAACGCGCGTCTGGCCGTGGCCGCGGCGCTGGCCGTCTCGCTCGGGGGATGTGCCCCGCAGGCGCCCCGCTACGCCGGTCCGTCCCTCCATCTCGACGGCGACAACGACCACGCCCGGGTGGGGCGGGTGGAGGGGGACGCCCCGCTGGCGCTGGCCGGATCCTCCTTCACGGTGGCCGCCTGGTTCCGCCAGGAGCCGGGCGGGGATCCCTACCAGCGGATCGTGGACAAGAGCGACGGCATGTTCGGCCACGACGGCTGGGCGCTCAGCGCCGACAGCGCCACGGGGCAGATCCATCTGTACGCCCACGACGGCAAGAGGGGAGGGGACTTCGTGTCCCGGCGCGGCGCCTACGCGGCCGGGGAGTGGCATCACGTGGCGGCGGTCGCCCGCGGCTCGCGGCACGAGATCTGGATCGACGGGCGCCGGGACAAAGAGGCGTCCTACGAGGATGGGGGGGCGGCGCTCCCGGCCGCCGTGGGGACCGAGCTGCGCCTGGGGACCTGGAACCACGGGGACGGAAGGGAATGGAAGGGCGAGCTGGGGGAGGTGGCGGTGTGGCGGCGGGCCCTGCGGCCCGACGAGATCGTCGCCCTGGCCCACGGCCAGGGGACGCTCGACCTGCGCCAGGTGCGGGGACCCTACCGCGGCGCGACGGACCTGGTGGGGGATTGGCGCCCCGACGGAGAGACCGAGCGGAGGGGCTTGCTGCGGGACCTCTCCTCGAGCAGGGCGGACGCGCAGCTCGTGCGCTGATCCCCGGTCAGAGTCCTTTCCACCCCAGGAGCAGGCGCATCGGGGGCTCGGTCCGTCCCGCGGGGAGCACGGCGGAGAGGAAGCGTGCGTGATCGGGGGAGGGCGCGAAGGCGAGCAGGGCTCGGGGCGACGTGAAGAGGAGCCGGGGGACGCCGGGGTTCAGGTCGTCTCCTTGGGGGGCGAGCGCCGCCGCGAACACGCGCACGTCGGCGGCCACGAAGACGATCTCGCGGCCGTCGCGGCTCCAGTGGGGCGCGGAGCCGCCCTGCTGCGAGATCTGCCACTTTCGGTCCAGGCCTGGGAAGCTGCGGACGTAAACCTCCTCTTGACCCGACTCCTCGGAGACGTACGCCAGCCAGCGCCCGTCCGGAGAGAGGGCGGCCTCGCGCACCGGAGCCCGCGCGTCGTCAAGCAGGAGCTTGGCCTGCCGCGTGGCCAGATCGAGCGCCCAGACCTGCGTCTGCCCGCGCCGCACCGTCTTGCTCGCGGCGTCGAACAGGAGCGTCCGGCCGTCCGGCGTCCATTCGCTGACCGTGGTGTCGAGGTCCTTGGCGTCGAAGATCCGCTCGGGCACGCCGGTGCCGTCGCCGCGGATGCGGTAGATGTCCTCGTTCCCCGTGTCCCGGTTGGAATAGGCGACGAACCGGCCGTCCGGGGACCAGCGCGGCGCGAAGGAATCGTTGATGCCCGAGGTGAGCCGGACCACGGTGCCCCGCGCGAACTCACCCACCCACAGATCGTCGGAGCCCGTCTGCCTGGGGGACACCGCGGCCACGAAGCGCGTGCCGTCCGGCGAGAGCTGCAGGTCGCTGGTCTGGAGCGCACGGTCCATGGCCTGGGACGCCGACCCCGACCGATCGAGCCACACCAGCTCCAGGGCCGTGGTGGTCGCTCCCTCGCCCTCCGCGAACACCAGATCTCCGCGGGAGGAGGCCGAGGCGTAGAGGTCCCCCACGCTGGGGCTGAAGCGCACGGAGGGGGACAGCGTCGTGGCCTCCGCCTTCACCACCGCGCCGTCGGGATCGAAGCCGACGGCCACGAGCTGCTCGCCGCGCCGCAGGAGGAGCGCACCGGGCGCGAGCACGGCCTGGGTAGGGTCGCTCAGCAGCCGCTTGGCCGGCCCTCCCTTCAAGCTCGCAAGGTAGATGCCCCCGTGCTGGGCCAGAGCCTCGGGACTGTTCGACCAGAGCGTGTAGAGGAAATGCTCCCCGTCCGGGAGCAGGATGGGGAAGCGGTGCGAGACGTCCGGGATCGCCGCTTCCAGCGTGGTCACCTGTCTGGGCTCCCCCCCGCTCGCCGCCACCGCCAGCAGGGGCGCGTTGGAGTTGGGCGCGAACAGGATCGTGCCGTCCTTCCCCCAGCTCCCCCCCCGGCCCCAGGCGGCGCAGGAGCACACGACTTGCGAGGTCTTGGAGGCGACGTCCAGCCGGCGCAGCTCGCCGGCGGCGAAGTAGCCGACCTGCCGCGAATCCGGGGACCAGAAGGGAAAGGAGGCGCCTTCGCTTCCCGGGACCGGCTCCGCGGTGAAGGAGCCGAGCGAGCGCAGATAGAGCCGGGACCCCGCCTGCTCCTGGCGCACCTTCCCGCTCCCGGGAAGGGAGGTTCCCGCGGACACCAGGACGATCGTGGTTCCGTCCGGCGAGAGTGCCGGCGGCGCCAGGTCGCTCAGGATCTGTCCCTCCGGAAGCGCCAGCTCCACGCTGCGGGAGACCGGCGCCGGGACGGAGGGACGGAGCAGCATCGCCAGGAGCGTCAGGGCCAGCCCGGCCGCCAGCGCCCAGGGGAGCCAGGACCGGCGGGGGGACGCCTCCTGCGCGGGCGGCGCGGTCTCCGGCGTCTGCAGGTCGAGCGCGGCGTCGGCGGCGGAGCGGATCCGCCGCGCCGGGTCCTTCTCCAGGCAGCGCGCGAGCACGCGGCGCACGGCGGGCGGGGTGCCGGCGGGGAGCGCACCCCACTCGGGCGCATCCTTGAGGACGGAGGCCAGCGTCTCCGAGACCGTCTCCCCATCGAAGGGGCGGCGTCCGGCGAGCATCTCGAAGAGGAGGCAGCCGAAGGACCACAGGTCGGCGCGGCGATCCACCGGCTTCCCCTTGGCCTGCTCGGGGCTCATGTAGGCGGCCGTCCCCAGGATCACTCCCATCCCGGTGGGAGGGCCGGCGCTCGTCACCGTGGGAAGGGCGGTGGCGCTTCCGCTCGAGATCTCGCCCAGCACGGCCTTGGCCAGCCCGAAATCCAGCACCTTGATCCGGCCGGAGGGGAGGAGCTTCACGTTCGCCGGCTTCAGGTCCCGGTGCACGATCCCTCGATCGTGCGCGGCTTCCAGCGCCTCGGCGATCTGCACCGCGATGTCCCGCGCCTCCTCGAGGGGCAAGGCACCCCGTGCGATCCGCTGCACGAGGTCCTCGCCGGGCACGAGCTCCATCACCAGGAACAGGCGCCCCCCCTCGCGGTGGAAGCCGTGGATCGTGGCCACGCCGGGGTGGTTGAGGGCGGCCAGCGCCTTGGCCTCGCGCTCGAACCTGGCCAGGCGCTCGGGATCCTGGAGGACGCTGTCGGGGAGGGCCTTGACCGCCACCTCGCGCCCCAGCGTGGTGTCGGTGGCGCGCCACACCTCGCCCATGCCGCCCTGGCCGATCTTCTCGATCAGCTGGTAGTGGAGGAAGCTCGTGCCGCTGCCCAGGCTGCTCACGGGCGGGAGTCTACTTGTCCTCGAGCGCCGCCAGGTCGGCGAGGTCCTTGGGGCGTCCCATCGCCCGCTTGTTCGCGATCAGCTGCTCCCGGCCGAGGAACGGCACGTCGACCATTCCCACGCGATGAAGGGCTCTCTCTTCCCAGGCAGCGTCGAACGAGAGTCCCGTCAAGGTGGTGAGCAGGTCGATGCGCCTTGGCGGAAGGCCCAACTGCACGACGACCTCCGGGGCTTCGAGATCGGCCCGCTTGACTCCCAGATCGCCCACGGGGGCGCCGAAGGCGAGGAGCGCCTGCCAGACCCGATCCGCGTTGGCCGCATCGGGGGAGATCCAGACGTCGAGATCTCCTGTCGCGCGAGGCACCCCGTGCAAGGCCAGGGCATGAGCGCCCACGACGAGAAAGCGTGCGTCGGCTCGAACCAAGGCTTCCAGAAGATCGACGAAGTCTCGGTTCAAGATCGGCGCTGGATCCGCACGGGCATGTCTGCGCGCCCGTAGCCGGGGATGGCCCTACCGGTGAGCGCCCATGCTTCGAGCGTGAGCGTCCAGACCATCGCGATCCGCTCCGCGGGGGTGGTGGAAGCGCTCAGGTCGTCGCCCGGCTCGGCCCCGAGGCGAAAGCGACGAACCGGCCAGCTTCCTCGCTCGCTCACGCACGGATTATAGGGCGGCGCGCACCAGACGTGCGCCTGCTTCCACCCCGGCAGCGCAAGCACGCACCCGCTCCGGGCCGACCACGTCGGTGTGCAGGGCGATCAGGACCAGGCGCGTC
>Ga0070695_100000552_pt1 | contig 19810 bp, 10 predicted proteins | sample KBSK1252metaG_FD_65471 | JGI IMG/M metagenome (GOLD analysis project Ga0070695, IMG submission 65471) | Corn, switchgrass and miscanthus rhizosphere microbial communities from Kellogg Biological Station, Michigan, USA - KBS K1-25-2 metaG | ecosystem: Host-associated > Plants > Roots >...
TGCTGGTGAAGTTGGTGTAGAATCAGGCGAACGCCGGGGTAGCTCAGTGGCAGAGCAACTGATTCGTAATCAGTAGGTCGCGGGTTCAACTCCCGCCCCCGGCTCCAGTCTTCTTCACCACTTCCAGAGCTCTTCTCTACGCGATTCTCCTCGTCGGTTGCAGCGAGGTTGCAGCTGGTTGCCGCGGCGAGCCGATCCACGGCACCCCGGTTAGCCCCCGGCACGAGATGGCCATAGAGGTCCACCGTGATCTTGATCGACGAATGCCCCAACTGGTCCTTCACGTAGACGGGGGACTCCTTGTCCGCTAGGAGCAGGGAGGCGTAGGTGTGCCGCAGGTCGTGGAAGCGGCGACGACGGAGCCCCGCCTTCGCAAGCAGCGGATACCACAGGCGGTGCAGCAGGTTCATGGCGTCGAGTGGGCGCCCGGTCTGGCCCGGGAATACCCACGTGGCGAGATCGTGGCCCTGAAGGGCCGCCTCGGCCTCCAGAAAGGACTTCCGAACCTGAAGCCAACTGGCGAGGATATGCGGCAGGTCCACGCGGCGGGCCCGGCCGCTCTTCGGGCTGCCCGTACGGAGCGCCCGCTGCCCGTAGCTCACAGTCCGCCGGACCTCGATTAGCCCTCCGGCGAAGTCAATGTCCCCCCATTGCAGGCCGAGGACCTCGCCTTGACGGAGGCCAGTCCAGGCCGCCATCGCGATCAGTTCGAGCCACTCCGGATACCATCGCCGACAGGCGGCCAGCAGCTGGGTCAGCTCCTCAGCGGTGAACGGATCGACTCCAGGCCGGGCCTCTTCCTCGGTGCGGCCGCGGTAGAAGCGCCCGATCCGCGTGGCTGGGTTGGTCGCAATGTGGTGATCCTCGACGGCGTGGTTGAGAATCTCCCGAAGCAGCGCGGCGATCTTGAGCGCCGTCGCGCGCTTCATCCCGCCCTGGATCTTGTTGGCGACCAGAGCCTGGACATCCTCTCGTGCCACGTCTGGGAGTCGCACTGGGCCGAGGGCTGGGAACAGGTGGCGGCGGCAGAGGAAAGTGTAAAGCTCCAGCGTCCGCGGCTTGCAGTTTACAGCCACGTAGACCTCGAGCCACCGCTCAGCGTAGGTCTCCAGGGTCGGCACCTGGCGCTCTGGCTGGAGCATGGAGAGGTCCCCAAGCTGCAGACGTGCACGGAGCTTCGAAGCTACCTCCTCCGCTGCCCGACGATCGCCCACGCGCTTGGCCTTTCGGAGGCCGTGGTAGGTCACGAATACCCACCACGCGCCTTTCCTGAGTCTGACCCGAACGCCCACTGTCACCCTCCCGTTTCGGCGTGCGCGCGATTCTGCCCCCGGCCGTTTCGCTCTGTCAACGACGCGAGTACATCGTTGACGAGTCGGTCGAGATCGCGGCGGTCGCCCACCGTCTCCGCGCTTCGACGGAACTGACGCATCCAGTCGTCAAACTCGCTCAGGCGCACGAGAATCTTGTTGGCGATCTGGTAGTAGGGCATTGGCGAGACGTCACGATGGATGAGGGCCCGGAGCGTCCGCACACTGAGTCCAGAATACTCGGCGAGTCCACGGAGCGACAGGTATCCCTCACAACCGAGCTTGTTCATTCGGGCGTCGTGGCCCCGGGGCTCGTGGACCACGACAAGCCGTCCGACTGCGCCGGCCGTGTCGTCAGGCATCCTTGTCGTCAGGCATCAGAATGGCCCCTGAGGCAATCCGGGACAACAGCGTTGCCGATCCTAGGCCGTATAGCCTCGAGAAGAGCTGCCGTGCATGTCGCGCAGCGGAAGACGTCCGAGTTCACGCCGATCCCGCAGCTGAAGCAGTACCCCTCCTCGTCTGTCGGTTCCGCGTCCACCAGCCTGAACGTGGGGGCGGCGGGCTGCTTCGTTTTCGTCCACGCGAGGAACTGGCTCCGGAAAATCTTGGACCGCTGCTCCACTTCGGCGAGATGGACCTTGTCCTTCAGCAGATGCTTATGCTGCTCGACGAACGTCATCAGGTGCGTCGGTATCAAGATGCGCACGTCGGGATAGAACTGGATCCTGCCGGCGTTGTCGTAGATGTAGCTGAGCAACTCAGTAGGCGTCATGACGGCCATAGGACAGCCCCGTGTGACTCGGCCCGCTCCAAGAGGGCATGGAAGCGCGCACGCTGAACCTCATGCTTCTGCCGCTGCCGCTCGGCCGCCCCCGCTACCCCAAGCCGAAGAGCGATGGCATCTAGGTCTGCCTTCCCACGTCGCCAGCCAACGCCATCGGGAACTGCGAGGCCGTGCTTCTTGAGGACGGCGAGATGTGCCTGGACCCCGCGGAGTTTCCGGCCAAGAAATTGGGCGAGTTCACGGGCTCGACTGGGTACGTCGGGACAGAGCAGGCACCAGAGAGCAAACCTCGCCTTGCCCAGGCCAGCGCGTCGCCAGACGTCATGAGCCACAGCACCTGACCGTGCGCGGGGGGTGCGCGGCGGGGAACATTCCTTACACACCCCCCCTCTCTCCTGTATGTTCACGGGAGGACACCCCCCCTTCGGCGCGATGCAGTCCCGTATGTTCACGCCGATGCATCCCGGGTCACGGGGCAACCGAAGAGTCCAGAGGCAAGCGACCCCGCTCACCCGTTTGGCTGGCTCAGTGAGGCGAAGCCATCCGAGGCGCCGGAGGCGGCCGTGCGCTTTGCTCACAGTACCGATTGCGAAGCCGGTGGCGTCGGCGACGTCGCGGACGGCGGCATGGTGGGTGAGTCTGCCGGCGCGGGCCGCGATCTGGAGGTGGGCTTCAATGATGAGACGATCAGTCGTGCCGGCGATGCCACTCCAGGGGTAGGAGGCCGCCAATGCCTTCATGGTGGTGATGACTGTCACCACGTCCTCACGATCCCGGACGATAACGGACCTGGTGGCCATCGCCTTCGCCTTCGTCCAGGAGAGCGAGACATAGCGCCGCGCATCTCGGTATCCACGTTGCTGGAGGATTTCGCGGGGTTTATCCCCGGCCGGGCTAGCGATCAGGACAGAGTAGAACTCGTTCTCGGTCCACCCGACGCTGAAGGCGGCCAGGGCGAGCCCCTGGACCATGTCACTGCGAGAGTGGTAGCCGTGCGCCTTCGGATTGCCATCGCGCAGGACCACCTCCATCCGGGATGAGAGGGGTCGGCGCGGCTCGGCCTTGGGCGGGATGAGGGCGGCGAGGGCTTCAGCCGGATCGTCCGGGTCTAGCAGAGTGACGGGCAGACCGTGGCGGTGTGGAGACATTGGCGGGCGGATTGTGCGGCGGACGTCGAGGCCGACGCCGCGGGCACGTTTCCGAAATACATCGAGCAGGTCGATCTCCTGGATACGCGCGAACATGTGCCGGTGGTTGGGCCGGCCCGAGGCCACGGTTACGGGATGTAGGTGGTCGGCTCGAAGCGAATCAACGAGCCGGTCGAGGGGGGCCACCAGTTCGGCCTTGTCCACGTCAACTGCCAGGATGTCCCCGGCCACCTGCACCGCGAAGGCATAACCGCCGTGTACCGCCTCATCGAGCGTGCACCAGCCGCCGGCCAGGTTCTCCCTGGTGATGAGTAGGACCTTATTGCCCGGCTTGCCTACGGCCCGGGCAAAGTCCCGCACGAGCGCCTGATCGGGGCGCACTGGACCCCGCTCGGGCAGGCAGCTGAGGTCAGAGTTGATGTCCGGGTTAGCCTCAATACGCGGGCAACCGGTCATATGCGGCTTCTCCGGGCGCTCGAGTGCCGCTCAGCAGAACGGATGAACTCCCCGAGGGCCTCAGCACGAAACAGCACACGATCGCCGAACCTCACCTCCGGAACGGCACCTCGACGCCGGAGCCGGTAGAGCGTGACCTCGCTGATGCGAAGGACGGCAGCGGCTTCGCGGATTGTCAAAAGATCATCTACGCCGTTTCTTCCATTCCTGGTCTGCGTCCGCTCATCGCTCATTGTCCTTAGTAAACATCAGCGCCGATGGGAGCGAGCGATGGCAGAAGTGACAGCGAGACCGAATGGCAACTTTCGCCCCGGGTAATCGCGTTCCCAGGAGGTGGCGGCGACGCGCGGGATGCTACTTCTGGTCGAAGGGGGATCGGGTGCGGTCCTCTCGAATCACATGGCGGATCTTCTCCAGGGTGATTACGTCGTCGTGACCAGCAACCTTGAAGGCTTCATAGATCACCCTCATCGCGCGCCTGCCCGAGAGCCCCTTGGCTCGGAACAGCGCCCATAAGTGCGTGATTGGGCTCCGTGCCCATGGTTCACCCGGTCGATGGCGGGGGCGCCTCCGGGGACGGGTCTCGATGAGGAAATGCCTCTTGAAATGTTTGATTTTCTCCTCGACATCCCAGCCGAGCGTACCGAAGAAAAGCTGAGTTCGATTAGACACTGACGGCCTCTTCGGCGCCCTGTAAGTTGCCGTCTTCATGAAATCAATAAAGTGGACGACCACCTTGTCGCCAAGAAGCCGGCGGATTCGCTGGCCCTCCGTCGACATACTGCCGCCCCCTTCCGGACCGGGCGCTGGCTCGATCCCAGATGCGCTTTTGGGAGGCTCCGGTTCAAGGTGGGACTGGCCGCTGAGGCCGCACTCATATTGTTCACGCTTCTGCCCAGCCACTACCAAGAGCTGAAGCACCTGGGTCTCCAGCCCGAGCGACCTCCAGTTTGAGGTCTGGTCTAGCCAGTCGCGGGAAAGGAAACGTTTACGCCATGCCCTCATGCTCGCGTCGTAGGGGGTAACGACGCGCAACCTCTTCGGTAGCCTCCGTGATCGCCCGCAATTCTGACGGTCATTCATGTTGATTGCTTCCTCGAGTTCTTGACGCATGCCTGTCCCGGAGTTGAAGGGCTTCGTCCTCGGGGCTTTCGGACGCGGAGATCGAACTGCGCGAGTTTCCGGTAGAGCGTGCCCAGTGTAAATGGGTGCCCGTATCGGGTCCTGTATCCTAGTTCGAACAGGCGGTTCAGGAGTTCCTTGATACTCATGCCAGGTAGGTTGGCTCTCAGGAACTCGTCGAGCTGCTTATCCTTGACTGCAGAGTCTGGAGGAATCTTTCCGCGTGCCAAATTCCTGTAGACGGAGTTCAGAGTAAAGGGAGTTCGGTGCCGCGTCCGACGACCCTCGGCGTTGAGTTGTGCCGTGATTTCCTTAGGACACAGTCCCTGCTTCGAGAGCGTCACGATTCGCAGAAGGGTCGAGGAAACCGGTGGAAGCGGCTCGAGGCCCGGGATGCGCCCGCGCCGTAGACGCCGGACGATTGCCTCTACTCGTTGTGTGGTCCACAGCCCAAGTCGGTGGCGAATCCCCTTGGCATTCAGCTCGTTTGCGATGGCGCTGTTTGAGGCGTGCTCCAGCACGCGAGTGCGGATAAATGCGTACGCCTTAATGCTCATTTGCTGCTGGACGCGCCGTCTCGAAATGACAGCCGCTACGGCGGGGCCATCAAAGGATTGGCCGACTCTGGGCCCTCCACGCCGGGCAATGCCTCGCCTGGCGAGATCTCTTGCAATGTCGCTCGGCTGAGCGCCCGCGGTGTAGGCGTACTCTATTTCGTCACCGATTGCTCTGTAAGTGGGAAGCTCGAGCGTTGTGGAGGCGCCGCCGACCCACAGCATGGTTAATGTGAGGGAGTTGGGTGTGCGATTCACGCGGACGCTTGTAATGAGCATCCGCGCGACGGCTTTGCGTTGGTCGGGGGTTATGTGCGGATGACGCCAGAGCCGGGGGAGATCATCGAGCAGGTGCCGAAGACGTTGGACTTCATGTTCGTCGAGCGTCAAGGGTGCGACGATCGGATTGAGACGGTCAAACTTCTCGAGTCTATCCACCTCGCGAAGTGCATCCTCGTAGCGGGTCTGAAGTCGGCGCTTTACGAGGGGATGGAGAGCGGTGTCGATTTGATCGAATGTGCGCTCGAGATCTGCTGCCGCCGCCTTTGCCCGCCGAAGCTGATCTTCGCGAGCACGGCGAGCGGCCGTATCCTCTCGAAGTGCCTCGCGCAGTGTCTCCTGAAGGACCTGAAGTGACGGAGCGGTCAGTGCGCGAAGAAGTTCATTCTCGACGAGTGAGTCGGCGATCCTGGCGCTTATTTGGACGCACACCTTGGCTCCGGGCACTCCGTAGTTTGGAAAACAGCGGTACTGCGCTAAGCGGACCATCTTACCGCTTGGATCATAGGCGCGTGTGGGATAGGCGGTGCGCATAGACCCGTTGTGGACTTCACAGCGTACAAGTCCCTGAACCAGCGCCTCCCCCCGTCCAAGCGGGCCGATCAGCCGGCATTGGTTTTTCCTCAGTCGTTCCTGTATGTCGGCAAACACGTCTTCGGAGACATATGCGGGATGGTGGCCCGGCGTGCGAACCCACTCAGTTGCGGGACGCGGCACGATACGGTGAGGCTGACCGTCTGAGCCGGGATCAATCGTACGAACCACTTCGCTCTTGCCGTACACGTAGGTGCCTGTGTACTCCAGGTTGGTCAGGATGACACGGAGCTTCTGCTTAGTCGGTCGGGCCCATACAAGAACACTCGGCGTTGGCCGACGTGGGAGGTTGATGTTATTGACCACTAAATAATGGCCGAGGCGACCCAGGGTCCCCAGTTGCAGGAATTTGTTGAAGACAGATTGGATGGCTTCACGGGCACACGGATCCGGATCCTTATCCCACATCCCTCGAGACACCTTGACGTAGCCCGCGGGGGGCCGGCTGATGGCTTTCCCTTGTTTGGCCTTCTCGAATCGGGCTTGCCGGCCCAGTCTGGCCCTGACACGGTTCTCGCGAGCAGCATTGGCGCCCAGGACAACCCCAATAAACTCGTCATTCGGATCTCGAAAGTTCGTGATGCGGCCCGGTTGGATCAGGAGAACGTCCTGATCTTGCGCTATCGTTGCGAACCGAGCGAGATCCCAGAGATTGCGCAGGAGCCGGGAGTCATCGGTTACCGCCACCGCACCGTAGATGCCGGCTCGCATGCCATCGAGTAGTGTGTTGAACTCGCGGCGACGCTCTGGCATTGAGGCCGAATGCCCGAGATCGCCGTCGATGGTGTCGACTTGAGCGGCAGGCCACCCCAACTCTTCGAGCAGGGAAGGGAGGTCGCGCTGGATCGCCGTGCTGCCGGTGCGTTCTCGAACCTGGGCGTCGCTGCTCTGCCGGATGTATGCAGCAGCTCGGCGGGAGAGATGGCTCGGGCTGATCTGTGGGTGCGTCTTCATGTGGCTTTCTCAGGCTTATCGATCGTCAGGCGGATGCCGATTGCCCAACGAGCGAGAGTGCGCATGGTCTCCTGTTTGGCCTTGGGGGTGAGCTTGGTCGTGCAGGCGGGCTCGCCACCCCCGAGCTCTTGGTTTCCAGCCTCATCTGTCCGACTGCCTCGGCGCGTGACTGTCGGTGGCATCACGAAGTTCCTCGAGGAGGGGCAGAAGGCGTCGCCAGGCACTTATGGATATTCGTACCGCCGGAGCCGCATCTCGGTGCGCTTGATAGCACATGAGTGACGAGTTGCGGCCCTTAGGCGTGGGAAGAGATGTCGCGGGAGTACTGGGCGCGATGGACTCTTTGGGTTCGTCCGAGGCGTCCGAATGTCTTGAGGATCGTTCGGCGGGAGCGGGGGCAGAAGAGGTGAGAAAAAGCTCCCGTTGAAGCTCGCCGCCGCTGCTAAGCTTGCGCGACCGCTTCCGCTTCATCGCGTCTCCTCTCAGCCACGCGCATAAACTAAAAAAGGGCCCGGACAGAAAGCACCTGCTTTCTGTCCGGGCCCTCCGCATCTACGGTCAGGCCCTTACTTCGCGCCAGAACTTACCGCGGGCGTACCCCCTATGTCAAATACACCTCCGTCAAGCACGCCGGAAACACGGAAAGAGGGCGAGGTCTGTCGGATAGGGCCAGCTGTCAGAGACGCCTCTATCTATGGGTAAGGTGTCTTCACACAGCCCAAGGGTTTCGACTTGTCGTCATTTCCGAAGATCATCGAGGAATTCCGACGCCGGATTGACGCCCGTGACCAGCAGGTAATCGCGTGCACGGGTACACGCGACGTAGAGTAGATGGCGCTCGGTGTCGTACAGCTCCTCGAGGTCCCCCTCATCCGTGACTCCTTCGATGCGCGTCTGCAGCGGCAACACTTCGTCGTCGCACGCCATGACGGCTACCGCGCGGAACTCCAGCCCCTTGCTCATGTGCATGGTCCCGACCGAGACCCGCTCGCGCGCCGTCCTGACGTCCTCATCGAGTAGCGCGACGACCAGCCCTGCCGCCTCCACCGCGGCGCGCGCCCTCGGCAATTCGGCGGGTGAGCGGACGAAGACGCTCATCTCGCCTGACGTCACCCCTTCCGAGGCGCGCTCGGCCAACCAGCGGCCCACCAACGTGGACTCTTCCTCTGCGCTGTCGAGAACGCGGACAAGCGGGTCCGCGCCGTTGAACACCGAGATCGTGCCGCCCCGCTCATCCGTGTTGCCGTCCACGTCGGAGACCTGCTTTCCCAGTAGGCGGTCCGCCTGTGTCCTGATCTGGTGCGAGGTCCGGTAGTTGATGCGGAGAGTGGCCGACCGGCCGCGAATGTCGACGCCAAGCGACCGCCACGAGAAGGGCAGCTGGAAGATCCGTTGCCCGAGGTCGCCGGCGAAGAAGAGTGCGTCCGGCCGGCCGCCGCCAAGGGCGGCGACGAAGCGGAGCTGCGCCACGCCCACGTCCTGCGCCTCGTCCACAACCACGAAGTCGTACGGCGGCCGGTCGTTCGCGGCCAGGTGGGTGGCGAGCCGGCTGTCCAGGTCGGCTTGTGTGACGAGCTTCCGCACGGTCAGCCCCGCCCGGACCCGCTCGAAGACCTCCCACAGCGCCCGCCGCTGTTTCTCAGGCAGCCGCGTCTTCCGTCCCAGGCGGGCGACATCGCGGTACGACTCCCACGAATCGAGCTGCCAGGCGTCCACGACCTCAACCCACTCGGACGCCAGGAAGGGAAGCGAGAACTTCTGGTCCGCGCTCTCGCGCGAGGCTTCACGAAGAAGGTCGCGCACCACTTCGCGCGACGCGATTTCGGCGCGGCCGAGCATGCGATCGTGGAGCCGGCGTGCGACCGTATCCAACGGGTCTACGTCGATGCGCTCACGGAGGCGCGGCTCGGTGCCGATCAACCGCACGAGCTTAGTGCGTAGCGCGCTCGCTAATGTCTCCGAGAAGGTGGTGAGGAGGACGCGCGCCTCAGGGTTGGCGCGGGCCAGGTGCGCAGCCCGGTGTAGCGCGACGACGGTCTTTCCTGTACCGGCCGAGCCGGCGATACGCGCCGGACCGTCGAAGCGCCGCTCCACCAGCTCGCGCTGCGCAGGGTGCAGAAAGACTGTCCAACGCTCCCACGGGTAGTCCAGCGCGCGCGCCAGCTCGTCCACCTCGGCCACCACGCGGAAGCGGCGCAGCGCGTCGGGGTGCTCGAATGGGTCGGCTGCCACCGGCATGGGCCGTCGCTTCTGCGGCGTCCCACCAGTCGCCAGCTCCAGCAGCGCCTCAGCGGCTTCCGCCGGCAGGTGGTCCGCCAGCGAGAGCACCGTGTCCTCGGTGGCCTGTCGTACGTCGGCAAGCCAATCGGCCGGCACGCCGTAACCGAGGAGATCCTCGTCGGGTACGTGCGCGAGCAACGCTCTCTTCGCGGCTGGCGCCCGCGATGGCGGCGCGTATGTGGGGACAACGATCTCCTGCACTCGCTCGCGGATTTCCACAAGCTGCGCCGCGCCTGTGGTGGGATGTGTCTCGAGCTTGCGGCGCTCGGCCCAGGCGTACGCCTTGTCGTGATGGTCCACGTAGCAGAGCAGCAGGCTTGCCGAGGTTCGATGCACGATCAACCGAAGGTCGCTGCTGACCCGTACCGACCAGAACCGCTTGTCCTTGACTTTGGCGAGCTTGTGGAAGCTCATGCCGGCGTTGGCGGGGTTGACCTGCAGATCGAAGGCGGTGGTCTTGACCGCCTTCTGCTCGTCGCCAGTGAGCCGCGCGAGACTGTCCGTGAAGGTGTCGGCGATGCGGAACTCCATGGGTCCCCGCTTACACCACCCGGAATACCTTCATCACTTCGTCGCCTAGGTGGTTGATCACCTTCACGGCGATCCGCCTTGACTTGGGCTTTTCGAAGGCGCGCGAGGTGTCGCTATGAAGAGTCGCCCACGCCTCCTCGTCGATCTCGGCCTTGAGCGTGGTCTTGAGCGCGCCGTAGGGATCGTTAGCGCCGAGGAAGTAGGCGTGGCGGACGAAGAAGCTCTCCTCGTTGTAGTCGGTGTCGATGAACCAGCAGGCGATGCCGTCGGGGCCGTCGCTGCGCACCTCGCCGGTGCCCGGGTGGAACACGTCCACTCCGTTCACCTTCACGCGCACACGGTCGCCGTCGGCCCGGAGCAGGGTGATGTCGGGCTCGCCGAAGATGACGAAGAGGTTGCCCTGGCCGGTGTTCTTGAGGTCCTCGGCCATGTGCAGGTCGGCGTTCATGCGCGCCTTGAGCACGGGGATGCGGCCAAGCCTGCTGAACTCTGTGGCATGCGCCTCATAGTTGAAGGCGCAGGCGATGAGCACGTCGAAGCCGGCGTCCCCCGCCTCGCGGGCGGCGGCCACCAGGTCTGGCCGGCTGACGGTGCCGAACTCCGGTCCGATGAAGATCGCCGCGCGCCGCTCGACGGCCGCGGCGCCCTCGCCCTCTATGTAGCGTCCCTCAGCAGCGACCAGGTCGCCCGGCCACGGCGCGAGCTCTGTGAAGACAATGCGGGCGTCCTTGTGCGCCTGCTGTACCCCCGCAGTGTGCAGGTTCTCAAGGACCATTTGTGGGAACGTCTGCCGGGCCGCGTACTCCGTGTCGGCCTCCAGGGTCCGGTCAATCAGCTCGTCGTCCTCGTCCACGCCGAGCACGCGGTGCGGGGAGAGGCTCTCGACGGTAAACGGGCCGGCAACGCGAACCTTCCTGTTGTTCGGGTAAGGCTTATCACAGAGGTACTCGAGCTCCGCCTTGGCGGCGATGGAGGCGTCGATCTCTCTCTGCCGGGCGATGCGCGCCTGCCACCAGTCGCCGTGAACCGTCCTGGCTATGTCGGGCCACTTCGATTCGGGCTCGCGCGGGATCTCCCACTCCTGCCACTCCTTCCTCAGCGTAGCGTTCAGCTTCTCCCGGAGCGGCTCCAGCCTCGCCTGCCACCTCTCCCAGATCACATCAATCTCGGCGTTGTTGGCGATTGACTTGAGCGTGATATGCGGCACCCGCTCGTAGACGAAGCCCTGGCGGATGTTGCCGCGAGTCGGCTGCGACGAGGGCGCGGTGTGAGTAACCTCGGCTTCCTTGATCTGGCCCTCGCGCGAGTCGGCGAGCAGGAAGTACGGGTAACGCGCGCCCATAATTCGGGCGCGCGCCAGCGCGAGCGCGACGCGCGAGGTGTCGATGGTGATCCAGCGGCGGCCCCACTGCTCGGCAACGGTTGCGGTGGTGCCAGAGCCGCAAGTGGGATCGAGCACGAGATCGCCGGGGTCGGTAGTCATGAGAACACACCGCTCTAGGACCCGTGATGCGGTCTGGACGACATACCGCTTCGGATCGGTGCTACTTGCACCGCTGCTCGTGTCATCCCAGACATTGGCAATTGGCATTACTGGAAAGTCATCCAGAAATCGCTTGTACTTAAGCGTTGAGCCCGTTGGTAGAACTCGAGCGGCCCGGAGAAGGCGGGGAAATTGAACTTGTCCAGTCTTCCAATAGCCTGCGCCAGACTGAAACTGCTTCCCACGGTATTCTACGGGGAAGTCACCCGGAGGGCGTTGGGAGGTCAAGTTGTCCGACGAGAAGATTCGCCCGCTTTGGCGGGCGAGACCTTCATTGACGGACTCCTCTGCGGAAAGGCGTCGTGGGATCCCAAACTCATTCTCCAGGTACTGGTATTCGCCTGTACCCGCGCCGCCCAACTCCTTGAATCGATACAGGCGCCTGTACTTCAATTGGTCGTAGTTGTTAGCGTACAAGAGTAGATAGTCGCACACCCCTGAGAGGTAGTCGGAGGTCTGGGAGGTTGTTTTACGAAAGCTTATCTCCGAGACGAAGTTCTTCTCACCGAACACCTCGTCCATAACGGCGCGGACCCGGTGCACGTTCTCATCGCCGATCTGCACGAAGATCGATCCAGACTCCGTCAATAGCCCCCGCGCCACCGTAAGCCGGTCGCGGAGATATGTCAGGTACGAGTGAATCCCGTCCCGCCAGGTATCGCGGAAGGCTTTCACCTGCTCCGGCTCGCGCGTGATGTGCGCCGCGTTGCCGTCCTTCACGTCACGACTGGTTGTGCTCCACTGGAAGTTGCTGTTGAACTTGATCCCATACGGAGGGTCGATGTAGATGCACTGCACCTTGCCGCGCAGCCCCTCGCGCTCGGCGAGGCTCGCCATCACCTGGAGCGAATCGCCGAGGATCATGCGGTTGGACCAGTTCTGATCGTGCTGGTAGAACTCGGTCTTGTCCACGCCCTTGGGGGTACCATTGAAGTCCGCGAAGAGGTCGGGCGTGGTTTCCCCGGCGTCGTACCGGCTCTCCCGCGTCTGGCGCAGGAGGTCGTCGATCAACACCTTCGGATAGACCTTCTCCTGAATGTAGAGCGGCGGCGCGTGAACGACGAGGTCACTCCAGTCTTGCTTGTCCTTGCCGCGCCAGACGAGCTGGGGGTCAAGGTCCCGGTTGCGTCGCTCGTAGGCGACGCGGACCGGTTCCTGTGCCTCCTTCTCCAGCACCGATTGGTACTCCGCAGTTGGGATGTTCCTGCGCGTCGCCTCCTTGTGGCGGAGGGTCTCAACCGACTTGCTGCCCGCGGCTTTCCGGGCTTTCGGATTCTTCGGCATGGTCAGCTCTCGGCCTCCGCCGGCGGCGCTGCGGTCCGCGCAATCATCTCGTCGAACGCCGTCTCTACGTTCGCTTTGAAGTCAGATTCGATCTGGTAGATCTCGGTGAGCTCTGCGAAAGCCCAGCGGCCGAGCGTGCGGAGGTTGTTGACGGCGGGCACCCAATAGGTGTCCATCGTGGCTTTCTTCTCCTTCGCGTCTTCGCGCCGATAGCCCTTGATCTCGACGACCAGTTGCAGCAGATCGTCGCGGCCGTGGCCGTCGTCCACGAGCACGATAAAGTCAGGGAGATAGCGCCGCACCTCCGAGCCGAAACGGTATGGCGCCTCGAGGCCGAGATTGTGGTTCTTCGCGTACGCCTTCACCCGAGGGTGCGACTCGGCAACTCGGCAGAATTCGGCCTCCCAGTCGCTGTCCAATACCACCCAGTTGATGTGGCACCGCGCGGGATCCGTCTGCCAGCGGTGCGGCCTGGAGGTGTTGAAATTGATTTGCGCCGTCGAGCCGACCGGGTTGTACGAGTCAAGCACCGCCTTGATGGGACGTTCGCCCGCGAACGCCGCCGTGATGCCCACCGTGATACGGTTGCATGCCATATCGGCAAGCTCCTGGTACATAAGGAGCGCCGGGTAGGTGCCCCCCTTGCATACTAGATGGTGGTCGAGCCACTCCCGGGTGATGCGCTTGAGCTGGCCGAACAGGTGGAGCTTGGGCGCCTCCCCCGCGTCCCGCCACTTGGTGTATAGCAGGCGCTGGGTGAGATGGAAGAGCAGCGTGGACGGCCGCATGTCCCCGAGGTGTTCCAGGCTCAAATCCACCGACTCGCCGATGATGCCTTGGTTTCGCGTGATGGACGGGCCGACAAGGTCGGGGGTGAGCACGAGCGTAGAGTCGTCGTTGAACTTGGCCGTCAGCCGCTCCTCGGGCAGCTCTACGCGATAGCCCACGACGCGCGGGAACCGGATCTCGAGCGCATCGCGGTCGGGCCGAACAGCCTTCACCTGAACGGTCTCGCGCGGCGGCTGCGGCGGCGCGATGACCGGCTTTGCGGTGAAGTCGAAGGGGATCCCGAGCACGTCGGCGTACTCCACGTTGAACAGTCCGTCTTCGTTCAGGTCGTACGACTGCCGGCGCAGGGCCCGCCCGATCACCTGCTCGCAGAGGAGCTGAGTCCCGAAGGCGCGCACACCCAACACGTGGGTCACCGTGTTGGCGTCCCAGCCCTCAGTGAGCATGGACACGGAGACTACGCAGCGGATCGAGCCGCCCAGGCGGCCGTGGCTGCCGACCGTGTTCATCACCTCGCGGAGCAGTTCCTGGTCGCTCAAGGTGTCCGCCGCGTGGCGATCGCCGGTGCGCTCGACGATCTCACGGCGGAAGCGATCGATCTCGTCGGCCGCCATGTCGCGGAAGTCGTCGTCGAGCGCCTCGCCGCTCTCGAGCTGCTGGCTGTCGATGAGCAGTGTGTTGGGACGCGCGAGCGGGTTACCGTGCTCGTCGAAGTTGCGGAAGAGGGCTAGGCGGCCGTTCTCCAGCGTCGTGGAGTCATCCTCGTTCTGCCGGTGAAAGCCGGAGATGAAGTCATAGACGAGCTTGGATGTCGACGTATTGTTGCAGACAACGATGAAGCAGGGGGGCACGGAGATCCGTGCCTCTTCCCACAGCTTGAACGTTTTCTCATAGTGGCCGTAAAGCGCCTGGAACGCCGTCTGAAGGCGGGTCGGAAGGGCAAGGGGGTCGAGGCTTCCCGCCTTGCCGCGCCCCTTCTTGGGCATGTCTTTACGGATGTTCTCCCACAGGTTGCGGAACATCGGCATCTCGTCCCCAGGGATATTCTCCGCAACGGGGACGCGGGGCAGCTTCACGATTCCGCACTCGATGGCGTCCATGAGCGAGAAGTCGCTCATCGTCCACGGGAAGAGCGTCCCTTCGGCGTAGCCCGAGCCGCGCAGAAAGAAGGGTGTCGCGGAGAGATCGACGACACGCGCGAGCCCGAGCTTGCGGCTCACCACCTCCAGACCGGAGATCCAGACGCGGGCAGCCTCGTTGTTTCGCTCGGCCTCCTTTCGCTCGTCGCCCTTCAGGTCCTCGCCCTCCTCCTCTTCGCGCGGCTTCTCACGGTAGCAGTGGTGCGCTTCGTCGTTCAGGACGAGGACGTTCCTCAGCCCCATCAGTTCGGGCATCACCCGCTGGAGCATCTGTCCGTCGGTCTCGAGCGTGTCAAGACTGTCGCCGACCCGTCCCTGGAGCAACGCGCGCCCACCCTTCGAGAGCTCGACCTGTTCGCGGCGCTTGAACGCGTGGTAGTTAGTGATGACGATCTTGGCGCGGTTGACATCGTCCAGCATGTCGCCCGGCACCAGCTCATGGCTCGCGTAGAGACTGTCGGGGTCGTTCGACTGGAGGACGCGCAGGCGATCCTTGATCGTAATCCCCGGCGTGACGACGAGAAAGCCGCGGCTGAAGCGTTTGCTCTGCGGGTGTCGGACAGCATTCACGGTCTGCCATGCGATGAGCATGGCCATAACGGTGGTTTTCCCCGCGCCCGTGGCGAGCTTGAGCGCGAGACGCATAAGCTCAGGGTTGGCGTCGTTGTTGGCGTTCGCCAGGTGCTCGAGAAATCTCCTTCCCTGTGTCTCGTTCGGCGCTACCTCCGTGAGCCAGATCGCGGTTTCCACCGCCTCGATCTGACAGAAGAAGGGACGGACGCCGGTGAACTCGTGGTGTCGCCAGTGTTGAAGCAGCCTGGCCGTTTCCGGCGTCACACCCCACGAGTTCGGGTTACTGATGCCGCGCCACTGGTCTACACGGTGGCGCAGCTCATTGATGATCGGGGTCGGGTCGTACTGTTGCCTGGCCGTGGACACGCCCGCGCCCTCATCGAACACCATCCGCTCCTGCCCGGCGTTTGCCTTGTGCTTCTTCGGCTTGGGGATGGGCGTGATGAACTGGGCGGAGCGACGCGCTTCAACGATCTGTCCGGTTGGCTGCCCCTGGGCGTCTAGCTCCCAGTGACGCCCGGGGTAGGCGTAGGGAGAGTTGAGAATGGGCCGCTCGAAGAAGCCGCTGTCCATGGTCAGAATGTATGCTGCCACGAAGTGGGCTTCGTGGGTGAGTTTCTCGATGCACAACGAGGAGGTGCGTCCGCGGAGTAGGGGATCCGGCGAGTCCTCTTTCGGTCAGCTGGGGGAACATGGCCCGGAGCAAGTACTGTGTAAGCACATCCATTACCGGACCGGGCAAGGAAATTGTCCTTCCTTGCTGGATCCTTGACATGGTGGGTCGCCTGGGTCAAGGTGTCGGCGGCGGCAGGGCCGACACGAAGAGACCGGGTCACTCTCTCAGGACTAGTTGTCACTCTACCGGTTGGCGTTGGGACAGGCGGATCAAGAGGTGCTGGTCCACGCGCTTCATCGGAGACTTGCCGATGCAGAGTCAGGGCGCGACTCCACTCTCGACTGGTTGGAAGAGGCGCGTATAAAACTGGGCCCATCCACCACATCGAGCTGATGAGCATGGCGCATATGAGATCATGTATGTGCGCCGGAGTGGCTGTGTGGCTCATCTGGGGTGGGTCCCCCTGGGTGCTGGAAGCGCGGACGTGCGATCGGTAACACTCGTCGATGCAACCGACCTCGCGTCGTGGGCAAACCGGCGCGACGCACAGGACGTCCTGCCGCGGGTCCTCCGTCGGCTCGTGCATGCAACGGTGGAACGAGTGATCCGCGTCGGCTTTCCGGCCGGCGAAGGCGTACAGCTCAGCGGATGGGACGGCGTTGTCACGGTCGACGAGGGCAATGCCTTTGTGCCTAGGGGCACATCGGTGTGGGAGCTGGGCACCAACAAGGACATCAAGGGCAAGGCGGACGACGACTATCAGAAGCGATGCAGCGAGTTTCGCGGCATCGACCCAGCACAGAGCACGTTCGTGTTCGTCACGGCCAGGCGGTGGGGAGGCAAGGGCCCCTGGGTCACCGGTCGACAGGGCGAGGGTGTGTGGCGCGAGGTGCGAGCCTACGACGCAGACGACCTCGAGACGTGGCTGGAACTCGCGCCGGCCGTCCACGTGTGGTTGTCGATCTTGCTCGGAAAGCATCCCGAGAGTGCCACGGATCTCGGGAACGTGTGGGCAGACTGGTCGCAGTCAACGCGGCCGGCAACGCCGACCGAGCTCGTGCTGGCGGGACGCGGAGAGGTTGTAGAGCGGATCGATGGATGGCTCCGCGACTCGTCGGCCCCGCTCGCTCTGCAGGCCGAGTCCCGCGACGAGGCATTGGCCGTGTTCGTGGCGGCGGTGCATCAGCTTTCGCAGGACGAGCGCATCGAGCATCTATCTCGCGCTCTTGTCGTCCGCGATCTCGCTGGATGGCACCGTCTGACTGCCGCGGAGGAGCCACTCATCCTTGCGCCAGTATTCAATAGCCGCGATGCAATCGCCCGGGCGATCCGTGGCGGCCACCGCGTTGTGGTTGCTCTCGGCCGAGCGGACAGCGCGTCAATCGGTACGTTGACGGTCCCGCGGCTTTCCCGTGACGAGGCGGCGAAGGCCCTGATAGCGGCGGGCGTGTCCGAAGACCGGGCACGCGACCTAGCGATACTCGCCCGGCGGAGCCTCACGTCGTTTCGTCGCAAGTTGGCCTTGAGTCCGGAGGTCCAGCAGCCAGAATGGGCACGCCCGGACGAGGCGCGGCCCTTACTACCAGCCATGCTTGCAGGAGCGTGGAGCGACGGAAAGGAAGCCGACCGCCAGGCCCTCGCCACCCTCGCTCAGGCTCCCTACGAGGAATTCAGCGAGACCCTCGTCCGCTGGTCGAACGAGTCTGACGCTCCGGTGCGCCGCATCGGCGATGCCTGGTTCGTCATCTCCAAGGAGGACGCATGGTCGCTGCTCGCGCGATACGTGACGCGGGGCGATCTCGAGCGGTTCGAGGAAGTCGTGCTCGACGTGCTAGCCATGCCGGATCCGCGTTTCGATCTGCCGGATGACCGCCGGTGGATGGCGGGGGCGCTGGGGCACTCACCCCGACACTCTAGTCTTCTACGTGAAGGCATCGCGGAGACCCTCGCCGTCACTGGTGCGCGCGGTGACACGGTTGGGGTATCGGCTGGCGCTTCCGCGAGCGAATACACGGTGCGTTGGGTTCGGTTGCTCCTCGAGCGAGCGAACGCGGACTGGCGCGTCTGGGCTTCGCTCTCGGGGGTGCTCGCGCTGCTAGCCGAGGCGGCGCCGGATACGTTCCTGGCCGGCGTTGAGAAGGGGTTGGCGGGTGAGCAACCGGTTTTGATGAGGCTCTTCGCAGACCAAGGAGACCCGCTGTTCAGCTCGGCGCCGCACACCGGGCTGCTCTGGGCACTGGAAACTCTCGCGTGGAGCGCCGAGCACCTCGGGCACGCGGCGGTTCTCTTGGCCAAGCTCGCGCGGCTTGATCCGGGCGGAAAGCTCGACAACCGGCCGCAGGGTAGCCTACGTGGGATATTCCTCCTCTGGCATCCGCAGACGGCGGCCAGCCTCGCACAGCGCCTCCGCGTCATTGACACACTGCGGAAGCGCGAACCGGAAGTGGCGTGGCGACTTCTGCGTCAGCTGCTTCCAGAGGGGCACAGTATTGCGGCAAATACGCCACGACCTCGTTTGCGTGAGTGGGCGCCGGATCCAGTGCCTAGTGTGACGCGCGGGGAGTACGCCAAGGGCGTTGCTGAGGTGGTTACACGGATGCTGGCAGATGTGGGCGAGAGCGGGAGTCGCTGGGGGGATCTCATCGAGGCGCTCGCCGCTGTGCCTGTCGATCAGCACGAGACCATCCTGAGCCGACTCGGGGACATGGACGCCGACCGTCTCGAGCCTGCGGACCGTGCGCTCGTCTGGAACGCGCTGCGGCGTCTGATCTCACAGCATCGATCCTATTCTGATGCAGGCTGGGCACTGCCGAGTGAGCGTGTCGATCGCCTGGATGAGGTCTATCGGCGGTTCGAGCCCCGGGAGCCAGTCGGACGGTTCGCGTGGCTCTTCCGCGATTGGCCGGAGCTTCCCGATGTTCGGGAAGGAGACGTGGGAGGCCATCAGGAGGCGGTAGCGGAGGCTCGGTTGGAAGCCGTACGAGCCGTCCATGCCACGACTGGCCTGGAGGGTTTGCTGCGGCTCGCGACGCAGGTCGAACAGCCTGGCGAGCTCGGTGCCACACTCGGAGGAAGCGAACTCTTCGAGGAAGAGGAGGACGACGTGCTCCGCGAATGTCTCACCGTTGAAGATGCCGCTGTGGCCCAATTCGCTCGCGGGTTCGCCAGCGGGCGGCTCCGGAGTCGCGGCCGTGAGTGGGCTGAGGCGAAACTCAGTGGCCTAGGAAGAGCGTGGTCTTCGGCTCAGCGAGCGGATCTCCTTGCATGCTTGCCCTGTGACAGGCGGACGGTGGATGTCGTTGAGGGCTCGGATCCCGAGACGCAACATCGGTACTGGCGGTCGGTCAACCCGTACTGGATTCGTGAGGCCGGCGACGTCGAGCGTGCTGCGCGGAAGCTCTTGGAGCACGACCGTCCATACGTCGCTGTGAAACTGCTTGCCCTTTATGCCAGGCGTGACAAATCCCTGCCGGCTGGATTGATCGCCGAAACCCTCGAGGCGGCGATTCGCATCTCACCGGAGGAGGACCGACCCCTCGGGCATCTACCACATGACGTCTCCCAGCTGCTCGACGTGCTGGAGGCATCTAACGACGTCGCCGCGACGCGGATCGCGGGGCTGGAATGGGCGTTTCTTCCCATCCTCGGACGCCACGAGCGGGCGCCGAAGGTTCTCCAGAGGGAACTGGCACGTAACCCCGACTTCTTCGCCGAACTGGTCACGAGAGTGTTCCGCGCGGAGGGCGAAGACCCCCGCGCGGCCTCGGAAGAGGACCAGGCACGGGTCCGACGTGGCTACGAGCTCCTTGACACGTGGCGGACGGTTCCCGGAACTGGCGATGACGGGACCA
>Ga0070695_100000554_pt1 | contig 19800 bp, 11 predicted proteins | sample KBSK1252metaG_FD_65471 | JGI IMG/M metagenome (GOLD analysis project Ga0070695, IMG submission 65471) | Corn, switchgrass and miscanthus rhizosphere microbial communities from Kellogg Biological Station, Michigan, USA - KBS K1-25-2 metaG | ecosystem: Host-associated > Plants > Roots >...
TGGCCACACCGAGGGCCAGCCAGAGAACGCTGGTCTTGTTCAGGAGGCCCAAGCCCAGGATGGCTCCGAGCATGAGCCATGCCCCCAAAGTCGGGGTCTCGCGCACACGGATCATGGCGTGAGCGGCGAGCAGCCAGAACAGCACGTCGAGGCTGTTCATGGAGTAGTAGGTGTGGGCGGCGAGCAGGAGAGGCGACGCCATGAAGCACGATGTGGCGAGGATCATCGCGGGGCCCCGCCCGCCGAGGCGCCGGACCAGAAGGCAGAGAACGACGACCGACAGCGCGGCCGCGATGGCGGGCACCACCCGAATGGCGAAGAGGGAGTCTCCCAGCAGCGCCCTGGCGATGGCGAGGATGGCAATGGACAGCGGAGGCTGGTCGACATAGCCGAAGGCCAGGTGCTTGCTGCAGGCGATGTAGTAGAGCTCATCGCGGAAGTAGCCGTATCTGGCGAACGCGTTCACCGCCAGGTGGACGCCAAGCGCCAGCAGCGCCATCGCCCACAGGACCGCAGTGTCGCGGCGCTCGCCGATCTGCATGGAACCTCCCCCGTGAGGCACCTGTGCCGAGGCTACCGCAAGCGACTGTCGAATGCGTGACCTCAGGCTCTGCCGGGCGTAGACTGCGTCCGACTTCCAGCCCTCGGTCCGATCTCAGGAGGACGAGCATGAAGAGACTCCTCGGTCTTGCTCTGTTGGTGGTCTTCGCCCTGGGCACGCTGGCCCTGGTGATGCCGATGCCGACCTCCAATGCCTGCATCCTCTGTGTCCCCGTCGATTGCCCGGATTGTTACGCGCTGTCGGGCGGCAGCTGTTTCCGCTGTCCGACCTGCAAGAAGATTCCGGGCTGCAAGGTCTAGGGACAGACAGGCGCTGAACACGGCCTCACTCAGGTTCGTCGCGCGCCGCAGCGATGCGCTGCGCTGCTCCTATGCCTGACCGCGCGTTGGAAAACGCGGGCTGCGGACGCGCGGTCCGAGCGAGCTCTCACGGCTAGACGCAAAAACGGGCTCGCCATGGGCAGGCAGGGGTATAACTCCTTGCACGGGCGGGGGTTGGAGATGGCGGCGAGCCGGCTCGGGACGAAGCAGGACGGGGCGCTGAGCAATCTGACACCGGAGGTGTACGCGGACCTTCGGGCCATCGCCCGCCGCTTCATGCGCCGCGAGCGCAAGGAGCACACCTTGCAGCCCACCGCCCTCGTCCACGAGGCCTATCTGCGTCTGCGGGCCGCGCGCGTCTCGTTGCACGACCGAACCCACTGCTTGGCCTTGGCGGCGCGCGAGATGCGGCGTGTGCTGGTGGAGCATGCTCGGGCCGCCCACGCTACCAAGCGCGGAGGAGCGGCGTGGCGGATCACGCTGGACGACCGGCTGCAGGCGGCCCCGGCGCCCACGCTCGAGCTGCTCGCGCTCGATCGCGCCTTGACCAGCCTGGCCGAGGCAAGTGAGCGGCAGGCTCGCGTGGCCGAGCTGCGACTGTTCGCCGGGCTGGAGGTCTCGGAGGTCGCCGCCGCGGTCGGCGTGTCCGAGCGCACGGTCAAGGGGGACTGGCGCGTGGCCAAGGCATGGATCTCGCGCGAGCTGGGCTTCCCTCCGGAGGGCCCGCCTTGATCCGGCCCGACCACGCCCGCGTGACCAGCCTGTTCCTGGCCGCGGCCGAGCTGTCCCCGACCGAGCGACAAACCTTCCTCGAACAAGCCTGCGCGGGAGATGTGGAGCTTCGCGCCGAGGTGGAATCGCTTCTGGGCCACGACCACGACCACGACCACGACCGGGGCGACCTCGTGCAGACCGGCGACGCCGTCCGGCGGCTCTTCGAGGCACCGCTGCCCGCGCGGATCGGCCCCTACGCGATCCTGTCCAAGCTGGGCGAGGGCGGCATGGGGGTTGTCTTTCTCGCCGAGCAGTCCGAGCCCGTGCAGCGCAAGGTGGCGCTGAAACTCGTGCGCACGGGGCTGGACACGCCGGAGCTCCGTGGCCGGTTCCAGGCGGAGTACGTGGCGCTGGCGTCCCTCGCCCACCCGAACATCGCCCGCGTCCTGGACGTGGGGACGACCGAGGACGGACGCCCGTACTTCGCCATGGAGTATGTGGAGGGCGAGCCCATCACGGAGTGCTGTGAACGGCGCCGCCTGGGCATCGTCGAGCGGATCGAGCTGTTCCGGCCCGTCTGCGCGGCGGTGCAGCACGCGCACCAGAACGCGGTGATCCACCGCGACATCAAGCCCTCGAACATCCTGGTGACCGAGCGCGACGGCACGCTCGTCCCCACGGTGATCGATTTCGGCGTGGCGCGCGTGCTCCACGTCGAAGCTGCAGGCCGCGAGCGCGCCACCACCGCCGGCCAGGTCCTGGGCACGCCGGAATACATGAGCCCCGAGCAGGCGGAGGGCGCCGGCGGCGTCGACACCCGCACCGACGTCTATTCCCTGGGAGCGGTGCTCTACGAACTGCTGGCCGGATCGCCACCGATCGGGGATCCCAGTGGCCGGCTGGGGATCGACGAGCTGCGGCGGCGCATTCGGGCCGAAGATGTTCCGGCGCCGAGCACACGATTCCTCTCGAACAACCCGAAGTCGATCGCCGAGCATCGAGGGACCGATCCTCATGCGCTGCGCCGGGAGCTGCGCGGAGACCTGGACCGGATCGTCCTCAAGGCGCTGCAGCGGGACCGCGGGCGACGCTACGCTTCCCCCGCCGAGCTCTCGGCCGACCTCGGCCGGCACCTGGCCCACGAGCCCGTTCTGGCAGGACCAGGCGGCGCCCTCTATCCCATCGGGAAGTTCGTGCGAAAGCACCGGATTGGCGTGGCCGCGGCGACGGTGCTCCTTGCCGCGGTCGGCCTGTCTGCCGCGGCGTTCCTGGCTAGAGCCCGCCAGGCCGCGGTGGCCGCCCAGGTCACCGGGCTACTCGAGGTGATGTTCCAGCGACCGATGATCGTCTCCCGCGTCGACGTCGGTCCCCCGACCGCGATCCTGCAACCCGGGATCGACCGCGTGCGTCGCGAGCTGCGTGGCCAGCCGGCACTCCAGGGGAGGCTGTTGCGCATGCTGGGCGAGGCCTCGACGCGGCTGGGCGATCCGCACGCCGCGCGGCCGGTCCTCGAGGAGGCCCACTCCATGCTGGCGCGCGAGCTGGGCCAGGAGCACGCGGAGACGCTGGCGGCCGCCGACGCGCTGGCGCAGACGCTGGCCGTCCTTCACGACGAGGGGGCGGAGAGGTTGTACCAGGAGACGCTGGCGGCCCGCCGAGCCTCGCTGGGCGCCGATCACCCGGATACGTTGCGCTCGGCCGTGCGCCTGGGCTACCTGTACAAGGAGAAAGAACGGTCGGTCGAAGCCAGGGAGCTGCTTGCGCCTGCCGTCGACGGACTGCGCCGGACGCTCGGCAACGACCAAACAGAAGCGCTGATCGCGGCTGGGTTTCTGGCCGGGGTCGAGCTCGATCTCGACCATTTCGACAAGACGGTGGAGTCCGTCCTGCTCGAGCTGGCGGCGAAGCTCCCGGCCCGAATCGGCGAGCGCAACATCGAGAGCCTGGCTGCCGAGTACAACCTCGGTTGCCTGTACGCGGCGCGAGGCGACCGCGAGACCGCCCTGGAACACCTTGGGCGGGCCATCGAGCGCGGCTTCTTCGCAGGTCCGTACAAGAAGGCCAACGATCGAGAGCTGGCCTCTCAGCTGAAGGATCCGCGGTTCCAGCGCCTCTCCATGCTCGAGGCTGCGAACGACTCCAGCACGTGGGACGGGCGCAACTTCGAAGCAGGGATCGCCGATTCTCAGGGCCGGCACCTCGAGGCGGAACGCATCTACCGCGAGATCATCGCCGCGGCGGACCGCGTGGGGCAGCCCGATCACCGCGCAGCGTTGAGCGCGCGCGAAGCGTTGGCTGTGTGCTACACGAAGCAAGGGCGCTGGGACATGCTGGAGGGGCTGACCCGCTCCTATCCCGCGAGCTGGCAAGACTCCGTCGATTGGTACTTGTACCTCTGCCGGTTGCATCGCGGTCAGCGCCAGGATGCGCTTGGCTCTCTCGATCGGCTTCGGGCGAACGCGTCGCCCTCCTCCGCCGATTTCGCCTACCTCACAGCCGTCCGGTACGCGGTCCTCGGCGACCGGGAGGCCGCGCGGCGATCGCTGGTCACCACCATCGAGCGCCACCTGGACTACGGCTGGTGGGTCCAATACGACATCGCGTTCGATCCCTACCGCGGCGAGCCGGCCTTTCGCACCCTGCTGAGCCAGCTCGCAGCCCAGAGGCCAGAGACCCCCTGACGTGTGCTCCTCGATCAGGGAACTCCGATGACGGGCGCGCATAGGGACGCCTGCGCTGATGTCGGCCCCGCAGTCCCCTTCCTGGTCGAACCTGCGTTGCAATGGTCATGAGGTCGGGATAGCCTTCCAGCCCGTTCCGACCCTGTACCGATCAAGGAGACATTCCATGAGAGCACTCCTCTGTGTGGCGCTGTGCAGCACGCTGGCCCTGCCCGTCCTGGCCGCGCTCAAGGCCGGCGACGCGGCGCCCGATTTCACCGCCCAGGCCTCCCTGAACGGCAAGGCCTTCAGCTATGCGTTGCAGGATGCGCTGAAGAAGGGGCCGGTGGTGGTCTACTTCTATCCCTCGGCCTATACGGGCGGCTGCAATGCCCAGGCCCATGCCTTCGCGACGAACAGGGAAAAGTTTCAGGCCGCCGGCGCCAGCGTGGTGGGCGTGTCGCTCGACAGCATCGAGCGGCTGAACGATTTCTCGGCCGATCCGGACTACTGCGCCGGCAAGCTGCCGGTGGCGTCGGACGCCGATGGCAAGATCGCCAAGTCCTATGACCTGACGATCCACCAGGGCAAGCCCGGCATGACGGACTCGCGCGGCAAGGAGATCGGCCACGATTTTGCCGAGCGCACCACCTTCCTGGTCACGCCGGACGGTAAGGTGGCCGCCACCATCGGCGGGGTCTCGCCCACCGTCAACGTGGACCAGGCCCTGGCCGCCGTGGAGCAGCTGAAAGCCGGCAAGAAGTAATCCTGTCCGAGCTCGCGTCGCGGGGCTTCAGCCGTCGATCGACGTTTCCGGCCTGAGGGCCATCTGCGCGAGCCTCCCCTCGGGGTCGACGACGAGGTGGAGGTAGAGCGTGATGTCCTTGTAGCGGACGCGGTAGACGGCGCTGCGCGAGGCGCCGAACCTGGCCTCGGAGAGGTACTCGATCCGCTGGGCCGGACCCAGCGGCCCGAGTCCGGCCTTCTGCGCGGGAAGCGTCGGCTCGATGAGGCGCACGAACTCCGGCGTGTACAGCGCGGCCGTCATGGTCCCCGCGGCGAAGTGGGCCAGCTCGCTCTTCACGGTATCGCCGAGCTTCGGGTCCGGGTCGGTCCTCTCGGAGAGCCCCGCATAGCCGAGCCCCGGGACGTACGCCTGCGCCACGATCTTGGCCAGGCCGATGCCGTCTCCTCCCGCGAGCTGCTCGAGGTTCGTCAGCACGATGACCGTGAGATGGTCGTCGGGGTACTTGACGTAACCCGTCCCCGACGCGCCGCCGTGCTGGACGATGCGGTGCCCGTCGATCCCCTCCAGGAACCACCCCATGCCGTACGTGGCGTCGAGCATGTGGCCGACGTCTCCCCCCGGGAGCATGGTCGGCGACCACATGGCCGCCAGGGTCTCCCCCTTGACGAGCTTCCCGGCCGCCAGCGCCTGGTCGAACTTCGCCAGGTCGTCGACGCTCGAGACGATCCCGAAATGGGAGACCAGGCCGTAGTCGGTCCGCCGGTGGTTCTTCTGGAGCTGGCCGCGGGCGAGCGTGTACCCCTGGGCGAGGTTCTTGACGATCTCGGTCTGCGAGGTCGTCGTGGAGGCGTCCATGCCGCACGGCTTGAAGACATGGTCGGTCAGGAACTGCCGATAGGAGACCCCCGAGACCTGCTCCACGATCTTCCCGAGGAGGAAGTACCCTTGGTCGGTGTACTGCCACCGCGTCCCCGGCGCGAAGTCGAGCGGGGTCGCCTTGGCTGCAGCGTAGAGGTCGGCCGTGGAGTAGGCGAGCCGCCACTTCGAGTGATCCTGCTCCTCCCAGCGATCCTTGAGCCCTGCGGTGTGGCCGAGGAGCATCCTCACCGTGATCGGCTTCCACGCCTCCGGGGCATCCGTCAGATAGGTCGAGATGGAGTCGTCGAGGTTGATCTTCCCCTCCTCGAAGAGCATCAGGATGGCCGTGGCCGTGAAGGACTTGGTCATGGAGGCCAGGAGATAGAGGGTCTCGGGCTTCGCCGGGACGTCGTACTCGACGCTGGCGAGGCCGTAGGCCGCGCGCTTCACGACCTTGCCGTCTTTCAGGACGATGAGGCTGGCGCCGGGAATGTGCGCGGCCGCCATGGCCGCGTTCATGTACGCGTCGACCCTGTCCTCGGGGGCGGCGAGCACCGCGAGCAGGGCGAAGGAGGGGAGAGAAGACAGGATCACGATGAGACTCCTTTTCGGCTTCCCGGGATCGAGGAGACCGCCACGCTGTGCGCCCGGCGTCCTCGGCCGGGCCCGAAGGTGTAGCGCTTCATGAGGTCGAGCAGGTCGAGGCGGAGGTCTCGAGCTTCCTTGTCGGTGAGAAGGAGGCTGGAGCGGAAGTAGGTCATCCCCTGGCGCGTGGTGTCGTAGTCCGGCCGGCGGAAGTAGCTCCGCGCGTCCCCCATTTGAATCCCCAGGAAGACGCCGAAGAAGCGAATGTGGTCTTCCCCGGGGATCCCCGCGAACTCCGCGCGGTCGAACCGCGCCGCCCCCGCCACCGTGGCGTAGGTCGACTCCACGATGCCGTTGATGGTCCGCCGCTCCACGACCTCGATGGCCTTCCCGGAGAGGAGCGTCTTCACCTGCCGGTAGAGCGTCGCCGGGGGGACGTCGGGGAGTGCCGCCGCCAGCTGCTTGGTCGTCATGGCACGGGAGGCGAGCACGGAAAGGATCCTCATCCGCACCGGGTGGACGACCAGCTCGGACTTCTTTATCATTCGTGCTAACGTTACCACTAGTGATAACGTATGTCAAGGCGCGATCGCGGAGTTGACATGGGGCCGAGCGTGTCGGAACCTCCCGCCAGATGCGCAGGCTCCTTGTCCTCCTCGTCCTGGCCGCCGTCTTCCTGCACGGATGCGCGGCGGTGCGGCGCCAGGGTCCTTCCAAGAGGGAAAGGGAGTTGACGGTGACCGCCTACGCCTACAACTCCACCCGGGCCCAGACCGATGGGAGGCCAAAGGAGACGGCCTCCGGTCACGACCTGGAGCCGGGCATGAAGGTGATCGCGGTGTCGCGGGACCTGGAGGAGAAGGGCCTCACCCTGGGGACCAAGGTCCACATCGAGGGGCTCCCGGGGACCTGGACGGTGCTCGACCGCATGAATGCCCGAAAGAAGGGAGCCATCGACATCTACATGGGGGCTGACGTGGACGCGGCCCGCCGGTGGGGGAAGCGCACGGTCACCGTGCGCTGGACGGCGAAGGACTAGCGGTCCGGCACGACCTCACGCGCTATACAGGGCATGCGCCACGGGATAAGCTCGCCCCCAGGGAGGGTATCCCGATGAGACGTACAACCATGAGCCGGCTGTTGGTCGTGCTCTTGCTCGCGACGCCAGCCCATCCTCAATCCGACGGTCCAACATTCCCCAATCCCGGCAAGACCTCCATGTCCAAGGAGAATCAGTGCGCTCTCGGAATGGAGGTCGCGGCAAAGGTCTATGAACAGATGCCCGTCCTCCCCGACGATAGCCCCGAAACGCTGTACATCCGGCAGCTCGGCAAGAAGCTGGTGACGACGATTCCGGAGAAGTATTCCTGGCCGTTCCAGTTCCATGTCGTGCCCCAGAAGGAGATCAATGCCTTCGCCCTGCCCGGCGGGCAGATGTTCATCAATATCGGCACCATCACCGCCGCCAGGAACGAAGCCGAGCTGGCCGGCGTCATGGGACACGAGATGGCGCACGTCTACATGCAGCATTCGGCGAAGCAGGCGGGAAAAGCGCAGACCACGAGCATGGTCGCCGGACTGGCTTCCGTTCTTCTCGGCGCCACCGGCGTGGGAAAGAGGGCGGGAGGGCTGGTGGGACAGCTTGGGCAAATGGGAATCCAGGTGGGGGCCCAGGGCCTCATGATGAAGTACTCCCGCACCGACGAATCGCAAGCCGACGCGGTGGGGGCCGTGATCCTCTACACGGCGGGCTACAACCCCCAGGGCATGGTGGACTTCTTCAAGACCATGGGATCACAGGGGGGATCGACGCCTCCGGTGTTCTTCAGCTCTCACCCAAATCCGGAGAACCGTCAGCACGCCATCGAAAAGCAGATCGCGAGCTGGCCAGCCGTGAAGTACTCCGGAGACAGCACCGCCTTCGCCGACCTGCGCCAGCATGCGACGCAGGTGAAGTCCTACAGCGCATCGGAGATCGCCCAGGGCGCAAAGTCCGGCCAGTGGGCTGCGCAGAATCAGCGCAACGGCGCCAGTCTGAGGCCCGCTGGGGAAGGGATCTTCCCCACCCGCTCCATGACGGAGGCCATCAAGTCCCCCGCCGCGGTCCCCTTGGAGAAGGTCCTTCCCGCACCGCAAGTGGTCAACGCCAACCTGGGGCCGTTGAAGATCGACCACCCGGCGAACTGGCAGGTCACGCTTCCCGAACAAAAAGGGCAATTCGTGACCATTGCCGCACCGGAAGCGGTCACGAACCGCGGCGTCGGGTATGGCGTGCTCCTCAACGGCGTCATGGCGCCGGGGGGACGCATGGGCATCGACCAGATCACGGCCCAGCTCATTCAGAAAGTACAGGAGAAAAACGAGCTGCGGCAGGTGAGCGAGCCTGTGCCGATCATGGTGGGAGGCATCGAGGGCCGATCGACCTTCCTGCAGTCGCCTTCGCCCTTCCCCGACGCCAGCGGACAACCGCAGACAGAGCGAGACTGGCTGGTCACGGTGCTGCGGAACGATGGCGCGGTGGTCTTCATGATCTTCCTGGCACCGGAATCGTCCTTCGATCGATTCAAGCCGGCCTTCGAGGCCATGTTGAAGAGCGCCAAGTTCAAGTGATGCGGTAGCCGGCGAAGAGCTCAGAACGCGTAGCGCAGACCGACCTGCAGCCGCCGCCCGAAGCGACGGACCACGGTGGCCACGCGGTCCCGGATCTCCACGATCTGCAGCGTGTCGTCGTTGAGCACGTTGAAGCCTTCCAGGGTCAGGCTGAAGGTGCGTCCCTTGGCCAGCGGGAACTCCCGTGCCGCCCGGAGGTCCAGCGTCCAGTAGGAGGGGTTGCGCTGGTCGTTGCGCTTCCCCGAGGGGTAGGTCTCCCGCAGCAGCGGCTGGGGGAACTCGAAGGCGTACTCGGGCGCGCTGCCGTAGAAGGAGCGCACCGACTCCACGACCGAGTAGGGGAGTCCGGATTCCCAGCGCACGGCCGTCCCCAGCCGCCAGTTGTGCGGCGCGTCGAGGGAGGCGGCGATCTTCACGACGTGCCGCTGGTCGTAGGACAGGAAGCCGCGCTCCTCGCCCAGGCGCGCTGCATCGTCGCCCACCAGCTGATTGAATTCCTCGGCCTCCCCCAGGGCGCGGGACCAGGTGTAGTTCCCCTGCAGCTCGAAGCCGCGGGAGTACCGGCGTGTGAGCTGGAGGACGGCGGCCGAGTAGTCGGCGCTGTTCGCGTTCGTGACCAGCATCACCTGCGACCACACCGGGTTGAGAGGGTAGAGATCGGGAAGCCCGTCCGGCCGGTTCGCGAAGCGGGGAGGGAAGTGGCCGGGCACGCGCACCACCTGGCCCAGGCAGTCATCCATCCTGCCGTCGCCGAAGCCGGGGTCGATGTCCCGGTAGTGCTCGCCCGTGTAGGGGTCGATCAGGATCTGTCCGGAGCCGGGGCTGCCGGCGAGGGGGGCTTGCCTGAGGTCGAAGGTCGCCAGGCACTTGCCGGCGTCGCCCGGCACGTGGTTGATGTCCACGTCCTGGATCTGGTCGCGGAACTTGCGGTGGACCCAGCTGAGCTTCAAGGAGGTCTCGGACCACAGCTCGCGCTCGAAGGAGAGCGTCAGCTCGTCCTGGTAGGGGGTGCGCATCGCAGGGTCCACCACCGTGATGCGGTCGTTCTCCGCCCCGCCTTTCGGGCTGTTGATGTTCCAGTGCACGCCCCGGAAGGCGGTGGTGTTGAAGATCATGGTGGTGACGGCGGGCTCGGAGCCCAGGAGGGGGACGGAGAGGAAGATCTTGTCGTAGTAGCGGCCCGCCGTGGCGGCCAGCTTGGTCTTCCCGGTCCCGAACGGATCCCAGGCCACCGCCAGGCGCGGCGAGAAGGCGGTGTTGCCCAGCTCGAGGTTGGCCAGCTTGCGCTTGCGGGGCCAGCCCAGGGAGAGATCGAGCAGGCGGGAGATGGGCGGGTTGTCCGACCCCAGGACCTCTCCCAGCCCCTGGCGGAAGTCCTCGCCCTGGTCGAAGCCGGTGAAGGCGCCCTTCATCGCCTCGGGGATGCTGAGGCCCTCCCCGCGCAGCTTGTGATAGAGCTCGACCTCCGCCGCGGGATAAAAGAGCTCCTTGGCCTCGCTGGCGATCTCTTCCCGGTCCACGCGCACGCCGGCCGTGACCGTGAGGCGGGAGCCGAAGCTGAGCTGGTCCTCCAGGAACGCGCTCGTGCCCGATCCCACGGAGCGCGAGCTCATGGTGCCCGGGATGCGCATCTGCGCGTAGTAGTCGCCCGTGAAGAGTCCGAAGAACTCTCCCGTGACGTCGATGCGTGCCTCGATGCCGCGGGACAGCTCCCGGAAGTACCGCTCGTTCTCCACGGCGAAGCCGCCCTTGATCTGCTGGCCGACCTTCTCGGTGTCCGGAGAGTAGGTGACCTGGGCCCGCGCCGTGAAGCGCTGGCGGTGGTCGCTGGAATCCAAGGGCCAGGAGCCGCTGGTGTTTCCCGTATCGAGGACGACGCAGTAGGCGTCGCGGAGCTTGCGCAGGCGTCCCAAGGAGCCGCAGTCGTTCCTCACCCCCGGCACCTGGGGGTAGGTGTCCTCGGTGTGGTCCTGGTAGGCGAGGATCCCCTCCGCGAACAACCGGGGAGAGCGGGGCGAGGTCCAGGTCAGGGAGGCCGTCCGGCCCCCGCGGTCCAGCGTGTAGGTGGACTCCGGGGGGACCAGGGGAGCCACCCCGATGTGGTCGCGGTGCGTGGGATCGCTCTGCAGCTGGAAGGCGAGCTTGTGTCGCGGCGTGACCTGCCAGGTGACCTGATCGGAGTGCATCTCCTGGCTGGCCTGCGACACCACCAGGCCTCCGCCGACGTTGGTGGGGTCGTCGCGGACGATCCATTCGTGGGACAGTCGGTACCAGAGCCGATCGCGCAGGATCGGCCCCGAGACCTGCAGGAAGGGTTGATAGCGCTGGAAGGACGCGGCCTCTCCTCCGGCGGCCCCGTTCCCGTCCAGCAGATCCCCGCCGAACAAGAGGCCGACCACTCCCTGGAAGTCATTGCTCCCCTGGCGCTGCACCATGTTGGCGAAGCCGCCCTGGGCGCGGCCGTACTCGGCCCCGGCCCCCGCCGGGATCACCTCCAGCGCCTCCACCGATTCCAGGTTGATGTAGGAGAGGAAGCCCCCGGTCAGGGGGTCGGTGTTGGCCACCCCGCCCACCTGCGTGCGGAAGTCCGACTCGCGCGCGCCGAACACGTTGGGGTTGCCGTCCTGGTCGGGGTCGAGCACGCCGGGAGCGAGCGTGAGCACCGTCTGGTAGAAGCGGCCGTACAGGGGCAGGGTCTCCGTGAACTCCCCCGAGAACGTGGCCGAGGTCCTGGTGTCCGCGAGATCCACCCCCTCTCGCACGGCGCCGACCTCGACCGACTCCTGCAGCTCGGAGAAGAGGGCGACCGGGACCACGGAAACCCTGCCGGGCTGCACCCGCAGGTCGGCCAGGCTGACGGTGGCACGGCCCGCCAGGCGCACCTCGAGGGCATAGCCTTCTCCCGCGCGCAGCACGGGGAAGGTCGCGGTTCCTGCGGCGTCGGTCAGGGCCGAGGTGGTGGCGACTTGCCGCGTGACGCTCCAGAGCACGACGTCGGCGCCGGCCAGCGGCGCCCCCGACGCGGCGTCGGTGACCACGACGCGCAGACCGCCGGTCTGGGCCCACACGGACCCCGCCGCCATGAGCGCCAGCAGGCCGAGCGCTGGGCGCATGGGCCCCCCTCCTTCCAGTACGCACGCAGCCTGGGGGTGTCAAGAGCGCCACGTCAAGGCCGTTCGCGCGTATCTTTTCGAAGCATGCGTCCCTGTTCCCTCCGCCTCGGCTTCTTCCTCGCCGCCGCCCTCCTCGGCCCGGCAGCCCAGGCTCGTGCGCGAAGGACGGCGCCGAGAATGCCCTCCGGCGCGGCCGCGGTCCAGAGCGGGGCCGAGGTCCGCCCCTACGCGAAGACGCACACCGTCCGCACCTTCGTGAACGCCGCCGGGGAGACCGTGCTCGCCGTCACGCCTTCCCACTTCGACGTGTCCCGGCCGTTGCGGGAGATGGCGAAGAACGTGATCCCCAGGACTGCCGCCGGGGAGGAGGCGCCGGAGAACCCAACGCTGCAGGACTGGGGGCAGCTCCGCTCCAGCACCCCCGACCCGGTGGTCCAGCCCGCGCCTCAGGCGGGGGACGAGAACACCCGCTTCTCGTTCCCCACCGCCTTCAACTTCGAAGGCACGGGGATGCAGTACGGCACGCCCCCCGACCCCAACGGCTCGGTGGGGAACAACCAGTTCGTGGAGATGGTGAACATCCGCTTGCAGGTGTGGGCCTTGAACCGGGCGTCGCACCTGGCGACGTCCATCCTGGGGCCGGTGGACAACAACACCGTGTGGTCGGGGTTCGGAGGCCCTTGCGAGCTGCAGAACAGCGGCGACCCCGTCGTCATCTACGACAAGCTGGCCAATCGCTGGCTGATCTCGCAGCTCACCGCGCAACCGGCGGGGGGCGTCTACCACGAGTGCGTGGCCCTCTCCACCACCGCCGACGCCACCGGCAGCTACTACCGCTATGCCTTCGCCGGTCCTCCCGGCCACTTCATCGACTACCCGCACTTCGGCGTCTGGAGCGACGCCTACTACATGTCGGGCACCGCCCTCATCCCGAACGGTGCCGGAGGCCTCAACTATCTGGGGGGCATCTTCGCGGCCATGGATCGCGCCAGGATGCTCGCGGGCGACCCCAACGCCACCTGGCAGGTGATCGAGGACCCCCTGGAGATCGGGCACGTGCCGGCCGACGTGGACGGTTTCGCGCCGCCTCCCACCGGGGCCCCCGGGATCTTCCTCTCCCGCAATACCGCCGGGGTGAACGTCTTCCGCATGAAGGTGGACTTCGCCGTTCCCGCCCACACGACGCGGACCAAGCAGGCGATCGTGCCCGTGGCGCCTGCGACCTCGCCGTGCAACGACGGGGCCTGCGTCCCTCAGCCGGGCACGTCGATCCGCCTGGGGCCGATCGGGGGCGTGATCCTGATGTTTCGCGCTGCCTACCGGAATTTCATCGATCACGAGTCCATCGTGGCGACGCACTCGGTGGACCCCTCGGTGCTGGGCGTGGCCTCCGGTGTCCGCTGGTACGACATCCGTCTGTCCGGACCGCCCGATCCCGCCTGCCCCGGCTATCCCTGCCTGCGCCAGCAAGGGACGATCGCAGACAACGAGCAGGGTCGGAGCCGGTGGTTGGGGGCGACCGCCATGGACGGCGCGGAGAACCTGCTCATCGGGTACAGCACGTCGGGGAAGGTCCCGGGGGCGGAGAACCACAGCATCCGCACCACCGGCCGGGCCAGGAACGACCCCCTGGGAGTGATGACCATCGCCGAGACGACGATCGCCACGGGGACCGCCAACTCGACCCAGCCCCGCTGGGGCGACTACTCGAGCATGAGCGCCGATCCCTACGACGACTGCACGCTTTGGTACGTCAACCAGTACTACGCCTCCCCGGACGTGTGGTCGACACGGGTGGCCTCCGCGTCCTTTCCGGCGGGGAGCGGGGACGGGCAGTGTCCACCCACCGCCTGCACGGCGCGGCCGCCGGCGCCCCCCGCGGTCACGGCGGCCACCGTGGAGGGCGACAACCGGTTGCGCGTGAGCTGGACCGGCAACGTGCCCTCGCCGGGGTCGTATGCCGTGGAGCGTGCGGACGGCCCGTGCGGGGGGGAGGGGCTCTACCAGCCCGTGGGCTCCGTGGCGGGCACGCAGACGAGCTTCCTGGATCCCACCGTGCAGGGCGGGCACACCTACGCGTACCGCGTCCGCGCCGCGGCCGACTCCGGCGGCCGCTGTCAGACCCTGATCGCCAGCGCGTGCGTGCAGGCCACCGCCACCGGGGCCTGCCATCTTCCGCCGGTGTTCGCGGGCGCGACGGGCGCCGACAGCGCCGGCCAGGCCGCCTGCGGGGTGACGGTGAGCTGGAGCCCGGCGACGTCGCGGTGCCCGCTCACGCCGGACATGCGCTACAACGTCTTCCGGGGCGCCAGCCCCGACTTCGTTCCTTCCTCCTCGAACCGGATCGCCACCTGCGCGCCCGGGCCCAGCAGCTATCTCGACGACGACGCCCTCGACGGCGGGAGGTCCTACTACTACGTGGTGCGCGCCGAGGACGGCAGCACCGGGAACTGGGGCGAGTGCGGGGGCGGGAACGAGGAGCAGAACCGCGTCCTCGTGGCCGGGACCGCCTATGGCCCCGGATTCCAGGAGGGATCGGGCACCCTGACGGACGCCGGCGGCGACGGGACCTCGTTCCTGCGCCTGAACGTGGCGGGCTCCGGCGACACCGACGATCCGTCCTGGCGCACGGTGCGCGAGGCGGACGACTTCGGCGCCAACCACACTCCCGGCGGGTTGTACGCCTACCGGAATGCGGGCCCGGGCTCGGCCGATCTGTACGCCGCGAGAGAGTGCGCCGAGATGCAGACGCCGCCCTTCACGGCCGCGGCGGACGCCGTGAACCTCAAGTACTGGGAGCGTCACCAGTTCGAGTACCGGTTCGAGGGCGTGGCGGTCGAGTACTCGGTCAACGGAGGGCCCTGGCTCGATGCGCCCAACCCCAGCGTGGACCCTTCGCTCGGTTGCTCCCTCGACGACGCCACCGACGGCTGGGAGACGCTGAGCTGCACGGCTCTGCCCACCAACAACGGCTGCGGCTACACGGCCACCAAGAACGCGTACACGGGGCCACGCGGCACGGGGTCGAGCTGCAGCAGCTTCACCACCGATGCGCTCACTGGCTACGCCCACCGGTGCCACCCCTTTTCCGGCCTGACCCCGGGGGACGCGGTGCGCTTTCGCTGGCGCTACACCTCGGACTCGGGGGCCGCCTTCCGCGGCTTCTATCTCGACGACGTCGAGGTCTCCGGCGTGCGGCTGCCGAATGCGTGCACCCCCAATGCCTGCGGCGGCCAGTCGGAGGGGCGGAGCTGCCAGGACGGCAGCCCCTGCACCATCGGCGACGCCTGTGCCGGGGGGGCCTGTGTGCCGGGCAGCGTCGCGCCGCCGCCAGCCGAGGTGACAGGCTTGCGCGTGGGCCCGACGCTGTCGTGGACCGCTCTCTCCGGCGTCGTCGTCTACGACGTCGCGGGGGCCGCGCTGGCCGACCTGCGCACCACCGCCACGGCCACCGCCACCTGCCTCGCCCAGGACGTGACGGCGACGACCTTCACCGACGCCCGCCCCGACCCGCCCCCGGGAGAGGGCCGGTACTACCTGGTGCGGGCCCGAGACGCCTGCGGCGCCGGCACCTACGGGCTCGATTCCGCGTCCGTGGAGCGCAGCCTCCCCGCCGCGTGTCCCTGAGGGGTGCCGGGGCGGCTACACGAACGCCTTCAGCAGCGCATCGAATGCCGGCAGCTGGTCGGGAACGCTCTGCCCGAGCTTCTTGCGACAGGAGGCATCGAACCGCTGATGGCCGGTGAGGTGCTCCACGTCCCGGTCGCGGTTGAAGAAGAGGGGACACTGCTTCGACCCGCTCTCGTGCGAGCCCAGGCGGCCGAAGTAGCCGGCCAGCCCGGTCACCATGGCGTTGGCGATGGCGCGGTCGGTGTCGGGCCCCTCCGGCAAGAGGTCGGGGAAGCCGGCGCAGGAGAAGATCATGACCTGGGGCTTGCGGTCGTCGGGCCACCAGCCGTACAGGTTGAGCCAGTGGTCGTCCCGCAGCCAGTGCCGTGTCACGCAGGCCAGCAGGTTCACCCTGAGCTCCACCGTCTTGCTCTGGAGCCGCTTGGCCAGTCGCTCGGCCCACAGGTACGAGGTCCCCTTGTCGGAGGTCAAATCCCAGACATCGAGGGGCACGGACATGTCCACCAGCTCGAAGCCGAAGGTGGTCTGCACCTCGTTCATGCGGGTGATCGTGCGCTCCAGCGAGGGGAAGACGTCGTCCAGGTCCCACACGGCCACCCGGATGGCCCGCCCCTTGGTGGCCCGCCGGCTGGTGAGGCGGACATCCACGGAAGTGACCGCCATGGTCTGCGTCGGCTTGGCGCACAGGACCTGGTTGGCGTCCCGCGCATAGAGCACGGGAATGGCCCAGTCGATCGACTCCCCGTGCAGCGAGTAGTTCACCGCGATCCTGGCCTCGCGCGCGGAATCGCCGAGGCTCGTTCCCTGGGCCAGACTCCAGTAGAAATGCTGCGCGAACGACGTCGCCGAGGAGTCGAGCACGCTGTACTGGTTGGCGACGAGCGCCGGCAGACCGTGGGAGACCAGAGCCTGGGCCACGCCCTTGTTGAAGTCGGCTCCTAGGCTGCCGGAGCCGCTCTGGCAGGCGTTGAGGAAGACGAGGCTCAGGCCCCTCTTGCAGAACAGCTCGCGCACCGACCGCTCGCCCAGCCGGAACTCCCCGCCGCGGTCGTCCTCGAAGACGAGGCAGCCCTCGTTCTTCTCCTCGTCGAAGGTCCCGTGTCCGATGAAGTGGACGACCTGATACCTCCCCGTGGACAGATAGCCGTGGATGGATGCCGGCGTGGCCCGGGGCAGCGTGTCCACCACCACCACGCCCGCCTCGATCAGAGGCTCGAAGCCGCGACGGATGACGCCGACCTCCTGGTCCACGGAGAGAGTTCCGAAGCCCACGGGCTGGGCGGAGGCCACCAGGATGCGCAGCCGGTCCCGGGCGACCGCGATGGGATCGGCGGGAACGTTGGTGAGGACGTTGCGGATGAAGTTGATCTCTTCGGTGGCGAGGAAGCTCCTGCGTCCGCTGTCGTGGGCGAATTCCCAGGGCTTCTCCGCGATCCAGGGGATCATGGAGGTGAGGACGAGGTCGAGACGGTGCGTGCGCTGGCGCGAGCGGGCCTCGTCGTAGAGCCTGCGTACGTCGCCCTGGAACAAGGTCTCGAAGAGGTCGCTGCCGAACCGGACCATTTCCTCGTCGGAGGGGAGCGTCCCCTCCTCCCGGTTCGTGTACTTCTTGATGCGCTCGTGGGCGCCGATGATCCTGCCGAACTTGGTCTTCGTCTCCGGCTCGCCCTTCCGGGACCGTAGCCGCATGCTGCTGGTGACGCGAGCGCCGGCATAGGAGGCGAAGACCTGGGCGAATTCCGGCGATGCTCCCGCCGACCGCTCTTCTTCCCTGCCCTCGGGCCGGAACTCGTCCATGACCACGAGGTGGAAGGTGTCGAAGTCCTCCTCCGGACGCGGTGCCGCGGACGGAGCGGGCCCCAGCGCCGGAGCCGCCGTCAAGGTCGCGGAGGCGGTGGCGTCGGCCACGCCCGTGGAGGGCAGGGGGGCGGCGCCCGCACCGCGGCGGAAGCGGTGATCGGGGAGCGGCACACCGGGGTCGATGGGAGGCAGGGTCTGAGCCTGGCCGGCCAGCGCCCTGGCCAGGAACGCCGCCGTTTCCGCTCTTCCGAAGAACCGGACGTGGTTCACCGGGGTGCCCCCGCCGTCGAGGTTGCCGCCGGGACCGAAGCAGCCGATGCGGCTGGCGGGGACGTAGGGCGTCCCGTCGCGGTCGATGCGCCACCCTCCCTCGCTGGGCACCACCAGGTCGTTGGCGGAGGCGAAGAACGCGTCCACGCCCACGTCGAGCGCGCGCTGCCACAGCGCCTCCTCCGGGTGGTAGTTCGAGACCAGGGCGGAGTACGCGCTCGGCGGGGGACCGGGGGGCGACTGCAGGTCGGAGACGAGCTCCCCCGCGCCGTCCATGGCGCGCAGCCCCGGCAGATCGCCGGAAAGATGGGAGGCCAGCCAGACCAGGCACTGGGAGACCCACTCCGCCCCCGTCGTGAACGGGTTGTCCGGGAAGACCTCCATCAGGTTTGCGAACCAGCCCACGGTGCTCTGCCACCGGCTGGGAGTGGCGAGCGGCGTCCCGTCGTTCGGGGACGCAACCAGGACCGCGTGCCCGAGCTGGAAGCGGTCGGCGATCGCCCCGTGGGCCTGGCGGTGCTCCACCAGGCTGCGGAGCACGAGACCACCGCGCGAGTGCGTGATGGCGTCGAGGGTGTGGTCGCCGGAGGGCAGCCCCTCCAGGAGCTGGCGCGCGTTGTCCTCCGGCGTCTTGCTGAGGGTGAAGTGGTTGAAGGCATAGATGCGCGTCCCGTAGAGAGGCCGGACGCGCTCGAAGAAGTCGGTGCCGGCGAGGGCGCCGAACGCGCTCCCTGCGTTCGAGAACGTGCCGTGGACGAGGAGCAGGGCGCGCTGGCCCGGCTCGGGGACACCGGGGGCGAGCTGGAGCGAGGGGCTGGCCCCGGCCACGGGCGTCACCTGGAACCAGCCTTCCTCGAGGTCCCGCTTCGACCAGACGCGCTTCTCCCACATGGCCACGAGCTTGGGAAGGGCCAGGCTGACCGCGTGGTCCACCGCCGCCTTGGCAATCTTGAGCACGACGACCTTGACGGCCTTCGAGAGGAGACCGCGACGGCCGGTCTCTTCGGAAACCCGGCGAACCGGCACGCGGAAGCGCGCGGTGGAGGCCCCAGTGCCGCCACGGCGGCCCGCGCGCGCGAGGTGCTCGGTGCTGGGGTGGAAGGTGAGCGCGCCGGAGGGATGCCGGACCGCCAGCAAGCCGGCCTCGCCCGGCCCGAGCGGAACGTCCAGTACCAGATCGGGAGGAGCCGTGCGGCGGCCCGCGCCCGGCGGAGGGGAAGCCTCCAGGACCTCCTCCACGCGGACGCCGTCGGACTGCAGGTATTCGGGCGGGACGGGAAGGCTCGCTTCCGCGCCGCGGCGGCGGCTTCCGCGAGCACCGGAGACGCGACGCAGCACCCATCCGCTCTCGCTCACGGAACGGCGACGTGTGGCCATGGCCGCTCCTCAGCCGCGCCGGGCGTGCTTGGCCACCTTCTTGGGGTAGATGGAGGCGGCGAAGACGTAGTCCCTCTTGTTGATGTCCTTCCCGCCCGCGATCGGCTTGCCGTCCTTCGTGACGGCTGCCGGGATGTGGTAGCACATGATGGAGGTGGGATCGCTCTCCGTCGTCCCCAGCAGCGACTTCTTCTTCAGGGGCGTCAGCACCTGCTCGTCCACTTCCTGCTTCGTCCAGCCCTGGTCCTTGTCGTAGAAGACGTAGGCCTTCTTGCGGTCGATCCGGCTCACCAGGTCGGCGCGCATGTGTTCGTGCTCGAAGCCCAGCGTGTGGCCGGCTTCGTGGCGGACCACGCGATGGAACTCCGCCTCGGAGACCTTCATCGTGAATCCTTCCAGGTTGAGCGTGGGCTCCTCCTGGTCGATCTCCAGGATCTCGGTGCCGATCCAGGACCAGTAGCCGGACATGTCGGGGGGGGAGTCCAGGCGAGCGATACGCACCTTGCTCGTTCCCTTGGTCTCCGTGAACAGGACGTTGGCCGTCTTCCCCCAC
>Ga0070695_100000557_pt1 | contig 19738 bp, 18 predicted proteins | sample KBSK1252metaG_FD_65471 | JGI IMG/M metagenome (GOLD analysis project Ga0070695, IMG submission 65471) | Corn, switchgrass and miscanthus rhizosphere microbial communities from Kellogg Biological Station, Michigan, USA - KBS K1-25-2 metaG | ecosystem: Host-associated > Plants > Roots >...
CGGCCGAAGAACGCCGGCAACCTACATCACGTTGAAGGTTTCGTAGACGGCGACCTGCGCGCCGCCCTTGATCACTGGGCATCCCTTCGCCAGCTTGGTCGCGGCATCCAGCGACGGCGCCTCGATGATGCTGTAGCCCGTGGCGCGCTGACCGACCGGGCCCCTCGCCGTGGTGCCGTCGGGCCTGACCTTGTTCACGGACCCGGAGAATGGATTTCCCGGGTCGATGATCGCGGGGCCGAGCTTTTCGAACCAGCTCGTCCACTGCTTCATGACTCGAGCCTGCTGCCCAGGCGTCTCGGGCATGCGGCCACCGTAATAGATAAGGAGATACCTCACTTGGCAAAGTTTGCGCGCTGCTCGCCGAGCAGCGCGAGCGCGTGCGCAAGCCGTTCGCGGTTGGCCGGTGCGTTCAACCAGCGATTCTGCCCAGAGGGGTGCGGGAGCGGGATCATCAACGGCCGCTCGCCGAAACGTTTCCCGACCCGGTCCTCGAGCGAGCCCGGGCCGAGGAAGCGGGCGATCGCCATCTGCCCGACGAGGATCAGCACCCTGGGCCTGAGCAGCCGCAGCTCGGCATCCAGCCAGTGCGCGCAGTTTGCGATGCCTGCCGGAGGCGGCCGCAGGTCGCCGGTGTTCTCCGCGTTGCGGCCGGGAAAGCAGCGCATCAGAGCGGCGATGTAGGTCAGGCGGCGAAACTCCTCCGGGTCGCGGAAGCCGGCGCGAAGCATCCAACGGTCCAGCTCCTTGCCGGCGCGGCCCGAGAATGGCCGGCGGGTCTCGCGTTCGGCGGGACCGGGCGCCTGGCCGACGAGGAAGAACGGCGAGCCCCAGCTGCCTTCGAAGGTCGGGTTGGCCTCGGCGATGATCCCCTGGTCGGCGCAGACGGTGCAGGCGCGGCACGCGGCCTGCACCTGCAGCAGGTGTTTGGGGGTCAGATGACCCTGATCAGGCGCGGGTTGTTGGCGACGCCGGGGATGCGGCCGCGCTTGGTCATCGGCTTGCCCGCGATCTCTTTGATGTCGCCGGTGAAGGCGATCGGGGGCGCGGCGCTGATCGCCATCCCCACGCCGTAGGAGTGGATGGGACAGTTCGCGGCCTCGAACTCGCGGATCCGCTCCGCGTCGAGGCCGCCCGAGATGAAGATCCCGACGTGGGAGTACCCGGCCAGATCAAGCCGGGCGCGGACCTCTTTGACCAGGTCGACCGTCACCCCTCCGCGCTCCCCCGGCGTGTCAAGCCGCACCCCGCGGAGGTGCTTGCCCAGTGCTTCGGCCACGCGCAGAGCCTCTTCGGCCTCGTCCTTGAACGTGTCCACGAGCACGATCCGGAGCACGTCGTCGGGCATGTGCTCGTCGAAGGCGAGCGCTGCTTTCACCGTGTCGCCGAACAGAAGGATCATCGCGTGGGGCATCGTGCCGGATGCGCCTTGCAGGCCCGCGAGCTGCGCGCCGAGCGGCGTTGCGCATCCGGCGCAGCCGCCCACTACGGCGGAATACTCCATGGTCGGCCCGATCAGCGGGTGGACGTGGCGCGCACCGAAGCTGATCACCCGCTTGCCTCCGGCCGCCTCGACGATCTCGTGAGCTGCGGTCGCCCAGCCGGAGCAGCTCGACAGCATGCCCAGCAAGGCCGTCTCGTAGACGCCGAATCGCGAGTAGGGGGCGCGGACCCGGAGCACCGTCTCCTTTCTGTCCATCGGGGCGCCTTCCGCCATCGCCCATGCCTGATCGCCTTCCTGGAGGATCCCTGAGAGCAGGCGAACCGCCTCGGCGACCCCGCACAGGATGCCCGCCTTGCTGGAAAAGAAATCCATCGCGACGACCGCGTCGACCTGAGCACCGGATAGCGTCGCGCGTGCGCGCTGGAAGTAGACATCCGAGGCCGGACCGCCGTAGTAGGCGATGAGATCCGCCGCTGAACTCTCGGCGGTCACCTGCTTGATCCCCACGAAATCGGGGGACCCGCGACCCGAGCCGCTTGCAGGCTCGGCGAGCCGCGCGCCGAGCTTTCGCGGGAGCCCCTCGGTCTTCATGCCGCATTGAAGTTAGCAGCCTCGGTAACATCCGGTGACGCATGTCAACTCCTTCGTCGCAGCAGGTGCTCGACGCGCTGGCGACGATCAAAGATCCCGACCTGGGCCGGGACGTCGTCAGCCTCGGCATGATCAAGGAGCTCGAGGTGAGCCCGCAGGGCCGCGTCAGCTTCACGTTCGAGCTGACAACCCCTGCCTGTCCGGTGCGCGACCGCTTCAAGTCTCAGGCCGAGGACGCGGTGGGTGAGCTCGCCGGCGTGACCGGCGTCGAGGTCCGTATGACGGCCAACGTCCGGCCGGCTTTCCTTCGCCCCAAGCCCTCCGAGATCCTGCCTGGTGTCAAGCAGACGATCGCCGTCGCTTCCGGCAAAGGCGGCGTGGGCAAGTCCACGGTCGCCGTCAACCTCGCCGCCGCGCTGCGCCAGAGCGGGGCTTCGGTGGGGCTCCTCGACGCCGACATCTACGGCCCCTCGGTCCCGGTTATGACCGGCTCGAGGATGGTCCCGCAGCAGTCGAACGGCCGCCTGCTGCCCATCGACGCGCACGGCATGAAGCTGATGTCCTTCGGTCACATCAACCCGGGCTCTGAGCCGACGATCTATCGCGGCCCGATGGTCGGCAAGGCGATCGAGGCGATGATGATCCAGGTCGATTGGGGCATCCTGGATTACCTGGTGATCGACCTGCCGCCAGGCACTGGGGACGCGTCGCTGACCCTGGCGCAGGCCGTCCCGCTGACCGGCGTCGCCATCGTGTGCACGCCGCAGGACGTCGCGACCGACATCGCGGTCAAGGCCCTGCAGATGTTTCGCAAGCTGAACGTGACGCCGCTGGGCCTCATCGAGAACATGAGCTGGTACATGTGTCCCAACTGCGGCCACCGCCATGAGATCTTCAGCCATGGCGGCGCGGAGGCGGCGGCGAAGCGGCTCGGAGTGCCGTTTCTCGGAGCCATCCCGCTCGAGGAAGGAATCCGCGAGGACGCGGACAGCGGGACGCCGGTCGTCATCTCGCGACCCGAGTCCGCAGGCGCGAAGGCATTCGTCGCGATCGCGTCCCAGGTCGCCGCGCGCACGTCGATCCAGTCGTTCCGCCAGCTGCCCGTGATCAACGTCCACTAGGCTGCAAGACCCGGATCCGTTTCCGACCAACGTCGACGTCGACCGCGCCCGCCAGGTGGTTGAGATCACGTGGGAGGATGGGGCGCGAAGCTCCTACACGGGCGAGCAGCTGCGATGGGCGTGTCCCTGTGCGGAGTGTCGTGGCGAGGCCGGTGCGACGGGCCGGCTTGCCCGGGTCAAGACCTTGAACGACGACGAGCTTCGGGTCCGCGACGTGACACTTGTCGGTCAGTACGCGCTGCAGATCGCGTTCGAGAGCGGACATGCGACCGGCATCTATACCTTTTCTCTGCTCCGGCGCTTGATGTAATAATTCGCGCCGCCAGTTGTCTCTCTCCACGCCGCTCCCAGAACTGGAGCCACAGTCCCTCGACGTCATGCCGCTGCGGCGACCTCTTCGCCGGCGCAAAGGGTTCGGCCGCCGCAAGCTCTTCGCCGCGACCATCGCCTTGACCGTCGTGCTTGCCGGCGCCGGCGCGTATCTGGCGTACCTGAACACGCTGCCGACGACGGTTAGCGCCAACGTCGCCAACGGCCAGAAGGACGTCCCTACCGACGGAAGCTTCCTTCTCAGCTTCTCGCGACCGGTCGCTCTCGACGCCCTGAAGCTCGCGTTCTCGATCACGCCCGCGACCGAGGGCGAGATGACCGCCCTCTCGGGCGGCAGCCAGTTTGCATGGGTTCCGAGCAAGCCGCTGGCCGAGCTCACGACCTACAGGGTCGATCTGAAGCCGATCGTCGACGTCGGCCATCACCACGTGAACGGGGCGCAATGGACGTTCACCACGATCATCATTCCGCGCGTCATCGCGATCACGGCGCCCGACGGCACCGCGCTGACGGACGGCATGGAGATCGATCCAGGCGCGACGCTGAAGCTCAGCTTCAACGATGCGATGGAGCCGGTGACGATCAACCTCACCGTCGGCACGCAGCAGGCAACGTTGCAGTGGGCGGCCGATTTCAAGAGCGCCACCTTCTCGACCGCGGGCCTCCCTTCGGGTCCGATCAACGTGCAGATCGCGCCAGGTGGCCGGGACCAGACAGGCCATACCGTAGCCGGCTCTTTCACACTCAAGACCGGCGTGTACTGGCATGACCATGAGCACACGGTCGCGCTGCGTTACCCGGCGCTCATCCAGATCCCCAATGATTCGTTCGCGCGCGACCAGAACGGCCTGCAGGCGGCGAGCGTGATCTTCGAATACCTGGCCGAAGGAGGAATCACTCGCCTGACCGCGATCTACCAGAACGCGCCCAACCTGGTCGGCCCGATGCGCTCGGCGCGCTTCATCTCGCTGAAGATCGCGCGCCATTACCGGGGTCTTTTGTTCCAGTCCGGCGAGTCGGCGGCGACGAGGGCGCGTGCGGCGCAGGATCCGGTCCCGCAGTTCTTCGACGTGATCGGTTACCAGTACCGCACCAACGCTCGATACGCACCCGACAACCTGATGATCAACGGCGACAAGGTCCTTGCCGCCCAGAGCAACTACTTCAAGGGCATCGCATCGTTCACGGTGCCGAAGGCGCGACCCGCTCTCACCGGCGGCACCGGAGCATCCACGGTCGCGGTCGACGAGCACTACTCGATGTACAAGTACGACGCGATCACGGGCACCTATACCAAGGCCGAACAGGGCCACGCGTACTCGGACGCGACCCTGCACCAGCCGCTGCGCATCGAGATGCTGATCGTCGTGCACACTCGCGAGACGCTGCTGGACGTGGGCGACGGCCACGGCGCGCACATCCACGACTTCGACCTCGATACGAGCGGGGCGATCAACGTCTACTACAAGGGCCTCGGCTACAAGGGGACCTGGAAGTCGACCGACCGCAACGGGCCGCTCACGTTCACCCTGGCCAACGGCCAGGCGGTCCCGTTGCCGCCCGGCCTTGTCTGGATCGATGTCACGGCCTAGACGATTCGCGTGCCGTTGGGCGCGATCACATACCAGGGCGCGCCAAACGCGTTGATGGCCTGGCCGGTCACGTCGCCTGGCTTGTGGTCCGAGACGAAGTAGTAGAGCGGGTGGCCCGCGTACGTGACCTCGGTCGTCCCGTCCTTGCGCGTCGTCGTGCCGAGCAGATTGGCGTTCACGCCTGACCCGGCCTGCGGAAGCCCCTTGGTCAAAACAGGTGGCCACGCCTGGACGCAGCCGGCGCTGTTGCAGCTCGACGCCCCGCCGGCGTCGGCCAGGAAGATGTAGACGGTCCGCCCGGAGGGACCGGTCAGAATCCGGCCGAGCCTGCTGCTTGCGACGGCGAGGGTCGTGCCCCCGGCCTGAGCGGTAGGACTCGGCGAAGGCGACAACGCCACCGGCGAGCCGCCGGGCGACGCGTAGGCGGAGCTGCTCGGCGAGGCGGTCGGCGACGGATTGGCGGCGTACGGGTTGCCGGCTCCGCACGCGGCGGCAAACAATGCGGCGGCCGTGAGGCCCCCCACGAGAACGAGTTTCGAGTGCATCGGCCCTTCTCCTTCGAAAACTATCTTGCTAACGAGATACATTGGATAAAGAATCTCGCTTGCGAGAGAGTTATTTCGTATACTTCATCCATGCCCACCAGGGACTGGACGGATTCACTCCTCGACAGCCTGGCTTCTGCTCACTCCCGTCAAGAGCTCGAGCCCTACCAGGTGACGGCCAGGGTGTCGCGCGTCGCGCAGCAGCTCGCCCGCCGCCAGGAAGAAGCGTTTGGGCGGTTCAAGCTGAACCGCGGGGAGGTCGGCGTACTCGCCGCGCTGCTCCTCGCGGGCTCGGACAACAAGCTGTCTCCGACTCAGCTGTTCAAGGGCCTCATGCTGTCGTCCGCCGGGATCACCAGCCGCCTGGACCGTCTGGAGCGACGCGGCTACGTTCAGCGAACCCGGCACCCGACGGACCGGCGGGGCGTTCTCGTCGGCCTGACCGACGCGGGTCGCAAAGTCCTCAACCAGGCCGTGGCGGCCGACGCCTCCGTCGAACGCGAGCTGCTGGCGGGCCTGACGAGGAAAGACAGGTCTGGACTCGTCGCGCTTTTGAGAAAGCTACAGGCGAGCGTCGACTCGGCGAGCGAGACGTAAACCAGGCTCAGACCAGAAAGCGGCCGTTCTCCATCAGGGTCCTTCCGTCGACCGAGATCGTCGCGTGCGACGCGAGCACGTCGACATGCGACGGGCATCGCCAATCGGCGCCCGTCTCGAAGCCATATGGGTCGCCGAAAGCGACGTGGACTCCCGGAAACTTCTCGTCCTGCAGGAAGTTGCCGACGATCTCCGTAAGTCCCACATTGGTCCCGATCGCGAACTCGCCCACCCGGCTCGAGTTGGGATCCTGCGCCATGTAGTCGCCGATGTCGGCGGCCAGCTGCGGGTTCGCAGCGTCGACGGAAACGATGCGGCCTCCCTTCACTACGAACCTGACGGGTGGCGACAGGACACCGTACTTCTCGGTAAACCAGTCGCCGATCTCCTCCGCGGCGACGACCCCGTCTACCGAAGCCGGGCATGTGAAGGTCTCGCCTTCCGGGAGATTGCCCCATCGCCCCTGCTCCCAGTAGCGGCCGTCGCATGACACCCATTTCAGGGACGGCGAGAAATTGGCCACCATCTCGGTTCCGAGAGACGTGGTGACGGTGATCTGCTCGGCCTGACGGGCGATGTCGTAAACCTTTCGCGTCACCCGATAGACCTCGTCGTAGTCCGCGGCCATGCCGTCTCTCATGACCCTCTCGTTGATGCCTGTCATGTGTCCATGCCTGCAGCGCAGCTCGTCCGCCAGGAGGTGGAGCATCGGCTGGCGAAACGCCAGCTCCCCTTTGAATCCGACGCCGACGAAGAAGCTGGCCGTCGGACGGAATCGTGCGATCTCGTCCGCAAGATCGGCCGGAAACGAGGTTGCGGGGCGCTCCGTGTGATCCTCCATGGTCCACACCCGGACCGAGGCGCCTGTGCCAAGAGCTTCGTCCGCGATGGCTTCGGCGATCTCGGTCCGCGCGCGATCGCGGATCATGCAGACGCGATCCCGCTCTCGGATGTTGAGGCAGGCTCGTACGGCATTCCGCGCCCCCGCGGCAAAGTCAGGACGCATCCCAGCCAAGGGTATCGAGGCCCTCGTTCTAGGCGGCGGCGGGCTTCCTCCGCCGGCGTGCGGCGGCCAGTGCGCCGCGGGCCGCGAGCAGCAGCCACACCGCGAACAACGTTGGGAGGATCACGAGGAGCAGCCAATCCTGGTTGTTGCCCGCCGGCGGGTCGCCGAGGCCGATCTGGCTTGCTCCGAAGCTCCCCGTCGGAAGGGTCGCGGGCAGGTCGGGAACGCCTGACGTCTGGCTCGCCGTCTCAGCGGCAAGCGAGGCTCCGCCGGCGGTATGGCCGGCCGCGTTTTCGCCCTGCAGTGGGTGCGGCTTGGGCGCCGGTTTCGGGTTCGGCGACGGGGCCGGGGCAGGCGCTGGGGCCTGGTGGTGCTTCAGCTGGCCGTAGTGATGCCCAGGGTTGCTGAGCTGGCCGTAATGATGGCCGTTGTCGTCCGGATAGCGCGCCAGAGCGCTTGCCGGGAACAACAAAAGTGCGCACGCGACGACACAAGCGGACATGCCCGCCCTGAAAAACCACACCGTAAAGTGCCTCCCTCTTTCTTTGGCGATTGCATCGACTGGCGGGCCGAGTGCTCGAGAAAGGTACACGATCTGGCTGCGCTTGGCGCAGTCGTGTGTGCGCAGACCTATCATCGGCGCGCTTTGCCTTTTACCGCCGATGAGCTTGCCCTGTCGGCTCTGGTCCGCATCCTTCCCAGGAGCCGCTACCGGCTGGCCGCCCAGAACGACTCCAGGTTCCAGACTTTCGCCTCCAACACCACTCGAATCGCCTACCGCCAGCAGGGCGCGACGCCGGCCTTCCTGCTCTTTTCCGGACCCGGCCAGGACCCGCAGGCCGCCGCGATGGCCGCCGCAACCTGGGCCGAAGCCGGCTGGCGGCCGAACGCCATCCAGCGCAAGGTTCGGCCAGGTGTCGTCGTGGTGCACGTCGCGCCCTCAAACCAGCTGGCTCCTGCCGGACCGGTGCCCGGAGCGGCTGTCCCAGCGGCCGTGTGGACGGTCGACTCGGTGACGGGCCGCGTCGAGTCCGCCGCCAAGCCCCCGGGGTCGCCCGCCCCATCCGACCTCAAGAAGGCCGCCGAGGGCCTGGTGAGGGGCGCGGCGGTGCCGTCGCTGGGCGAGCTGGACATCGCCGAGCGCAACGTCATGCAGGTCCGGACCATCGGCCCCCCGAGGATCTTCACCGGGGCTGTGAGCATCTGCCTTGTCCTGGTCGCGCTGGGTTTCGGACTTCGCGGGGTCTACAGCCTCTTCGCGTTGCCAACCCTTCTCGCCACAGGCGACCTCGCCGCGATCGGCGCGGCGACGGTCAGCGTGCTGATCCTGGCCGGCGTCCTGCTGGGCCTCGGCATCCTCTTCAACATCCGCAACCTCGCGTTCCGCACGCCCGGCTTTTCGAGCCCGGAAACCAGGACGCGCAACCTGACGTGGGGAGCCTACGCGGCGATCATGGTGGCGCTGCTGGTAGCCCAGCAGGGTGTGTTTCCGACCGTCCTTTCGACCAGGAACGCCGGTGCGGGGCAGGCCAACTACCTGCATGTGAGCGCGACCGTCGACGACGACGGCGGCGAAACCTACGTAATGGTGGGCGGAGAGCTGACCGTCGACCTGTCCGGATGGCCCTCCACGGAGTGGCCGGGCGTCCAGTTCAAGACGAGCAACCCAAGCGTGCTGGCGCTCGATTCATCGCCGACGGCAGCGCATCCGACGGCGAAATTCACGGCGCACCAGGCAGGGGTTTCGCGCGTCGATGCGACGTCAGCGGACGGCCGCTATTCGTTTCAGCTCCGAGTCGACGTCGGAACCTAGGTCCGGGCGGCGTCCTTCAGCCCGGTGATGTACATGGCGGCGGCGACGGCGGCCGTTGTGCCGTCGCCGACCGCCGTCGCGATCTGCTTGGTCAGCTGAGCGCGCACGTCGCCGACCGCCCAGATGCCGTCGATCGACGTCTGCATGTTGCGGTCGGTCAGGATGTAGCCGCCCTCGTCGTGGTCGACGTGGACCTTGAACAGCTTCGAGTTCGGCACGAAACCGACAAAGATGAAAACGCCGCCCACCTCGAGCTGCTTGGACTCGCCGTGCTGCTCATAGCGCACGGTCTGCACCTTCTCGTCGCCAACTATCTCCTTGACATGAGCGTCCAGGATGAACTGGATCTTCGGGTTGGCCTTCGCCCGGTCGATGAGGATCGGCTGCGCGCGCAGCTCTCCGCGCCTGTGGATCACGTAGACCTTTGACGCGTAGCGCGTGAGGAAGTCGCCTTCCTCCACCGCCGCGTCGCCGCCACCGATGACCGCGAGCTCCTGGCCCTTGAAGAAGGCCCCGTCGCACACCGCGCAGTAGCTCACCCCGCGGCCCCAGAACTCCTTCTCGCCTGGCACCTCGAGGTAGCGGGGCAAGCCACCCGCGGCCATGATCAGCGCCGGAGCCCGAAGCTCCTCTCCGGACTCGAGCCGCACGACCTTCATCTGCGTGTTGGCTTCCACGTCGATCTCCTTGACGGGCTCGAAATCCCGGATGTCGACGCCGAACTTGCGCGCATGCTCGCCCATCTTCATGGCCAGGTCAGAGCCGAGGATCGAGTCAAAGCCCGGGTAGTCCTCCACCAGCTCGGTGTTCAGGAGCTGGCCGCCCAACGGGCCGCGGTCAAGGACGGCCGTCTTCAGGTCCATGCGGGCGGTGTACAGGGCGGCGGCCAGGCCCGCCGGCCCGCCGCCCACGATGATCACGTCGTAATCGCTCATTGGCTCTACAGGAATTGTTCCCGAACGGGGGTCTATTCCTAACCGTGCTGGAAGCGCACGCCGTAACCGCCACGGGGGGCGTGACAGGCGATGTTGTCGAACGGGCAGCCGATCGAGCATGCGCCGCACTCGATGCAGTTGCCGAAGCTCACCAGCGTCTTCTTTTGCTCCTCATTCCACTCGTAGACGCCGGCCGGGCAGAAGTGCGTGCAGTACTTCCCGGTGCATTTGTCGCGGCACACGTTCTGGTCGACGATCTCGATGTGCGGTTTGCCGGTGTCCTCGTTGTACTTGACCGTGAACAGCTTGTCGGTCAGCTTTTCCATCAGGCCGCTCCGAACCTCTCCCAGATGCGGCACATGAGCCGCACGGTGTTGATGTAGTCGGCGGCGTGGATGTTCTCGTTCGGGGCGTGGATCCGGTTGTCCGGCCGGCCGACCCCCACCGGCAGGATCGTCGGCACCCCGAGGTCCGAGACCACAGGGTGCATCGGTCCCGTGGCGGGCATGAACGGCCACAGCACCGGGTCGCCGTGCATCTCCCGCACGCAGTCGATGACCGTCCGCGCGACCGCCGAGGAGGGGTCCGACCGGGCAGGCTTCTCGCCCTCGCCGGCGACGATCTCGACCTTCTGAAAGCCGTTGCGGTCGAGATGCTTGCGCAGCAAGGTCAGCACGTCGTCCGGATCCTGGTTGGGGATGAGCCGAAAGTCCAGCTTCGCGGTCGCCTCCGCGGGCAGCACCGTCTTCGATCCAGGGCCCTGGTAGCCAGTGGTTATCCCCGCGATGTTGCACGTCGGGAGGAACAGCATCTGCTCGATCACCTGCTCCGGTTTCGGATCGCGAACCAACTTTTCGAAACCGACGAGCTTGCGGCGCTTCTCGATCTCGGGGTCGATCGTCGCCATCATGCGGCGGTCGGCCTCGGTCGGCTTGACGACCTTGTCGTAGAACCCCTCGAGCTTGACGTTCATATCCTGGTCGCGCAGGCTGGCGAGCGCGCCGACCAGGTACATCGCGGCGGATGGGTAGATGGACGCGAAGCCCGAGTGCTGGTCGAAGTCGAGCATCTTGACCCGCAGGGTCACGTAGACGAGGCCACGGCAGCCGAACTGAAGCGTGGGCCGGCCGGCGCCGTCGAAGGATGTGCCCGATTCCCAAAGGCAGCCGTCGGCGCGCAGCTTGTCGGCGTGGTCGTGTGCGATCTTCTCGAACGATTTGGAGCCGATCTCCTCCTCCCCCTCGATGAGGAAGCGCAACGTGACCGGGACCTCACCCAGCTGCTTCAGAGTCTCGAGCGCGTGGATGCGCGCCATGACGTCGGCCTTGTCGTCGGCGACGCCGCGCGCGAAGATCCTTCCGTCGCGCTCCGCGGGCTCGAACGGCGGAGTTTGCCACAGATCGATGGGATCGACCGGCTGCACGTCGTAGTGCTCATAGAGGAGGAGCTTGCGGCGGCCGCCGCCTTTCACCTCGGCGTAAAGAGCGGGCATGCCGCCGGCCTCGAGGGTCTCGACTCGATCCGTGAAACGCGAGAGGCGATCCGCGATCCAGTCACGCGCGGGCTGCACGGCTTCGCGCCCGTGGTTTGAGATGCTCGGAAACGCGCAGAGCTCTTTCAGGTCTTCAATGAAGCGTCGCGAGTTCTTCTCTACGTAAGCGTCAACCGCGCTGGTTGAGATCACATCCCCATCGTAACCTTGTGCCGATGACCGAGGCTGCGCCGGAGTTTCACTTCTCGCCGCGGCCGAATCGCGCCTCGGAGATCAACTGGCAGCCGTGGTCGGCCGCGGCATTCGAGGGGGCCCGGCTGACGCGGCGCCCCATCCTTCTTTCGATCTCGGCCGTGTGGTGCCACTGGTGCCACGTCATGGACGAGACGACCTACTCGCACCCGAGCGTGATCGAGATCATCAACCGCGACTACGTGCCGATCCGCGTGGATAACGACGTGCGGCCTGACATCAACCAGCGCTACAACATGGGCGGCTGGCCGACGACGGCTTTTCTCACCCCCACGGGCGACATCCTCACCGGCGGGACCTACATGCCGCCCGACCAGATGGCAAGCGCGCTGATGCGGATCGCCGACTACTACCGCGGCAACCAGGCCGAGATCGCGAGCCGCGTCCTCGACGCGCGCAAGCGCGCGGCGTCAGGAGTGTCGCGCAGCGCCGGCGAGCTCGACAGCCGGCTGGTCGAGGAGATTCTCGATGCGGTCAAGGCGGCCTACGACCCGACATACGGCGGCTTCGGCAACGCGCCGAAGTTTCCCCAGACAGACGCGATCCTTCTCTTGCTCGAGCAATCCGTGCTTCGCGCCGATGACGAGCTTCGGCGCATGGCCGTGCACACGCTCGAGCGCATGTCCGGAGGCGGCACCTACGACCACGTCGAAGGCGGATTCTTCCGCTACTCGACGACGCAGGACTGGAGCGTTCCTCACTTCGAAAAGATGCTCGAGGACCACGCCGGTCTGGTCCAGGCTCTCGCTCTGGCGGGAATGCCGGAGCAGCTCGCGAAGACAGCCGGATATCTCGACCGGGTGCTGCGCGATCCGAAGACCGGCCTCTACGCGGGCAGCCAGGACGCGGACGAGCACTACTACTCGATGGACGCCGACGAACGGGCGAGCAGCAACCCGCCGTACGTCGACCGGCGCGTCTACACCGCCTGGAACGCGGCCCTGGCCGTCGCCTATCTTGACGCGGGCCTGCCGGCGGACCGGCTGCTCGAGGCGCTCTTCAAGCGCGCGTACAGGCAGGGCGAAGGAATCACTCACGCCGAAGGCGCCGGCGCGCAGGGCGCACCCCAGGTCGGGCAGCTGGCGGACCAGGTCTGGGCGCTCTGGGCTTCCGCGCGCGCTTATCAACGCGGCCTGGGCGACAGATGGCGCGAGGTGGCCCTCGACCTCGCGGCCCACATCGAGGAGCGCTACGGCGACCCTGAGCTCGGCGGTTACCTCGACCACGCCGGAGGCGAAGACCTTGGCCGCCTGGGCGAACGCATCAAGCCCCTGGCTGAGAACTCGGTCGCCGCGATGGCGCTGATCGAGCTCGACATCATGGTGGGCGATCCGTCCTCCCCATTCCGCGAGCGGGCCCGGCGCGCGCTCGAATCCGTGGCCGCCCTACCGCGACAGTACGGCCTGATGGCGGCGGTGTTCGCGCGCGCCCTGGACCGGCTCGGCCACGCGATCAAGGTCACCACGAAAAACCCGGAGCTCGCCCACGCCGCGCGCACCGCGCATCCCTACGCGGTGCTGGATCCGTCCGGCGATGAACGTGCCATCGTCTGCGCGGGCACCATATGCTTGGCGCCGGTGTCGACACCTGAGGCCCTGAAGGACGCGATCCGAGAAGCCTCCCAAACGCGTGCCTGAAAGTCGTAACCGCTTTGCGCACCGCGTAAACCGGGCGCTCGACGACCCCAAGCTGCAAAGGGCGCTCATCCACGCCATGACGGGCCTGCGCACCCGTCGCAACGCCGCGTTCGAGAGCTTTGACTTCGCGAAGGGACGCGCCGAGCTGAAGCGCCGCCGCCAGGCGAACCTCGAGCGGCTGCCGGAGCTGTTGGAGCAGTTCGCCGAGCGGCTGGCCGCGGTCGGCGGAGTTCTGCACTTCGCCAAGGATGCCCACGAAGCGCGGGAGATCATCGGCCAGCTCTGCTGGAACGCAGGCAGCGGCCTGCCGGCGGGCAAGCGAATGGTCGTGACGAAGAGCAAGTCGATGGCGACCGAGGAGATCGGCCTTAACGGTTACCTCGAAGGCCTCGGTATCGAGGTCGTCGAGACCGACCTGGGCGAGCGGATGGTCCAGCTCACCCACACGCATCCATCGCACCTCATCGCGCCCGCCATCCATCTGACGAAGGAAGACGCAGCCGCTGTCTTCGGGACAGAACCGACCGTCGAGGCGATCCAGCGTCACGCGCGCGAATCGCTGCGGGAGAAGTTCATCGAGGCGACCGTTGGAATCTCGGGCGCGAACATGGCGATCGCGGAGACGGGGACCATCGTGCTGGTCACGAACGAAGGCAATGCCGACCTGACGACGACCCTGCCCCCCGTCCATATCGCGCTCTTCGGCATCGACAAGATCGTCGCCTCGCTGGACGATGCCGTCGCCGTGCTGAGGATGCTTCCGCGCAGCGGCACCGGCCAGGTGATCAGCGCTTACGTGAACTGGATCACGGGCCCATCGCGGTCGGCGGATATCGAGCAATCGCTGACGATCGGGGTGCACGGGCCGCGCGAGCTGCACTGCGTGATCATCGACAACGGCCGCGAGAAGATGATGGACGACCCGATCTTTCGGGACGCGCTTACCTGCATCCGGTGCGGCGCGTGCTCCAACGCCTGCCCGCCGTTCATGGCGGTCAGCGGCCACCAGTTCGGAGGCCACATCTACAACGGGCCGATCGGCCTGGTCCTCACTCCCTTCCACCACGGCGTGGAGGACGCCGACCTCGCCAACACCCTGTGCGTGCAGTGCAACGCCTGCGAGGAGATCTGCCCCGTGGGCATCCCGCTCCCACGCCAGATCCTCGAGCACAGGCGCTCGGGTCGGAAGTCGCTTCGCAAGCGGGCGGTGCTCGAGCTCTGGAAGCGCCCGCAGCTTGCCAACACATTGCTGCGCGCCGCCGCGCCCTTCAGCGGCCTGGTCCCCGGCACGCCGAAGCTCGCGCGGGAGCCTTTCCGCGACCGGGTGGTGGAGGCGGACGTCGACGGGGAGCCGCTGACGATCTTCGCCTCATGCCTGTCGGATCGGGCGTGGCCCGACTCTGCCGCGGCGCTGGAGCGAATCGCGGCTGCCGCGGGCTTCAAGGTTGGATTTCCCAAGGATCAGTGGTGCTGTGGCCTGATCGCCGCCAACGCGGGCGACTTCGGCGCCGGCGCCCACCTGGCGGACCAGCTTGCCGCTTCGCTTCGAGATTCCAAGGGTCTGATCGTCACACCCTCGGCCTCCTGCTTCGGCGCCTTCACCATCGACGCCGCCGACTGGGGCGCCGCGCCCGACGAGAAGCTCCGCTCCCGCTTCCGCGACTCCACGCGCTTTGTCCTCCAGCTCCTGGAGCACAACCCTCGCCTGGTGGACGGGGAGCGGATGAGCCTCAAGATCGCCTACCACGACTCGTGCCAGACGCTCCGCCAGCTCGGCCTGAAGAGCGAGCCGCGACGGGTGCTGGAGCTCGCCGGCTACGAGGTCGTCGACCTGCCGGACATCGCCAACTGCTGCGGCTTCGGCGGCAGCTTCAGCCTCGAGTGGCCGCGGGTGGCCGAGCGGCTGGCGAGCTGGAAGCTGGACGCCATCGCCAAGACCGGCGCCGCGGTCGTGGCCTCGGACAATCCCGGCTGCCTGATGCACATCGCGGCCGCGGCGCGGAAGCGAGGCATGGAGCTTCGAGTGGCCCACGTCCTGGAGCTTGTGGCGGAACACCTGGCCTGATCGACATCTACGCTTAACACGCCGTGAAGATGTCCTTGGTCTCGGCGCCTGCCGCCGAGCTGAACGTCGACGCGCTCGCGATCCCAGTGGTCACCGGCCAGAAGCTTGCGGGACCCGCCCTCGAGCTCGACCGGGCGATGGGCGGCGTGCTCTCCGAGATGATCGTCAACGCGGAGTTCCGGGGCCGGATCCACGAGGTCCTCCCCATCCCCTCGCAGGGGAAGATCGTCCCGCGTCGCGTCATCCTCTACGGGCTCGGCGCGCTGCATGACCTCGACGGGCAGCGGGTGCGCTCCGCGCACCACGAGCTCGTGCGAGCCTCGCGGACGTGGGGCTACAAGCGCATGGCCGTCCTACGGACCGAGCCGCTCGGCATGGACACGCTGAAGCCGGTCGTCGAGGGCTGCGTGCTGGGTACGTTTGAAAGAAGGTCGAGGCAGACCGGGCAGGCTCCCGAGCGTCGCGAGATCGACGAGGTGATCCTGAGCGGATTCGGATCAGGCCGCGAGCAGGAGGTGCTGGCGGCCCAGGAGAACGGCGAGGCCACCAACCGCGCTCGCGAGTGGCAGAACGCACCCGCGAACGAGCTCACGCCCGACGCGCTCGCGCAGGAGGCGACGCGGATCGCGCAGCGGCACAACCTCGAGCTCGAGGTTCTCGGGCCCGGTGAGCTCAAGAGCGGCGGCTACAACCTCCTGCTCGGGGTCGGCGCGGGCTCCGCGAAACCGCCGCGCATGATCCGGGTTCGCCATCACGGCAACCACGACTCCTCGGCGGGCGCCTCCGTGCTCGCCCTCATCGGAAAGGGCATCACGTTCGACACGGGTGGCATCTCCCTCAAGGCCCCGGAAAACATGAGCCGGATGAAAGACGATATGTCGGGCGCGGCGGCGGTGCTTTCCGCGATCGACGTGATCGCCTCGCGCAAGCTGCCCCTTGACGTGATGGCCGTGATCGCCGCCGCCGAGAACATGCCCGGGCCGGCGGCCCAGCGTCCAGGCGATGTCCTCGTCAGCGCCGACGGCAAGACCGTCGAGGTTGTCAACACCGATGCGGAGGGCCGGCTCGTCCTCGCGGACGCGCTGACTCACGCGCTCCGCAACGGCGCGACGCACTTGATCGACCTCGCCACGCTCACGGGGGCTGCCACAGTTGCCATCGGCCATGCGGCAAGCGCGGCCGTCAGCAATGACGACGAGTTCTGGTCCGTCGTCGAGAAGGCGTCACGCGAGGCGGGCGACCGCGTGTGGAGGCTTCCCATGTACGCCGACTACCGGATCCTTCTCCGCAGCCAGATCGCGGATCTCCGCAACTCCGAGTACGGCGAGGCAGGGACCATCATGGGAGGCATGTTCATCGCCGAGTTCGCGGGTGGCAAGCCCTGGGCCCACATCGACATCGCGGCTTCCGCATGGAACACCAACCTCGAGCTCACCACCGTGCTGCGCGGCCCGAGCGGAGCCGGCACGCGGCTATGCATCGAGCTGGCTGAGCTGATGGCCCGCGGAGGGACCGACTCCTGGCCCCCCGCCCCCCGGAACGGATGACGGCGGCTGGGCGTTAACCACAAAGTGGCGATCCTCGAGACGATCCATTCCCCCGCCGACGTCAAGGCGTTGGACCACGCCAGGCTCGCCGAGCTCGCCGGCGAGATACGCGCCTTCCTGGTCGAGGCGACGTCCCGCACGGGTGGCCATCTCTCCCCGAACCTCGGCGTGGTCGAGCTCACCCTGGCCCTGCACCGCGTCTTCGACAGCCCGAAGGACGCGATCGTCTGGGACACCGGCCACCAGGCCTACGTGCACAAGCTTGTCACCGGTCGGGCCGCCGACTTCTCCCGGCTTCGTCAGGCCGGCGGGCTTTCGGGATATCCATCCCGCAGCGAATCCGAGCACGACCTCGTGGAGAACAGCCACGCGTCGACGTCGCTGAGCTACGCGCTCGGCATCGCCGAGGCGCGGCTGCGCAAGCGGATCGGAGGTTTCGTGGTCGCGGTGATCGGCGACGGTGCGCTCACGGGCGGCATGGCGTACGAGGCGCTGAACCAGATCGCCCATTTGCAGCCGCCGAACCTGATCATCGTCATCAACGACAACGGGCGTTCCTACGCGCCGACGGTCGGTGGCCTCGCCCGCCATCTTTCGCAGCTGCGGGTCGATCCGCGCTACGAGCGGATCAAGGACGATATCTCGCGATTGCTCCGCGACCTTCCTCTCGTCGGTGCGACGGCAGACCAGGCCGCGTATCGCGTCAAGGAAGGTCTGAAGCAGCTGCTCCAGCCGTCGACGATGTTCGAAAGCCTCGGCATCAAGTACGCGGGCCTGGTCAACGGCCACGACGAGCCTGCTCTCGAGGAGGTTCTGACGCGCGCCAAGAAGCTGCGCGAGCCTGTCGTCGTTCACGTGGTCACCGAGAAAGGCCACGGTTACGGCCCGGCGGTGGAGGACGAGGTCGACAAGCTGCACGGAGTCAGCGCGTTCGACCCGCTTACGGGCCGCCCTCGCTCGACCGAGGTCACGTACACGGATGTTTTCGGCGAGGCGCTGATGACCGCGGCCTCCCGCCGGCCTGAGGTTTGCGCCATCACTGCCGCCATGGCCTCGTCGACCGGGCTGCTGAATTTTGCCAAGGAATTCCCGGACCGTTTCTTCGATGTCGGCATCTGCGAGCAGCATGCCGTCACCTTTGCGGCCGGCCTCGCCATGGCCGGCATGCACCCCGTGGTCTGCATCTACTCGACTTTTCTCGCCCGCGCCTTCGACCAGACGATCATGGACGTCGCCATGCACAAGCTGCCGGTGGTGTTCGTGATCGACCGCGCGGGCGTGACGGGCCCGGACGGCGCCTCCCATCACGGCATCTTCGACCTCTCGTACCTGAGGCTCATCCCAAACTTGAAGCTCGCGGCGCCTAAGGACGCAACCGAGCTGTGCGCGTTGCTCGAGACGGCGCTCGCGACCGATGGTCCCGTGGCCATCCGCTATCCGAGGGGCCCCGTCCCCGCGACGCCGGACCTTCCGGTCGAGCCGCTGCCGATCGGTCGCTGGGAGGAGTTGCGCAGGGGAGACGACGCGGTGATCTTTGCAGTGGGTCGCATGGTCGAGGTCGCCGCAGAGGCGGCGGCGCGCCTGGATATGCAGGGTCTTTCGTGCGCCGTCGTCAATGCGCGGTGGATCAAGCCGGTCGACCCACGCATCGTGGACTGGGCGCGGGCGCACCCGGTGGTGTTGACCGTCGAAGACAACGTCGGGTCAGGCGGCTTCGGTGGCGCGGTCCTCGAGGCGCTCGCGCCCCACGGACTTGCCGGCCGGGTCAGAACTCTCGCGCTGCCCGACGCCTTTCTTCCGCAGGGCAAGGCGGCCGACATCTTGAAGGAGCACGGCCTCGACGCGGCGGGGATCGCAAAGGCCGCCTACGACGCGATCAGGGGACCTGTCGCGAAAGAAAGGATGGAGAGCTAGAGCCTCTTTCGGCCGGAGAAACCCTCGCCGACGCGGTGCCAGTGCTCCACCCGTTCCTCGCCCAGCTTCCAGCACAGCTCGACCAGCTCGCCATCTCGATAGGAGGGAAAGTCGATCAAGCCCTCGAGCGGCCCCTTCAGCTGAATGCCCATGCTGTTGAGGTTCAGCACCGCTTTCAGCAGCTCTTCCTCGGCGCCCTGGACGGCGTCGCGAGCCTGCTGCTCGCGCTCGCGCGCCTCACCGTTGGCGCCTGCGCGCTGTGACGTGTACTCGGCCATGCGCAGCTGCTCCTCGAGGTCGGGCCGCATCGCCGAAAGCTCGGCGATCTGGGCGACGATCGGCCTCACGCGAGGGAGCTCGCGATTCGCTTCGTCGACCGTGTATGTCCGGAGCCGTTGCACCGCTCAACGATACTTCGTTGAATGGACGCCAAGGCGGAAAGGCGCCGCCTCGAGGAAGCTCGCGTGGCGCGCCTGGCGACAGCGGATGGCAGCGGCAAACCGCACGTCGTGCCGGTCACCTTCGCGATCGAAGACGAAACCGTGTTCTTTGCCGTGGACGCCAAGCCCAAGCGAACGACCAACCTCAAGCGCCTCCGCAACATGGCCGCCAATCCATCTGTCTCCCTGCTGATAGACCATTACGAAGAGGACTGGAGTCGTCTGTGGTGGGTCCGTGTCGACGGCAGGGCGCGGGTGCTGACCGACGAAGCGCAGGCGCAGCACGCCGTGGACCTGCTGGCGGGCAAGTACGAGCAGTACCGCAAAGCAAGGCCCTCGGGTCCGGTGGTCGCCGTGGCCATAGAGCGCATCTCCGGATGGTCGCCCGACACGGCGCCGCGGGACAAGCCAGGTCGT
>Ga0070695_100000561_pt1 | contig 19664 bp, 15 predicted proteins | sample KBSK1252metaG_FD_65471 | JGI IMG/M metagenome (GOLD analysis project Ga0070695, IMG submission 65471) | Corn, switchgrass and miscanthus rhizosphere microbial communities from Kellogg Biological Station, Michigan, USA - KBS K1-25-2 metaG | ecosystem: Host-associated > Plants > Roots >...
CCGCAAGTACGGTGGAACCGGCCTGGGCCTCGCGATCTCGCGCAGCCTGGTGGAGCTGATGGGCGGCATCATCGGCGTCCACAGCGAAGGCGAGGGCAAGGGCACGAAGATGTACTTCTCGCTGCCGGTCTGGGACGACTCGGCCGCGGCCCTGCCCGAGGAGCCCGAGGCCGACGGGGAGCGCATCGACGGGCCCGCCAACGGCTCGCTGGTGCTGGTGGTGGAGGACGACCCGGTCTTCCGCCGCTTCCTGACGGTCCTGCTGCACCAGCATGGTTACCGCACGGTGCAGTGCGCCCACGCCGAGGGTGCCTGGCTGCTCGTGCGGCGGCTGCATCCTTCCGTGGTCGTGCTCGACTACGCGCTCTCGTGCGCCGAGGGCGCCACGCTGCGCACCGGCTGGGACCTGGCCGAGCGCATGACCTCGGACCACGACACGCGCCACATCCCGCTCATCTTCGTCACCGGGTTCGACGACGAGCTGCGGGCCAAGCTCAAGGCCACCGCCTTCTCGCGCCAGCCCGCGCACCTCATGAAGCCGGTCGACGGCAGCGTGCTGCTGGCCAAGCTCGAGCAGTTGGTGGGCGGCATCCAGGGCCGCCACGTGCGCGTGCTGATGGCCGATGACGACCCCACGGTGGCCGCCTTCGTGCGCAAGGTGCTCCCCGGCGAGCGCTTCCACATCGAGGTGGCCAACAACGGCGAGGAGTGCCTGCACGTGCTGCGCACACAGCCGCGCGGGTTCGACCTGCTGCTCCTGGACCTCATGATGCCGGAAGTGAGCGGCTACGACGTGCTGCGCGAGATGACGCTGTCCGGGACCGCGGCCGAGCTCCCGGTGGTGGTGCTCACCAACTTTCCCGAGGCTCGGAACCCCGACGAAAAACGGCTGCTCGAGCACGGGCTCGTGCTCGACGTCCTGCCCAAGTCCGCCGTGCACGACAGCCCGCAGCTGCTCTCGCACATCATCGACTGGCACCTGCAGGTGGCGCGCGAGGGCACCGAGGAGAAGGCGGCATGATCCACGTCGTGGTCGTCGAGGATGACGCCATGAACGCCCTCCTGTTCCGCAAGCTGCTCGAAAAGCGCTGCGGCTACCACGTCACGGTCACGGAGTCCCCCGAGGAGCTGCTGGCGCTGGTGCGTGCGGGCGACGTGGCGCTGGTGCTGATGGACGTCTCGCTCGGCAACTCGCTGTACCAGGGCGAGCCGGTGAGCGGCGTCGAGCTCTCGCGGATGCTCAAGAGCGATCCAGCCACCTGCCGCGTGCCGGTGGTGCTGGCGACCGCGCACGCCATGCGCGGCGACGCCGAGGCGCTGCTGGCCGAGAGCAAAGCCGACAGCTACCTCTCCAAGCCGATCGTGGACCACGCGGCGTTCGTGGATCAGATCCGGCGCTCGGTGCGCGCGGAGGCCGCATGAAGCCGGCCGGCGACGTCAAGGTCCTCATCGTCGAGGACGACCCGTTCTTCTCGCGGGTGCTCCAGAAGCGGATCGCCGGCGAGGGCTACCAGGTCCAGTCCGCCGCCGACGGCCGCGAGGGGATGAAGCTGATCGTCACCTTCGAGCCGGACCTGGTCGTCTCGGACTGGATGATGCCCGAGGTGGACGGTCTCGAGCTGTGCCAGTCGGTCAAGACCGGACTGCGCGAGGCCGCGCCCTACTTCATCCTGCTCACCGCCAAGGGCGAGATCAACGACAAGCTGCTCGGCCTCCAGACGGGCGCGGACGACTACCTGATCAAGCCGTGCGACGGGGGCGAGCTGCTGGCGCGCGTGCGGGCGGGGGTGCGCATCGTGTCGCTCACCCAGCAGCTGCGCCGCAGCGTCGCGGATCTTCAGATGGCCAACGCCGAGCTCGAGCTGAGCCGCGCGGTGCGCGGCCCCGACGCGCCCGGGATCGCGATCTGCCCCGGATGCCGGCGCATCCGCGCCGGGGAAGGCGATTGGCGCGGCCTGGAGCAAATCCTCGCCGCACTCCCCAATCCGTCCGCCGGGATGTGCCCGGACTGCGCGCGGACCCGCGCCGAGGGCCGCTCGAAGCCCTCCGCCGACGCCGCCTGACGGCCGGCGCAGACCCCGAACCCCCGTTCGATCCTGCCTCACCCCAGGGGCACCCGCGTTCCCACCATCCGAGCCCTGTCGGGAGACGATGCGAAGCAGTACCCTTTCCGCCTCCCAGGGAGGCGCAACCGATGGACGTTCTTCTCATCGGCGGCTCGGGATTCATGGGGCGCCACGTGTCCCGGGCGCTGGTCGCGGCCGGTCACGGTGTGACCGTGCTCTCGCGCGGCCGGCGCGAGGCAGGTGAGGGCGCGGTCGTCCTGGCCGCGGATCGCGGCGACGCTCGCTCGCTCTCGGCGGCGCTCGAGAACCGCCGCTTCGACGTCACGATCGACTTCCTGCTCTACGACGCCGCCGATCTGGAGCGCCTGCTGCTGGTGCCGTACGCGGCGCTCGGGCGCTACTTCATGATCTCGTCGGGGCAGGTCTACCTGGTGACCGACGGGGCGACGCCGCCCTACGTGGAGGAGGACGCCGAGCGGCCGGTGAGTGCCGAGCCCGCGACGGGCACGCGCGACCACGACGAGTGGACCTACGGCCTGGGGAAGCGGCGCGCCGAGAAGACGCTGCTGGCGTTGCGAGGCACCCACGGCGTGCGCGGCGTGGCGCTGCGGCTTCCGATAGTCCAGGCGAGGGGGACGGCTCGCTTCGCCTCTGGGCCTATCTCGAGCGCATGCTCGACGGCGGACCGCTGGTGCTCCCCGACGGGGGCACCCGCCTCACGCGTTTCCTGTACGCCGGTGACCTGGCGCACACGCTCGCGCGTCTCGTCGCGGGCGCAACGCCGCGGCAGGCCGCCTACAACCTGGCGCAGCCCGAGGCGGTCACGCTGCGCGAGTTCCTCGAGCGCGTGGCGCGCGCGGCGAAGGTCGAGCCTCGATTCGTCGACGCGTCGTGGGAGGAGTGCCGGGAGGCCGGGCTCGACGAGGCATTCTCGCCGTACGCGGGCGCGTGGTCGTCGATCCTGGATCCCTCGCGCGCGGCGTCCGAGTGGGGATTCCTCGGGACGCGCCTCGATGACTACCTGCCGCGCGCGGTGCAATGGCACCTCGACCACCGCCCGGCCCGAAGCCACGCGGGCTACGCGCAGCGCGCACACGAGCGCGAACTGGCCGCGCGCCTGGCCGGGGCGGCCCGGTGAGCGTCGTGGATCGCGCGCGGGCCGCGTCCGATGGAGTCAGGGCCACGTTCCTTGACCGTTCGGGGCGCGGGGTCTAGACTCCGCGGCTCATTTTGCTTCGGCTCCGCCCGGTCGATCCCACCCTCGGGCCGGGCCACCGGCCGTTCCTCGGTAGCTCAACGGCAGAGCATCCGGCTGTTAACCGGAGGGTTGTAGGTTCGAATCCTACCCGAGGAGCCAGCCTCCGAGAGCCCTCGTAACGCGATGCGTTGCGGGGGCTTCTCGCCAGGTTATCGGGCACCCGCCGGGGGAGGGGTGCGTCCCGCTCGGCCATGCTCCGAGCGCTCCTGCTCCAGGCGCTCCCGTTCACACTCGAGCCACTCCGGGCCGCCCACGGTCTCACGCCGGGCCACGCGCCCCTGCTCGATCGTGATGACGAGGTACTCCTCGTACACCGACTCGAACCCCATGTGCACGTACTCGAGCTCCTTCCCCCGCGGCACGCGAAGCACACCCGTGAACCACGTCGCCGCCACGCGCTCGCCCGCGTCCGCGAAGAGGAACGTGAGCGGGATCTTTCGCGGGTTGAGGGCCCACTCCCCCAGATCCACGTCCGGCGGAATCGCGGCGATGGCCTCACGCAGACTGACCTTCATCGGATCATCCGCGTGGATGCGCTGGGCCGCGGCCCAGCCCTCGAGACCCAACAGGAAGAGCCGATCGTCGTCGATGGTCCAGGTCGCGACGTAACCGCGCCAGCTCGAGGTCCATGCGGTGGCGAAGGGCCATTCCTGGCCGAGGCCCGAGAGGTATTCGTTCAGCGGAGCGGCGAAGAGCGGGACCTCCTCGCCGTCGATGAGCAGAACGTCGGGCGCCTGTGCAGTCATGCGACTTCGCCCGGAGGCTACTCCGCCAGCACGACCAGCTTCTGCGTTGCGATTCCGTCCCCGGCGGACAGCCGTACGAAGTATAGCCCGGCCTGGAGCTCCCCACGCTCGAGCGCCACGTCGTGGGGCCCCGCGGGCAACCGTGATGCGCCGATCAGCCGTTTCACCATGCGCCCGGTGAGGTCGAACAGGCCGATCGAGACGGTCGCGGCGCGTGGCAGGGTGAAGCGGACGCGGCTCGCGCCACGCATCACGCTCGGCGCCACCTCGAGCCGCAGAACCGATACGGCGGAGGGATCCGGGCGCGGCACACCGACGACCGAGGGATCCGCGATCGCCGCCAGCCCGCGCATGCCATGGAGGCCCACATTGGCGAAGTTGCCGCCCACATAGACCGTCGCGTCCTTCGCCTCGAGCGCCAGCGCCTCGATCGGATTGACGCCGCCTCCGCCATTGAGGTTGGGGTCCCATGCCGTGACGGCTCCGCTCACGGGATCGATCGCGGCGACGCGATTGCGCGCGACACCCCCGATGGTCTGGAAGTTTCCGCCCACGTAGAGCCGCGATCCGGTGAGCGCGATGGCGTCGACCGCGAAACCGTTGGCGTCCCAGGCCACGGGAGCCGCACTCCCCGCGTCCACGGCGGTGACGGCGCCCGCGTGCTGCACGGTGGCCACGGTGTCGAAGTATCCCCCCGCGTAGATCCAGGGCGCCGAAACCCGCAAGGAGCGCACGCCGCCGTCGAGACCGGGATTCCACGAAGTGGCCACGCCCATGGTCGCGTCCACGGCCGCGAGGAAGCGATGCGGCTGTCCGCGCAGTGTCGCAAACCCGCCGCCCAGGTAAACGGTCGATGCCTCCGCCCGGATCGACGCCACCTCACCGTCCGCCTGGGGATCCCAGGGGGTCGCGAGCGCGGTCGAAGCGTCGATCGCGCCGGCGTGGGCACGAGACTGGAGCCCGATGTGCGCGAACCCGCCGCCCGCGTACACCGTCGAGCCGGCCACGTCGATCGCGAGCACGGCCCCGTCGGCATGAGGGTCCCACGTGCTCGCGAGGCCGGTGGTCGCGTCGATCGCGGCGAGCCACGGGATGTTGCGGCCGCCGATGCTCGAGAACTCACCGCCCACGTAGACGGTGGATCCGTTCGCGCGCAGCGCGCGGACCTTGAAGTCCGCCCCCGGATTCCAGCCCGTGACCGTCCGGGTGGTGAGGTCGATCGCGGCGATGTGGCCGCGCAGCTGCGCTCCCACCATCGTGAAGCTGCCGCCGGCATAGACGGCGGTGGCGCCGACGTCCAGCGCGTACGCCGCGTAGGCGGTGCCCGGATTCCACGGCAGCAGACTGCCGTTCGTGAGGCTCACGGCGGCGAGCCCTGACCGGGCCGAGCCACCCATCGATCCGAACTCGCCGCCGACGTAGAGCGTCGTGCCGGTCAGGCCCAGCGCGTAGACGGTGTAGCTCGCGTTCGGGTTCCAGTTGCTGACGACGGCGTTCGAGAGCGCGATCTCGGCAAGGCGATTGCGCGCCTTGCCGCCGATGGTCGTGAACCCGCCGCCGGCGTAGAGCTTGGTGCCGGAGATCAGCATCGCGCTGACGCCGTTGTCGGCGTCCGGATTCCACGAGGTGGCCTGGCCCGTCCCGGCGTCGAGGGCGGCGATGTTGTGGCGCGTCTGCCCGCCGATGCTCTGGAAGTTCCCGCCGGCATAGACCGTCGTGCCATTCACGAGCAGGCATCGGACCCATAAGCTGGCGTTCGGGTCCCATCCCGTAGCGAGGCCGCTCCCGGTATCGAGGGCGGCAATGTAGTTGCGCGACTGCCCGCCGATCGTGGCGAAATCCCCGCCCGCGTACACGGTCGAGCCGCTCACGGCCAGGGCCATCACGTAGGAGCTGGCGTTGGGGTTCCATCCGGTGGCGAGGCCCGTGGCGGTGTTGAGCGCGGCGATCCGGTTCCGGCTCTGCCCACCGACCGAGGTGAAGCGTCCGCCCGCGTAGAGCGTCGAGCCGCTGAGCGCGAGCGCCAGCACCTCGTCGCTCGCATCGGGGTTCCACGCGTCGAGCGAGAGGTCCGCGAGCACGTGTGCGAGCCGGTGACGCGTGATCCCCGAGACCGCGGTGAAGTCGCCGCCGATGAACCAGCCGCCCGCGCCGTCGGAGGCGACGGCCCGCACCGTGCCGTTCACGCGCGGGAACGAGGGCGCGCTGATCGCCGTGGCGGGGTCGAGCGGGACGCCGCCGCCCGTGGGACGCCCGACGGCGCCGAACGAGCCGCCCACATAGAGGGTGTTGCCGGCGAGCGCGAGCGCATACACCTCGCCGTCGGTGGCGGGGAAGTCGGGATCAGGCGCCTGGGCGGACGCGGGGATCGCGGCGGCGAACGCGGCGATGGCGAGAACGAGGCCGGCGGCGGGCGCGCGCCGCGCGGGATCGTGATGACGCGAAGGCCCTGGGGTCGCGGATGGCAGGCCAGCGGACATGATGGACGCTCCTTAGGGCGGCCCCCGCTCGGCACCACAATCATCCGCCCCCGCCGAATCGAGTTCAACCGCGATCTGTCCCGCGCCCGCTCGTCTCGAAACGCATGCTCCAGCGCGTGGAGGCGGCGGTATAGTGCCCCGGTTCGAACCTGAGCCCCCGTCGACCGATCCCTACGGAGGTCCGTCATGTTCCGCCCTACGAGGACCCTCTCGCTCTGCTCCGGCCTCGCGATCGCATTCACCGCGACATCGTTCGCCGTGGCCGCGACCCCGCCCCTCAAGCCTCCCGTCGCGCGCGTCGAGATGGTGCGTGACACGCTGCACGGCGTGGTCGTCGGGGATCCCTATCGCTGGCTCGAGGACAAGAATGCGCCCGCCACGCGGGCGTGGATCGACGCCGAGAACGCGTACACGGACGCGCTGACGGGCCCTCTGCCCGGACACGCGAGCGTCCACCGCCGGCTCGAACAGCTGATGAAGGTCGACGCCCAGGGCATCCCGTTCGAGAAGGGCGGCCGTTACTTCTTCACGCGCCGGCTGGCGAGCCAGGACGTCCCGGTCATGTACATGCGCCAGGGGCTCGACGGGAAGGACGTGGTGCTCATCGATCCGCACGGGATGAGCGCGGACCACTCGACGACGGTCCTGTTCCAGGACGTCTCGGACGACGGCAAGCTCATGGCCTACGCCACGCGCCTGGGCGGCGTGGACGAGATCTCGGTCCGCTTCCGCGACCTCGACACGGGCAAGGACCTCACCGACACGCTCGCGACCGCTCGCTATTTCGGCGTGTCGATCAACGCGGACAAGAGCGGCGTCTACTACTCGCGCCACACCAGGGCCGGCTCGCGCGTCTACTACCACGCCCTGGGGAGTCCGCCCGACCAGGACAAGCTGCTGTTCGGCGATGGTTACGGGCCCGAGAAGATCATCGGGGCGTCGCTCTCCGACAACCGTCGCTGGCTCATGATCACCGTCCACTACGGCTCGGCCACCGATCGTTCCGAGCTGTACGTCCTGGACACGGCCTCGGGTGGCCCGGTTACGCCGATCGTCAACGACGTCAACGCCTACTTCAGCGCCAGTGTCGGCGGCGACACCCTGTTCATCCGCACCAACTGGGAGGCGTCCAACTGGCGCATCTTCGCGGTGGACCTGCGGCACCCGGCGCGCGATCAATGGAAGGAGGTCGTGCCCGCCGGCGACGCCGTCATCGACGACTTCTCGCTCGCGGGCGGGCGCCTGTACGTGAGCTACCTCAAGGACGTGGTCTCGACCATCCGCGCGTTCGAGCCGTCGGGTCGCCCGCTCGGGACCATCGCGTTCCCCACGCTGGGCTCGGTCGGTGACATCAACGGGGACTGGAGCCGGAACGAAGCCTTCTTCTCGTTCGTCTCGTTCAACGTGCCGACCACCATCTATCGCTATGACACCGCCACCGGGCAGAAGACCGAGTGGTGGCGGGCACCCGTGCCCATCCACAGCGATGCGATGGAGGTGAAGCAGGTCTGGTACACGTCGCGCGACGGCACGCGCGTCCCGATGTTCCTGGTGCACAAGAAGGGCATCAAGCTCGACGGCTCGAACCCCACGCTCCTCACGGGCTACGGCGGTTTCTCGCTCGCCCAGACGCCGGCCTTTTCGGCGCGCGCGGCGTTGTGGGTCGAGAACGGCGGCGTGTACGCGCTCCCGAACCTGCGCGGCGGCGGCGAGTTCGGCGAGGCGTGGCACAAGGCGGGCATGCTGGAGAAGAAGCAGAACGTATTTGACGACTTCGAGTCCGCCGCCGAGTGGCTGATCCAGAACCACTACACCCGTCCCGGGCGCCTCGCGATCTCCGGCGGCAGCAACGGCGGCCTGCTCGTCGGCGCCGCGATGACCCAGCGTCCCGATCTGTTCCGCGCGGTCGTGTGCTCGGTGCCGCTGCTCGACATGCTGCGCTTCCAGAACTTCCTGGTCGCGCGCTTCTGGGTGCCTGAATACGGCTCGGCCGAGAACGCCGACCAGTTCAAGTTCATCCGCGCCTACTCGCCCTACCAGAACGTGAAGGCGGGGACGAAGTATCCGGCGGTGATGTTCATCACCGGCGACGGCGATACGCGCGTCGATCCGCTGCACGCGCGCAAAATGTGCGCCCTGCTCCAGGCCTCGACCGGGTCCGACCGGCCGATCGTGCTCCACTACGACACCAAGGCCGGGCACTCGGGCGGCAAGCCGATCAGCAAGCAGATCGACGATCTGACGCAGGAGCTGGTGTTCCTCTCGTGGCAGCTGGGTGTCACCCTGCCCCCGGACGCCACCGGCCCGGGCGTCAGGGCCACGCTGCCCCTGGAGCGCTGATCCCCGGAGGGGAACCGATGACCGCGACTCGATGGCTGACCGGCGTGGGCGCCGGGGCCCTGATGGCCGCTGCGACGCCGGCGCTGGCGGCGCTGGACGCCGCGACCTTGAAGCTGTTCGGCGGCACCTATATGTCGGACTGTGGCCACGTCTCGCCCCGGGTGACCGTGTTCGAGGACGCGATCGTGTTCCTCGACGGCGCCAGGCGGATCGCGGGGTCGAACGTCCAGGCGTCCGCGTCGTACTACGGCGACCGCATGCCGCCCGAGTACCGCACCACGATCCTGAGCGATCTCGAAGGTGGCGCTCAGCTGATCGCCATCGTCTCGCAGGACGAGCACGGCTACTACGTCACGCTGGACGGCGACGCCAAGGTGCTGGCCCAGATCGGCAAGCCGCTCGCGGGGATGAAGTACCGGCTCTGCGGCGCGACGCCCACGATGCCTCCGGCCTCGGCACCTGCCACGAGCGCGACGAAGCCCGCGGGCTCCGGCGCCGGTGACGCTGGCGCGATGCTGCTGGATCCCAAGTTCCGGGCCGCCTACTTGCACGCGCTGGGGCCGCGCGTGAAGGAGTCCTGGCTGGTGAAGATGGACGGGCCGAGCCCGCCCACGCGGCGCGTCACGGTGAGCGGCCACGAGTACGTGCTGGTCTGCACCTGCAAGGACCACGACTGCGGCGACACCAACGCGGTGATCCTCTATTCCTCCGAGTTCCAGGTGGTGTACGGGAAGATCTATCAGCACGGGCGCTCGACGCTCATCGGCGTCCCGCCGGCCGCGACCGCGCGCGAGCTGGAGCGGCTGTGGAAGGAGCAGTGGAGGCCGGGGCGGTGAGCGAGGGGCGCGGGACCGTGTCCGCGCGGCCCCATCACGCCCGCCGGGCCCGCCCGCGATGAGCGTGCTCGGCGCACCCGGCGCCGCCTGGGCCCTGCTCGTTGCGCGCCTCGTGCTCGGCCTCATCTTCGGCATGGCCGGCTGGGGCAAGGTGTTCAAGCAGACGCCCGTGGGCCACGCGCGCGAGTACTTCACCGGCCCCTATGCGGACACCTGGATTCCCGGGTGGTTGCTCCGGGCGCTGGGGCTCTCGATCCCGTTCGTCGAGCTGGTCGCGGGCTGGCTGGTGTTCGCGGGCCTGTTCGTCCAGCCCGCGCTCCTGGCGCTCTGCACCGTGCTCGTGATCGTGACCTACGGGCACCTGCTCAAGGATCACCTGTTCCCATTCCACCGCCACGTGGTCCCGAGGCTGGCCCTGGCGCTGTTCCTGCTCGCCATGCCGCGCGCGCTCGACGTGTTGTCGCTCGACCACCTACTCGGGCGCCGCTAGATCGCGGGCGCCGCGCCTAGTAGACGAACGGAATCAGCCGGCGCGTGCGCTGCATGTACTGCGCGTAGGCCTCGCCGAGTCCCGCGCGCAGGGCGCGCTCTTCGACGCCGATGCGATAGAGGAACGCCGCGATGATCGGAATCAGCACGACCGCCAGGCTCTCCGCATTACCGAGCACCAGGCCGAAGCCGGCGAAGGAGAGCAGGCTGCCGGTGTAGGAGGGATGCCGGATCAGGCGGTACATGCCGCGGTCGACGAGACGCTGGCCCTCGGCGATCGCCACGTCCACGGTGAAGGCCTCCTTGAGGCTCAGGATCGCCCACCAGCGGACCACGATCCCCGCCACGATCGCCACGGTGCCGATCAGGGGCCATGGTGTCCCCTTCCCGCCGAAGACGCCGAGCGTCGAGCCCGAGGTCATGATGCCGGCCGTGACCGAGAGCATGATGACGATCCACAGAACCCGGAAGGACGACCGGTCGAGCGAATCCGCCGACTTGGTTCCGGAGCGGCGCGCGATCGAGAGCACGATCTCGCTCGCCACCCAGGCGATGATGATCAGAGTGGTCGGCGTCGGGACGCGCATCAGGCGCTTCCGGCGGAACGCCCGCGATACGGACCCCGCGGCTCCCGCATCCGCACCCTAGCGCTGCTGGCCGCGCAGCATGCGCAGCGCATCCGGCTCATCGGCGGGCCGCGCGCCGACGGCCGCTTCCCGCTCGGGGACGGCATCGCCCTCGCCGGGGGCGAGGAACAGGTTGGACTCGAGCCCGTGCTGCTTCGTGTAGAGGTCGAAGTAGCGCCCGCCCAGCTCGTAGAGCGACGCGTGCGTGCCGCGCTCCACGATGCGGCCGTCCTCGATCACCAGGATCTGATCCGCGCGCCGGATGGTGGAGAGCCGGTGCGCGATCACGAACGTGGTGCGCGCCTTCATGAGGTGGGCGAGGCCCGCCTGGATGAACGCCTCGGACTCGGAGTCCAGGCTCGACGTGGCCTCGTCGAGGATCAGGATGCGCGGGTCCGCGAGGATCGCGCGCGCGATCGAGACGCGCTGGCGCTGCCCGCCCGACAGCTTGACGCCGCGCTCGCCGACCACGGTGTCGAGCCCCTTGGCGAAGCGGTTGGCGAACTCGTCGACGTGCGCGACGTGGCAGGCCTCGACCAGCTCGGCCTCGGTGGCGTCGGGGCGCGAGAACGCCACGTTCTCGCGAATCGTGCCGTCGAACAGGAACGTCTCCTGCAGCACCACGCCGATGCGGGTGCGGTAGGAGTCGAGCCGCACGGTGGCGAGGTCCACGCCATCCGCCATCACGCGGCCGTTCGAGGGCGTATAGAACGCCGCGACCAGGCCGATGATGGTCGACTTGCCGCCGCCCGAGGGGCCGACCAGTGCGGTCACGCTGCCCGGCACCGAACGGAAGGTGACGTCGTGGAGCACGATGCGGTCCTTCTCGTAGGCAAAGGTGACGTGATCGAAGGCGATGTCGCCGCGCAGCTCCGCGAGCGAGGCGACGCGCCCGGGATCCTCGTCCTCGGGGCGCTCGCGCAGGACCTCGCGCGTGCGCTCGAGCCCCGCGAACGCCTCGGTGATCTGCGTGCCGATGGCGACGATCTGGAAGATCGGAGCGACCAGGAAGCCCAGGAACGCGGTGTAGGTGAAGAGCCCGCCCAGCGTCATGCTGCCGGCGAGGATCTGGCGCGCTCCCACGAACATCACCACGGCGCCGACCACGCCCATCAGCACCGCCGACGAGAGCCCCATGAACGAGGTCGCGGTCAGGGTCTTGAGCACGTTGTCGAGCAGCTGCTGGGCGCCGCGCGCGAACACGCCGGCCTCGCGCGCCTCGGCGTGGTAGCCCTTGATCACCCGTACCGCGCCCAGCGACTCGGTGAGGCGTCCCGTCACCTCGGCGTTGAGCCGCCCGCGCTCGCGGAAGATCGGTCGCATGGTCGTGAACGCCTGGTTGAGCGCCACGGCGAACGCGATCAGCACGCCGAAGGTGACCAGCGTCATGATGTTGCTGATGCGCAGCAGCACGACCAGCGCGATGCCGGCGGTGAGCAGTCCGCCCGCGAACTCGACCAGGCCGGTACCGATCAGGTTCCTCAGGCCCTCGACGTCGGTCATGATGCGCGACACGAGGGCGCCGGTCTTGTTGCTGTCGTAGTAGGCCACCGGCAGGCGGCCGATGTGCGCCTGCACCCGCTGGCGCAGCTCGGCGATCAGGCGCTGCGCCTCCTTCGAGAGCAGCTGGGTGAGGGCGAACGACGAGAAGCCCTGGACCAGCGTCGCCGCCACGATGCCGAGCACGATCGGCCCGAGCAGCTCGGGGTGGCGCTTGCCGATCACGTCGTCGACGACGTACTTGGTCGAGGCCGGCAGCACGAGACCCGAAACCCGGTTGATGATCATCAGCAGGAAGCCGAGCGCCAGCATCCAGCGGCGCGGCCGGATCAGCGCCCAGATGTCGGGCCACAGGGCGCGCAGGCGCTCCGTGGTGATGGGCTTCTTGCCCTGGGGCGGCGCGCCCGGCCCGCCGCCGGGGGCAGGGGCCGCGGCGGCACCCGGCCCGGCGCCCGCGCGTGGGGCGTCCGCCGCGCTCGCGGGCGGCGCCGTCTCAGGTGGTGTAGTGGGCATTGATGGTCACGTACTCGGCGCTGAAGTCACAGGTCCAGGCCGTTGCGGCGCCATCGCCGAGGCCGAGATCGAGGTGGAGGTAGACCGGATCGTCGCGCAGCCGGGACGAGGCCTCGCGCTCGTCGAAGGCCGCGGGCAGCCCGTTGCGCACGATCGTGAGCGCGTTGCCGGCATCGCCGAGCGCCAGCGTCAGGCGATCGGGATCGATCGCGGCGCCGCTGCACCCGGCCGCCGCCAGCACGCGGCCCCAGTTGGGATCGCCGCCGTGGATCGCGGTCTTGACCAACGACGAGCGCGCGATGCCATCGGCCACCCGATGCGCCTCGGCCTCGTCGCGCGCCCCGGTCACCGCGATCTCGACCAGGCGCGTGGCGCCTTCGCCGTCACGCGCGATCTGCCGCGCGAGCGACGTGCAGGCCTCGGTCAGCGCGGCCGTGAAGGCCGCCAGATCGGACTCGGCCACGGCGCCCGCGGGTGCCCCCGACGCCAGCAGGAGCACGGTGTCGTTGGTGCTCATGTCCCCGTCCACGCTCACGCGGTTGAAGCTGCGCGCGACCGCGGCGCGCAAGGCCGCGCGCAGTGCCGCGGGAGGGAGCGCCGCGTCGGTGGTCACCACGGAGAGCATCGTCGCCATGTTGGGGTGGATCATACCCGCGCCCTTGGCGAAGCCGCGGATCGCCACACGTCGTCCGCCCATCGTGAGATCCGCGCCCGCCGTCTTGGGGCGGGTGTCGGTGGTGAGGATCGCGCGCGCGGCGGCCGGAGCGCCCATCTGCGCGCCGGTCGAGGTGACCGCCGCGATGCCGGCGGCGACCTTGGTCATGTCGAGCCGGCGGCCGATCACGCCGGTCGAGAGCACCAGCACCTGCTCCGCGCCGCAGCCCAGCGATTCGGCGGTGAGGGCGGCCATGCGGCGCGTGTCGGCCATGCCGCCCGGGCCCGTGCAGGCGTTGGCGCAGCCCGAGTTCGCGATCACGGCGCGGATCGCAGGGGCGTTGGAGGCCAGCACTTCCTGGTCGTAGAGGACCGGGGCCGCCTTCACGCGGTTGGCGGTGAACACGCCGGCCGCGGCACAGGGCCGATCGGCCGAGATCAGGGCGAGGTCGAGCGCCCCGCCAGCCTTGAGGCCGCAGGCGACGGCGGCGGCCCGGAAGCCCGGCGCGAGGTCGAACGAAGCTGCGTCAGCGGTCATGCAGGAGTGGCGAAAACGATTCTCCGTAAACGGGTTCGGCCACGATCGCGAAGTGCGCGTCCGGCAGTGTACCAGACGTTTCGCGCTTGACGGGCTTCACGGCCCGGAGGACCCTTGTGCGCGTTGGCTCCGACCGGGGGGCGTAGGGTTGAACGGCTGCAGTGCCCTCTGGTCCCACCTCGGGGCCACTCGGACCCGGCCTGAACGTGGCGGTTTCGCAGCCGCCAGGAGTCCGTGTCTCATGCCCAGCAAACGCTCGTCATTGCTGCTGGCCGCGTGCGTCGCCGCGGTCGCCCTGTGGGCGCCGGTCGCCGTCGCCAGCGAGCCGCCCGCGTGGCCCGACACGCTCTCGGGCCCCGACTGGAGCCTCGTTCCCGCGACGCCCTGCGCGCTCGACAGCGTGTGGCTCACCGTCATGGGCTTCTACGACACGCCCTGCGATTCGTTCATCGGCGTGCAGCACACGGACCCGACGTACATCCGCGTGCGCTCGCTGGTGCGCGACGGTTACGCGTGCTTCGTGGCACCGGTTCCCTACCCGATCCGCCTGCCGCTGGGACTCTTCGGCGTCGGCCCGCAGACGATCACCATCCAGTACGAGACCGTGCACCTGAGGCCCGACGGCTCGGAGGTGAGCGAGTTCCGCTACACCAACATCTTCTTCAACGTCACGGCCGACTGCCCGGCGCACGGGCCGCTCCCGTACGTGCGCTCGATCGTCACCGATCCGCCGTATCCCTGCGCGCAGCAGCCGACGGCGCTGGTCCTCCAGGGCGTGTTCAAAGACGGCTGCGGCCGCGTCATCGACCAGTCGCCTCCGGGGAAGCCGCTCGAGCTGACGATCAAGGTGGCGACCGGTCCCGACACCGCGTGCACCCTGAGCCTCGTGCCCTGGCGGGTCGCCTTCCCGCTGGGGACGCTCGCCGGCGGGAGCTACTCGATCCCGATCATCCTGAACGCCATCGAGCAGGATCCCAACGGCCTCGGGCTCGTCCGCAAGACCTACACCAGCCTCTACTACTTCCGGGTCGCCTACAGCTGCGAGCCGTCCCCGGGGCCGCTTCCGTACGTGAACAGCATTCAGATCACCGCGCCGGGCTCGTGCGGCACGCGCAAACCGTGTCCGAGCGACAGCGTGCTCGTGCGCGTGGCGGGTCTGTTCCCGAACAACTGTTTCAGCTTCCGCGGCATCCAGCTGGTGCCGTCGCCGATCGTCGGGCCGATGCCCGAGCCGCCCATCGTGCGCATCATCGTGGACGACGGGGCGTGCCTCGATCAGATCTGCGACCAGGGGCCGGTCCCCTGGTCGGGCGCCGTCACGCTGCCGCCCCTGCCAGCGCGTGACTACCAGCTCCCGGTCGAGCTGGCTCACGTGAGCTGCTCGAACACTTATCCGCCCGGCGAGCTGTTCCGCGGCGTGCCGGTGCCCTTCACGGTCGTCGACAGCTGCCCCGCACCCGTGAGGTGCCTGGTGGCGCGCTTCGCGCCGGGTGTACCGGGTGGCTCCGCCTGCAACGCGACGCTCGCACCCGGAGCTCCCGCCCAGCTCACCTTCCAGGTGGGATCGAGCGTGGCGCTCGCGGGCCTGCAGGGCGAGCTCAAGCTGCATCCGACCGGACTCAGGATCACCAACCTCGAAGCGATCGGCCCCGCCACCGGCATGCTCGTGAGCTGGACCGCGACCCCTGAGGGCGTGCAGTTCCTGCTCCTCGCCGAGCACGGGGCGCCGATTCCGCCCCTGCCGCCGCACAACGCCATGCCTCCGGAGTCGGGTCCGTGGCCGGTGCTGCGGATCACCGTGGAGGAGCCCGCCTCGGGCGAGCCGCCTGAGCGCACGTACGTCACCGCCGAGAACCTGCTCGGCTCGGACATCGACGGCCATGGAATCCCGCTCTGCACGCCGCCGCCCTGCGTTCCGCCCGGCGTCGATCCGTGGTTCGGGCCGCCGAGCGCCGTCATCTGCGCGCAGCACGGGTGCGACTTCAACGCCGACGGGCTCGAGGACATTCGCGACCTGGTGCTGATGGTGCGCTGCATCGCCGGCGATGGGTCCTGCCCGCCCGACGGCGGCCTCGCGTTCGACTGTGACGGCGACCAGGCGTTCGGGCTCGGCGACGTGCTGTGCTGCGCCCGCCACATCCTGGCGCAGCCGCCGTGTCCGGAGTGCGTCGTCGACTCGAGCCGCGTGAGGCCCGAGCCCGGAGTGACCGTCAGCTTCGGCACGCCCGTCACGACCTCCGAAGGCGTGGACGTGCCGGTTCACATTGCCGGATCGGAACGACTGGGCGCTGCGATGCTCACCTTGGAACTGCCGCTGGATCGCTACGACGTGGCGGGCTTCGACGGCGAAGTCGCCAGTACATGGCTGACGCTCCACGACGTGGAAGGCGGCCATCTGCTTCTTGGCATGATCGAGGCGCACTTGGGCCCGGCCCTGTTGCCCCACAGCCTCGACCTCACAGTGCACCTGAAACTCAAGAGCGGGCAGCTCCCGGGCGGCGAGGTGGCGGCGGTGTCGGGCGAGTTCAGCGGCCCCGACGGCTGGACGCTGGCGGTACCGCTCGGCCGCCCGTCGCAGATGCTGCCCGGCTCGGCGCACGTGGAGCTGAGCGGCAACCGGCCCAACCCGTTCTCGGTCGAGACGCGCTTCACGCTGCAGCTCGCGCGGGCGGCCGACGTCGAAGTCGGGATCTTCGATCTGCGCGGACGGCGGGTGGCGACGGTGTTCCGCGGCCACCTGGCGACGGGGCCGCAGGAGTTCGCCTGGAATGGCCGCGGCGACGACGGAACGCTCGCCACCAACGGCGTCTACTTCTACCGGGTCGTCGCGGGAGGGAGGACAGTCGCGCGCAAGCTGATCCTGATGCGCGTCGACTGAGTCTCGGAGCGCGATTCGCTGCGTCGCGCCAACCGAAGGCGGCGACCCGGAGATCGATGCGGGGCGGCCCAGGAGGGCCGCCCCGTGGTGTTCAGGCTGAGTCTCTCCCTCTGCATGCGCCGGTGGACCGGTGACGTGGCTCGCGCCCGGGTCACGAATGGCCTCACCCGCCCATCCCGCCGTGCACCCCCAGCGCCAGCGAGACGGCCAGCGCCAGCACGGCGATCGCTCCAAGCACGCGCATCACCGGGCCGACGGATGGCCCTCCGAGCCGCGAGCTGAGCGGGACCAGCGCTCCCAGAACCGCTCCCGAGACGAGGCCGGCTGCGTGGGCGGCGTTGTCGGTCGCGTTGCGCGTGAATCCGGCCGCCAGCCCCTGTCCGACGAGAAAGAGCAGCGCCCCGCCCAGTGCTCGTGCCCGCCCCGGAGCCAGCCGGTGCCGCAGCCGATAGGCACTGACCAGGAGCGCCCCGCCCAATGCGAAGATCGCTCCGGAAGCGCCCACGCTGATATCGAGCCCCGCGTGGGGCCGCAAGGCCCGCCACGCCAGGCTGCCGAGCGATGCTGCCGCCCCACCCGCCGCGTAGATCGCGAAGAAGCCCGAGCGGGTGAACACGCGCTCCACGGCGGGGCCGAGGACGAGCATGGTCGTGGCGTTGAAGAAGACGTGCGCCAACCCCGCGTGGACGAAGGTCGAAGCCAGCAGGCGCCACGCGGTGTCGAAGACATCCAGCCGCGGGGCGCTGGCACCCCAGGCGAAGAGCGCCTGCGGATCCCCGATCTCGTGCCGGAATGCCATCGCGGCAAAGACCGCGGCCCATGAGAACAGGAGCAGCGTGGTGCCCCACGGCGGGATGTCGCCGGTCGCAGACCACAGCTCGACCGGCGGTTTCTCGTCAGGGTCGGGGGGCAGGTAGCCCGGTTCGGCGTCGAACGCGTCGGGGTCGGTCGTGGTGGTCATGGAACGCGGGCGAACCCAGCGGGCGAGCCGCCCGTCGTGCTCCGCGAGCTCGAGGGCTACGCCGGCTGCCTGGGATCCGGATGCGCGAGCACGGCGTCGGCCTGCTCGCGACGGTAGCGCCTGAGTGCCTCGCGCACTTCCGGGTTCCGGCCGCTGATGATCGCGGCCGCGAGCAGCGCGGCGTTGATCGCCCCCGAGCGCCCGATGCCCAGCGTCCCCACCGGTACGCCGGCCGGCATCTGCACGATCGAGAGCAGCGAGTCGAGCCCCTTGAGCGCCTTGGACTCCATCGGCACACCCAGCACCGGGAGCAGCGTCTTGGCGGCGGTCACGCCCGGCAGGTGAGCGGCGCCTCCGGCGCCAGCGATGATCACCTCGAGGCCGCGCGCCTCGGCGCTGGCGGCGTACTCGAGCAGGGCGTCGGGCGTGCGATGTGCGGAGACCACCTTCACCTCGAAGGGCACGCCCAGGCGCTCGAGCGTTTCCGCGGCGCCCGCCATGCTCTCCCAGTCGGAACGCGAGCCCATGATCACGCCGACCTGCGGTCGAGCCATGACGCATCTCCTCGGATGGATCGGAATGGGTGGGGTCGAATACGGTGAGCGCGTCGAGCCGGCCGCGGCGCCGGATCGAGGCTGGCCGCGGCGGCATTCTGCCAATAGACTCCGCGGCGCACAAGCCACCTCATCCCATGGGAGGACACGCCCTTGACCGCGAATCAGGACCTCCGCCCGGCCTCGGCCTGGGGCGCCATCGGTGCGCTTTCCGCGGGTATCGCCGTGCTCGCGGAGGCCGTCGGCGCGCACGCGCTCCGGGGCATGCTCGAGCCGGACATGCTCGAAGTGTTCCAGCTCGCCGCGCGCTACCAGATGCTCCACGCGCTGGGGTTGCTCGCCACGGCGTGGGCGATCGATCGCGGCGGGCACCCCGCGGTGCAGCGCGCGGCGTGGCTGTTCATCGCGGGCACGATCTTCTTCAGCGGCGGCCTGTACGCGGAGGCCTTTGCCGCCCAACACATGCTCGGGATGACCGCGCCGCTCGGCGGGTTGTGTTTCATCGCCGGATGGCTCTCGCTCGCCTGGGGTCTCTGGCGCCGGCGCCCGTCGTGACCGACGCCAAAGCCGATCTCGTCATCCGTTCGCGCCGCGTCGTGCTCCCCGAGGGAGAGCGCGAGGCCGCGGTGGTGGTGCGCGGGGGGCGGATCGCAGCGATCGTGCGGCCCGACGATGCGCCCGCAGCGGAGCGCGCCATCGACTGCGGAAGCGCGTGCCTCATGCCGGGCCTGGTCGACACGCACGTGCACATCAATGAGCCCGGGCGCACCGAGTGGGAGGGCTTCACCACGGCCACGCGCGCCGCGGCGGCGGGCGGGATCACGACGGTCGTCGACATGCCGCTCAACAGCATTCCCGCGACCACGACCGTGGTCGGTCTGAGGGCCAAGCGCGAGGCCGCTGCGGCCGCGGGATGCCGCGTGGACTACGGCTTCTGGGGCGGCGTGGTCCCCGGCAACAGCGGCGAGCTCGCTGGACTGGCAGCCGCCGGCGTGCTCGGCTTCAAATGCTTCCTCGTCCCGTCGGGCGTGGAGGAGTTCGCGCACGTCGAGGAACAGGATCTGCGCGAAGCGATGCCGGTGTTGGCGCGCCTCGGCCTGCCGCTGCTCGCCCATGCGGAGGCGCCGGGGCCGATCGCCATCGCCGCTTCAGCGCTCCAGGGCCGGGATCCACGCCACTACGCCACGTGGCTCGCGTCGCGTCCGCCCGCGGCCGAGACCGAGGC
>Ga0070695_100000567_pt1 | contig 19471 bp, 15 predicted proteins | sample KBSK1252metaG_FD_65471 | JGI IMG/M metagenome (GOLD analysis project Ga0070695, IMG submission 65471) | Corn, switchgrass and miscanthus rhizosphere microbial communities from Kellogg Biological Station, Michigan, USA - KBS K1-25-2 metaG | ecosystem: Host-associated > Plants > Roots >...
AGCAAGTACCGCGTCGCAGACGGCTTGGGCGATCCTCGGACTGATGGCGGCAAGCGAGGTCGATCACCCCGCTGCAGCGCGCGGCATTGACTATCTAGTGCGCACGCAAGGCAAAGATGGCTTCTGGAATGAAGCGCGCTTTACGGCAACTGGATTCCCACGCGTCTTTTATCTGCGTTACCACGGCTATCCCAAGTTCTTTCCGCTGTGGGCACTGGCGCGCTATCGCAACCTGATGGCAGCCAATGTCAAGTCGGCTTTGGTGGGAATGTGACCACTGCTCGGCGAGAGCCTGCCTTTGTGATTGCGGCAACTGGCCTGTTGGTGGAGGCGCAGATTGCCGCAAGGTCAGCCAACGTCAACACCGTGGTGAGCGGTGGTAATGCAACCCACCTCGCTCGCCTTATCGAAGTTGCCATCGCCGCAGGCGGCCGAGCCATCCTGAGTTTCGGTATTGCCGGCGGACTGAGCGAAGACTTACAGCCCGGGAGCTGCCTGGTTGGCAGCGAGGTCGTGCATGCTGGCAAACTCTATCGGGCCGATGCGGCTTGGACCGGCCGTCTCGCGAGACGGCTCACCATCTCGCCGGTCGAGCGCTTCCAGCTTCGATCCCGCTCCCAAGCCTCTCACGCGGAAATGCAGAGAGGTGGATATGAGGAGCACAGCGAAGGTCCGCCTGAATACGGCCTGCATCGCATAGCCGGGATCGATCGAGCGCTGTCAATTCCGTGCGACAAGCGAGCACTTAACGCGGCAACCGGCGCCACGGCCGTTGACATGGAAAGCCACGTCGTCGCCGATCTCGCAGCCCGGCACGGGCTGCCGTTTGCCGTGGTGCGGGCCATCGCCGATCCAGTGGGGCGTGCAATTCCACGGGCGGCTCTGGTTGGGATGAGATCGGACGGAACGATGAACGCCGTCGCGTGCTTGCGCTTGCTTGTGCGGGACCCCAGCCAGGTGCCGGCGCTTGTCCGGATAGGCGTCGACACCTCGCGGGCGATGCTGCAGCTACTGCGCTGCGTCAAGGTTCTCGGGCCTGGCCTCGGCTTTTTCGAGCGCGGCTAGCTTCTCCGCGACGTGCCGAGAAAACATATATTCTGCCGGCCGCTGACGATCCAGTGGGATCTCGGCTGCCATCGGCCCGTCGAGCTTCATGCCCGTGAGCGCCAATGCCGCCATTTTCCAGGGCTTCTTGACGGCGTCCGTGACGGCAGTCGCCTCGAAACCGCTGTGGACCATGCAATCGGCGCATTTCTCATAAGCTCCAGTTCCGTAGCTTTCCCAGGCAGTCTCCTCCATCAGCTCCTTGAACGTGCGGGCATAACCCTCCCCAAGCAGGTAACAAGGGCGCTGCCAACCGAACACCGTTCGCGTCGGATTGCCCCAAGGTGTGCACGGGTAGCTCTGATTACCCGCAAGGAAATCCAGGAACAGCGGCGACTGAAAGAACGGCCATGCTGCCGTTTTCGGCGCATGGCGGAAGATGTCCCGAAACAACTGCTTGGTCCGTGTGCGGTTGAGAAAGTGTTGCTGGTCGGGAGCGCGCTCGTAGGCATACCCCGGCGAGACCGTGATGCCATCGACACCTAGCGCCTTCACATCGTCGAAGAACCTGGCAACGCGCTTCGGCTCGGCATCGTTGAAAAGCGTGCAATTGATGTTGACGCGGAAACCTTGTGCCTTTGCGTTCTTGATTGCTACGACGGCCTTGTCGTAGACGCCCTGCTGGCACACCGACCTGTCGTGCATCTCCCTGTCACCGTCGAGATGCACCGACCAATTGAAGCGTCTGTGTGGTCGATATTGCTGAAGCTTCTTGTCCATCAGCAGCGCGTTGGTGCAAACCGTGACGAACTTACCTTTTGCGAGCGCACCCGTGACGATCTGCGGCAGCTCCTTATGCAGTAACGGCTCGCCCCCGGCGAGGACCACCACCGGGGCTCCGCACTCGTCGATCGCCTGCATGCAATCGGCGATCGAGAGCCGCTGGTTCAGGATCTTGTCTGGGTAGTCGATCTTGCCGCAACCTGCGCAGGCGAGATTGCAGCGAAACAGCGGCTCGAGCATCAACACCAGCGGGTAGCGCTTGCGCCCCTTGAGATGCTGGCGCAGCACGTAAGACCCGATCGAGAGAGCTTGATTGAGAGGGATACCCACCCGCAATTTCCTTGTCAGGCGCCACTCGTGTTGAGAGCCATCGGCGCGGCTGGGCCCGGCGCGGTGAGCTGGGGCGGCAGCCGGAACGTGATCTTCTCGTCGATCCCCGGCAGGGTCGTCACCTCGACAGGGCCAAAGCGAGCGAGCGCATCAATGACGTCTTGGACGAGCACCTCGGGAGCCGAAGCCCCCGCCGTCAGCCCAATGGTTGTCTTGCCTGCGAACCATAGGCGATCCAGCTCGCCGCCGTCTGCGACCAGGTAGCTTGGGATGCCGGCATCGGCGCCGATCTCGCGCAGGCGGTTGGAGTTCGAGCTGTTACTTGCGCCAACGACCAGGATGACGTCAACGAGCTTGCTTAGCTCACGCACGGCAGTTTGGCGGTTCTGCGTCGCATAGCAGATGTCGCGGGTCTCGGGACCGACGATGTCAGAAAAACGCCGCTTAAGCGCTTGGATGGTGGCTCGCGTATCATCAACGCTGAGCGTCGTCTGCGTGATGTAGGCCACTGGGGCATTGGCGGGCAGATCGAGCTGCTCGACCTCGTCCCGGTCGCGGATGAGATGCACGGGCCCGTTAAGCTGGCCGATCGTCCCTTCGATCTCCGGATGGCCGGCGTGGCCGATCAGAATCACTCTACGGCCCTGATCGATGTAGCGTTGCCCCTGGCTGTGGACCTTGGCGACGAGGGGACAGGTCGCGTCCAGCACGGACAGCTCTCGGATCTTGGCATCGTTCTCGACGGCCCGAGACACGCCATGGGCGCTGAAGATGGTGACCGCACCGAGCGGCACCTCCGCAAGATCTTCCACGAAGCGAGCGCCCTTTGCCTTCAGGCTCTCGACGACATAGCGGTTGTGCACGATCTCGTGGCGCACGTAGACCGGCGGCCCATACTTCGTGAGAGCCCGCTCGACGATCTCGATCGCGCGGACGACGCCAGCACAGTAGCCGCGCGGCTGCGCCAGGATGACCTTCATGCCTCACCCAATCCTGAAGACGCAAGGTTCACTCGAACCCGTTGACGGGCGGCCGCCTGCTTGGCGCTCCAGCGAGGTCACTGGATTTGCTCAGATTCGCAGGTTACACCGAACGACCTCGCAGTTCCATTAAAACGCCCCCATCTCCACAATGAACTAGCAAGTAACGACAGGCGATTGCCGTCGGCGAAGGTCAAAACGCGTTCGACGCCTGCCAATTGCCAGATCAACCTCATAAAATTGCGATCGCCCTGCACGTGCCACTGCGGCAAGGTTTGCTGGGCAGGTCGTGAGAATGGGAGGGGTCGCGCACAGATATGCTCGAAACGATCATTGCCGGCTGTACGCGAGCCTGTTGCCGCTTTCCCTGGCTTGTGATCTTCACAGCAATCATCGGCACGGCCGGCGCCATGGAGTACGCCCGTCGGCACTTCGCGATCGACACGGACACCAGCCAGCTGATCTCCGCCGCGCTGCCCTGGCGCCAGCGCGAGCTACAGCTTGATGTGGCTTTCCCGCAACGAACCGACACCATCGTGGTCGTCGTGGATGGTTCGACGCCCGAGCTCGCGGACGTCTCCGCCCGCGCGCTTGCTGAGGAGTTTGGCAAGACGCCGCACCTTTTCGAGGTCGTTCGCCGACCGGACGCAGGCCCATTTTTTGAGCAGAACGGTTTGCTATTTCTTTCATCCGAGGAGGTCGAGCAGGCGACGGAGCAGATGATCCGCGCCCAGCCGTTGCTCGGCACGCTGGCCGCGGACCCAACGCTGCGCGGCTTTGCCGGCGCCCTCAATTACCTCGCCATCGGCGTAAAGGCCGGCCAAATCAAGATGGACGATTTCGGCCAGCCGCTGTCACGGCTAGCCGATGCGCTAGAGGCGCTGGCTGTCAACCGGAATATTGCCTTCTCCTGGGGGGAGTTGATGACCGGCGAGGCGCTGCATCGCCGTGACTTGCGCCGCTTCATTCACGTCAAGCCAGTGCTCGACTACGGCTCCCTCGAGCCAGGCGCCAAAGCGTCAAGCGCCATCCGCAGTGCCGTTCGGGCCCTTCACCTCGACCCCGCAAACGGCGTCACGGTTAGGCTCACCGGACCCGTCCCGCTGGCCGACGAAGAGTTCAGCACCGTGGCAGATGGTGCCCTGCTCAACACCGCTTTGACCATGGCCGCACTGCTGCTGATCCTCCGGCTCGCCCTGCGATCGGGCCGCATCATTGCGGCCGTGATGGCGAGCCTTTTCGTCGGGCTTGCGCTTACAACCGCGGCGGGCTTGGCGATGGTCGGCGCTCTTAATCTGATCTCGGTCGCTTTTGCCGTGCTCTTCGTTGGCATCGGCATCGATTTCGGCATCCAGTTCGCCGTGCGCTACCGGCATGAGCGGTATGGCACCGATGACCTGCGGGCGGCACTCGTCTCCGCTGCGAAGGGGGTCGGCAAGCCTTTGGCTCTGGCCGCCGCTGCTACCGCCGCCGGCTTCTGGGCCTTCTTGTCGACCGACTATCGGGGCGTCTCGGAGCTCGGCCTGATTGCAGGCACCGGCATGATCATCGCGTTCGTCTCCAGCATCACACTCTTGCCTGCCCTCTTGACCGTCCTGAAGCCGCCAGGCGAGGCTGCGCAGGTCGGCTATCGCGCACTCGCGCGGCTCGATCGCTTCGTTGCCCGTCATCGGCGCATCATTCTGGCCTTGAGCGCGATGATAGTGAGCGCCGGCCTGCCTTTGCTCAAGGATCTGAAGTTCGATTTCAACCCGCTCAACCTGAGAAGCCCCAAGGTCGAGTCGGTCGCGACGTTGCTCGACCTGATGCAGGATCCCGCGACCACGCTCGACACGATCGAGATCCTCTCTCCTTCCATGACCGCCGCACACGAGCTTGCCCGGCGCCTAGAGCAATTGCCGGAGGTGTCGCGGACCCTTACGCTGCTAAGCTTTGTGCCGGAATCGCAGGCCGAGAAGTTGACGATCATCGCCGATGCAGCGGCCCTGCTGGGGCCGACACTCACGCCACTGGCATCGAAACCACCCCCAACCGATGCGGAAACGATCGAGGCGGTGCGCGTGACTGCGGAGGCGTTTGGCGAGATCGGCAGCGATGACGAGGACGTCGCCGCCCTTTCACGGCGCCTGGCGCGGGCTTTGACGGCGCTCGCCAATGCCGAACCTGCAGGCCGGGTCCTGGCTTTTAATGCCCTGATTGTGGGGCTCAAGCATCGACTTGAGCAGATCCGACAGCTTCTTAAGGCGGAGCGGGTCGCGCTCGACAGTCTGCCCCGCGATCTGGTGAAGGACTGGGTCACCGAGGATGGCAGAGCCCGGGTCGAGGTTGCCGCCAAGGGCGACAGAAACGACAACGACACGCTGCGGCGATTTGCTTCGGCGGTGCTCGCTATCGCGCCGGAGGCCACGGGCACGCCAATTCTCATCCAGGAGTCGGCCAATACGGTGGTCGATGCCTTTGTTCGGGCCGCCGCACTTGCCCTGGTTTCGATCACAGTGATTTTGCTTATCGTCCTCAGGCGCGTCAGTGACGTCCTGCTGACGCTTGTCCCTCTGCTGCTCGCCAGCGTCTTAACGCTCGAGCTCATGGTACTGATGGGGCTACCCCTCAACTTCGCCAACATCATCGCGTTGCCGCTCCTGTTGGGGGTCGGCGTCGCTTTCAAGATTTACTACGTGCTCGCCTGGCGCGAAGGCGAGACGAGCCTGCTCGCCTCTTCACTGACGCGTGCGGTTTTGTTCAGCGCGCTTACCACAGCCGCTGCTTTCGCGAGCTTGTGGTTCTCGAACCACCCCGGCACGTCGAGCATGGGTAAGCTGCTGACGCTGTCGCTGATTACTACCCTCATTGCGGCCGTGCTGTTTCAGCCCATTCTGATGGGACCACCACGCCAGCCTCAGTCGAGGGGCGAGCAGCGCTAGGACACGGCTGCGCGCCGCTCGCGCAGGAACTGGAAAAACTCCAGGCCTTCGCGCAGCCGCCGCTTCATCATCGCCGGACTCATCACCATCTCGCCGACGATCGACGCGATTTTGCCGGAGCGAAAGTAGAAGCGCCTGTAGAAGGTCTCGACGGAATCGAAGATCTCCGAATGCGTTAGGTGCGGGTAATGGAGCGGGGCCAGCTGCACACCGCTATCATCGACAAGTTCGGCGTGCTCGGCATCGAGCCAGCCCTCGCGCACGGCCTGATCGTAGAGGAACGTGCCGGGATATGGGGCCGCGAGCGAGACCTGTATGGTGTGCGGATTGATCTCGGTGGCAAACCGGATCGTCTCCTCGATCGTCTCCCTGGTTTCGCCGGGCAGGCCGAGGATGAACGTCCCGTGCACGGTGATCCCGAGATCGTGACAATCCTTGCTGAACCGCCGCGCGACGTCGACCAGCATTCCCTTCTTGATGTTGTGCAGAATCTGCTGATTGCCCGATTCGTAGCCGACGAGCAGTAGTCTCAAGCCGTTATCACGCAGGACCTTGAGGGACGCGCGTGGGACATTCGCCTTGGCGTTGCAGGACCACGTGACCCCGAGCTTTCCGAGCTCGCGAGCAATGCTCTCGGCGCGCGGCAGGTTGTCGGTGAAGGTGTCATCGTCGAAGAAAAATTCCTTCACCTGAGGAAACGCCGTTTTCGCCCATTTCATCTCGTCGATGACATGGCCGACGCTGCGGGTACGGTAGCGGTGACCGCCGACCGTCTGGGGCCAGAGGCAGAACGTGCAACGCGATTTGCAGCCCCGGCCGGTGTAGAGCGAGAGGTAGGGATGCTTCAGATAGCCGATGAAATAACGCTCAATCCTGAGATCTCGTTTGTATACCGGGGTGACAAACGGCAGCTGGTCCATGTTCTCCAGCACCGTGCGGTCGTCGTTGTGCACCACGGCGCCATCGGCATTGCGGTAGCTGAGGCCCTTGATATCTTTCCAAGGACGGTCCTCGGCGATCTCCTTGATCGTAAAGTCGAACTCGTTACGTGCGACGAAGTCGACCATCGGTGCTTTGGCCAAGCTCTTGTCGGCTTCGACCGCGACCTTGGCGCCGATCAGGCCCACTTTGAGCCTCGGGTTTACGGACTTCAGTGCCTCTAAGGCCTTCACGTCGGAAACGAAGGACGGCGTCGACGTGTGGGCAACCACGAGGTCGTAGCCGCGGGCCAGGGGCAGGATGTCGGCCAGTTTGAAGCGGTGCGGTGGCGCATCGATGAGTTTGCTGTTGTCGACGAGAGCTGCCGGCTGGGCAAGCCAGGTTGGAAACCAAAACGAGCGAATCTCGCGCCTGGCCTGATAGCGCGATCCGGCGCCGCCATCAAAGCCCTCGAAGGACGGAGCCTGCAGGAAGAGCGTGCGCATGGTGATGCCCCCTCAGGTCGGCGTCAGCGTGCCATTGGACCGAACCGTGTAGCGCTGATCCCGCCAGGCGATTCGCCCCGGCAAGAAGCTCGCCAGAAATATCGCAAAGCTCAACAGGTCACGCAAAGGCGTAAGCCAGAGCGAGACGCCATCGCTCCCGCACGTGCGCCCGATCTGTACAGGAGCCAGAACACGGCAGACAAGCGCCAGCGCGATTATCCCCAGCCCCGTCGCGCTCAATCCTCCGAGCGCGGTCCCCGCGAGCGCAAACGGCAGCGGATGGGTGATGATCGAGCCGGCATGGCCTGCAGGATCGATCAATCGAACGGTGCGTGCCCAGCGCGCCTCGCGCCGGACGAGTGCGGACCATGTCTGCTCGCAGCAGGTGTGGTTCACAAGCATTGGCGGAACGGCCACGCGCAAACCCAAGTCTCTGACCGCTTTACCGATGGCATAGTCGTCCGCCAGTTGATTTGCAAAAGGGCCAAATCCGCCGATCCGATCCAGCGTTTCCGCCTTGAGGGCAATGGTCGCGCCGAAGCAGGGCCGGGCCAATCCCAGCCCAAGCCCGACCAGCACATTCGGCAAGAAGTGATGGTTGATCGCCATGGCGGCCAGGCGAGACCAGAGCCCGGCATCCGAGCTGCCGCGATAGAGGCAGGTGACGAGGCCGACGCCCGGCTCGTCTAGGGCAGCCACCACCTGCCCAAGGTATGTATGATCAACCTTAATGTCGCTGTCCGCCAGCACGATCAGGCCGTGCCGAACACGAGGTGCCATATTGATGAGGTTGGAGATTTTCCGATTGGCGCCGTGCACGTGAGTGCCAACCACGCACTCGATGTCGACGTCTGGAAATTTCGTAATCAGCTGGGGCACGACCGCTGCCGCCGGGTCCGATGCCTCGCTGATGCCGAATACGATCTGGATCGGCGCGGGGTAGACTTGCGCACAAAAGGACGCCAGATTTGTCTCCAAACCCGGCTCGGCCCCGCACAACGGCTTCAGGATGGTGACGGCTGGTGCAGCCCCAAGAGCTGGCGACACTCTGCGAGTGAGTTTGCGCGCCAAGGTTGCCGCAACCACCAGATAGGCAGAGCCGACTATTGCCAAGGCTGTGCAAATCAGCCACAGCGGTGCGGCTAGTTCAGGCGCAAATGTTGTCATGGTGTGCTTCCGTATCGGCCGTGCGCGCGCCGATCCGATGCAATTTGGTTGGCGAATGACCCCCAGCGTCGATGCCATTCTGAGAATTGCTTTGGCGGGAATGCTCGCTACAGCCCTCTCCGCTTGCGCTTCGGACGCGCCACCCCGGCCACAATTTCTGTCGTCGCCGACGCAAGCGGCTGGCTCCGCCGAGCTGATGGAACCGATCAACCGATCGGTGTTTGATAGCAATCAACAGTTCAATCACGCGGTGATCTATCCGCTAGCCAAGACCTACCACGACACGGTGCCCGAACCAGTGCGCGACTCGATCGACGCCTTTGCGGCCAATCTCAACGAGCCGATCGTCTTCGCCAACAACATTCTGCAGTTGCGCCTTGCCGCTGCTACGACAACCTTTGGGCGCTTTATGCTGAACTCGACGCTCGGCGTTGGCGGCCTCATCGATATCGCCTCGACGCAGGGGCTTGCACGCCAGACCGGCGATTTCGGACAGACCCTATACGTGTGGGGTTTCCGCAACAGTGAGTTCATCGTCGTGCCGGTGGTCGGGCCGACGAATGTGCGTGACGCCGTCGGCAATGGCGTCGAGGTCGGGGCTCAGTTTTTCCTTGGGGCCATCTTGCCCACAGCAACGGCGAATGTGGCCAGTCATGTTGGTGCGGTGGGCACTGTCGCCTCTCCGGTCGCAAGCTTGGGTAAAGCCCAGCAGATGCAAGAGCTTGAGCTAAACTCGCTCGACTTCTACTCTATGATGCGAAGCGTGGTCGAGCAAAAGCGGCAGGCGGAACTGCGCGCCGCACTCAGGGAAAGCCCGTTGTCGGCGCTGCCCGGCCTGGGGGACGACCGCGGGGCTGAGACGGGCTCACCCCTCATATCGCCTGCGCTATTATCGCCAGCTCAGGAGTCACCAGCCCTAGGGTCCCCAGCTCTGCAAGCACCCGATCCAATCTCTCCGCCGGCGCAAAACGCGACGCCGCCGTCGGACGAGCCGACCTCTGGCGGCTGGATCATCGTCATCGCCACGCCGCAACGGGGCGAATGAGCCGCCGGCTCTGCCGCAAGCTGGCGCCAACACCGAAATTTTTAACTTTCAACCACCAGCCAGAAGCTTATCACCCTGTCGGCGCAGCGAGCTGATCAGCGCCTCCGGCCCGCCTGATTTCAGGATCGCGGTGAACTCCGCCCTGCGGCTCGCAAGCTCGCTGATAGTGCCGTCGAGAAAGACGTCGACCACCTTCCATTCCGCACCGCTACGACGCATCAAGTAGTTGAGCAAAGTGGCCTTCCCATTGGATTGCGTGATGCGGGTCCTGACGATCTTGTCAGCCGGCGGCTGCTCCTCTGTCTGCAGGATTTCAAACCGCTCACCGGAGAATTCGTCGAATCGGCTGGCGTAGGTTGCGACCACCATTTGCGAAAAGGCTTCAACCACTCCGGATTGCTGGGTTGACGGCATCGATTGCCAGCTTGGGCCGACGGCGATACGCGCCATCAGAGGCACGTCATAGGTCTCGAACAGAATTGGTGCCAGCCGATCGTAGCGCCCCTTCATGCCCAGCTGTCTGCCCTGCTTCATGGTCTCAAGCAAAGCGCCGTGGAGGCCAGTAATGCGTGTAGCGGGAGAAGCAACACCCTGCGCAGATGCGCCAATAAACTGCATGATCAGCGCCAACGCAACCCCCGGCACCGCCAGGGCTGTGGCAAGGCTTTGCCACCTCAAGCTGCTCGTTAGCGACATGCTCGTTCCTTTCGCTGGATTTTCCCTAACTCGGTGACAGCCGTTGCGACGAGGGCAATAAGCGTTCTTACGGGCAGCGTCCTCCTTTGCAATCCCACCCACGCCATTGCCCACCGAATCTGAGCAAAAGCGAATATTGGTGGCGCGCCGGCTCTGCCCTGTTTCGAGTCAAAGGTCGAGCCTGCCGCCCACAGGGCGACTTGCCTTGAACCTGGTTGCGCAACCCATTCCAAGTCTGCCCCAAAGTCCGACAGGGGGAGAGTGACCGTTCGGTCAGGTCGCCCGGCTTATGCGCAATGAGGGGAGGGCCGTGCGGCCACAATCCACAACAATCTCCAGCAGGTGCATCGGTCTTGTAAACCGTCACTGGCTCCCTCGCGCGATCCTACTATCATTCAGCAACGACTGATTGCATGGGGAATAGACCATGGCCATCACTACGCCGCCTACCACGCTGCCACCGGGCGCGAACGGCATCGGTACCCCCACCGGTCAGGTTCGAGCGGAATCAAAGACTCCGCTCTTGGATCGAGTGAAGACGCCCGATGACCTGCGCAAGCTGCCGGAGCCTAGTCTGCCTCAACTTGCCGCCGAGCTGCGCCAGGAAACGATCGATGCGGTCTCGGTTACGGGCGGGCATCTCGGTGCAGGTCTTGGCGTCATCGAGCTGACGGTGGCCCTACACTATCTGTTCGATACGCCTTCCGACCGCATTATCTGGGATGTGGGCCACCAGTCCTATCCGCATAAGATTATTACCGGGCGCCGCGATCGGATCCGCACGATCCGCCAGGGTGGAGGACTCTCTGGCTTCACCCGGCGCCTGGAGAGCGAATACGATCCATTCGGCGCTGCGCATTCCTCTACCTCCATCGCCGCTGGCCTGGGAATGGCGACGGCGCGCGATCTGGAGGGTGGGAGCAACCATGTTGTTGCCGTCATCGGTGACGGCGCCATGAGCGCGGGTATGGCTTACGAGGCGATCAACAATGCGGGCGCACGCGATGTGCGCCTCATCGTGATACTCAACGACAACGAAATGTCGATCGCACCGCCGAGCGGCGCGCTGTCCGCATATCTCGCACGAATTACCTCAAGCGGTCCGTACTTGGCCTTGCGCGACATTGCCAAGCAACTTGCCAAGCGCCTGCCTCGAGAATGGGAGCGCCGGGCCGCCCGGGTTGAGGAATCCACGCGCCACCTGTGGCAGGGTGGCGTCTGGTTCGAGGAACTGGGCTTCTATTATGTCGGCCCAATCGACGGCCATGATTTCGACCACCTTCTTCCTGTCCTGAGGAACGTGCGCGATGCCCGCCATGGCCCGATACTTGTTCATGTCGTAACACAGAAAGGTAAGGGCTATCCGGCGGCCGAAGCGGCGCGCGACAAATATCATGGTGTTGCCAAGTTCAATATTGTGACCGGCGCACAGGTGAAGCCGAAGTCCAATGCGCCCACATATACGCAAGTGTTCGCGCAGAGCCTAATCGAAGAGGCCAAGAAGGACGAGAAAATCGTGGCGATCACCGCCGCCATGCCGGATGGCACCGGGCTCGATCTATTCGGCAAAGAGTTCCCCAATCGCACGTTCGATGTCGGCATTGCCGAGCAGCACGCCGTGACTTTCGCGGCGGGTCTCGCGGCCGAGGGCATGAAACCCTTTGCCGCCATCTATTCGACCTTCTTGCAACGCGCCTACGACCAGGTCGTTCATGATGTCGCGATCCAGAAATTGCCGGTGCGCTTCGCAATCGATCGTGCGGGGCTGGTTGGCGCGGACGGGGCAACGCACGCCGGCAGCTTCGACCTCGCCTACCTTGGTTGTCTTCCGGGCTTCGTTATCATGGCTGCAGCCGACGAGGCCGAGCTTCGCCACATGGTGGCGACGGCGGTGGCGATTGACGACGGTCCCTCGGCCGTGCGCTTTCCGCGCGGCGAGGGTATTGGCGTCGAGGTGCCGGCCGAGGGCACAATCCTCGAAATCGGCAGAGGGCGCATCATGCGTGAGGGCTCGGCGGCCGCGCTGCTGTCACTCGGTACGCGGCTCGGCGAGTGCATGAAAGCCGCGGATCAACTCGCCGCACTCGGGCTTTCGGTAACCGTCGCAGACGCGCGCTTCATGAAACCGCTCGACACCAAACTAATATTGCGGCTCGCCCGCAATCACGATGTGCTCCTCACCGTTGAGGAGGGCTCCGTTGGCGGCTTTGGCAGCCATGTGCTGGATTATCTCGTCGGCGAGGGGCTCCTCGATACCGGCCTCATCGTGCGCACAATGAAGCTCCCAGACATCTTTATCGACCACGATACGCCGCAGAAGATGTACGAGCGGGCGGGCTTGGCCGCCTCGCGCATCGCCGAGACAGTGATCGCAGCCCTCCGGCGCGCGGAACTCGCGCGCGATCTCAGCCGTGGTTTCCGTCGCAGATCAGGAGTGCGGCTCGCAGACGTCAGCAGAAGGCGTGCGCTGCCAAAAGCGACCGGAGCCCAGCAAAAACCGCCGCCATTCAATCCCCTGCCAGATTAGCAGCGCGGGCAGGCCGACGACGATTTCCCTCGCCCGTTTGAGCAAGGCGAGGGCGAGTGAGACCTCGGGCTGAAGTCCAAACAGGGCCCCCAGCATCAGATAGCCGCTTTCCTGGACCCCCGCTGCCCAAGGCACCACAAATGCGGTGGTTCGCAGCGCAAAAACCAAACTTTCTATGACGAGAGCATCGCTAAAGCTCAAAGGGTAGCCCATGAGCTTGAGGCCGAGCCAAGTCTCGGCGGCACCGACCACCCAGGCCGCCAAGTGAAGCAAGATGGAAGCCGCAACCCGAACAGGATGCCGATAAATCTGCTGAATGGCAGCGTCGATGCGTGCGACCTCAACCAGGTCTTCGAAGCGCCGCCGTAGGCTATGTTGCTCCGGAAGCTTCTGCAGAAGCCGGTATAACCCTCTGCGCTGTAGATAGATGAAGCCAGCGACCGCGAGTGTGGCGACCACGAGACCCCCCCCTGCCCACCACGCACCGCCTGCGCCAGGCCGCCCTGCAAGAAGGAAACCCAAGCCGAGAAGCGTAAAAAGAAGCTGGCTCAGTAGCTCGATTGTGAGATCAATGATGGTGGTGGCGCCGGCCAGGCCAAGCGGGATGCCATGAAAAGAGAGTTCGCGCGCTGCAATCACCTCACCGGCGGTGGGTAGGACCGCCAGCAGGTTTCCGGCGCTGTCACGCAGCCAGCGCGCCCAGACAAACGCCACGGTGGAGCGCGGTGGGCTCTCCTCGAGAAGGGCCTGCCAGGCTAGCGCACACAGGAAAACGGATAGCAAGTGGACGCCGCAGAGGGCCGCCAGTCCACTCCAGCCAGCAGCGGCGAAAGCCCTGCCTATCGGCTCCAGTCCGTAATAGACGAAGAGGCAGATGGCAAGCGCAAGGCCACCGAACACGCCCAGTAGCACACTGCCTTTCACGTTCGCCAATCTTTCACGTTCGCCAATCTAATGCGTGTTGCATGAGGGATCATCATTTCTCAAGCGCTCCGACCTGAGCTGACAGCCGGACAGGTGAGGCGCTGCCGGCGGTCATCTGCTTTCGGAACGCGGAGATGGAGAAAGTAGTTTGCCCCCAACGCGTTCTGTTGCCCACCAGACTGGCCGCCCAAGCCAGAAAGCAAACGCATTCGCGCAACGGAACCAGCCATGGCTGCGGAGGCGTTGCCATCGCCAGGCTGCGACGAACCTGATGGTGGAGGGCGATCCGTGCTATAATCGCCATTCCGATGACGATCAAACCGACGACGGTTGGCTGAGGCAGCAACAACAGGAGAAGAAGCGGCAAGGGATAGGTCACCACCGACAGGAACTGATCAAGCGGGCGGCAGGCGCGCTCGGTCTGCTGCCAGCGCACCTCACGCAGGAAGAGCGCAGCGAAATCGCGCTCGGCCACCACCGTCTCGCAAGCGTAAGGCGAAAGGACGACTGTCCAGCCTTTGCGCGAGACGAGCCATCCCATCGCAAAATCCTCGGCAATGCCCTGGGAAAGGTGCTCGAAGCCCCCGATCGCGTCGAGTGCTTGGCGGCGAACGGCACTCATCGCGCCGAATACGAAATCGATCCCTCGAAGCTCAACGTCGACCAATACCGAGGGAACCAGCCAATCGTTGATATGCAAGGCGCCGAAATTAGCGACCGGTCCCTCCACAGGAAGCCCCTTGTAGAGACACGCGACGGCGCCGACAGTTGTCTCGGCAAACGGCGCTGCCAACGCGGCGATGCAATTGCAGTCAACACGCACGTCGCTGTCGGCGAGTACGATGATGTCGTGCTGTGCGAGCTTGCAGATGTTTGCCAAGTTCGCGGCCTTGCGATTGGGACCAGCAAGGCTGCCGTCCACCACCAGCCGTAACTTCCGATCTGGGAACTCGGCAATCAGTTGCTGGACGACGTCGATTGCTGGGTCGCTGTCAGTGTGGACTCCGAAAATGACCTCATACTCGGACCAGTCCTGCTCACAAAAAGAGCGCAGGCACTCGTACAGGTGAGGCGCCGTGCCATGGAGCGGCTTGAGGACAGAAACCTTCGGCTGCCAGCCTGGAAGCACCCCAGGCTGCTCGCGAAAGCGCCGTGTCGAGCGCAATGCAAACGCAAGGTAGGCCAGGCCCGCAAGGCCCAACAGCACCCCCAGAACTTGGGTTCCAGAGAGCACGAATATTGGCATGAGCTAGTCGATTCCCGTCCTTGCCGCAATCCGAGGCCCGCGGCGCTGCTCGGCCTCGCAATGCGAGCTGATCCGTCCGCCGCTGAAGATCTGTGTCGGGCGGAAGTGGCGCGCATCATGCTAAGCGATTCGCAGGGCGGCGGACCGCGATCGTTGCCGAGCATCATGAGAATGCTTTTCGGAATGAAACCGGCTGCACACCGGCCGCAGCCAGCTTGGTGCTGACTTTTACGCTGACCAAGGCGGCGAATTCCTCCTCGGGACGATAGTGTGCGGGAAGGTTGTCCGGCCCTTGCCAACGCCGGGTCGCAGGATGGCAGTAGAGTTCCGTCACTCCATCGGGCAGGTGTTCGAGAAACTGGAGCACACGCCGCTCTACCATTGCGCCACTGTCGTTCACCCCAAAGACATAATCGTTCAGCGGCAAACCGCGTGCCGCCAGCCGCCGCCGCATCCGGCCCGTCTGCGCCGTATAGAACAGCCAGCTCGCCAACCGCCGCACGGGCCGATCGCCCGCCGCCCGCCAGGAGGGCCACAACGGCTCGAGCGGAACCCGCACCGGAGGCGCGCCGAAATCCGGTGCGATCCGCGCAATGGCGCGTGTCACCACAGGATGCAAATGAAAATGCTGATGGCCGTTGACATGGTCCATGGGGAGGCCCGTAGCATGAAAGCGCTCGAACTGCGCCCGGATCTCGGCCTCCGCCTGCCGTTGCGCCCTGGGCGAGAAGTAAAGTTTGATGCCAAACCGGACCGGGTCATTCGAAAATCGCCCATCGGGTTCAAGCAGAGACGGGATCTGCCCCGGCGCCAGAACTGGATTGCCGTCGACCAGGGTGAGGTGGAGTCCCACGCCGAGCGAAGGCAGATGGCGTGCCCGCTCCACCGCGTCCGCCATCGCCGGCGCACCCACCATCAGGCTCGCTGCCGATAATACACCGCCTCGGTGACCTCTCTCGACGGCTTCGTTGATCGGCACCGAGTTACCAAAATCATCGGCCGTGATGATCAGCCTCTTCAACATAGCGTTCTGCTGTTATGCAGGTCCCATCCAGCCGTAGCTTTGTCGCCAATACTCACTGCATGAGGGCGCGCTGCTATCGCGCGAGCTTTTTATCGAGGCATCCGCCCGCGCAGCCGAGGTTGATTGCCGGGGGCCGCGAGGGAAGGTTTCTTACCATGCTCAACACTATCATGAAGGGACTTGCCGATCCGCTCGACGGCACTGGTTTTCCCCCAATCTTGGTGCGCGCCGCCTGAACGCGCGACTGCCATAGCGCACGGATTGTCGCCGTTTGCCAATGTCATCATTGTGAGAAGCCTTTGATTCTAGGCTTTGGCGCCGAGGTTCGCAGACAGAAGCGTTTTTATGCTGGCGAGGGTGACATCGGCGGTCTTTGTCGATCGGAAGTGCTTTTGATCCGAGGTTGCTGGCCTCCATATAGGCGCCCCGCTGGGCCACATCCTAAGAGTCGTGGTCGTGCGGCCGGCATGCTCTGAGCAGCGCGCCGAGGCAAGCGGCCTGGCTCGGTGGTTCACGCTCTGGCCGGCACCTCCCTAAGACGGCCCCACCTTGTGAGATGCTGCTCAGCAAATTCCTGAGGCGGGCTGCGGCGCGGACATTCTTCGCTGCACCAATGTGCGTGGGTGATGGCCTTGTCCGCGTTCGTCAACGGACTTCGGTTAGATGTCCATTAGAAAATTTCGCATCGCGGCTGCGCACACACGAACACTGTGAAGGCTGTGCGATCGTGCGAAGGTCCAGAACAGTATCCTGACGGACGACGGATTTTCTGTATAAATGTAGGGTTGCTCGCCTGATTCGACTGCGCCACGAAATTGACTGGGCCAGAGTGGCGCCGGAAACGCTGCGACACCATGCTGAAACGCGCTCGAGCCGGAAGAAGCGGCCAACGCCTTTGTTGCGAAACCCATGTCAGCATGCTGCTCGCGGCGTGCGCTCTGATGGATGTGAACTGAGTGGTGTAAAGTTAAGCGCGACGCGGCGGAGCCCAAACGCCGCAGGCTTGGATCTCCGAAAGGGCTTCGGACATGGCCAGGGCGAGAATCCACAAAACGCAGCCTCCTCGGGCTCACAGAGCGCCAATAGAGACCATCCTACAAGCCCCGGCGGTGCACGTGGCCTTTAAGGGGATGGCCAAGGTGTTCGATCTTCCTCCTAATGGTCTGTTGGCATCGGCTGCGCCCTGCAATGGTGTGCCAGCGTACAACCGTCTAGGTGAGTGGCCAGGTACCGTCACCAAAGCGGCCACGCGGCGAGGCGCCAGGCGCCTCGCCGTTGACGCTGATTGAGCATCGGAATTGTTGGTCGCCACAGAACCAAAAAAGGAACCCAACATGAAGTGTTATTGTTGCAAGGAAGAAGTAAACCGAGTGAACGATGAAGAACTATGTTGGTCATGTGACCTCGTGCAGACGCTGGCCGCGATCCTCGAGGAGAAACACATTGCGGGCGAAGCCGCGGTCGATCTTGCTTATGACCTTCACGGATATGCCGTCTCGCACATCATCGAGCGCATCGGTGAAGAGCACGAACTTTCGCAAGAACTAATACGCACGCTGGAATTGGAGCGTGCCGCCTAGTACAAGCATGACGGTCAGCCGGTCGACGACCGCCTTGCCTAAACCTTTGCTTCCGCCGATAACAAGGACACGCTTCCACTGAAGCCGGTCGAGATCGCCAAGCATCGCCGGATCTCCAGAGATGTGATTCTGCCGCCCTCAATCTCAAAGATGTGGTTTAGAGTGATTGGACTACCTGGGAAATTGCCTGACATCCTGGCAGTCACGACAACCGTTCCGTCCACCGTGAATACCGCGGCGGTTCGATCGAGTGGTGATACTTCTCACCGGTCTCGACCCGCAAAGCTCTGATCGCGGTAATTCCTTTGATGGTCTTACTCTCGTCGCGTACGACGGCGCCGGCAGCAAAGCATCGGTCAATTGCCGATGGGAAGCATCGGTGCCATGCGCCGAAAAGGCGGGGCACGAACCGTTGAATGACGGGTGCCCGACCAGAACGGTGGCAGTTCCCTACTTGCTCGCAGTTTGCGCGAGCTCCCAGCTCGCTTAAGCTTCGAGGTTCCATGGACGTTTGGGATCAGAGATAGAGATGTCCCGGTCGCTAATGGCAACGCCAGAGGCTGCCCAAGCTCGAGCGCAGCTCCGCGACTGACAAGATCTGGCAGATCACAGTGCGGACTTCGCTCCGCTGTCTCCACTCCAAATCGGTAGACGTCGTTTACTTCACCGCTGATTTCATAGACCGCCTGCCGTTCTCGGGCTGCAGCAAGTTCGTCAACTATCTGGGGTGCTTTCAAGACAGTCGAGTGCTCGGCGCTTGGGCGGTGGATCTTCAATTCCTGGTCACCGGGAAACCTTGCTACGCTGTTCTCCTCCGTCCCGGCGTCATCGAGGGCGTCGAGAAGGATGGGCTCGCGGAGTCAAAATGCCAGAAGAGTCGCTGCCTCTCATTCGTGCTGGGAGAGCCTCACCTCGCAGTGGGTCACAGTGAACTGATTCAGGAAGAAGGGCCGCAGGAGGGCCATTGCCTCTTCGCGCTTTTTGCTGTCCCAGAAGGCGTGCATGTCTGCTTCGTTCTCCCACATCGTGATGGAATACCCGGCGTCGGGCTCATTCTGATCTCGTGCGAGCCAATGCTCATTCAACCCCTTCACATCGCCTCGCAACGCAATGGCCTTCTTGAAGGCGGCTTCGAAACCGTCCCATTGGCCGGGAACGATCCGTCCCCAAATGATGCGCATATACATATGAGTTCTCCTTTGATTGCCACCTCCGCCTCATGCCACTCCCCAATTCCGGGAGCACAACAAATAGCACCTGTGCGGACCGCTGTCCTGGTGGCCGTGTTCGAGAGGAGGGGGTCAGATGCCGATCACGCCCGCCCGGAGGTCGGCACGTGGAAGGCCAGTTCGCCCTTCGACCCGCGTACGGGCGGACAGATTCAGCGAGCCAAAATTAATTGGGCCGATCCTGACTGCCGCATGAGACAGCCCAGCTGCAGCGCGGGCCACGCCTCGGGTGTATCACTGAGGCCCTCCGGGGCGTGGCGCTTTTTAGTGGGGTCGCTCCGCGATGCCCAGCCCGGCAAACTTTTTTGCTGTTCCTTGAAACGATGGTGAGGGATCGTTCGTATCTCTGAGGCTCCACACGGCGTCCGTCAGGGCTGACCTCCCGCCCTGCCGCAGCGCAAAGCCACGCCCTTGGGTATCGGCCCTTTGGGCGTGGCGCTTTACAGGGGCATCCGCCAGTTACAGGCATCCGATATTGCCTCTACCAAAGCGCGCAACTTCGGCGCCGCAGCAAGTCAGTCCGCTGATTGAGGTATCTCAGACGCGCTGCG
>Ga0070695_100000576_pt1 | contig 19355 bp, 14 predicted proteins | sample KBSK1252metaG_FD_65471 | JGI IMG/M metagenome (GOLD analysis project Ga0070695, IMG submission 65471) | Corn, switchgrass and miscanthus rhizosphere microbial communities from Kellogg Biological Station, Michigan, USA - KBS K1-25-2 metaG | ecosystem: Host-associated > Plants > Roots >...
TGGCGGAAGTCTATTCGTGCCTCGAGATGCGTGCCGACCACCTCGCCCTGCCAGCCGGCGCGCCAAGCCAGGAACGGCTGGGCCTCCAGGCGCACGACGGGCACATTGAAAATCGAGCCCATGCTGGCGCGCACCGCTTCGTGCGAATAAGGATCGCAACTGTGGCCGATCAGGATGACCCCGCTCGCCGCCACGGCCTCGCAGGTGCGCAGGATGCTGCCGAGATTGCCGGGGTCGCGCGGCGCCTCCAGCGCCACCCAAAGGGCGCTCGGCGACACGCCCTTGGCGTCGGGCAGACTGGCCCAGCGTTGCTCGAATACGCCCAGCATGTTTTGCGGATTGTCCTTGCCGGCGAGCTTGGCAAGCACGGCCGCCGATACTTCGAGGCACTCCGCGCCGCCGCTCTCGGCCCAACGCACAAGTTCGCTCGCCACCCCCCTCGGCTGGCCGTCCGCCAGAAAGACCAGGATCCTGGGGAGGAAACCCGCCTCCCGTGCCGTCAGCAACAGCGAAGTACCCTCCGCCAGGAACAGCCCGGTCTCGCGGCGCGCCTTGCGCATCTCGAGCGAGCGAATGAGTTTCACGCGCTCATTTTGCAGGCTGCTGATGGTGCGCGTGCCCGCGCGCAGCTCAGGGCGCGATCGCATCACTGCTCCAGCGGCTGAAATTTGCGGTCGGCAGCAGTCGCAAGGCCGCCTGTTCGATCACGGCCAGCTCGCCGCTGTCGACCACGCCGCCCAGCCCACGCACGCACTCGCGCATGAGCCCGTCGCTGGCCAGCGCCGAGGCCCGAATGGCGTAGGTGGTGAGCACCAGGCAGGCGCGTTCCCTGTCGAGCAAGGCCACGCAGTCGCGCAACAGCGCCGGTAGATGTTGAAAAACGTCCCATACCTCGCCGGCCGGGCCGCGCCCGAACTTGGGCGGATCGACTAGAATCACATGGTAGGTTTTACCGCGCCGCAGCTCGCGCGCCACGAACTTGCGGGCGTCCTCGACGATCCAGCGGATCGGCGCCGTCCCCAATCCCGACTGCGTCTGGTTCTCTTTGGCCCAACCGACGGCGCGCTTGGAGGCATCAAGGTGGGTGACCTCGGCACCGGCCTTGGCGGCCAGCAGCGAGGCCACGCCCGTATAGGCAAAGAGGTTGAGCAGACGCGGCGGCTTGGCCTCGATGTTCGCCAGTTTGCCCAGCATCCATTGCCAAAGCGGCAGCTGCTCGGGAAACAGTCCCAAATGCCGAAAATTCGTCAGGCGACAGAGCGCCGTCACGCCAAGCACATGGGCGGGCCAGTTTTCAGGCAGCGGCCGTTGGCTGCGCCAACGCCCACCGTCCCCGTCCTCCTCCTTGTCGAGCCCCTTGAAGACGGCATCGGCGCGCTGCCAGGCATCGGCAGCCAGCGCCGGCTGCCACATCGCCTGCGGCTCGGGGCGGTCGACGGTGAAGCGACCAAAGCGCTCGAGCTTGCGCCCGTTGCCACTGTCGATCAGCGCGTAATCGGCGAACCCCTCGCTGGCAAGCACGCGCAGCTGGGCGCTGGGCTGAGCGGTGCCGGGGCTCTTGGCTCCGGCGGCGCGGACTTGCTCGCCCGGCATAGCGCGTTGGCACCTTCGCCCTAGTTCGCGGCCACCGGCGCGGGCGCCGCAAACTCGAGCTCACTGTCGATCGCTAGCGCCTCGGCCAGGCGGTTGTAGGCGCCGCACAAGGCGATGCGCAGGGTCAGCTCGACGATCTGCGCGTCGCTGAAATGTTGGCGCAACCGATCAAACATCGCCTCCGCAATTCGCCCCGGCGTCTCGGTCACCGCGGTGGCGTAGGCAATCACCAGGCGATCGACAGCATCAAGATCGGGATGCTCCGCGAGCGGCAGCTGCTCGACGGCGGCCTGCGAGAGCCCGGCGACGGCGAGCTTGGGTGCGTGATGAGCGACGCAATAGCGGCAGGCATTGAGTTTGGAGGTCACGACGATGGCAAGCTCAATGTAGCGCGGCTTGACGCCTTGGCGTGCCTTTAACTCCATCAGCAGCCGGCTCAGGTGCTCAAGCGCGGGCGGCACATGCGCCAGCACGGCCGCCTGGTTGCGAAAAGGTCCATAGCTCGCGACGAACTCTTCGTAGGTCTTGGCATAATCCGGTGGCAGGGCACTCGAGGCCAGCAGCGGCACGCGGGTCATCTCTTGAGCTCCTCATCGGTTGCGAGGGCAGCGCCAGGACGCAACAAGCGCCGCGCCTAGTCAATGTCTTCCACCTTGGCTGCGGGGGCTCCCGACATTTTCCGCGCCAATGCCGCCTCGATGAACGGATCGAGATCGCCGTCGAGCACCGCCTGCGGATCGCTGCTTTGCGTGCCGGTCCTGAGGTCTTTGACAAGCTGATAGGGCTGCATCACGTAAGAGCGGATCTGGTGTCCCCAGCCGATTTCCGTCTTGCTGGCGGCGGCGGCGCTCGCCTTCTCCTCGCGCCGCTTGAGCTCCTGCTCGTAGAGCCGCGATTTGAGCATGGCCCAGGCGATCGCCCGGTTCTTGATCTGGGAGCGCTCCTGCTGACTGGCCACCACGATGTTGGTGGGAATGTGCGTGATGCGCACGGCCGAATCGGTGGTGTTGACGTGCTGACCGCCTGCGCCGGAGGCGCGGTAGGTGTCGACGCGGCAATCGCTCTCCTTGATGTCGATCTCGATGTTCTCATCGACCACCGGAAACACCCAGACGCTGGCAAAAGACGTGTGCCGACGGGCATTGCTGTCGTAGGGCGAAATGCGCACCAGTCGATGCACGCCCGATTCGGTCTTGAGCCAGCCATAGGCATTTTCGCCTTTGACGAGCAGGGTTGCCGATTTGATGCCGGCTTCCTCGCCCTCGCTCTCCTCGACCAGCGACACCTTGTAGCCGCGATCCTCCGCCCAGCGGATGTACATGCGCGAGAGCATGCTGGCCCAGTCCTGGCTTTCGGTGCCGCCGGCGCCGGCGTGAATCTCCAGATAGGTGTCGTTGCCGTCCGCCTCCCCCGAGAGCAGGGCTTCCACCTCCTGTCTGCGGGCTTCCTCGGCGAGCTTGCGCAGACCGGCTTCGCCCTCCTCCACGCTCGCCGCATCGCCTTCCGTTTCGCCCAGCTCAATCAAGGTCACCGCATCATCGAGCTCGCGCTCCAGGCGCCGATAGCCGGCGATGGCGCGCTCGAGCGCCTGGCGCTGCCGCATGACCTTCTGCGCCGTCGGCGGATCGCTCCACAACCCCGGGTCTTCGGCCCGCTTGTTCAGCTCCGCCAGCCGTGCTGGTGCGCTCGGAAAGTCAAAGATGCCTCCGCAGCAAGGCCAGCGACTGGCGGATGGCATCGGCAAGTTTTTCGGCTTCGGCCCGCATCGGGGTGTCCTTGACTTGGGATCAAGCTCAGGCCAACTGGCCTGGGCTTGAGCAGCACACGTGGCGTTGATATAGGCGCGGGGCGCGTGCCTGTAAACGCAAGGCGCCTACCAGAGGCCACCGCGCCCGCTGGACAGACTGCGCGGCGCGTCCTGCTGATCACCCATGAAAAAGCCGCCGCTCTCGTTGGTAAAGCCGACGATCGAATAGGGATCATCCGGCTCCTCGTAGGGCTTGAAGGCCTCCAGCACGGCGTCGGCCTCCGCGCCCTGGGCGCGCATGCCCGTGCGCAGGCTAACGCGCACGAGCTTGATACCCGGCGGAATGCGGAAGGGCACCGCCTTCTTGTCGGTGAGGGCCATTCTCATAAAGTCCCCGAAGATGGGGGCCGCGACATGGCCGCCGGTCATGCCTTTGCCCATCGGGCGCGGCGTGTCGTAGCCAACGAAGACGCCCACCACCAAGTCCGGCGTATAGCCAATGAACCAGGCGTCCTTCTCCTCGTTGGTGGTGCCGGTCTTGCCCGCTACGGGAACATTCGCAATATATTTCTTGATCACGGTCGCGGTGCCGCGCTGCACCACGCCTTCCATGATCGAGGTCATCTGATAGGCGGTGTGCGGATCAAGAATCTGCTTGCGATCGTCGGCAAGCACCGGTTCGGGCTGACCTTGCCACTTGTCGACCTTGCACCCCGTGCATTCTCGATTGTCGTGGCGCCAGATGGTGCGGCCCCAGCGATCCTGAATGCGGTCGATCAGGGTTGCGTGCACTTGCTTGCCGCCGTTGGCCAGCTCGGCATAGGCGGCCACCATCCGCAGCAGCGTCGTCTCGCCCGACCCCAGCGACATGGCCAAGACCGGCAGCAGATCGTCGTAGACCCCGAAGCGCTTGGAATATTCCACGATCAGCGGCATGCCCATGTCCTGGGCCAAGCGCACGGTCATCTGGTTGCGCGACTTCTCGATGCCGGTGCGCAAGGTCGAGGGGCCATAGGAATTGACGCCGTCGTAGTTTTTCGGCTGCCACACTTCCTTGCCTGGACCCTGGTCGATCTCGATCGGCGCGTCGAGCACGATACTGGTCGGCTTGTAGCCGTTATCGATGGCGGCGGCATAGACCAGCGGCTTGAACGAGGAGCCCGGCTGGCGCTTGGCCTGCACGGCCCGGTCAAACTGGCTGGTGGCAAAGGAAAACCCGCCCACCACGGCGTGCACGCGGCCGGTGTGGGGATCCATGGCGACGAGCGCCCCGCCCACTTCCGGGATTTGCATCAGCGACCAGCTGCCCGCAGCGTTGGCCGCATCCTTGGGCGCCACCCAGATCACATCGCCGTTGTTGAGCACATCCGTCACCACCCGGGGGGCGCCGCGCGCGGTGCGCGCCCACTTCATATCCTCAAAGGAGATCTCCACCGCCTCCCGTTCGCTGGCCAGCGCGCCGTCGGCCTGGCGAGGGGGGCGCAAGCCCACGACCGCCTTGCCGCGCTGGGCGTCGAGCACGACGCCGACCCGCCAGGGCGCCAAGTCATTGGGAACTTCGATCGCGCTCAGGGTCACTCCCCAGTCGCCGCCAATCTCAATCTTCTGCACCGCGCCGCGCCAGCCCTTTTCGCGGTCGAAGGCGACCAGGCCATCAATCAGGGCCTTGCGGGCCGTGCGCTGCAATTTCGGGTCGAGCGTGGTTCTGACGGAAAGACCACCGTTAACCGTGCCATCGCCGATCGCGGTGCGCTCGGAGCGACCGTAAAGGCCGTCCTCGCCGACCATGTCCATCAGCCGGCGGCGCACCTCTTCGGCGAAATAGTCGGCGGCGTAAATCTGTGTGCCGAACGGGCGGATGTTGACCGCCAGGGGCTTGGCCTTGGCCGCCTTGGCCTGCTCGCCGCTGATGTAGCCAACCTCCGCCATCTGATCGATGATCCAGTTGCGGCGTACCGTGGCTTCACGCGTCTTGCGGAAAGGATGGTAGTTGTTGGGCGCCTTCGGCAGGGCGGCGAGATAGGCCGCCTCCTCGATCGAGAGCTCGCTCAGCTCCTTGCTGAAGTAATTGAGGGCGGCCGCCGCCACGCCATAGGAGCCGATGCCGAGGTAGATCTCGTTGAGGTAGAGCTCCAGGATCTTGTCCTTCGAATAGGCGCGCTCGATGCGAATCGCCAGGATCGCTTCCTTCAGCTTGCGGTCGAGCTTTTGCTCGCTTGAGAGCAGGAAATTCTTGGCCACCTGCTGGGTGATGGTGGAGGCGCCCTCGGGGCGCTTTTTGCCCCAGTTTTGGAAGTTGTTGATCATGGCGCGGCCGATGCCGGCAAAGTCCAACCCGCCATGCTCGTAAAAGCGCTTGTCCTCGGCGGACAGGAAGGCGGCAATCACCAGTTTGGGGATGACGTTGATCGGCACGAAAATGCGCCGTTCGCGGGCATACTCGGCCATTAAGCTGCCGTCGTGCGCGTGAATGCGCGTCATTACCGGCGGCTCGTACTTGGCGAGGCTCTCATAGTCGGGCAAATCGCGCGACGCCTTCCAGAAAAAGAAGCCGGCGACGGCGGCTGCGGCCAGGAACATCACCACGGCCGAGGCAAAGCCGAAGCCCAACAGGCCAAGCAGCCAGCTGCGCCGTTTGCGCTTCTTTTTTGGCGCAGGGGGTGGAGGAAGGATCGGCGTCGGTCTCATCAGGTGCGTCCGCACGGCCCCGTGGCGTCATCGGGTGGCCTGCCGCAGGTCAACAGCAAAATCGCGGCGCAGCCAGCGTGCACCTTAGCATGGAATGTGGCAGCACGAGGCCGAATTTCCTCGCTTTCCAATTGACTTAACAGGAACCGGGCCACCCGACCCGTTTCGCCTAGCGCCGTTCGGCGCCGCGTTGCAGGAAATACTCATCCACCGCGGCCGCGATCGAGCCCGCCACTTGCCGTTGCCACTCGCGCGAAACCAACAGCTTGGCGTCCTCGGCGTTGCTCATATACCCCAGTTCGACCAGCACCGACGGCGACTGGGATTGTTTGAGCACCTTAAACGCTGCCGAGCGGCTGGGATCGCGCGAAAGCGCGATCCGCTGTTTGAGGTGGCCGAGCAAGCGGCCGCGAAAATCGGCGGAAAAGTCCGCCGTTTCCCGGCGCATCAGATCGATCAGGATGCCCTTGACGTGATCGGTTTCTTCCTCCGCCGTGCCGTCGACCCCGGCCAACACGTCGGAGGCATTTTCCTTATCGGCGAGCCGCTGGGCTTCGCGGCTCGAGGCCTTGTCCGACAGGACGTAGACCGTGGCCCCGCGCACATTCTGCGCCAACTCCCCGGCGCCAGCGCCGACGGTATCGGCATGGATCGAGATGAAAAGATCGCAGGCCTTGTCGCGCGACACGCCCAGGCGCTTGTCGAGGGATACATAAACGTCGGTGGCGCGCGTCAAGTGCACGGCATAGCGGCCCTTGCCGGCAAGCATGGCCTGCAGATGGCGCGCCACCGACAGCACGACATCCTTCTCCACCACCTCCCCGCTGATCGCACCTGGGTCGACGCCGCCGTGGCCGGCATCGATGACAATTTGCGGTTTGGCGTCGGCCTTGGCTCGCCCGGCGGCGGCCGCGGGCTCGCGCTTTGCCACCGCCTCCTTCGGGCGTGGCGGCACGCGGGTGAGGAAGGCTTGCGGATCGGTGGGGACGAGATCGAGGCCGAGCCGGACGGTCTTGTTCGACCCTGGCGCACCGATGCTCGCCGCCTCCACCCGCACCGGTCCGGTGGCATCGATCACCACCCGCGACTTGCCCGGGGCGAAGTGGCCATAGCGGTAGGCGGCAATCAGGCCCGCGCCTTGCTGGCCGGCACCCGTCGGCAATTGAAAGGCCACGTCGGGCATGTCGATGATGACGCGGTAGGGATCGGGCAAGGTGAAGATCTGGTAGGGCACGCTGGCCGACAACAGCAACCAAAAGCGCGTGCGCGCCCGTTCCGGGGTGATCTCGGCGCTGAGCGCGGTAATGCCGCGCGCCGTCACCTCGGCCGTCCAGGCGTCCGCCCGCGCGCGGCCCTTTGGCTCGGGCTTGCCTTCGGGCCTGGGCTCGGCCTTCGCCGCGGGCTTTGGCTCGGGCGCGTCCAGGCTGGCGGCCGCCGCGGGGGCCGCCGGCACGCGCTCTTTGGCTTTGCCCGCCGGGGGGGTCTTGGCAATCTCGGTTTGCGCGCGGGCAGGCCCCGCCGCGGCGGCCAACGCCGCCAAAGCGACAAAAATGCCGATGCCTGCCCAGCTGCGGCCGGCCGGTCGCATCGCCCTCCCCATCCCTGACAGCGGCGCAAACAGGGGTGGAGTTTAACAACTTGTTTGCCGAATCGAAGGCTAATTCAACGGCCTGATGACGCAATTGGTGGTTAGCAAAACTTTCTTGCCACTACCAAGGCGACGGCCTACAAGCTTCAGGCGTGATCGCCGCGTCTGCCCGCCGGTGATGCCCAAATGGCGTCTCAACAGGCCCGGAGCGTCTGCTCGCCGCCTGTCCTGAACGCAGTGAAATTTCGGGCGTATTGGATGTACGACGCGACGGTGCCTTTCGGGAGAACGAGGCGACTGTTTCTGGTCACTGCCCCTTAAACCCTTGGCAATGGGGGTCAACGCTTCGATTGCCCGATAGCCCTCAACGCGACGAGCCAATCAAGGGGCTCGCCGAGGCCGGTAGCGGACACCGGTGGGACCTGTCCGCGCAAAGGTTTGCCCGAAGAGCGGGCATTGTCTGGAACAGGAGCATGGCGCTCGTCTGCTCCGCACATCGCACGTGGATCATGACAGCTTCTCGCTGGCCCTTGAGAGATGGTGACGATCGCCCAGGCCCAACCCGGCCGGGGCCCGCCGCCATCCAGAAGGCCGGCGCTCAGCCTGCCCACCCATCGGCACGGCAGCGCTGCGGCGGCTTAAGCGGTCCTGCACTTTCAACCCAAAATGGCGCTCACCTGAGGCACAGGCTGCGTGGGGGGCCAACAGCGCTCTCTCCAGGTCGCCTCGGCGCCGGGAACTTTTTGACATGGAAAAGAACAAAATGCTCATCGATGCCACGCATCCCGAGGAGACTCGGGTCGTGGTCCTGCGCAACGGCCGGGTAGAGGAATTCGACTACGAGTCGGCCGCCCGCAAGCCGCTCCGCGGCAACATCTATCTCGCCAAAGTCACGCGCGTTGAGCCCTCCCTACAAGCCGCCTTCGTCGACTACGGCGGCAATCGTCACGGTTTCCTGGCCTTCAGCGAAATCCATCCCGACTACTACCAAATCCCCGTCGCCGATCGCCAAGCGCTCTTGCGCGAGGAGGCCGAAGCGGAAGCCGAGGCCGAAGCGGAAGCCGACGCGCGCGCGGAGGCTGAGGCCGGCGAGGAGAGCGGGTCGGACGCTCAGGGGGCAGAGGATCCAAACGACGGGGCGGAAGAGCCCGATCACGCTGCCAGGTTCGCCCCGGAGCCGGTGGCCGAGCAGGAGCACGGTGAGCCGGCCGCCGCCGAGCCGGAGGCGCCGGGAAGCAGCCTGGCCCTCGACGCGTCGGAGGCTCGGGCAAACTCGCGCACCAGCGATTTTGCGGCCCTGGAAACCGCGGCGGGCTCGGGCAACGGGCGCCGCGCCGAAGAGGAGGGCGCCGCCCCTTTCCATGCCAATGGCGAAGGGGCGCCCGGCGACGGCGGCGAAGTTGGCCACGTGGAGGAAATCGCCAGCGATCCGGCCGATGCGCCCGAAACCGTGACCTCGGTGGAGCAGGTCGGCTCGGAAGATGCCATGGAGGAAGTGCCGGAGCGCCCGCGCCGGCGCATGCGCTCCTACAAGATCCAGGAGGTGATCAAGCGCCGCCAGATCATTTTGGTGCAGGTCGTCAAGGAAGAGCGCGGCGGCAAGGGCGCGGCCCTCACCACCTACCTTTCGCTTGCCGGCCGCTACACCGTATTGATGCCCAATACCGGGCGCGGCGGGGGCATCTCGCGCAAGATCACCAACCCGCAAGACCGCAAGCGCCTCAAGGGCATCGCCCATGAGCTCGAGGTGCCGGACGGCATGGGCTTGATCATTCGCACCGCCGGCGCGGCACGCACCAAGCAGGAGATCAAGCGCGACTTCGAATACGAGATCCGCCTGTGGGAGAGCGTGCGCGACATGACGCTGAAATCGACCGCGCCGTGTCTCGTCTACGAAGAGGGCAACCTGATCAAGCGCTCGATCCGGGACCTCTATGCCAAGGACATCGAGGAGATTCTGGTCGCCGGCGAGGCCGCCCACAACGAGGCGCAGGACTTCATGCGCATGCTCTCGCCGAACCAGGCCAAGAACGTCATCAAGTATGAGGCCCCCGAACCACTCTTCAACCGCTACCAAATCGAGCGCCAGCTGAACGCGATGTTCAGCCCCTACGTTACGCTGCGCTCGGGCGGCTATTTGGTGATTAACCAGACCGAGGCGTTGGTTTCGATCGACGTGAACTCCGGCAAGGCCACGCGAGAGTTCTCGATCGAAGAGACCGCGCTGCACACCAACTTGGAGGCGGCCGAGGAAATCGCCCGCCAGCTCAAGCTGCGCGATCTCGCCGGCCTGATCGTGATCGACTTTATCGACATGGAGGAGCGGCGCAACAACCGCAAGGTGGAAGGCCGCCTCAAGGAGGCGCTACGGCACGACCGCGCCCGTATCCAGGTGGGCCGCATCAGCCATTTCGGGCTGCTCGAAATGTCGCGGCAACGCCTGCGCACCGGCGTGCTGGAAGGCTCCACCACCCAGTGCCCCCATTGCCAGGGTACCGGCATCATCCGCTCGGTGGAATCGGTAGCCCTCGCCGTGCTGCGGGCGCTCGAGGACCATCTGCTGCGCGATACCAATAGCGGCCTTGTTGCCGTGACCACGGCCAACGTCGCCCTCTACATCCTCAACAACAAGCGCACTTTCATCACCGACATGGAAGGGCGCTATGGCGTGCCGATCACGGTGCAGGCGAGCGACCGCATGCAAGGCGGCAACTTCGCCATCGAACGCAGCGCGGCGCCCCTTGCCCCGCAGCGCCTACCCGAACGCTCGGCCGTCAACATGGATTGGGGATTTGACGCGGACGGCACCGAGGAGGAGGAGCGCCCGGAGGCGGTGGCAAGCGCCGAGGAGGAGGGCGAGGGCAGCCGTCGCTCGCGACGGCGGCGGCGGCGCGGCCGGCGTGACGGTCGCGATGAAGCCCGCCTCGCCTTGGAGCAGCCCGAAGCCGATGGCGATGGCCATTTCGCGGCCGAGGCCGAAAACGGCGCCCCGCAGGAGCCGGCCTGGGAGGACCTCGAGGCCGCCGATGCCGGGACGGAGCCCCCCGGCGTCGGCGAGCAGCCCAGCATTCCCGAGGAGCCCCGCGCGGGCGAGGAGGCGCGCGAGGAGCGCCGCGCCCGGCGCGGCCGGCGCCGTGGTCGCCGCGGCGGCCGCCGCGGCCGCGACCGTGACGCCCAGCGCACCCAGGGCGAGGAGCAGCAGGCCAACGATAGCCTCGGCAACGGGGTCGGCCATGACCTTGTCGAGCCACCGGCCAGCGCGCCCGAGGCGCCGGCGCTCGAGCCGGCTCTTGACGCCGGGCCGGACCGCGAGGAGGACGCGGCCCCGACCGCAGCGCCTCCGCCGCGAACGGCCGCCGAGGCGGAGCACGGGCCTCAAAGCCCTGCCGAGGCCGAAGCGAAAGCCCCCAAAGAGTGGACGGCCGAGCGCCCCCACTGGCGCAGCGAGGCGCAACCGGCGCGCGATAACGGCAACAGCGAGGCCGGCGCGACACCGACGCGGCCCGAGCCGGACGCCCTGCCATTTGCGCCCGCGGCGCAGACCGACGGTGGCGCCGCCGCGGCGGAGGAGGACAGCACCCGCCCGATTCGTCGCGGCTGGTGGCAGCGCCGTTTCACCTCAACGTGAGGCGAAGGCCGTCCTGAAGGCCCGGCGGGGGCGCCTCATACACATAAAGGCGCCCGCGGCGGCTTGCCCGCGCGCGCGCAGGGGTCTACTCATGCCGCGCGGGGCGCTTGCAATCACGGAGGGATGCCATGAGGACCATGTCGCGCTGTGCGCTGCTGACCGGGCTGGTGCTGGCCGTCGGCGGATTTTCCAGTGGGTCGGCCGCCGCCCAATGCATCAAAGCGGGTGGTTGGGGCACCGGCGCGCTGCAGGGATTTGCCTCTTTCATGGCCGAAGCGGCGATGAAGAACTCGGCCAAAGCCAAGCTCGGCGATGCCGTCAAGATCGGCTCTCCCAGCACCAAATGCGAAATTAAGGGGCTGCTTTACGAGTGCACCGCCTACGCCCGGGCGTGCAAGTAGTCGGCAAGAGGGGCCCATGACGCGGCCAGCCGGCGTTGCCGACGGCCGCCGACGGGCTCGAATTTTTGCACCCCGCTGGCACACAGCGAGGCTTGTGCAGCTCGGCGCTTGTGTACCTCGGCCGCCGGTGCACCTCGGCGGTTGTGCACCTCGGCCCTTGTGCACCTGCGGCCCTTGTGCACCTGCGGCCCTTGTGCACCTGCGGCCCTTGTGCACCTGCGACCCTTGTGCACCTGCGACCTGTGGGGGTGTGCGGGGTTGGCCCCGGCTCGGCGAGGCGGCGGGCAATGGCTGGCGACGCGCGCCCCCAAATGAGCCCTGCGACCTTAGCCTGCATCAGGCCCGTGACGCCTTGAGCCTCTGCCAGCCCTTGAGGCGCCGGGCAGCCTCGGCCATGTCCGCCGTGCTGCCGGCGTAACACAGGCGCACATAGTGGGCGCCGCGGGCGGCATCGAAGTCGACGCCCGGGGTTGCCGCAACGCCGATCTCGGCCAGCATGGCCCGCGTGAAGGCAACGCTGTCGCGGGAAAACTCTGAAATGTCGAGGTAAAGATAAAAGGCGCCGTCGGCGGGCAAGATGCGATTAAGCCCCGCCTTTGGCAGCTCGTTCAGCAACAGTTCGCGGTTGTTGGCATAGACGCGCTTGTTGGCCTCGAGCTCCTCGAGGCCATCGAAGGCCCCGAGCGCGGCGACCTGCGCCACCGCCGGCGGCGATATATAGAGGTTTTGCGCCAGGCGCTCGATCGGGCGCACCAGCTCGCGCGGCACGATCAACCACCCGATGCGCCAGCCCGTCATCGAATAATACTTGGAAAAGCTGTTAATGACGACGGCCTGGGCGCTGTGCGCCAAGGCCGTCTCGGCCGGCTCGGCGTAGGTCAGGCCATGGTAGATCTCGTCGGAAACAAGCCACAAGCCGTGCGCGCGGCACGCCACCGCCAGTTCCGCCAGCCGCGCGGACGTCAGCATCGTTCCCGTTGGGTTGGCGGGGCTTGCAAGCAAGAGCCCGGCGAGCCCTTGCCGCGCCGCCGCCTCGACCTGAGGCGCCGTCGGCATCCAGCGCCCGGCCGCATCCGTCACCAACAGTACGGGCTCCTGGCCAAGCGCCGTCAGGATGTGGCGATAGCAGGGATACCCGGGCGAGGGCAGCGCCACCTTGGCGCCGACGTCGAACAGCGCCAGAAAAGCCAAAACGAAGCCGGCCGAGGATCCCGTGGTGACGACCACCCGATCGCTGTCGACGCTGATACCATAAGCCTCGCGGTAGTGCCGGGCGATGCGCTCGCGCAGCGCCGGCAGGCCAAGCGCCATGGTGTAGCCCAGCGTTTCGCGCTCGAGCGCGCCCTTGACGGCGGCAAGGGCGGCGCGCGGGGCCGGCGTCGCCGGTTGCCCGACCTCCATGTGGATGACGTCGGCGCCGGTCGCTGCGCGCTCGGCGGCCGCTTGCATGACGTCCATGACGATAAAGGCAGGAATGGCGCTGCGCGCCGAGGGCCGCGGCGCCTTGGCGGCGCCGGCCGTCGGCGCCAGATCCCGATTCACCATATTCGCCATTTCTCTTTAGCCGGAGAGGCCCTCAATCCGCCATGGTTGCACCCTACCCGCGCCAGCGCAGCGGGCAGCATCGGGCTGATCAACCCTTTGCGATAATACCGTTGCGGGTTGGCGCCTCAGTGTCTGGCGGCTTATAGTCGGGGCCGCGCGAGTTGCCTAGGTCAGGATCTGTGGGGGACCCAGCCCAATTGTGCTGAGCCAACGTCCCAATATGCGGCGCGAGCTACGATTGATATGCGGCGCGAGCTACGATTGACCGTGCGAGCGAGAACCTATCGCCGAGCCGGCGCTGAGGGGTGCGGACCACCTCCGACGTCTGCGCGCCGGTGGCTGCGTGCGCGCGCGGTCAGCCTGATGGGCTACGCGCTGGCCTCGGTCATGACGGCCAGCTCGGCCCTGGCCCAGGGCTTGCCGCTCATTCGCGATTCCGAAATCGAAAATTTGCTCAAGGATTACTCGCGGCCGATCTTCAAGGCTGCGGGTCTCGGTGGGCAGAACATTTCCATGCGCATCATCCGCCACGAAAGCTTCAACGCCTTCGTGGTCGACGGCCGCAACGTCTTCGTCAATACCGGTACGCTGGCCCAGGCCAAGACCCCCAACGAAGTGATCGGCGTCATTGCCCATGAAACCGGGCACATCACCGGCGGGCACCTGGCGCAGCTGAGAACCCGCATCGCGCGCGACCAGACCAAGGCCATCCTTTTGACCGTACTCGGCATCGGCCTCATGGTCGGGGGTGCCGCCTCGGGCGGGGACACGGCCCGCGAAATCGGCGGGGCCGGCGGCGGCCTCGCCATGGGCGGCAACGAAATGATCATGCGCTCGCTCTTGAGCGAGCGGCGGGCCCAGGAATCGGCGGCCGACCAAGCGGGGTTGCGCTATCTGGACGCGACCAAGCAGTCGGGGCAAGGCATGCTCGAGACCTTCGAGCGCTTCGCCCAACAGGAATACATCTCCGCCACCTACCAAGATCCCTTTGTGCGCAGCCACCCCATTGCCACCGAACGGCTCTCGCAACTGCGCAACCGGGTCGCCAGCAGCCCCTATTACGGTGCCAAGGATCCCCCGGAACTGCAGCTGCGCCACGATATGATGCGCGCCAAAATCGCGGGCTACCTCGATCGCCCGCAGGCGGTCTTCAACCGCTATCCCGCGGGCGACAATTCGCTGCCCGCCCGCTATGCCCGCGCCATTGCCCGCAACTGCTCGGGCCGCTGCGTCGACGCCATCGGCGAGGTTGACGCCCTGTTGCGCGAAAAGCCGGACAACCCCTACCTGTGGGAGTTGAAGGGTAATTTCTACGCCTCGGTGGGCAAGCACGCCGAGGCGATCACCAACCTGCGCAAGGCCCTGCAGCTGTCGGGCGGCGCCGAACCCCTCATGCAGGCGGAACTCGCCCAATCCCTAATCTCGAGCGAGGATGGCAAGGTCCTGGATGAGGCCATTCTCCTGCTGCGCAAGGCGATTCTGAGCGATGACGGCAACGCGCTCGCCCACCGTCAGCTCGCCACTGCGCTGAGCCGCAAGGGCCAAGAACCGCAGGCGCTGCTGGCGACCGCGCAAGCCTATATGATCGAGGGCAACGTCAAGCAGGCGCAGATTTTCGCCAAGCGGGCTCAGCTCAAGCTACCGCGCGGCTCGCCAGAATGGATTCGCGCCGAAGACATTGTCAACTATAAGGAACCAACTTAAAGGGGCGCCGGTCCGCCCTCGCCACCTGACGGAGAACCGAATGCAGCCCAAGACGTTTTCGCTCTTTGCGCGCCTTCCCTCGAGGCTTGCGCTTCTGGCACCCGCCGCCCTGGTGCTCGTTGGCGCCGGCCTGGCCATGGGACAAGGTCAATCCCCGCAGCCAGCTCCCGAGAGCGCGACCTCGGCGGCCCCCGCCGGCCCGAGCGCCTTTTCGCCGGCCCAGCGCAAGGAGCTCGAAGCCATCATCAAGGACATCCTGCTGGCCAATCCCGAGCTGCTGATGGAAGCCCAGGCGGCCTTGGAAGCCAAAATGGAGAAGATCCAGAACGAGCGCATGGCGGTTGCCATCAAGGACAACTCCGCGGAAATCTTCCGGCCGGCTGCCTCACCCGTCGTCGGCAACTCCAGTGGCGATGTCACCGTCATCGAGTTCTTCGATTACAATTGCGGCTATTGCAAAAAGGCGCTGTCCGACGTCGCCCAGCTGATCGACAAGGATCGCAAGGTCAAGCTCATTCCCAAGGAGTTCCCGATCCTGGCCAAGGGCTCCGAGGAAGCCTCTCGGGTGGCGCTGGCGGCCAAAATGCAAGGCAAATACTGGGAGTTCCACCGCGCCATGCTGGAAAGCCAGGGGCAGGCCAACGAAGCCTCCGCCCTGCGCATCGCCGAAAAGCTCGGCCTCGACATGGCGCGCCTGAAAAAGGACATGGCCTCCGCCGAGGTCAAAAAGGAAATCGACGACACCCGCAAGCTCGCCGCCAAACTTGGCATCCAGGGAACGCCGCACTTCCTGGTCGGCGACCGCATCATTCCCGGGGCGCCAGAAAACCTGGGCGAGCTGTTGTCCCAGAACGTCAAAGAAGTGCGCAAGGACGGCTGCAAGGTGTGCTGAGCGGCGCGAGGGGCAGCCCGATCCCCGCACGTTCATGCCGCACTTTTAATCCCGCACGGGCCCGTGCGGGATTTTGCCGTTAAAGGTCCATGGGTGCCAGCCACGCCCGCCCGCCCGCGGCCAAGCTCGGCCCCAAGACCTCTGCACAAGCTCGTGTTAACCTTTCGCAGTGCAAGAAAAGCTGTTACACGGGGCGTGGCTCGCGCGCGTCGGTACCCTGGCGGGCCTCCCGCTTGAACGTTGCCGCCAAGGCGCAAGGTCGATGGCCAAGCCGATGCTCGTGCGCACGGGGTCCAATTTGCAAAGGCTTGCGGCCTGCCGATCCTGCCCGTGCGGGGCAAAGGGCGATGGCGACGTGTCCCACCGCAGGGCAACCCCAGCCGGGCGAGCCTGGGGCTGAACAGCAAAGGGGAAGGAATGCGGGCAGCGACAAACGGACCAACGGTTGCGACACGAGGCATGGCGAAGGAGGCAAAAAGCAGGGGGGGGCCCGATCAGGACCTGATCAGGGAGCTCGCCTCACTGCTGGAGGAGACCGGGCTCAGCGAAATTGAGATCGAGCGGGAGGGGTTGCGCGTGCGCGTGGCGCGCCAGCAGCTCGTGAGCGCCACCACGGTGGCGCCCTCCCTTGCTGCGGCGCCGGCCACCACCACCCCGCCGCCCAAAGCCGACAGCGAGGACCCCGCCAAGCATCCCGGCTGCGTGAAATCGCCCATGGTCGGCACGGCCTATCTGGCGCCCGAACCGGGCGCCCCCCCCTTCATCGACGTCGGCGCCCGGGTGGCCCAGGGCCAGACGATCCTGATTATCGAGGCCATGAAGACCATGAACCACATTCCGGCCCCGAAGGCTGGCACCGTGACGGCCATCCTGGTCGGCAATGGCCATCCGGTCGAGTTCGGCGAGCCGCTTGTCATTATCGAGTAACGACCGGAGACCTGCTCGCAGCGATGTTCGACAAGGTGTTGATCGCCAACCGCGGCGAGATCGCGCTGCGGGTGTTGCGCGCGTGTCGAGAGGTCGGCATCGCCACCGTCGCGGTGCACTCAACCGCCGATGCCGATGCCATGCACGTGCGCCTTGCCGATGAAAGCGTGTGCATCGGCCCCCCTCCATCGGCGGCGAGCTATCTTAATATTCCAAGCCTGCTGTCGGCCTGTGAGATCACCGGCGCCGACGCCATCCATCCGGGCTACGGCTTCCTGTCGGAAAACGCGCGCTTTGCCGAAATTCTGGAGGAGCACGGCATCACCTTCATCGGTCCGACCTCTGAACATATCCGCATCATGGGTGACAAGATCGCGGCCAAGGCGACCGCGCGGCGCTTGGGAATTCCGGTGGTGCCGGGTTCGGACGGCGCCATCAGCAACGAAGCCCAGGGCCTGCGCCTCGCCAAGGAGATGGGCTTTCCCGTGCTCGTCAAGGCCGCCGCCGGCGGCGGCGGTCGCGGCATGAAGGTTGCGCGCACGGCGGAGGACTTCGAGCTGGCCATCAGGACGGCACGCTCGGAGGCCAAGGCGGCCTTCGGCGACGACAGCGTCTATCTGGAGAAATATCTAGCCAAGCCGCGCCACATCGAATTTCAGGTGTTCGGCGACGGCAAGGGCAACGCCATCCATTTGGGCGAGCGCGATTGTTCCTTGCAGCGCCGCCACCAGAAGATCCTTGAGGAAGCCCCCTCGCCGGCGCTCAATGCCGAGCAGCGCCAAAGCATGGGCACCGTCGTCGCCAAGGCCATGCAGAAGCTGAAATACCGCGGCGCCGGTACCGTCGAGTTCCTGTACGAGGATGGCGAATTCTACTTCATCGAGATGAACACCCGCTTGCAGGTCGAGCACCCGGTAACCGAGATGATCACCGGCCTCGACCTGGTGATCGAGCAAATCCGTATCGCCTCCGGCGCCCCGCTCTCGATCTCGCAGCAGGAGTTCGCGCTCGCGGGCCACGCCATCGAGTGCCGCATCAACGCCGAAAATCCCAAGACCTTCATGCCCTCGCCCGGTACCATCACCTATTGGCACCCGCCGGGCGGCCTCGGCGTGCGCGTCGACAGTGGCGCCTACCAGGGCTACCGCATCCCGCCCTACTACGACAGCCTGATCGGCAAGCTGATCGTGCACGGCAAGAACCGCAACGAATGCCTGATGCGGCTCAAGCGCTGCCTCTCCGAGTTCGTAATCGACGGCATCGAGACCACCATTCCGTTGTTTAGTGAATTGGTGCAAAATCCCGATATTGCCAATGGCCTTTACGACATTCACTGGCTCGAGAGCTTCCTGCAAAAACCATAATTGGCTAAGACAACGGCGGTGCCAGGATCCCCTTGATGGCTTCGCGCGACGACATTGTCATTGAGATCACCCCGCAGGTCCTCCTGAAGGCCTACGCCTGCGGAATATTTCCCATGGCCGAGAGCTGCGATGACCCGGCGCTCTATTGGATCGAGCCGCAGCAGCGGGGCATCCTGCCGCTTAATGCCGTGCACATCCCCAAGCGCCTGGCGCGCACGGTCCGCCAGGGCGGCTACCAGATCAGAATTGATTACGACTTCGAGGCGGTGATCGACGGCTGTGCCATGTCCCGCCCGGGGCGGCGCACCACCTGGATCAACCGCCGCATTAGGGGCCTTTACCGCGACCTGTTCGATGCCGGCTACTGCCACACGGTGGAGGCGTGGGCCGGCAACCGTCTGGTCGGCGGGCTTTACGGCGTGGCGCTCAACGGCGCCTTCTTCGGCGAGAGCATGTTTTCCAACGCCCGCGACGCCAGCAAGGTGGCGCTGGTGTTCTTGTGTGCGCGGCTGATCGCCGGCGGCTTCAGTTTGCTCGACACCCAGTTTGTCACCGAGCATTTGCGGCAATTCGGCACCGTCGAGCTCGATCGCAACGCCTTTCATGCCCTGTTGGAAAAGGCGCTGGCGCACCAGGCCAACTTCATGGCGCTGCCGACCACGGCGGCCGCCGACGACGTCCTCAAGATCATTGCTGCTGGCAGCAAACGCTAAACCCGTCAGCGCGGCACGCGCCGACGCCGCGGCAGGTCGGCGTCACTGGGTGGGGCCGTCTCGCCCGCCGCCGGCGCGCCCCCTTGTGGTGGCCGCGGGCCGACCGTGCGTTGCGGTTGGCTGCAATCGGTCAACCAAACGTCGAACACGGGATGCTCGACGGCATTGAGGCCGGGGCTGTCGGCAAACATCCAACCGGAGAAGATGCGCTTTTCCTTGCCGTCGAGCTGCGTTTCGTCGACCTCGACGAAGGAGGTGGTCTTGGGCGGCTCGGTGGGCGCGCGCGAATAGCACACCCGCGGTGTGATCTTGAGCGCGCCGAAGCTGGCCGTCTGATTGAGCGGCACTTCGAGGCGCGAAATCTTGGCCGTCACCTTGTCGAGGGCCGCGAACACGGCAACCGCGTTGTCGATGCGCTGCGCCGCCGCCGGCGCCGCCGCCAGCACGCTGGTGGCGCCCGCCACGGCCGCGGCCAACCCCAACCTTCCCGAACGGTTCTGTCTCATGCCATTCGAACTTTAGTTGTCGGCCGTGACCGCCGTCGAGGAGCCGCGAAAAAGGTGGC
>Ga0070695_100000577_pt1 | contig 19311 bp, 19 predicted proteins | sample KBSK1252metaG_FD_65471 | JGI IMG/M metagenome (GOLD analysis project Ga0070695, IMG submission 65471) | Corn, switchgrass and miscanthus rhizosphere microbial communities from Kellogg Biological Station, Michigan, USA - KBS K1-25-2 metaG | ecosystem: Host-associated > Plants > Roots >...
GTTTCCCGCCACCCTGCTATCCGAACTACGGGGCTCCTGACTGTTGCCCCGGCAGGTCTACCTCCTGCTGAACACGCCAGCCTTCGCTGGACACACAACCGTACGGGCGGTTTTCCCGCTTCCGGTTCTTCACAGGGAGAGTTTCGCTCACAACAGCGTGCCGGTGTAACAGTGGACGATACGGGCTGCCGGCAGGGGGTGGCGCCGGAGCAGCTCGGCAAAGCGACGCCAGTACATGGAGCCTTGCCGGTCGCGCCGGGACAGCCACTTCCGCCAGATCCTCGCGACTGACATGGCGTACCAGCTCAATCGACGATAGTTGCCAGACATGCCGTAGTAGGCATAGTGGCCCCGCATCACCACGCTCAGATGGGCGTGCTGCGCACGGACCGACTTATGCCGGTTCTTCCGGCACCACTCGGTCACCACCGCCAGCGCGCGGGCGTAACGCTTCTTGGCCGTTACCTGCCGCACCACGCCCTCTTGCCCCTCCGGGACTTGCCCCAAACGTGGCAGAAGCCCAGGAAGGTGAACGTCGTGCCATCCGTTTCCGGATGCTGCTTCCCATCGGGTCGGGTGAAGCGGAAGTCGATGAAGCGCGTCTTATCGGGATGGAGCCGAAGCTCGTACCGCTCAAAACGCTTGCCCAGCACGTCGAGGACCCGCTTGGCGTCGTAGTAAGTCTCAAACGCCAAGATGGCATCGTCAGCGAACCGGACAAGGGCACCTTTCCCCTTGAGTCGGGGCCTCACCTCGCCCTCGAACCACTCGTCCAGCACATGGTGCAGGAAGACGTTCGAGAGCAAGGGCGAGATCACACCGCCCTGCGGGGAGCCTTCGGTCGCGTGGCGCAGAAGCCCGTCTTCCAGGACCCCTGCCTTCAGCCATTTATCGATCATCCTCCGGATAACGCCATCCGTGACTCGTCTGTCGAGAAAGTCGCGCAGGTGGGCGTGCGAGATCGACCCGAAGTAGTTCTCGATGTCGATATCGATCACCCAACGCAGCCCACGGCTCATGAAGCCCGTGCGTAGCTCTTGCAGGGCCTTGTGAGCAGAGCGACCCGGTCGGAACCCGTAGGAGCAGGGAAGGAAGTCCTGCTCGTAGACGAGCTCCAGAACCATCACAATCGCCCTCTGACACACCTTGTCCTCGAAGGTTGGAAGGCCAAGGGGCCGTTTCGACCCGTCCGCTTTCGGAATGTACACCCGCCGCACCGGAGGCGCCCGGTAGCTGCCCGACTTGATGCGCTCCAGGAGTGCCAACAGGTTGACCTCCAGGTTGACCTCGTAGTCGGCAGCCGTGACGCCATCGATGCCGGGGGCACCGTCCTTGCGGGTGAGCCGGTAGGCCTCCTTCATCCACTCCAGATCGATGACATGATGCAGCGTGGACAAAGCCACCCCGCGCTTCTCTCTTGCCAGCTTGGCTATCCGCTGCCGTTTCGTGAACAGGTTTGCAAGGCCCAAAGTCCTCTCCCGTGTTTCCCGCCAGCGGCTCTCTCCTCGCGGCGCCCCCCTTTCCTCGATCGGGTCCCGGCGAGCCCGGTTCCCCAACGTCATCAGTACTATGAGGGCACTACGACTTCCCGCTCACGCATCTCCCGGTTGCTTATTGGTTCGCTCCCGGGCCCCACGCGATCCTCCTTCGGTTCGTGCTCGCCGTTGCCGGCGCTCCCGGGCAGCCGGAAGAGCCGCCGCGGGCCAGGATCATTGGTCAGCCGGTGATCCCTCTTTCCCGGCGGCTTGCGCGTGGACGTGAGTGGGATCTCTCAGGTTCCCAGGCGATCCATCCTGTGCCTATGCCCCGCTCCAGGACCCCGGCCGGATCGACGCGCCCTCGCCATGGCGGTCGCGTCGATGCTGCCCCTGCTCCCTTCGAAAACAAAGGCTCCAGCGTAACGACAATATCGAGGCTTACGACGGGGCTTTGGCACCTGCTGTCTACGCTTCACGAGCGATGTTGCCACCGCCCATGCAAGACTCGCTTCCGGCTGGCTGGCCTTTGCCGGGAGGGCGTCGAACCCTCTGGATCGCGATGAAAGGTTTCCGATTCTACATCTCTTCCCCCTTTCCTGGGTTTATCCTGACGCGACGAAGGCTTGTCCTTGACGGCTCCGAGCATAGTAGGACGATGATAGAAAGTGGGGGGCAGACGGCCGCCAGGTCGCAGGCGGCACGAGCGAAACCGCCCGCTGCCTCGTGGAGCTCGGAGAAGCGAAAGCACGATCTCTCGGCACATAGGACGCAGACGGACGCGGCAACGATCGCAACCCGAAGGCCGAGACCCGCACCGCGGGGCTCGGTCGCGCGGGCCGCTTCAGGCCCGCGCGATAGAGCGTGGCCCGACCGAAGGGAGGGAGCCGCCCAAATCCTTCGTATCCGGCTTTGCAAAACGTGTACGCTTGACTGACGGCGGCCGATGCCGGGCGCAAGGTTCTTTACGAGGTCGGATTGCCCGCCTCAGCGATGGGCTTCGTCGAGAAGATGCCTCACATGTAACCCACGCGGTGCATCTAGTGCCCGCTACGGTCGCAACGAGGTCAATCTGCCCGTCGTCCCGGCAGGGACGCCTTCCGCTCGCGCGGAAGCTCGGTTGTTGTCGATCAGGCCGGAGTGGGTTCGCCGGCCTCCCAGGAGAACTCGGTGCCGTCGCGCCAGATCGCGTGCAGAATGACGGCAAGCTTGCGCGCGACGGCGATCGAGGCTCGCTTCCATCCGACACGCTTGGCGAGCCGTTTGGCCCATTCCTTGAGCGGGCAGTCGCGACGCACGCGGGTCATGAGCACCCCCGCAGCCTCGTAGAGATAGGCGCGCAAGAGCGGATCGTTGGTCTTGCCGATGCCTCCGATCCACTCGCTCTCGCCGGACTGGTACTGCCGTGACGTCAGGCCCAGGTAGGGCCCGACTTTCGTCGACGAGGTGAAGCGCTTGGGATCGTCGATCGCTGCCTTGAACGCCAGGGCCGTCAAGGGGCCGATCCCGGGCACGGTCATCATGCGTCGAACGTCGGCATCCTCTCTCGCGGCCACGAGCACGCTTTCCGACACCATCCGCAGCTGCTTTGCAATTGCCGCGCGGGCGGCAATCAACGGGTCGAGAACCGGACCCAGCCAGTCGTTGTCCGCGCGCAGCGCAACGACGCGCGGCATGAACCCACGGCCTTTCGTCGGGCCGGTCATCACGCCGAGCGTCTTCAGCGCTCCGCGCATCTGGTTCTCAACCGCGCGCCGGGATTGCAGCAGCTGCTGGCGCGACAGCAGCATCGACCGGATGTACTGGGCATCGAGCGACCGCACGCGCGCCTCGCGATACCAGCCCATGCGCACGAGGTCGGCGAGACCGCGCGCCGTTGCGGTCGTTCTTGTTCCGCTTCATGGACAAGACGCGATGGGCATGGCGGCTGTCGAGACACACGACGGGGAGGCCAAGCGCCCGAAACTCGCGCCACAGCCAGGCCGACGTAGCGCCGCTCTCGATGCCAAATCGCTCCAGGCCGGGCGCGTGCTTGGCGAGACAGCTGGCGAGCAATCCGGGATCGGTCGGCACCATCCGCTCGAACACGGTCTTGCCGGCGTCGTCGACGATGCAGACCGCCGTTTCCTTCAGTGACACATCGAGACCGGCGTAGGTCGGGCCTGCGATGCCGGTCGTGCTCTTTGCCATGGGGTGTGCTCCCTCGCCGAATCATTGAGGCGGTCAGGTGAGCAGCTTCAGGTTACCCCAGAGTGCCCTTGACGCGACCACCCACCATCACCCCATGTCACCCGAATGGGCCGAGACCCGCCGGCCCCACTGCAGCCGCTCAACTAGCACATCCCCAGGCGGGGCTCGGCCGCGCGGCCGCTTCAGGCCGCGCGGTAGGGCCCGGCCGCGGCCGAAAGGCCGCGGGGCGCGTGCGTCTGCAATGTTGCGTCGTCAGTCTGGTGCGAGTCCAGTCCATAGGAGGTCACTCAGTCACGACCTATGAAGCCGAAGGTAACTGCGTCGCAGTGATGCGGGGTGGAGAGCAACCGGAGGCGAACGAGCAGCCCGTAGGATAACGAACCCGTTTCGGTCGGATGGCGTGGCGAGCCAGCGCGCCTTCGGTGAAGCCTAGACCAGCCCGGTGCGCTGTCCGTGACAGCCAAAGCGACACCGGGGCGCCATCAGATGGTTGGGGGCGGGATGCTCGGACGGCGATGCAAAGTAAGCAGAGAGGCCTCGGCGGCACGTGCGAGCCGGCGAGGCGTCAGAGCCCGCATAGTACCACAGCGACCGGGTCCAAACCGGACGCGGAAAGGCCGGAGAACATAAACCGGTCCGAGGGAAGGCAGGGCAGGAAGGTGGAGACGTGAAGACCACGACCGAGGCAAGAGCAGCATCGGGAATGCCGGCGACGGCTGCGCGCGATGCAGAGATCCGCCCACGACTTGCGGGGGCCGAAGCCGAGGTGTGGACGGAGCGTATGCTGTCGGCGCTGGTGAACGGCGTCAAAGGCGGCAAGTGGTTCAGCCTGATGGACAAGGTGTTCGCACCCAAGACACTGGCCTTGGCGTGGGCGAAGGTCCGCGCCAACAAAGGTGCCGCGGGTGTGGACGGGCAATCGATCGAGCGGTTCGCAGCGAAGGCAGATCTCTATCTGTCGGAGCTGTCGGCGGCGCTGCGGGAGGGCACGTACCGACCGCAGCCCGTCAAGCGGGTGGACATCCCGAAGGGCGATGGCAGAACGAGACCGCTGGGCATCCCCACGGTCAAGGACCGCATCGTCCAACAGGCCGTCCGGCTCGTCATCGAGCCGATCTTCGAGCACGGCTTCGCGGACGGCAGCTACGGCTTCCGTCCGAAGCGCGGATGCCACGACGCCTTGCGGGAGGTCGATGAGCTGATCGGGGATGGCTATACCTTCGTGGTAGATGCCGACCTGAAAAGCTATTTCGACACGATTCCGCACGATTGTCTGGTGGCGCGGATCGAGGAGCACGTCATCGACGGTGGCGTGCTCGACCTGGTCCGCGGCTGGCTGAAGGCCGACATCCTGAAGGGTCTCGACCGGTGGACGCCGACGGCGGGCAGCCCCCAAGGGGCAGTCATCAGCCCGCTGCTGGCCAACATCTATCTCGACCCGCTGGACAAGCTGATGGCCGCGCGCGGCTATCGCATGGTGCGGTACGCGGATGACTTCGTGATCCTGTGCAGGACACGCGAGGCCGCCGACGCCGCACTCGACGAGGTTCGCGCGTGGGTGGAGGCGAACGGCCTGACGCTGCATCCCGAGAAGACGCATGTCGGCGACTGCCGCGCGCCGGGGCAAGGGTTCGAGTTCCTCGGCTACCGGTTCGAAGCCGGCCGGCGCAACGTGCGCAAGAAGAGCTTGGACAAGCTCAAGGACACCATCCGGGGAACGGACGCGGCGGACGCGGGGCGACAGCCTCGATGTCGTCATCGCGGACCTCAACCGGGTGCTCCGCGGCTGGTTCGGCTACTTCAAGCTCGCCCAGTCCCGCACCTTCATCGATCTCGACAAGCTCATCCGTCGCCGGCTTCGCGCGCTCCTGCGCAAACAGGAGAAGCGACCGGGCATCGGGCGCACCGTCGACGATCAAAAGCGCTGGCCAAATGCCTACTTCGCGGATGCCGGGCTGTTCGCGCTTTACCCGGCTTGGCGAACCGCGAGACAGTCTCGATGAAGAAACCACCGACTGGAGAGCCGTATGCGGGAAAACCGCCCGTACGGTTCGGAGGGCGGGGTCGGCGCAAGCCGATCCCGACCCCTATCCAAACAGGGATCGTGGAGTTTGGTTTTCGTTGCCCGCGATGGGAGGCCGGAGCCGAGTCTGCTTACCCTCCCGCAATCACGAAAGCCATCCAACATCCCTGGGCTATACTCGTGAGTCGCACCTGCTCAAATCTCCAAGGAGCTTGCTATGGCGAACAAGGAACAGCGCGGCAATCGCGAGAAAAGGAAACCGAAGAAAGAAAAGCCCAAGCCGCCCGCGCAAACCTCCTCGTTCTCGCAGGGCACCTATGGCTCGAAGAGCGCCGCCGGCAAGAAGGGCTGATCAACCACTCGACGGTCTGGTGCGCAAGGGCGTCTATCTGCCCAAAGCTGCAAGCACCTGGGGCAGGATGCGCTCGGCCAGGACGGCGTAGCCTGCGGGGGTGAAATGCACGCCGTCTTCGCGCAGCTGATCGCGCGGCAGCGCATCCAGCACTGCGTTCTCGATGATGATCAGCCTGGTGTTGCGGGCGCTGAGCCACTTGCGCATCCTCTCGATGTTTCCGGCGCGCTGTGCACCGAGCCCCATGCGTTCGTCGTTGGTCCCGGGTTGCAGGATCACGAGGTGCGTACCCGCCGGCACCGCGCGTTCGAGCCGCGCCAGCATCCCGCCCGTGGTATCGCCGGCAATGCCGGCGTTGATAACCGCGGCATCGATGCCTCGCGCGTTCAGCAGGACCTGCAGCTTCGCCGGATAGGCCTCCGCGGCGGAAACGCCCCAGCCCTCGGTGTTGCTGGCGCCGAGTGCGACGATTGTGACCCGGGCCTGTGTCTGCGCGTGGGCAGCGATCGCGCCCAGTACGGCTGCGGCGAAAATCATGCCTCCGGCTCGCATCATTGCTTCCTCCGCTGCGCTGACATACGACTGCACTGGTTGCGCAGTTTAGCAGGCCCCAACGATGTCCTTGTCCTGGTGCTACAAGAGGCAATCCCCGCGCATCAGTGCGATTCCCGGGCTCTCGACGCTCAGGGGTGCGGACCCCAGGGCGCCGCTGTCAGCAGCTTGACCTCCTGCGACATGATGAGCGGCCGCATCTTTGACGCGAATCCTTCCAAGAAGTCCTTGTTGGCGTAGACCGCCGCCCAGTGCTTGCGACGGTCTGCGTCGTCCTCGAATTTCCAGAGATGAACCAGCTGGTTGATCATGCCCGTGTCGGCCTGGAAGTATCCCACCAGCTTGCTGTCGTGACCGCCCTTCTTGAGGGCAGGAAACCCGAGCTCCTGATAGAGCTTGATCCCCTCAGCCATCTTGCCGACGTAGAGCGTGTAGGTTCGCAACTCGTAGAGCGCCATCCTTGTCCTCCTTGCAGCATGAACTGAAGAGCTACTTCCGCATCAACCACACCAGTCGGTCGAGTGACACAACATAATGAACTGCGACCGCAACGCCGAGCGCCCAGCCGAGCGCTGCGGCTCCCAGCTCGAAGAGAGCCCACACCGCAAAGCCGAAGAGAGCCAGCTCGAGGGCGATGCGAACCATGCCCGGCACCGGAACCAGCCCCGCTCCGCCGCGGCTCGGATCATTCGGGACGGCGAAGGCACCCCACACAAAGGCTGCGGCCAACGGAACACCGATTGCCAGCGCGTATTGGCCCCACCCCGAGCCGCGTTGCCAGCCCCATACTCCCATGGCAACGAGGGCCGACACCTCGAGCATGAACCGCAAGGCGAGGTTGAGCGGATGGGACGCCATGCGCTCTAGGTCTTGCTCATTTTTTCACGGGCCGCCTTGATCAGCTTGCCGGCTGCACGTCCAAGCCGATAGCCGACATTGGCTGCCGTCTCGCCGCGAGTAGAGATCCGGACCACAAGATCCGAGCTCTCGGTCTTGAGCTCCAGGAGCTGCTGCGCTGTCATCGCCTTGCCGGCGTTCTCGAGCACGACACCGAACACCTGCACCCCGGCTTTGTTCACGCGCAGCACCAGATCATCGCCCAGCAGGTTGTAGGCGATCTCAAGATCGGTCCCTTCGAGAGGACGGCGCCCCGGTATCTGTTCCCCGCTTCCATCGAGGACAGTGTCTGCCATTGCAACCACTCCTTCAGGCCCGGCTAGCGACTCTCGGCCGGCCGATGTTGCCGGTGCCGGGGCGGCCCATCGAACCCGGCCCGCGAAAGCGGTGACCGTCAAGCACTTCGTCAAAGCCAAGCAGACGCGGAAATGCCGCGTCGAAGGACCGTCCCGTTCCCTACAGCGTGGAGCCCTTCGACGAGAAAAGTCCTCCGTGCGTATCGAGTTTACGCGTCGGCATGGACAACGTGTCCGCGGTGTCGGACGCTTACGAGGCACCTTTCCGATTCAGGCGCCGCATAGCGGGCGAGGAGGAGGGCCGGACCGTCACGGCAACTCGTAACCGATGGCCGACTCGACCTCGATCGTCTTGCGCACGGCGGGGCGCGCCATCATGCGCTCGTAGTGCCCTTCGAGGTTGGGGAAGCTGCCGGGCGGCGGCTTCAGTGAGTTGGTGAAGCGCCAGTAGAGACGGAACAGGTGGATATCGGCGATCGAGTAGCGGCCGAGCGCCCAGTCCTGTCGACCCAGCCGCTGGTCGGCCAGCCCGTAGACCCCCATCGCGTAGTCCAGGCCTCGTGCGCGGGCGGGGTGCACAGTGGCGGCGATGAACGACATCCATGAGACAGCCTGGGCTTCGGCCTCGACGTCGCCGGCGGGCAGCAGGTCGGCCTCGGGAAAGCGCTTGGCCAGGTAGAACAGAATCCCGGCAACCTCCGTCAGCGGGCGGTCGTCGATCAGCAGGATTGGCACATTGCCTTCCGGGTTGATGGCGAGAAAGGCGGGCGTGCGCTGCTCCCTCCTGGCGAACGAGATCGGGTGGCTGTCGAACGGCACCCCGATCTCATTGAGTGCGATGTGCGGAGCCATGGAGCTCGCGCCTGGAGCGAAATACAGGGTCAGCATGGGCGTGCGCCTCAACCCAGACGGCGGCGGTAGAGCGCGATCAGGCGCTCCCAGTGCCGCTCGGCCGCCGGCCTGTCATAGACCTTGCGCTGCGGGAAGCCGAAGCCGTGATGGACGACTGGATAGACCTCCAGCTCTCCCGGGCTGCCGGCACGCTCGAACAGGGCGCGCAGTTCCTCAACCATCGGCAGGGGCGCAAGCTCGTCATGGCTCGGCGCAGGCGATGTAGAGCTCGCCCTTGACCCTGCCGAGCGACAGATGCGGGCTCTCTGCCGCATCGCTCACCAGCCAGGTGCCATAGAACGATGCCGCTGCGGCGATGCGGTCGGGAAAGCGCGCAGCGGCAGCAAGTGCGTAGCGGCCGCTCATGCAATAGCCGTGCACCCCGACCGGTCCGTTCTTCACACCATCCTGGGCGTCGACGAAGGCGAGCATGGCGGCTACGTCGTCCATCACCGGCGGGATCGTCATCCTGGTCCTCACCGCACGCATGCGCTGGTGCTCGGGGCTGCCATGCTCGAGCACCAGCGGCCCGTACATGGTGTCTCGTCCGGCACGGTAATAGAGATTGGGCAGCAATACTGAGTAGCCGACCGTGGCGAGCCGCCGGGCCATGTCGCGCAGCTCGTCGCGGATGCCTGGCGCGTCCATCAGGAAGAGCACGGCGGGATGAGCACCGCGCTCCGGCCTACAGATGAAGGTCTCCATTGCGCCATCCTTGGTGGCGAAATCCAACGTCTGCTCAATCATTTCTCGGGTCCTCCGAGCTTGACCATCAGCCTTCCAGTAAGGCCACGACGCGCGCGGGCGCCGCGGAGGCCCCCACCAGTTTCAGGGGAAAGACGCAGACCTTGAACCCGTGCACCGGGAGAGCATCGAGATTGGTGAGCTGCTCCATGTGCCAGTAGGGCTTGCGCTGGCCAACACGGTGCCCCTCCCAGAAAATGTCCCGGCGGTCCTCGCGCTTGGATCGGGCGATCTGATGCTGGAACGGCGCGTCCCAGCCCCATTGGTCGATGCCCATCACCGACACGCCCTGGTCGATCAACCACTCGGTGGCGGCTGCACCCATGCCAGTGCCACGTTTCCAGAACTCCCTAGTCCCCATGTAGCGATCCCGGCCGGTTCGGATGAGAACGATGGTGCCAGGCGCCAGTGAGGTCCCGCTCGATGTCAGCGCACCTTGCAGATCAGCCACGTTGATGATCTCGCCGTCGGCCTTTTGCGTCATGTCGATCACGACGCCCGGGCCGATGCATTTGTCGAGCGGGATTTCGTCGATGGTTGCCGCACGCTGGCCGGCAGACTCCGGCCCATAGTGCCAGGGCGCGTCGATGTGGGTGGTAGCATGCACGCCCATGCGCGTGATGGTGTCGTCGGCCCAGCCGACGAAATCGGGCGGCATCAGCCGCCACGGCAATCCCAGGAACCGCACCATCCAGCGTCCGTGCCAATGCGGCTTGTGGCGGATTTTCACGCGCATGAACCACGGATCGCGGCGGTTGTATCGAATGGGCTTGGACAGGTCGACGACACGCGTGCTCATGATCTTGTTCCGCTCGGGCGCGGTCCGATGACGTTGCTCAAGGATCCTATACGATCGATGCGCAGGGAGATTCTGTCGCCGGGCTCTAGCCAATGTCCGTTCTCCAGCGCGGTGCCATTCGGCCAGGCGCCGGTGGCGAAGAACTCGCCCGGGTGCAGCGGCTCGTCCTTAGAAGCGCGCGCCAACGCCTCGCCGAGCGAGTAGCGTGCGCCCCGATCGCTGCATTTGGCGACAACCTTGTCGTTGATAAGCACCTCCGCGCTCAACGTCCCGAGATGCGGCAACACTTCGTCGGGAGTGACCACTGCAGCTGACATGGCATTGCAGAAGTGCTTGGCCTTCTGCGGTCCGAAACCGCTCGCCATCTCGGCACGCTGCACGTCTCGCGCGCTGAAGTCGTTGAGCACGACGAAGCCGCCGATGGCGGCCAGCGCGTCCTCGGGGCCGGCGTCGAGCAGGGGTCTGGTGATTACAAAGCCCAACTCGAGCTCATAGTCCAAAGCGTGCGTGTAGCTCGGCCAGCGGACGGTGGCACCCTCCGTGACGAAGTTGAGATGATTGCCCATGTAGTAGATGGGCTGCTCGTACCACAGCTTCGCAGGCCGGAAAGGCGGGAAAGGGACGCCGGGTCACCGCTTCGATCGCACGCGCCACTTTATAGGTGCCCGGCATGAAGCGCTTGACGTAGCCGCGGCTCGCCTGGACGGCGTGCTGTTCGTAGAGCATGAAGTCGCGGTAGGAGCGCGGCTCGAACGGCAGCATCACCTCGCCCTCGGCGGCGGGTCGAGCCGACATCATGGGTCCGCGCAGATGGGCCCACTCTTGTGCCGCCAAGTGCAAGGCGGCCAGCATGTCGCTGCCCAGCTGACCTGCCCGCCCGGGTGGTGCCGGCAAGTCGCCGATGTCTACCCAGTGCTCCCCATTCCACACATGTACCTTTGGTCCGCCGTTTACGAGCGTGCGTCGCAGCTTCATGGCTTAGAACCGGTCTCAGACGCGCACAGCCTCGTTTAGAAGGCCTCTTTTAGCTCCCCCAGCCGGCCACAGCCTTGATCTCCAGGAATTCCTCAAGGCCAAACCGTCCCCACTCGCGACCATTGCCCGATTGTTTGTAGCCGCCGAACGGCGCAGCGCGCTCGTTGGCTGCGCCGTTGAGGTTGATGTTGCCTGCCTGGATCTGCCGCGCCACCCGCCGCGCCCGCTCCAGATTGCCCGACGAGACATAGCCCGCCAGCCCGTAGGGGGTCTCGTTGGCCAAGCGGACGGCATCGTCCTCGTCTTTGTACCCGATGATTGACAGAACAGGTCCAAAGATCTCCTCGCGCGCAATGCTCATATCGTTGCGGACATCGGCGAACACGGTCGGGCGCACGTAGTAACCCTTGTTGAGGCCTTCGGGCCGCCCGACTCCACCGGTGACAAGCGTTGCGCCTTCATTGATGCCCTTCTCGATGAGGCCCTGAATCTTCTCCCACTGCAGACGATTGACGACGGGACCCATTGTCGTGTCGCCGCTGCGAGGGTCGCCGACCTTGGCTTTGTCGGCAACGCCTTTGGCAATCGCTGCCACCTCCCTCATTCTGGCCAGCGGTACCAGCATACGCGTGGGCGCATTGCAGGACTGACCCGAGTTGTTGAAGCAGTGCGCCGTTCCGCCGCTGACTGATTTCGATAGGTCCGCGTCGTCCAGGATAATATTCGGCGACTTACCCCCAAGCTCCTGGGTCACGCGCTTCACCGTCGGTGCCGCCCGTTGCGCCACGTCTATGCCCGCGCGGGTCGAGCCGGTGAACGACATCATGTCAATGCCAGGGTGCGCGCTCATGGCCACGCCAACCTCGCTGCCTAGCCCATTGATCAGATTGAAGACACCCTTCGGAACACCGGCCTGGTCAAGGATCTCGGCGAAGATGAGCGCCGACGAGGGCGTGTTCTCGGATGGCTTCAGGACCATGGTGCAACCGGCCGCCAGCGCCGGCGCGACTTTGCAGGCAATCTGGTTCAGCGGCCAGTTCCACGGCGTGACCATGCCGATGACGCCGACGGGCTCGCGCAGGATCATGGCCGAGCCCAGCATCTCCTCGAACGAATAGCTTTTGAGCACGTCTAGCGTGGTCATCAAGTGGCCCAGGCCAGCGCCGGCCTGGAATCGCTCTGCAAATCCCAAAGGCGCCCCCATCTCGTCGGAGATGGCGCCGCCGATGTCCTTCATCCTGGCCTTGAACGCATCAATGATGTTGCCCAGCAGTGCGACGCGTTGCTCGCGGGTCGTGAGCGAGAAGGTCTCGAAGGCGCGCCGCGCCGCTGCAACCGCCTTGTCGACATCCGCTGCCGAACCGAGTGCAACTTCATAGAGTGCCTCTTCGGTGGCAGGATTGATGACGGGTAGCGTCTTTTTGACCACCGGTTCTTGCCACGCACCATCGACGTAGAACTTCAGGCGCTGAACCATGATCGTGCTCCCTTGTGCGAGCGTCTCACCTCGAGCGTCATCCAGCCTGACGCTACAGACGCCGGGCAATTCGCGCAACGGACCCTCTGGTCGGGCAATGCTTTGTACGTATGACGCCCTGAGGGTCAACGCTTGGACACGGCCGGCCGCCGCAATGAGCGGACGCGCCAGCGTCCTCGCTGGCACGGTGAAGGGGTGCCAACAACAGTCATTCGCCTTTGTTCGGAAAGCGCTGCGCGGTGGATTCCCTCGGCGCAGGTTGGCGGACAGCGCCTGCGCGCTGTAATTTGCGCGCAACAAAGGGGGCGATTCGTTGCGCCGGCGAGACCAGGCTGATCACGTACTGCGAGCCTATCGCTATCAGCTCTTGCACGCGCTGCAGGAGTGGATCGATCTTGGCCATGATCAGGTATTGCTGCTCGAAATCGACGAGGACTACGCCGTGGTTACCGGCGAACGCTCGGAAGGGGAGCGCTCGGAAAGCACGCAGGTGAAGTTTTCCGGGGAGGTTCCGGTTGCGCGATCGATCAGTCTGCGGTCGCTGGATGTCATAGAGGCAATCGGACGGTACTGGGAACGTTCGAATGGAGGCGAAGATCGCCGCGGGCGGCTCAGGTTTCTAACGAACAGGGGGGCCGTTCGCGAGCGGGGAGCAGCGCTGCCGGATGAGCGGGCCGGGATGGCCTACTGGAACGATGTTGCGCGGGACGGCGACCTCACCCCTTTGCGGAAGCTGCTGATTGAGATTTTCAGGGGCAAGCCCGTTGGTGCGTGGCTGGCATCTCACGCGCCGGATCAGGAGGTCAGGTCGCGGCTGGTGAGCCGCGTTGCCTTCGTGCTTGGCGCTCCCGACGATGGGATGCTGCGCGATCATATCCGCGAGCGCCTTGGCATGATCTATCTGGAGAAGGGGCACTACGAGACGGCAGCTGATGCGGCGTTGCCAATTCTGCTCGATCGTGTGCTTGAAGCGGCCAGTTCGCCGGATAGCCGTGCGCGCCGGCTCACAGCGGGCCACCTGCATCGCGCCCTCGAAGAGTCAATCCCTCGGATGGGAGCGGTGGCTCAGGCGCAGTGGGGGCCGGCACGGCCCGTCATCGGCGCAGGAGTAACGCCGCTGCAGCTGCAATTGGGTCTCTCGGCCCGAACTGCGACTCTCGCCGGGCTGCTCCAGCGCGTCCGCCAGTCGGCCGTCGTATGGCTCCACGGAGCGAACGGGGTTGGCAAGTCCACACTCGCCAAGCTGATGGCGTCATCACTGGGTTGCAGCTGGCTCGTGTGCGATTTCCGGACCCTGCCGGGCGACGCGGAGAGCCGTGGTGCGGTGGGAATATGGCACGAGCTGATGGCGGCCTTGGCGAGCGGGCCGCAGCCGGACGGCATCATCCTTGACGACATCGGGTGGCGCGGGGTGGAGCTGCTCAAGAATCGTCTGGCCGGGCTTGCGGCCGCGGTCAAGACTCGCGGTGCGCGGATTATCATCACGTCCAATCACACCCCGTCGTCGGCGCTGCTCGTGGAGATCGGAGCGACAGCGCAAGGCGCGCAGGAGGCGCCCTATTTTACTGCTGCCGAAGTACGCGAGCTTGTCGAGCAACCGGGCGCGCCGGAGGCAGGACTGATCGATGGGTGGGCAAATCTTGTTTTTGTCTCGACCTATGCGGGGCATCCGCTGCTGGTCACAGCGAAGATCGCAAACTTGCGCGTGCGTGGATGGCCGGACAGGGCGCTGCTGGAGGATCTAGGGGCCGAGGCAAATGAAGGTGTCAAGGGAACCAGGGCGGACGCGAGACGAAGGCTGCTAGCTGACCTTCCGCCGCAGGGTTCCGCCCGCGCTGTCCTGGAGCGCATCAGCACGGTATTCCAAAGCTTCGAAGACGGCCTTGTCCAGAGGCTTTCTCTTGATCCGCCCGAGGTTCCGCATCCTTCCGACGCGCTCGCGCTGCTCAAGGGCTCCTGGCTGGAGCCCGCCGGTGGCGGGGGCTGGCGCTTGTCTCCGCTTCTCGCCGACCTGAGCGCGGATGTGCCGCCGGAGCGCGCGCAACGGTGGAGGCAGATCGCGGCCGTCTATTGGCTTTCGACGAGAACGCTTGACGCGCGCACCCTGCCGCTCTGCTTTTGGAACGCATATTTCGGCCGGCACATGCCCGTGCTGTTGCGTTTGAGCCAGGTGATCATGACATTGCCGTCGGGTCAGCTGCAGTCGGCGGCGGCAATGCTGTCGCCGCTGGCGGCATTTCCTACCGATCAACCGATTCTGGTCGAGGAGCCGATGACAGGCTGCGGCCTGCGTCTCCTGCAGATTGTGGTGGCTGATGCGACCGAATATGAGGAAGCAGCCGGTGCCGCAGCCGAGGCGCTGCTAAGGGAGATCGACGCGGTTCCTGTCGTGCAGTTTTGCGAGTTAGAGACGCAGCTTTCGGCGAAAGTGGTGCTTTGCCTCGATCGGGTTTGGATACCGGCGCGGACGCAGATCCGATATCTGCTCCGCCTAAGAGCGAGCGTCACCCGCGTCAGGGACGGGGATTTCCGTGAACTCAAGGAGTCCATCGAGTCCTTGGAACGCGATTGGCCCAAGGGCGCGGACATTGCTGGCCTACTCCTGGCCGGCGTGTTCATGCGCATGCGCGATACAGTACGTCTGCGGGACATGATCGAGGCACTCGGGGAAATCGGCGCTGACGAGCGCGCGGCTTTGCTGCAGTCGGTTGAGGCCACTCTGCAGGACCGCGGCACGTTCATTCACAACGCTTGGGCGAACGAGCAACTGAAGGGAAGCGATCTCCGGCCCGCCCTTGGCAACTACCGGCGGATGCGGTCCCTGGTCGCTGACTGGGGCATGCCGGCACTGGAGGCCGAGCTTGCGATTGCAGAGTCCGTGATGCTCGATGAGAGCCTCGATGACAGGCCGCAGGCGCTGGCGGTGGTGGAGGCCGCCATCGAGAAGTTCGGGAAGCGGCCGGCGCTTGTGCGGCAGAAAAGCAAGGTGCTGCGGCATGAAGGATTGAACGAGGCCGCAGCATCCCTACTCATCGAGATCGAGGACGAGATCGGTGCGCTGGCGCCGTTCGATCAAGGCCTCGCGCTTCGGGACGGCGCGGTCGCAGCAGCTCTTGCAAAGCGTCACGACGATGCTATCCGGCTCCTGCGCAAGGCCGACGCGGTATTTGCGGCCACGGGCTCGCAGGAGGCGATGCGTGTGGGGTTGACCGTCGATGAAGCAATGGTGCTGTGGGAGCAAGGGCTGCGCGTTGATGCTTTGCGCCGTGCGGCGGATGCTCTGGAGGCGGTCGAGGCCATTGATCCGAGCGCCACGCGCCAGAGCCTGCGGTCGCATCGCGCCGCGCGCGCGGTCGTCGGCTTGTTCTTTCATGATGTTGAGGGATATCCGCGGAGTCCAAGACCGTCACTGGCACCGGGGATGGGATCGCAACTGGAGGGGTCGGAAAGGCCTGATGGGTTTGAACTGAGCGCCTTGGCGGACAACTGGCGGATTTTGGAGGTGGTGGAGCTGGACGCTGGTGTTGAGGCTGACATCGCGAAGCGGTCGGCCACAAAGCAGGGAACCTCGCGGGTGGTCACGATTGAGGCCAACCTGGCGAAGGCCCGTTTTGCACGAGCCTTGGAAGCAGGGGACACTGACGGCGCCGTGGGGGCGATTGTGCCTGCCGTATCGCTGTTAATGCGGCTTAAGGGGATACGGGAGGGCGGACAAGGGACTGCGCCTGGGTTGGCGAGGGCGGAAGTAACGGATCTTGCGCCGCTTGACGCTGCTGGACTCGCTGCGGCGGGCTGGCGGGAAATGATGCAAGGTGCCCTCGTGGATATCATGTTGATGCTGAACCTGCATGGTCTCTGGACGTCAGAGACCTCACAGGAACTGAAGAAAGCTGTGGCAGCGCATTGGAAAAGCGACGCGCTCCTAACGCCTCTATTGAATGCGGCCTGCGGCGCAGCGGCTGTCAACAGTTCGACGCCGATGCCAATTCTGACCGCATTCAACCTTTTGACGGTGGCAGATGGCTCAATGCTGAGCCCCCGTGATCGTGTTGGCCGGGATCTGTACTGGCTGTACCAGACCGGCAACAGCATGGGCCGTCGCGTGCTTGAACCAATGGTCGTGAGAGCTCTGGCCGATGGCTGGCGTTATGTCCTCGACCGCCAGACGTTCATGCTGTCGATGCCGGCGCGTAGCGCGCCTGCAATCGAGGCGGCCATCAAGGAGGTTGAGCGGCGCGGGATTCGTGCCGCTCCTGAGCTGATCGATGCTGCGGCGGGAGCGTGCGGGCTCGACGTGTCCCCGTGGGGAGCATTTCTGGCGGCGCTTGGTGGCAACGCCGCGGCAGCAGCTTAGGGCTTGCCCGCTGGGGCGCCCACGTGAGAGCGTGGGGGAGCGGCAGAGAGCGGTTTCGTCATCCTGCTGGGCAGCGGCTGACACGGCCGGTGTTGTCCGTCGACGGTCGCGTCCTCTGCTCAGCACGAGCGGCCCTAGAAAAATGCCTGCCCGCTTGAAGGTCACGCCATCAGTCCGATGAACGGCAAAAATGGTCAAAACTTCGCGTGCCGGCAGCCATCTCGGCAGCGGGAATGTAACTCAGCAACCAGAGGAAAGTGCCGGTCGACCCGCATGGGGCAAGCCTGCCATGAGCTGCCCTAACAGATCGCTCCCCGAACGCCGCGACTGTCGTCCGCATTAGGGACGAGACCGGAGGCGATTGAGAATTCGTCACTTCAACGCTGCCCTGGCGAGGCGTAACGAGCATAGACCTGCGAGTGCCGCGATACCGAGGCCTGACGAGAAGATCAGCGCGCCTGCGCCATACCAGTCGATGAGCATCCCGAATACCAGTGGCGCCGCGGCGGTGGCGACGCGAGTTGGCGCACCCAGCAGGCCAAGCCGATAGCCGTAGTTCTTCGATCGCGCCCTTGGTGCAGCGTTCGCCGGCAATGGTCTACCCGACGCCGACGGCCAAGCGGGGTCACACCTTCATGCTGTTCGCGTATCCGACGGGGGTGCAGGGCAATGTCGTCAACGCCGGCACCAACGAGCTGATCCTGCCCAACTACAAGCAGACCTGGGCAAACATCCGCAGGCTGGCGGGCGCGCCTGACGGGGTGAAGCATCTGAGCTTCAAGGTCCAGGAATACAAGGCCAGCTGAGGTTCCTCCATCAGCCGACTGCAGCAGGGCGGCTCGGGATAGCCGAGCCGCCCTGCGAAGATGAGGGAGGCACCTCACAGCCGCCGCTCTCAACCGGCACCAATGTAGGCGCGCCGCCACGCCCCCTGCTGCCGCGGGCGAATTCCACTCGGAATGGCGTCTTGACGCCGCTCACCGCTTTCCGGGTCGCCTTTTCGATCTCGCTACCGGGGTTCCCGATCAGCGACCCGTATGCCAGTATTCCTACGCTGTCGCTCATTGCTCTACGCTCGCCCTTGCGCCCTTTAGTTGGCCATTGCCGCATTGTCTCCGATTCGGGATGACGGCTTCCAGGGGGGCGACGCGTTTGGGCGTCCTCGGCCCGAGCCTGCTTCAAAAGGCAAGGCAACGGGGCGCTTCTGAACGCCTATTGCGACCAGCTCCCGCGCTGGCTGGGCATGGCCTTGCCGTGATGCTGAATCGGGAGAGCGGCAATCTCTTCCCGACGGATGAGCATTTCAACGTGGCTATGATGAGCGGCGGCAAGCTCGATGCAGGCGTTTGCCCCGCACGAAGGCCACGGCGGCTTCAGGCCTGGCCGAGATGCTGGCCACCCGCATCGACGAGCTGGATCGCCTCGGCAAGCCTACGCTCGCCTTCCAGCTTCCGCTTCTCGGGGTGCAGGCCGTGTCGACCGTAAGCGAGCGTTCAATATAAGCATGCATTAGCCGATACGAGAGGACCGCGTCGGCCTTCAGGCGATCACGCTCGATGGGATCTGCGGTCGCGAGGCCGAGCAAGATCGTGGCAAGCTCCGACTGCGCGGCCTCTACCGTCGCGGGTTCGCTCCCCACGTCAGGCGCAGGTTCGTTCCAGGCACCGTCGAAAGCGTCGAAGATGACCGGCAATCAGCCCGGCGGAAGTGTTGCAGTGGAAATCAGCTGACGAGCATCCATGGCCAACCCTCCAAGACCCCCGCCCGATGAAGTTTCGCCCTGACGCATCGGATGTCAATGAGCTGGTTTGTACGAAAGCAGACCGCGCCATTCGGGCTCTTCCCTGAACGTAAGCGCCAGCGGATTGATCAGAAAGACACCCCCACCTGCGGCTGTTCTGGGGGAACTCCAGGCCGAACGCCCACGTTGGCACCATATGGCAGAAAGATCGTCCCGGCGTGAAGGTTCGCGCGAAAGTCAGGCCCGATAGCAGCAGGTTATGCCGTGGGCGCGCACCGTCCACGGGGCAGCAATGCCAAAATGCTCAACCAAGATTGAGGCGCCGCCGCACCGCATTTGCCGCCTGTGCCGGATATGTTCAACGTCATCACCCACTACCGAGACGACAGCTACACGGTCATCGCCAGCATTGGCTTTTGGACAAGGGGGAACCTCGAAGAATAGGTCGATCTGAGAGTTTTGGGCTCGGCCTGAGCGGGCGAGCCACACGGTCGTGTTGGGGTGGGGCCGCTTTCGGCCCATTTTTTTCGCTCCCCGCGCCACTG